>Ga0228701_1002118_pt1 | contig 12298 bp, 9 predicted proteins | sample McNCre117_Aug_MG_2_FD_178017 | JGI IMG/M metagenome (GOLD analysis project Ga0228701, IMG submission 178017) | Freshwater microbial communities from McNutts Creek, Athens, Georgia, United States - 11-17_Aug_MG | ecosystem: Environmental > Aquatic > Freshwater > Creek | place: USA: Georgia...
CGTAGTAAATCGAGATGCCGTTGTTGGTCACACTGATTTGGCCATCCAAAAACGCTTTGTTGTTGTTGGGGTCGAGCCAAGACAAGGTGCCGGGCACAAAGGTGGCGTACAACTCTTTGGCGTATTCAAGCGCTTTGATGGTCTCGGGGCTGTTGATGGTCACGCGGTTGTTTTTGTCCACGATGGAGCCACCAAACGCCCACATCAGCCAATGCGTCCAGCCGCTGTCACCGGTGGCATTGCCCAGCGCCAAGCCGCCGGGTGTGCCTTTTTCTTTCAAAGCCTTGAACATGCGCAAGAAGCCATCGGTGTCTTTGGGGAAGCTGTTGAAGCCAGCGGCCTTCAAATGGCTTTCGCGGTAGACCATGAGCGAGCCGGTTGCACCCAAGGGCACACCAATCCATTTCTTGCCATCGGGGCGCAAGAAGGTCTCGCAGGAGCTGTACCAGCCGCCGTACTTCTTGCCCAGGTACTCACACAAATCCGTCACATCGAGCAGCTTGTCGGGGTAGAGATTGGCGTCGTCGTTGGTCGACAAAATAATGTCAGGGCCGGCACCCGTGTTGGCGGCCACGGCGGCTTTGGGGCGCACGTCTTCCCAGCCCTCGTTGTCGATGCGCACTTCCACACCTGTTTTTTCGGTGAACTTTTTCACGTTGTTCATGTAGGCATCGATGTCGCCTTGCACAAAGCGGCTCCAGCGCAACACGCGCAACTTGGCGCCTTTTTCCACCTGGTTGTTCCACTGGGCGTTGGCGTCTTTCACCCAAAACATCGGCCCTGTGGCGGAAGCCACGGCGGCAGCGGATGTGCCTTGAAGCAGTTTGCGTCGAATCTCATTGGTCATGCTCGTCTCCTTAGAAAAAGTTACCTACACACAAACACATGGAATGGGAATTAAGACGCCACCAGCCTTTTGCCCGTGGTGGCATCGAACAAGTGCGCGCGGGCCGTGTCTGGCCGCAAATAAATGGTCTCGCCGGGCGCGAACTCATGTCGCTCGCGGAATACGCTGTTGACATGAATGCCTGAAATTTGGGTGAACACCTGGGTTTCGGCACCGGTAGGTTCCACCAAAGACACGGTGGTCGCCACACCGTCGTGGCTTGATGCAATTTCCAAATGTTCAGGGCGAATGCCGTAGACCACCTGTTGGCCTTCGCTGGCATGGGCTTGGGTGGGCATGGGCAATTGCGTGCCATCGCTCAACACCACCTGTGCGCCCTTGACTGTGCCAGGCAAGAAGTTCATGGATGGAGACCCGATGAAGCCGGCCACAAACTGGTTGGCGGGACGGTCGTAAAGTTCCAGAGGCGAGCCTGTTTGCTCCACCAAACCATCGCGCATGACCACGATTTTGTCGGCCATGGTCATGGCCTCAATTTGATCGTGGGTGACGTAAATCGAGGTGGTTTTCAAGCGCTGGTGCAAGGCCTTGATTTCGGTGCGCATGGCCACGCGCAGCTGCGCGTCCAGGTTGGACAAGGGTTCGTCAAACAAAAACACCTGCGAGTCCCGAACGATGGCGCGACCCATGGCCACGCGTTGGCGCTGACCGCCCGAGAGCTGGCGTGGAAAACGGTCCATCAAGGCGTTGAGGCCCAAGATGTCAGCGGCTTTGGCCAGGCTGGCGTCAATCGTTTTTTGGTCCTGTTTGGCCAGCATCAGCGAGAAGGCCATGTTGTCACGCACGGTCATGTGGGGGTAGAGCGCGTAGTTTTGAAACACCATCGCGATGTCGCGCTCTTTGGGGGGCATGTCGTTGACCACCTTGTTGCCAATGCTGATGGTGCCACCCGAGATTTCTTCCAGGCCCGCGATCATGCGCAACAGCGTGGATTTGCCGCAGCCCGAAGGGCCGACCAACACACAGAACTCCCCATCTTTGATATCGACCGAAACCCCTTTGATGATGTGGGTGGGGCCAAACGATTTGTGGACTTCGCCGATGGTGACAGATGCCATGCAATTACCTCTGTTGTGAACTGACGCTTAACAATGGGTGCTTCTGCTAGCCATTCTTGCGATGCAATCTCAATTACGAATAGAGGTTTACCCGTGCCAAAGTTACGTGCGAGACAGGCATAAAAAAACCCGCTGAGTTGCCTCAGCGGGTGGTGTGTCAGATCGACTGGAACTCAGTGGTTGTCAGTCAACTGGTCAAGAATCGCGGGGTTTTCCAGCGTCGAGGTGTCTTGGGTGATCGCCTCGTTCTTGGCCAAGCTGCGCAGCAAGCGGCGCATGATCTTGCCCGAGCGGGTCTTGGGCAAGTTGTCGCCAAAGCGGATGTCTTTGGGCTTGGCGATGGGGCCAATTTCCTTGCCCACGTGGTCACGCAAAATCTTAGCAATTTGCTTGGCTTCGTCGCCGGTGGGGCGTGGACGCTTCAACACCACGAAGGCGCAGATGGCTTCGCCGGTGGTGTCGTCGGGGCGACCGACCACCGCGGCTTCGGCCACCAGCTCGGTGCAGCTGACCAAGGCCGATTCGATTTCCATCGTGCCCATGCGGTGGCCCGAGACGTTCAACACGTCATCAATGCGACCGGTGATGGTGAAGTAGCCTGTTTTCTCGTCGCGGATCGCGCCGTCGCCTGCCAGGTAGTACTTGCCTTTGAATTCTTCGGGGTAGTAGCTCTTGACGAAGCGGTCTGGGTCACCCCAGATGGTGCGAATCATCGAAGGCCAGGGGCGCTTGACCACCAAGATGCCGCCTTGGCCGTTGGGCATGTCGTGGCCTGCTTCGTCCACCACGGCCGCTTGAATGCCGGGGAAGGGCAAGGTGCAAGAGCCTGGCACCATGGGCGTCACGCCGGGCAGGGGGGTGATCATGTGGCCGCCAGTTTCGGTTTGCCAGAAGGTGTCCACGATCGGGCAACGGCTGCCGCCCACATGCTTGTAGTACCACTCCCAAGCGGCTGGGTTGATGGGCTCGCCCACCGAGCCCAGCAAACGCAGGCTAGAGAGGTTGTAGCTCTTGGGGTGCACGGCATCGTTGGCTTCTGCGGCCTTGATGAGTGAGCGGATGGCCGTGGGGGCTGTGTAGAAGATCGAGACTTTGTGGTCTTGAATCATCTTCCAGAAGCGGCCAGCGTCTGGGTAAGTGGGCACGCCTTCGAACACGATTTCGGTGCCGCCCAAAGCCAAGGGGCCGTAGGTGATGTAGGTGTGGCCTGTGACCCAGCCGATGTCGGCGGTACACCAGAACACGTCGTTGTCTTTCAAGTCAAACGTCCACTTGGTGGTCAAAGCGGCATGCAGCAAGTAGCCACCGGTGCTGTGTTGCACGCCTTTGGGCTTGCCGGTGGAGCCCGAGGTGTAGAGCAAGAATAAGGGGTGCTCAGCGCCCACCCACTCGGGTTCACAGGTGGTGGCTTGCTTGTCTGCCACATCGGCCATCCATTGGTCGCGGCCTGTGACCATGGCAATGTCGCCACCGGTGCGCTTGACCACCAACACGTTTTTCACCGAGTCGCAGCCGCCCAGAGTCAGCGCTTCGTCGACGATGGCTTTCAAAGGCAGGTGCTTGCCACCGCGCACTTGCTGGTCGGCGGTGATGATGGCCACCGCGCCGGTGTCTTCCACGCGGTCACGCAGCGATTGGGCGGAGAAGCCGCCGAACACCACCGAGTGGGTGGCGCCAATGCGGGCACAGGCTTGCATGGCGGCCACGCCTTCGATCGACATCGAGATGTAAATCATCACGCGGTCGCCTTTTTTGACGCCGATGGATTTCAAGGCGTTGGCGTATTGGCAGGTCTTGGCCAGCAATTGCTTGTAAGTGGCCTTGGTCACTTCGCCGCCGTCGGCTTCGAAGATGATGGCGGTTTTGTCGCCCAAGCCGTTTTCGATGTTGCGGTCCAGGCAGTTGTAGGACGCGTTCAGGGTGCCGTCTTCAAACCACTTGAAAAAGGGCGCTTTGCTCTCGTCGAGGACTTTGGTGAAGGGGGTTTTCCAGCTCAGCAATTCGCGGGCTTGCTCAGCCCAAAAGCCTTCGTAGTCGGTTTCTGCTTTTTTGCACAAGGCGTCGTAGGCGGCCATGCCGGATACGTTGGCTTGCTTGACGAACTCAGCCGATGGCTGGTGGATGGTGATGTCGCTCATGGAAACGGTCTCCTTCTTGTGGACGGCTAAGGCTAAAAACCCCGCAACTGTGGCGGGGTGCTCTTACAAGGGTCTGACTGATCCGGGGCTGACAAACCCGCGGCTTGGCGCCTGATCAAATCAACAGGATAAACCCATTGATGGTTGCCAAAATGCCCAGAATGCCGAGGCCACAAGGCACCCAGAACAAAGCGCGTGCACCCGTCAAAATCGCCACCGAGGTCAGCACAATGGCAATTTGCAGCAGGGCTTCGGCGTAGTCAAACCAAGGGTCTTGGGCCATGGCGTGGTCACGCTCGTGCTCGTATTCTTTGGCACGGGCCATCAACTCTTTTTTGCCTTCTCCGGTCTCGGGTTCAGACTCATAGCGCGCAATGTTCTTTTGGTAGTCAGCCAATTTTTTCTCTAACAAAGCTTTGGCTGCAGGGCTGGCTTTGTCTTGGGCCAGTTGAATTTCAAGATCGGCCGCCGCAATTTTGTAGTCGGTCTGGCGGATGTTCTTGGCTTGGTAGAACGAATAAGCATTCGAAGCCAAGATGTTGTTGACCATGCTCTCTTTAGAGGCGTTGTTGCCGCCCAAGCTGGCAATCGCCAACACCATGGCCAAGACAGACACCAACATGGCGCAGCGGGTACGGAAGGGGTCGTTGTGTTGTTCGGGCAATTCGGTTTCTGGCACTTCACTCATGGGTTGCTCCTTGCAGTTTTTAGGAAAAGGTTAGGTCGATTCAGTGGGCATCAAATCTGCCAGCGGCAGGGTAATGCCCAGATGTTGCGAAATAAAGTCACGGGCCGTATCTTGCCAGCCTCCGAGTTCGGATTCGAGGTGCAGCAGGCCTGGGTCATCCAAACGTCCTTGGTTGAAATCCAGCGGTGTGGCAAAACGTAGCTGAAAGAGTTCGTATTCGCGCTGGTACAGCTTGGGCGCTTGGCGGCTGTGGATGTCAATCGCACGCAAGCGGCCTTGGTGGCTCCAGTCGCAAAACAAGAGGTGGCCCATGCGCAGCATCAGCACACATTGGTTGGGCGAAATTTTGCCCAAAATTTTGGCGTGATCGAGCTCGCCGCGCACGTCGATGGCCTGCAAGGCTTTGGCGGCGTCTTCGCCCAAGGCCACCCAGGCTTCCAAAATGTGGCCGGCATGAAAGTAGGCTTCCCAAAAGCGGCGACGGTAGGGCCCTATGTCGTCTTGCGTGTGCTGCAAGATTTCAAAAAACGCATCCATGGTGCGGCCTGTGAGCCAGCGGCTGGCTGTTTCGATCGCTTCACGCCTCACCCCCAACCACCCCGCATGGTTGTGGCGTGGGTCGCCCAAGGTGCGTAGCAACTCGGACATCAAGGTGTGTTGCACCTCGGGTGGCGGCGTGGTTTGGAACCAGGGTGAGAGCAAGCTGTAGGCAAACTCATCGCGGCAAATGGGATAGCGAAAGCGTTGCTGCGGTGTGCCTGCATCGTGCACGGCCCAGGCACACATGCGTTGGATGTAGCGCAGGTCACGGCGCACGTCCTCGGGGGCTTGCAGGGCTTCTGAAAAAGCTTGTCGGCAAAAGTTGTTGAGCCAAAAACCAGCCGTGAGTCCGTGGCGTGTTTGCCACTCGAGCAAGGTTTTGCCATCGGGTAGGCTCAAAATATCGTTGGCGACGCGTTGCGGCCCTGATTGCGGGTCCAGCACATCGAGTGTGGTGATGAGCCGCTCCAAGCCAAATGCCTCGGTCTCGGACAAGGAGGCCAGCACACGCGGGTCTAAAAAAAATGTGCGTGCGCTGTGGGCCAACTTCAAGAACACGGGGTTGTCGGGGTTGAAGCCTTGCAAATAGGTGTGCAGCAAGCCACGGCCCCATTTGAGGGGACGGCGTGAGCTCAGCGCCTCGGGCACGGCCACCTCAAAGTAGCGGTCAATCAGCGGCGTGTGCTTGTGCAAACCACGCTCAGCCCCTAGCCACAGCGCGTAGGGAATGTGTCGCCAATCGCGTTGGCGTGGCGAGGCGCTGTGGGGCGCAAACTGCACACGTTCAAACGCGCTGTAGGTGCGTTCGCCCACCGTGCGCAAATCGGGGTCCTTGCCTAAGCCGCCGCGCTTGGTGCGCGCGGCATGGGCGAGCTGGTCAAAGTCGGGTGGCAGGGGCGAGAAGAACTCTTGCATGGCGTGTGGTGGCAATGCGCGCGTGCCTAGCGCACCGTCTCTTGCATCTTTTTCAAGGTGCTGCTCGGGCCTTTGGCTGCGCCGGTCTCGGTGGGTTGAAACGCCAACACAAAGCGCAGCTCGACGCGGCGATTTTGGGCTTCGCTGTCTTTGCTGCTGGGGCGCTCGTCGGCGTAGGAGCTGATGCCAAACACCGGCTGTTCGCGTTCGTTGCGGTAGCTTTGCATGCCTTCTGAGCCCAGCACTTTGTAAACCGCACGTGCGCGGTCCAGACCCAAATGCCAGTTGTTGTAGTCGCCACGGTGCAATGGCACCGAGTCGGTGTGGCCTTCAATCAGGATGGTTTCGATTTCCACCTGTTGTGGGTTGGGCGGGCAGTCGGTTGGCAAATGGCGGCGTTGCGAATAGATGTAGCAAGGCAGTACCTGTTGCAGCTGCTCGGCCGATTGGCGCAGCGTGCGCACGCCCAAACCTTCAAGCTCGGCGCTGCCGCGTGCAAACAAGGTGTCGGCTGGCAGGCTGATCACGCCTGAGACTTGGTTGATCGTCACCGGCACGCCCGCGTTTTGAAGCTTGGTGCCAATGGTGTGCACCACGGTGGCCAGTGGATCGGCAGGAGGTTCGGGCGGTTGCTCGGGTTTGCGCGAGAGCAGCACCATCACCATCACGATGAAGATGAATAGCAGGCCAATCATCAAGTCGCTGGCCGAAGCCATATAGCCTGACTCTTCGATCTGCTCGTGCGTGGCCACGGTGTGGCGGCGTGTTTTGATGAACATGAGGACTTTGCGTGGGCTGAATGCTCAGTGAATCAAGCCTTGGGCGGCAGCGCATCGATGAACTCATCGAGCACTTCCTCCAGGTTGGTGATGCTGCCACTGAGCTGGTTGACGGCTGTGGCCAAGTGTTGGTCCATCTTGGTGTGCAGCTCGGCAATTTGTGTGCTGTAGCCCGACACGCCTTGGGTGAGCGCATCCACCGTGCCGGTGAGCGCTTTTTGGGCGTCTTGCAAATGCGTGCGCACATGGCCCAGGGCTTCTTCGGCCGACACCGCGCTGGTTTTGAGGGTGTCCACGGTTTGGCCCAGCGCTTGGTTCATGGGCACCAAGGCCTCTTTGAAATCGGCAGCCGCAGCGCGTTGCAGGTTGACCGAGCTTTCAATCGCGCTGGCACTGTCTTTGAACTTGTCGGCCATGTGGTCAATTTTGTCGACCGTGCCTTGCAAGCCTGACAGGGCGGTTTGCACGCTGGCAATGGTCTGCCCAAAACTGCCCAGCAAGGTTTCCATCCGCTGTGTGCCTTGATCGCCTGATGTGGCTGCACGGCCGAGGGCAGCGTCCAAATCCGTCACGGTGGCGCGGGTGGTTTGAATGGTCTGTGCCAAGGTGGTGACCGCGTCGTTGAATGAGGCGAGGCCGTTTTCAATGCCTTGGGTCATGGCCGCACCGGCCTTGCTCAACTCGCCAGCAGCTTGGCTGCCCGCGCTGCCAAAGCTTTGGCTGGACGCTTGAATGCTGTCGGCCAAGCTGCCCAGCTTGTCAAATGCAGGCTGCATCTGGCGTGCCAGCGCATCGCCAATCGCGTTGGCAAAGTCACCTTCAAAGCGGCGCAGTTGGCTGACCTGCGAACGGTTTTCATCCAAGATGTCTTGGAACAAGGCCAGTTGCATGCGCACACTGGCCTCGGCAGCGTTGTCGGGCACATGGCTGCGCAAGGTGTGGCACAGCGTGTCGATGCTGGCTTGCAAATTCTCCAACGCTACTTTGGCGCGCCAGTTCCAAACCAGAGAACACAACAAACCTGCGATAGACGTGATGAACTTGCCACCCGCTGTGGCAATCAGCGACTGCAAGGCCTGGTCTTGCTGGCGTGCTGACACATCGAGCGCGTTCAGCGCCAAGCCTGCTTGCTGCAAAGCCACAGCCAAAAAGATGAAGGTGCACATCAGGCCAAACCCAATCAACAAATTGGGCATGGTCTCAAACAAGGCCAAGTTCATGCGGCCACCGAGCACGCTGCGCACCGTCCAGGTGTCGGCATGGCTGCGAAAGCTGTAACTCGCGCGTGGGCCGTTGCGGCTTCCCGTTTGCGTGGGCAAGTCGATCAAGCCGGCTTCGGTTTCGCGCAGCAAGAACTTGAGTTCATCGTCGTGGGTCTGTGCGTGCGCGCTGGTCAAGGCGTCCCGACTGTTGCCGGTGAATTGGGCCATGTGCTGGTCAAGGGCACGCACCGCATGTCGTACCTGACGAATGCGCGCGGACCAGACACCAAAACTGAGCGCAGAAAACACAAGAATCACGCCAGCAATGGCCAGCGGAACGGCCAGCTCTTGCAGCTGAGCGAGGTAGGGGTTTGTCAACATGCCCCTATTGTGAACAATTCGGCGCGTCCTTAATCACCCAAGCCGCCACTGCGCAACACGCGGCGTGCGCAGGCCTTCCACAACACCTGCAGCTGTGGCGCCCACAGCGTGAGGCGCTGGCGCGCACGGGTGAGGCCGGTGTAGACCAGCTCACGCGTGAGCACGGGGGATTCTTGTGCAGGAATCACCAACAGCACATGCGCAAACTCAGAGCCTTGCGATTTGTGCACTGTCATGGCAAATACGGTCTCCACGCTGTCCAAGCGCGAGGGCATGACCCAACGCACACCGCCGTCCACAGTGGGGAAGGCCACACGCAGCACGCCATCGGGCCCCGGCAGACACAGACCGATGTCGCCATTCATCAGCTCGAGTGCGTAGTCGTTGCGCGTCACCATCACTGGACGGCCCACATACCAGGTGCTGGCGCCCAAGCCCAGTGCGTGTTCGATGTGGGCATTGAGTTGTGCCACCCCCAGTGGACCTTCGCGAACCGCACACAGCACACAAAACTCGGTGAAGGCTTTGAGCAAGGCCAGGGCTTGCGCATCGCTGCACGGCTGTGCGGCTTGTTTGTTGTGCGTGCGGTGTACGTCGAGCAAGGCCAGCCAATGTCGCCAACCGTAGCGCAAGCCCACAGCCAGTTTGGCGTCGTTGGCATAGGTGAGTTGCAGACGTGTGACGTCGGGCTCGGGTGTTTCGCCCTCAATGCTTTGCTGCAGCGGCAAACTGGGCAGCCAATCGGGTGCGGCATGCCACAACGCTTGGAGGGCGGGGGTGTTGTCGGCCACATCTGCATTCACAGCGCGAGCCCATTGGCCAATGCCGCTGTGCGCATCAAAGCGGTGACTGTGTGTCAGCATGACGGTTTGCTGTTGCAGCAAGCTGCCGGTGCACAGCTGCGACATGACCGCACCTGCTTCTACCGAGGCCAGCTGGTCTTTGTCGCCGAGCAAAACCAAACGTGCAGCCGGCGGCACGGCTTGCAGCAAGCGGGCCATCATCTCGAGGTCAATCATCGACGCTTCGTCGACCACGACCACATCGGTGGCGAGCTGGTGCACCTGCGTGGCTTTGCTATTGGTTTGTAACAAGCGGTGCAGTGTTTGTGCTTGCGTGGGGATGCGCGCTTGCACATCAGCAGGCATTTGGGTGAGTGCGTTGCTGATGGACTCGGTCAATCGTGCCGCCGCTTTGCCTGTGGGTGCCGCGAGATGAATTTGCAAATCGCGCGATGCCGTGCCTACCAAAAGCGACAGCAACTTCACCACGGTGGTGGTCTTGCCCGTGCCAGGACCGCCCGTGATGAGTGTGATGTGGTTTTGTGCGGCCACCTCGCAGGCGAGGCGTTGCATGTCGGGCTCGCCGTTGTTCGCTAGTGTGAACAACGCATCCAAACGTTGCTGCAAATCGGCAGGCACCTCGCAAGTTTGTGCCAGACGTTGCAGGATGCTTTGGCGAATGCTTTGCTCGGCCATCCAGGCGCGGCGTAAATACAAACGCGCCCCCTTGGATACACCGCCTTTGTCTTCGGTCAACACCAAGGGGCTGGCATCGCTTTGTGTCCAGGGCAGTGTGCTGGCCGCTGCGTGCAAGTCTGTGGGCAGCGCGGCAGCTTGCTCGTTGGTCCAACCTAGCCACGCAGCGGCTTGGTGTTGCAATGCCGTCAAGTCCAGGCATGCATGGCCGCGTCCCCATTGGTGACTGGTCAACGCAGCCAGCCACAGATGGCGTGGATCGTCGCTGGGGTGTTTGCTGTGCAGCAAGTTGGCCAGTGACTTGTCCAAGCCTGTCAGCGGTGTGGCTTGCGCCCATGGCGATTGCAGCAGGGGGGATAAGGTATGGCGTGTTGGCATCTCATGTCAGTTTACTAGGGATGACAATATTTGGATTCATGCGCATAATATGCGCATGCCATCTGCAAGGAGCCGCCATGCCCCCCTCGAACACTGCCATCGCCACTTCACGCAAGCGACCTGTGAACCTGACGCTGAGCGAAAGTTTGGTGGCTGACCTTAAAAATTACACCTCCAACTTGTCGGCCACTGCGGAAGAACTGCTCACAAGCTATGTGGTTGAGCAAAAACAGGCACGTATGAATCGACAACAGCAGGCAGACCAAACAGTTGCGGGCTGGAATGCCTTGCATGCAGAGAAGGGGTCGTTTGCTGATGAACACTCGACTCTCTGATGGCACAGTTTGATCTTCACAAAAACAAAGGACCGTTGAAAGACACCATCCCCTATGTGGTGGTGGTTCAGTCTTCTTTGTTTGATGGTTATCGCCGCCGTGTCGTGGTGCCCTTGGTTCGACGCAGTGCTTTGCCGGGTGGAATCGCGGGGACGCGCATGAATCCAAGCTTCAAAGTGCGTGGCGTATTGCTGGTGTTGCATCCTTTGGACATGGTGTCCGTTGCCCTTGATCAGCTGGGGGAATGCGTGGGTTCACTCGCCGAGCATGGCCAGGAAATTGCGGATGCACTGGATGAATTGCTGACGCGGTCTTGGCATTGATGCGATGGGTCGCCTGCGTTTGAGTGCCCTCAATCGCTTGCGTTGAATCGAAACAGCATGTCCAAAACCTCAATCAAGGCCTGCGGCGGTCTGTCCACATGCACCCCCGCACCGTCGGCATGAATGCCACGCAAGAACAGGTACACCGCGCCCCCCATGTGTTGCGCATAGTCGTAGCCGGGCAAGCGGACTTTGAGCAGGCGGTGCAGGGCCAAGGTGTAGAGCACGTATTGCACGTCGTAGCGCTTGTGCAGTACAGCGTCTTGCAAGCTGGCACTGTCGTAGTTGGGTAGTTTGTTGGATTTGTAATCGACCACCCAGTAGCGACCCTCGTGTTGCAGCACCAAGTCCAGCGAACCTGTCAGCATGCCTTGCATCACCCGTGCTTGCAGGGCAGGGCGGGGTGAGCCTTCCAACACATGGCTTTGAATGAGTTGATCGAGCTTGTTGGCACTGAGTTGATGCACCTCTAAGTTGAACTCCATCTCGGGCCATAGGTGCTCAGGGTTGAGTTCGCACAGCATCAAAGGCGCGGCGTTGAGTTCGGTCAGTGGCAGCGATGTTTGCACCACGGCTTGCAACCAAGGTTCGAGTTGTGCGCGAGAAGCATCGTCGAGTTGCAACCAGCTGGCTTTGCGCGCTAGCAAGCTGGCCCACGCGTCTTGCGCCCATGCAGGGGCTTGTGGGTTGGCAATGGGCCATTGGTTGTGCGACAACCATTCCAGCAAGTCGTGCAGCAGCGTGCCGTAGCGCGCACCCGCCGGGAAGCTCTGCCAGGGGCTGATGTCTTCAGGCGCAGGTGCATCGGCGGCTGAGTGATTCAACTCTGAAGAAACCAAATCAGTCATGGCATCGGTCATGGCATCCGCCACCGCCTCATCGCGTTTGGACTCAGACACCAGCCCGCGCGTGATGGCGCTGAAGCTGGCCGTCCACCACAGGCTGTGATGGGTGCGTTGTGGCGTGAGGGCGTCCTTGGGGACGCTGATGGCCGCAGTGGCTTGGTAGCGGATGTTTTCTAACGCAGGCAACGCAGTGACTTGGATGTATTCACACGTGGCCCACAAAGTGTTCAGCTGTTTGCCTAAGTCGCCACGCGTGGTGCGTTGGAGCAGCAATGACAAGGCGCTGCGCTTGAGCGTGCCTTTGTCAGCATTGCCACTCAGATCGTTTCTG
>Ga0228701_1002121_pt1 | contig 12291 bp, 11 predicted proteins | sample McNCre117_Aug_MG_2_FD_178017 | JGI IMG/M metagenome (GOLD analysis project Ga0228701, IMG submission 178017) | Freshwater microbial communities from McNutts Creek, Athens, Georgia, United States - 11-17_Aug_MG | ecosystem: Environmental > Aquatic > Freshwater > Creek | place: USA: Georgia...
GCGGGGTTCTTCATCAACCTGCCGATCGGCGCCGCGCTGATCTTCTACGCCCGCCGCCACATTGCCGAGACCGAGCGCCATGCCGGGGTGTTCGATATTGCCGGGGCGCTCACCTCGACCCTGGGGATGAGCACGCTGGTCTTCGGGATCGTCAATTCAGCCGAGGCGGGGTGGAGCGCGCCGGGTACGCAGGCCGCGCTTGCCGCTGGCGCTGGCCTGCTCGCGCTGTTCGTCCTGATCGAATGGCGCGCGGCGCAGCCGATCATGCCGCTGCGCCTTTTTGCCAGCGCCGAACGATCGGGTGCCTATGCCGCGCGGGTGCTGTTCCTTGGCGCCAATGTCGGCTTCTTCTTCTTTTCGACCCAGTTCATGCAGGGCGTTCTTGGTCTCAGCCCGGCGATGACGGGGCTGGCCTTTCTCCCGGCGATGATCGTCAACTTCGTCTCTGCGCTGATGGCACCGCGCCTGATCCGCCGGTTCGGGAGCGGGCCAGTGCTGGCCTGGTCGATGGTGATGAGCCTGATCGGCATGGGCTGGCTTTCGCTGGTCACGGCGGACAGCACCTGGCTGAACGGGCTGGCCATGCCGATGCTGCTGATCGGCATGGGGCAGGGTGGGTCGCTCGGCCCGATGACGGCTTCGGGCCTTGCCGACGTCGCCCCGCGCGATGCGGGCGCGGCCTCTGGCCTCGTCAACGCAGCGCATCAACTGGGCAGTTCGCTCGGGCTCGGTGTATTGGTGGCCGCCGCCGCCCTCGGGACCGAGGGGCTTGCCGGGCGCGAACTGCTGACCCGGAGGGTCACCGGAGCGATGCGCGCGGCCGATGTCCTGCTGTTGCTGGCGCTGATTATCGTATTTAGCTGCATCGTGCGGCGCCGCAAGCCGATCCTGCGGCCGATCACCCCGCAAGAGCCGGCGATCCCCGTGCTCGATTAGGGGGCGCCGGCAACCGTATCACGCAACTGGCATCAATCCCGCAGCGCGACCTTGGTATAGGGCACGAACTTGTTCAGCCCGACGAACCCGCGATACCAGCCGCCTGAACGATCATGCAGCCTGACGATGTCGATGCTGCACAGTTGCCCGGTGCCGCGCAGTTCGGTGACCAGGATGTCATCGTCATTGAGGTCGGCGGGGTTCTGCGGTTGCTGGAGATAGATCGTGCGGCCGCTGCCATAGATGATCGCGGTCTTGTCGATCACCCGGGTGTCGCTGTTGAGGCGCGGGTCGATGCAATTGACGGGCTTGCCCGCAACGCGGCCGGCCAGTGCCTTGTCCAGTTCCTGCTTGGCCGTCAGGCGCGCGGAAGCTGGGACGGCAAGCATCGCGGCAAGCGCCGCGCCGGCGAGAATCTTGGGAAACAGGGTCTTGGTCATGGGACTCGTCCTTCCTGCATTGAGAAGGAGTATAGCACATCCGGCTGAACCGGGAATGACCGGGCTCAGGCCGTCCCGCCCACGGTCAGCCCCTCGACCAGCAGGGTCGGCTGGCCGACGCCGGCAGGCACGCTCTGCCCGCCCTTGCCGCAGACGCCCACGCCTTCATCCAGCGCCATGTCGTTGCCGATGCCGGTTACCCGTGTCAGTACCGAAGGCCCGTCGCCGATCAGCGTCGCGCCCTTGATCGGCGCGCCCAGCCTGCCGTTTTCGACCCGGTAGGCCTCGGTGCAGGAAAACACGAACTTGCCCGAAACGATGTCCACCTGCCCGCCGCCGAACGATTTCGCATAGATCCCGTTCTTCACGCGGGACAGCAGTTCGGCCGGATCGTCGTTTCCGCCCTTCATGAAAGTGTTGGTCATGCGCGGCATCGGCGCATGGGCATAACTTTCGCGCCGCCCGTTGCCGGTGGGGGCCACGCCCATCAGCCGCGCGTTGAGCCGGTCGTGGATATAGCCCTTGAGAATGCCGTCCTCGATCAGCACGGTCTCCTGCGTCGGCGTGCCCTCGTCGTCGATCGACAGCGACCCGCGCCGCCCCATCAGCGAACCGTCGTCCACCACCGTCACGCCGGGCGCGCCCACGCGGTCGCCGATGCGGCCGGAAAAGGCCGAAGTGCCCTTGCGGTTGAAATCGCCTTCCAGCCCGTGGCCCACCGCTTCATGCAGCAGCACGCCCGGCCAGCCGGGGCCAAGCAGCACGGTCATCTCGCCCGCCGGGGCGTCGACCGATTCGAGGTTCACCAGCGCCTGCGCCAATGCGGTGTCGATCGCGCGGTTCCACGTCTCGGGCGCGAACAGGTCGTCATAGAGCCGCCGGCCGCCGATCCCGAAGGTCCCGGTCTCGCGGCGCCCGTTTGCCTCGGCGACGATTGATACGTTGAGCCGCACCAGCGGCCGCACGTCATGGGCGACGAACCCGTCAGGCCGCACGATCTCCACTACAGACCAGCTTCCAGCAAGGCTGGCCGAAACCTGTACCACCCGCGGGTCGCGCGCCCGCGCAGCGGCGTCGATCGTCTCCAGCAGCCGCACCTTCGCGCCAAAGTCCACTGCGTCGAGCGGCGAGGCATCGGTATAGAGATGGCGGTTCGACCGCACCGGAGGCGCCGCGCGCGGCGCCTTGGCCGGATCGAGCAGGGCCAGCGTCTCGCCCGCGCGGGCGATGGCGGCGGCGGAAATTTCGTTCGCGTGGGCAAAGGCGGTCATCTCGCCCGAAACCCCGCGCAGGCCGAACCCGGCGTTGCGCGAATAGTCTGCCGTTTTCAGCCGTCCGTCATCGAACCCGAAGCTCTCCGACGCGATGAACTGGAGGTACAGTTCGCCATCGTCGCAACCTTTGAGCGTACGCCGGGCCAGATCCTCGGCCTCCTCGGGCGAAAGCTGGCCGGAACGATAGATGAGCGCGCGCGGATCGGAAAAGGTCATTTCCTGCATATAGGCAGGCGCGCCGCGCGGCGAAAGGCGTGAGTCGTTGTCAATGCGCGTGCGCATCGTCCTTCAGCACGAAGCGCTTGTCGCAATAGCCGCAATCGACATAGCCCTTCTCGTCGATTTCCAGCCACACGCGCGGGTGACCGAGAGCCGCCGGATTGACCCCGTCATGGGTGCGGATATCGCTGGCGCCGTCGCACTTGACGCGGCGGGTGGTGACATGGACGGTTTCGGGCTGGTTGCTCATGGGGACAGGTTCCACGTGAAGGCGCTATACCATAGCCCTTTACGCAAAGCCCGCGCTGTCGCAAGAGCGAGGGCATGACCAATGCCGCGATCTCGATCCGCAATCTTGTCAAACGCTATGCCGGGGCCAAGGGTGCGCCCGGCAAGCTGGCGCTGGACGGCGTCAGCCTCGATGTGCCGCAAGGACAGATCTTCGGCCTGCTGGGTCCCAACGGCGCGGGCAAGTCGACGCTCATCAACACGCTGGCGGGTCTGGTCACGAAGACCTCGGGCGAGGTTTCGATCTGGGGCTTCGACATCGATGCCGATACCCGCAATGCCAAGCGCTCGATCGGGATCGTCCCGCAGGAGGTGGTGTTCGATCCGTTCTTCACTCCGGCCGAGGTGCTGGAAATCCAGGCCGGCTATTATGGCATCCCCAAGGCCGCGCGGCGCACGATCGAACTGCTTGCCGCCGTTCACCTGACCGACAAGGCCGATGCCTATGCCCGCACGCTGTCGGGGGGGATGAAGCGGCGGCTGCTGATCGCCAAGGCGATGGTCCACACCCCGCCGATCCTCGTGCTCGATGAACCGACCGCCGGGGTCGACGTCGAACTGCGCCGCCAGCTCTGGGCGCTGGTCGAACAATTGAACGCCGAAGGGGTGACCGTGGTCCTCACCACCCACTACCTCGAAGAGGCGGAGGAGCTTTGCGATTCCATCGCGATCATCAACCACGGCCAGCTGATCGCCAACAAGCCCACCCGCGAACTCGTCGCCATGGCGCGGGAAAAGATCGTTGCGCTGACGCTGGATCGCGACATCGGCGAACTGCCGAGCCACCCCGCCTTCGTGAAGTGCGTGAGCGACGGCGAGCGCACGCTGGAGATCACCTACGACAAGGACCGCGCCAATGCCGGCGACGTGCTGTCGCTGATCCAGGCGCAGGGCTTCGGCATCGTCGACGTCACCACGCGCGAGGCCGATCTGGAGGACGTTTTCGTCCAGCTTACCAGCCGCGCCCGCGAAGAGGCCTGATCGTCAAGCCAGCCGCGTCTTCTGCTTCTTCCAGACGCCGCGATCCTTGCGCAGGATCGCCTCGCCGCAATGGCGGCAGGTGCCGGTGTACTGTTCCCCGTCCCATTGCGCCTCGGCCCGCACCGGGGCGTGGCGGTTGAACAGGCACAGCCGTACGGGCAGGTGAGACCACTGAACGACCATGGCGGGTATGCTCCATGCGGCATGGACACAATGCTGCCGCGCAACGAAAGTTACGCGCTCGGCCGCCTGATTCCTATGCAAATCGCGTTCCATGCCGCCCGTTAACCGCACGTTTTGCCGCTGCCGGTGGAGTCGCAACAGCTTGCTCGCGCCTATGCCGCATTGCGGGATGACCGAACTTAACCATTCCAGCGGCTTTTCAACCCCGTCCGTTTGCGCTTATTGCCCTGAACAAGGCCCCGCACGGGGCCGCAGCAGCCGGAAAGGGTGGTTTTGTCTCACGACGTCATCGTGGTCGGATCGGGTGCAGCGGGGCTGACTGCCGCCCTCGCGCTGGCCCAGCGGCTCAAGGTCCTGGTCATAGCCAAGGGCACGCTCACCAGCGGTTCCACCGCCTGGGCGCAGGGCGGGATCGCCGCCGTGCTCGATGCGGGTGATACCTTCGAGAACCACGTGCGCGATACCATGGTCGCCGGGGCCGGGCTCAACCGGCTGGAGACGGTCACGCACGTGATTGAACGCGCGCCCCATGCGATCGACCGGCTGGTTCAGCTTGGCGTGCCGTTCAACCATGACGGGCCGAACCTCCACCTCACCCGCGAGGGCGGGCATTCCCACCGCCGCATCGTCCATGTCAACGATGCGACCGGCTGGGCGGTGCAGGCCGCGCTGCTGAAGGCGGCCGAGGAAAACCCCAACATCACCCTGCTGCCGGGCCGCGCCTGCATCGATCTCATCACCGGCCGGAACGAGGAACGCTATTCCGGCTCGGGCCGGGTCTGGGGCGTCTATGCGTTGGACGAGGCGACCGGCACCGTGGAAACCCACGTTGCCCGCGCCACGGTGCTCGCCACCGGCGGGGCTGGCCGGGTCTATCAGTTCAGCACCGCCCCGCGCGGCGCCACCGGGGATGGCATCGGCATGGCCTGGCGCGCGGGCGCGCGGGTCGGCAACATGGAAATGATGCAGTTCCACCCGACCTGCCTGTGGAACCTCGAGGTCAAGAACTTCCTCGTCACCGAGGCCGTGCGCGGCGAGGGTGGGCGGCTCGTCAACCCGCGCACGGGCAAGCGCTTCATGGAATTCTACGATCCCGAGCGGATGGAACTCGCCCCACGCGATGTCGTCGCCCGCGCGATCGACAGCGAGATCAAGAAGTTCGGGCTCGATTATGTCCACCTCGACATCAGCCATATGCCGGCCGAGTTCGTCCGCGAACATTTCCCCACCATCCACGAAAAGCTGCTGACGCTGGGCATCGACATGACCACCCAGCCGATCCCGGTGGTCCCCGCCCAGCACTATACCTGCGGCGGCGTCATCATCGACCTTGACGGGCGGACAGACCTGCCCGGCCTCTATGCCGCCGGGGAATGCACCGAGAGCGGCCTTCACGGCGCGAACCGCCTCGCCTCCAACTCCCTGCTCGAATGCTTCGTCTTCGGAGAAGCGGCGGCGCGGCATATCCTCGCCCACTGGGACAGCTTCGATGCCCCGCCCGCCATTCGCGCCTGGGACGAAAGCCGGGTGACCAATTCCGACGAGGAAGTGATCATCAAGCAGAACTGGACCGAAATCCGCCGGTTCATGTGGAACTATGTCGGGATCGTGCGCACCACGCGCCGTCTCGAACGCGCGCAGCACCGCATCAATATGCTGTTCGGCGAGGTCGAGGACTATTACGGCCATTTCCGCGTGACGACCGACCTGATCGAACTCAGGAACCTGCTGCAAAGCGCCGACCTCATCGTCCGCTCGGCGCTGCGCCGCCACGAAAGCCGGGGCCTGCACTACACGCTGGATTTCCCGGAGACGCTGGCTGAGGCGAAGGATACCGTGCTGGTGCCGTAGCGCGGCCACCAGCACGGAATTCATGCTTCTGATCCAGGTCAGTGCGGTTTTGCCGCCGCACGTTGTGGCAGCAGCGCGATCAGGGTCGCGATCACGACGGCCAGTGCCAGCGATGCCAGCGGCCGGCTGAGGTCCAGTCCGCCGTGCGCCAGCGGCTTGTCGAGAAAATCCCCGACCGTCGCGCCAAGCGGCCGCGTCAGGATGAAGGCCGCCCAGAACAGCGCGACGCGATTGGCCATGGTAAAGCGCCATGCACCCACCAGCGCCGCAAGCCCCACGGCAAACAGCGTCGCACCGCCAAGGTAGCCGAGCCCGCCGGTATCCGCCGTCCAGTCGCCCAGCGCTGTGCCCAAGGTCTGCGAAAAGGTGATCGTGAGCCAGTAGAAGGCTTCGGACCGGGCATCGGCAACGGAGTCCACCGCGATCGATCCGGTCGTGCGATGCCAGGCGAACAGGGCCGCCGCCACCAGTCCGAGCAGCAGGGCTGAGCCACCGGCATAGCCGATGCCGAGCGAACGGGTGGCGAAGTCGGCCATGGTCGTGCCGGCGGTGGTCGAGGCGATGATCGTTGCCCAATAGAGCCACGGACGGAAGCCGGGAGCCCTGATCTGCAGCGCCACCAGGGCGACCAGCGCGGCGCCGAACAGGGCCGTCCCGACGAGGTAGCCCATGTTCCAGCTCATCGAAACCGTATCGCCGGCCGTCTCGCCCAGCGTCGTCGCCAGGATCTTGATGATCCAGAACCCCAGGGTGACAGCCGGGACCTTGATCGCCGTCCTGCTGATGTGTGCCTCGCCGTTCAAATTCATATCCCTTCAGTAGTCGATCCCGAGTGCCATGAACGCGTGGAATCCGGTGAGGTGCGTCCCGTCTGCGATTGTCGGCCCGCCCGATGCGAGCAGGCGCAACGGAGCCTTGAGCCGGTAGATCGCCCCGAGACCCAAGCTGGTCGATCCTTCGCCGCCGATGGTGTCGGAGCCCTGACGGTCCACTTCCAGGCCAAGCAGCAGATGGTCATCGATCTGGCGGGTGATCGCGGCGCCGCCGGTCCAGAAATTGTGGTTCCCCGCGCCAGGATTGATGGCATAGCCCGCGCCGCCAAAGACCGACCATCGGCCCATATCCTTCTGGGCCCACACCGGCAGGAAGGCGGTAACCCGGCCCGCGCCGAGACCCTCTGCTGCGGCAGGAATGGTGAGGCCGGGGAAAGCCGCAAGCTGAATGCCGGCGGTCTCGGCGTTGATGAACCGGTATTTGGCCGCAACTTCGATATCGCCCGTTCCGCCGTGCCACCCTTGCTGGTCGTGCGCCCACGCGGCAGGCAGCGCGAGGGTCAGTTGCAGATTCTTTGCCGCGCCGTAGTTGATCTCAACCGCGCTGGCTCCCCGGATCTCGCTGCCCTGCCCTTCCGCTTCGATCAGCGGGGCATAGATTTCCCAGTGACCGGTTTCGGTCGGTTCGGGATCGTCGGTCAGGAATGGCGGCCCTGCGGACAAGGGATGCGCGACCAGCGCGGCCATGACCCCGAAAAGCAGGTGTCCGCGCCGGAACCGATTTGCGAGCGTCCCGCAGGCCGTGACCATTCCGACAATTCCCCGTTGATCGCCGTCGCGCGGTCCGGCGCGCTGGTGCCTAGCGTTGTTGTGCGGCAATTATGAGACGGCGGGATTCAGGCTTGGCGGTCGGCCTCTCAGCCCCGGCCCAGATGTCGCCCGATGAAGATCAGCACCATCGCCCCGAGCACGGAGGCCATGCACCCTGCGCGGTTCACCCCGCTGCGGTAGCTTCCGCCCGACCACGTCGCCGCGACGAAGCTTGCCACCAGCGAGCCGCCAATGCCGAGCAGCACGGTCATCACGAAGCCGATATGCACCGCGCCCGGATAGAAGAAGCGCGCCAGAAGGCCCACCACCAGCCCCGAAACGATCGCCCCGATCAGGTTCAGCATCGCAAACTCCTCTGCTCGTCGCCCCCGCCCAAGGTGGCTTGGGCGGGGGTATCTGGCAAGCGCTTGCGGCATAGGAAAAAGCCCGGCGCCCTTCCTCCGCGAAGGGCGCCGGGCCTGTATCCGGGCTGGGCGAGGGCGCTCTGGCCCTGCCTCCTTACTTGGTCGATTCGATCAAGGCCTTGATTCGCGTCATCTGGAAGGTCCAGCGATCGATCCGCCGCTTGCGGTCGGCCGCCTTGGCCTCGGCCGTGCCGAGCGGTTCCTGATCGTACATCGCGATGTAGATCATCCGCGTGTGCTTCTTGTCGACCGGCTCCGCAGCCATCGTGCCGTGGTAGATCAGGTCCTTGTTCGGCTGGATGTAGGTATAGGAATACTTCGTCTGTGCGGCCATCAGCTCGTGCAGGTCGCCCGGCGGGATGATCCGCATCGAGCCGGGTCCGCCATCACCCTCCAGCTTGCACGGCGCGTGATCGGGCGACCATACCGCGATCGAGCAGAACGGCCCGATGATGCCCCATGCCTTGTCGATCGGCGCGTTCACCACGGTATCCACGCGTACGTAGGTGTAGTCCGCGGCCACGGCGGGCGCCGCGACCATTCCCGCGGCAAGGACGGCGGCCGACAGTACTTTAAGCATTATGGTTTCCCTTCCCAAGCTTCCGTTGCGAGCAGCAGGGGCGGGTCCGGCAAGGAGCGCACTGGCTGCGGGCAATCGGCATTGTGCGTGAACGCGTACCGCCAGTGCGGACCCAGATCAATTCGTCGTCCCGGATTTCTTCGCTGCCGGCGGCACGACGGGCAGCGGCCCATCGCCACATAGGCGATGGGCGTGCGGGTTCGTCAGTACTCGTAGCGCATCCGCAGGTACCAGGTGCGCGGCGGGGCCACGCCTTCGGCCTGGTAGCCATAGGTATGATCGCCGGCATAGGTCTGGTCGGTGCGGGTGGTATCGAACACGTTGTTGACCGAAAGCCCCAGGGTCAGGCGGTCGTGACCCAGGAAGTTGTTCCAGTCGATGCCGGCATCGACCATCGTCTGCGGCGGGCGGCAGTCGATGTATTCCCGCTTACCGTCAGCGAGCGAGGTCGGATAATAGTTTGCCGTGGTCCGGTCGCGGTAGCAGATCAGCCCGGTATTGGGATTGGCCGGGTTGGTCGGCTTGAGCGGCTGGCTGTTGGTGACCAGGGTCGAACGGCGGACAAGGCTGCCCTTGAAGGTCAGGTCGCCAAGGCCTGACAGCGGGATGTTGTACGACGCGTTGACCCCGAACTTCCACTTGGGTGAGAGCAGGAAGGTCGTGTCCGACAGGTCGAGCGGCGCCAGGGTGACCGGATCGACCGACTGCCACGAGGTGTACTTGGCATTGAGGTAGGACAGGAAGCCGCCCAGCTGGAGCCGGCGGTTGACCACCAGCGTCAGATCGCCGTCGAAGCCGGAGATGGTGGCCTTGGCCGCGTTCTGGGTGATGCCTACCGCCGAGGTGATCCCCGTCGCCGAGTTGGTGACCGGGCGATAGACGAAGACCTTGATGTTGTTGAACCAGCCATAATAGTATTCGGCATTGGCCCGCACCGTCATCCCGCCCAGGTTGAAGGTGGACTTCACGCCGCCTTCAAGGTTGGTCAGCACGTCCGGCGCGAAGGTCTCGAAACCGACCGCGTTCTGCAGCCCGCCCGATGAATAGCCGCGCGAATTGGTCACGTAGAACATCGTGCGCGGGGTCATCTGGTACTGGACCGAGGCCATGTACGACAGGTTGTGGAACTGCGCGTGGCCCGCGGGCGAGGTCGGCCCGCCGACGGTGCGGATCACCGCGAGCGTATCCGGGTTGAGCGCCTGGGTCATCGAATTGACCTTGTCCCAGGTGTAGCGCGCGCCAAACGCCGCGGACAGGCCTTCGGTGACGTTCGAAAGGTCTGCCTTGATCTGCCCGAAGACCGCGCGCGACGAGCTCGAGGTCGTGCTGATCGTCGCCGAGGGGGTATTGTTGGTCAGGCCGAAGATCGTCATCGGGGTATTGTGGCGCCCGGTCAGGAACGTGCCCAGGGTGAGGTCGACCTGGCCCAGCTTGCCCTGCAGCTGGATTTCGTCGGACCAGACCGTATCGATCGGCACCGGGTTGATGTTGCGCGGGCTGCCGTTGTCGTTGATGATCAGGATGGTGGTGTCCGTATCGCCGGGCTGGGCGAAGGTATTGCCCCAGGTCCGCCCGAAGATGTTCTTGAGCTGCCACCCATCGGCGAACTTCCACGTCGTGTGGTTCGCCAGGATGTTGGTATTGGCATAGTTGCCGGGGCAGGCGACCCGCGGATAGTTCAGCGAGGTCACCGAAGTCGGGCCATAGATCGGCCCGTTCACCGTGGCGCAGCCAACCGAGAACCCGATCGTCTGGTATGGCCCGAGGGCGCGCTGCTGGAGCAGCAGCTGCTCGCGCAGCGCGTCGTAGGCGGCGCGCGAACCGCCGTTGCGCCCGGCTGCGGCGGCATTGGCCGGGACCATCGAGTCTGGGAAGAAGTTGAAGTCGTGCAGGACATAGGCGCTCGTGTTGCCTGAATCCTGCGAATGGCTGAACTGATACAGGGTATAGTTGTTCAGATTGTCCGTGATGTCGATCGAGATCGAAGGCCGGACGACGTAGTAGTTCAGGTCGCCGTACTTCTTGCCGTTCGAAATGTCGGTGATGTAGCCGTCGCGGGCGAAGGTGATGCCGGCGATGCGTGTGTGGATGCGGTCGTTGATCGGGACGTCAAGCTCTGCTTCCAGCGTGCGCCGGTTCAGGCTGCCGCCGCTGACCTCGACCGAGCCGCCCAACTCCTTGCCCGGCTTGCGCGGCTGGTAGACGAAGGCACCGCCGTTCGATGCCTGGCCGAACAGGGTGCCCTGCGGTCCCTTCAGCACCTGGACGCTGGACACGTCGAAGAAGCTGCCAAAGCCCCCGGTCGGCACCGGAACGTCGGCGAAGTAGCTCGGCGAGCCATTGAGGATGCCGCGAACAAAGACCAGCGCCGCGTTGTAGTTGCAGCACAGGTTGACGCCCGGAACCGAGCGGACCAGCGCCTGGAGGTCACGGATGTCCTTGCGTTGCAGGTCCTCGGTGGTGAACGCCGAGATGTTCAGCGGCACTTTCTGGATGTTTTCTTCCGATTTGCGCGCGGTCACAATGATGTCGGCAAGTCCCGCCGGGCCCGATGTCGACGGCTGCGTCGATGCCTTGCCGGCTTCGGGTGCGGTCGAGGCGCTTTGCTCGGCGGAGGCAGCATTGTCGGCCGCGAATGCGGAGGGCGCCGCGGCGACGCAGGCGCTGGAAATGGCGATGGCCGAAGCCGTGGCCCTGATCGCCCGCACCCAGTCGCGCGGGGTTGGAATGGAACGAAATGGCGTCATGTAAAGGTCCTCACCTTGATGTGCCGCGATCTGCTGCCGCCGGCACTTTATGAATACACGCGTGCAAGACGCGCAACGTCACGCACCCGTGTTGCAGGGCGCACCATTGTCGGAAAATAAAACAACGTTTAAATTTTCAGTCAGATTTCGCGATACTTCGTCGCGTCTCCTCTCTGGCGATCACGCATCTTTTGATGCTTCGTAACTTCGCGCCAGCCCCGGCAGGGTAATTACAATGGGATTAAGTTATTTTGTCCAACCATATTACATAAATCCCGCGTATCGAATTTCCGAACGCCAGTCCGCATCGCCGGAGGGCGTAAGGGGCGCGGCGGGAGATACGCGGCGCCTTGGGGTGAACTGCCTGTGCCGCGCGGCAATCCCCGCACGAGCCATACCCCGGCAACAAAGTTGCGCGGCCCGATTCTATCCTTAGTCAAGCCGCCCGCGACCCTGTCCACGGGCAAAAATTTTTTCACAGATTCACTTTGGCTCTTGCGCAGGACGCCAGTGGCGGTTCTCCCACGCGTCGCGGGGAACAGGTGGGGTTGGCGTCGCCGTTCAGGCACCATATCTTGGGGTAAGCCCGGATTTACCCTCTTGCGCCTGCCTCGCGATAGGGCACTATCCATTGTGGTCCGATACAGGGGGACCTTCTAGACCTAGTCATGCGTCCGCTCCGGTGCCCGCCACCGACGCAGCGGATTCGGGCGGGGTCAGGCAGGTTCATGTGCGGCATCCGGGGGATAGGTCGGGGGATAAATATTCCCCGTTTGTTCCGCCG
>Ga0228701_1002123_pt1 | contig 12281 bp, 8 predicted proteins | sample McNCre117_Aug_MG_2_FD_178017 | JGI IMG/M metagenome (GOLD analysis project Ga0228701, IMG submission 178017) | Freshwater microbial communities from McNutts Creek, Athens, Georgia, United States - 11-17_Aug_MG | ecosystem: Environmental > Aquatic > Freshwater > Creek | place: USA: Georgia...
GTTAGTGGGAGCCGGTGTCATTGCTAAAAAATTATTAAAAGATATCTCTGTGGTGTCTCATATTGTGAGTATTGGAGGGGAGACAGATTTGGAAAAAGGATTGCAAAGAGCCATCGACCAAAAGGATAGTGTAGGAGGCATTGTGGAATGTACAGTGAAAGGGTTGCCTATTGGCTTGGGAGAACATTTCTTTGATTCGGTTGAATCTTTAATCAGTCATGCCGTATTTGCGATACCTGCTATTCGAGGTATTGAATTTGGTACAGGATTTGCAGCTGCCAATATGTTTGGCGTGGATCATAATGACCCCATTGTAGATGCCAGTGGAAAAACCAAAACAAATCATGCAGGAGGTGTCGTTGGAGGGTATACGAATGGAAATGATTTGGTTTTTAGAATTGCAGTAAAGCCTACTTCCTCTACGCCAAAAGAACAATTTACTTGGAATTGGGAGACTAACGAGCAAGAAAATTTTTCTGTAAAAGGAAGGCATGATTTGTGCATAGCATTAAGAGTTCCTGTTGTACTAGAAGCAGTTACTGCTATTGTTTTAGCAGATTTAATGTTAATGGAACAAAAAATTCCTAGAATTTTAAAATAAAAATGAATTAAAATGGAGAGTGAATATATATATCATGTAACTACTCAAAAAGAGTGGGAGCAAGCACAAATCGCAAATGAATATAAGCCCAAAGGTTATGATCAGGAAGGCTTTATTCATTGTTCAATTGAGCGACAAGTGGAGGGGGTATTAGATCGTTTTTATAAAGGACAAACTGGTTTGGTAAAATTGAAAATAGAAAAAGAAAGATTAACAAGACCTCTTTTGTTTGAATTAGCTGCTGATTTAAACGAACTGTTCCCGCATATTTACGGCCCATTAAATCTTGACAGTGTTGTAGAAGTCATTGCAATACCATAGTGAAGACAAGAAATTGAAACTTGAATCATATGATGCATAGAATTATTATAGTATGTTTTGTTGTATTACCTTTTATTTCAAAGGCTCAAAATATATACCCCAATACTTTAACTACGATTAATTATTTGGATTCCAATATCATTGATAAGTACAAGAAAAAAATTGATACAACTAGAATTAGTATCGAGCCCAATAGAGTAACCGGCTTGGCTAGTTTTTATAGTGCCTACTTAAATGGGACCTTGACTTCAACAGGGGAACGTTATCGTAATAAACGATATACGGCAGCATCTAATCTATTTAAATTAAATACATTGGTACGAGTTACAAATATGCATAATGGGTTTAGTGTATTAGTAAGGATTAATGATCGTATGCATCCTGCTATGTTAAAGAAGGGTAGAGTGATTGATTTAAGTGTAATAGCAGCACAAAAAATTCATTCGAAAGCCACAGGGGTGGTGAAAGTCATAGTGGAAGCTGTTGGCTATTCAGAAACCAATCCCGTGAACGATTAGCAGAATCCCATAGTAATTACTTCTATACAATAGATTAATACATTTATATTAATTGTTATTTATTTTTCAGGTTTGATTTTTGAATGCTTTTATTCATCTAATTTTGTAAGTATAAACCAATAATTATTTTATGAAAAAGCTAATTACATTGGCACTGGGAATGACCTTTGCCATTACTATGTTTGCTCAGTCAACATCTGTAATCAAAAAACCTTCTATTGCTTTTAGAGTATCTTTATTGGATTTCAAAAAAACCAATCAAACAGATGGTTTGACGAAAACAGCTCCTGCTTTTGGTTTACAGTACTTAACAGGCTTGACATCTAAGTTGGACTTTATGACTAATTTGGATGTGGCTTCACTAAAGTATCCTTATTATGTTTCGTTAAATGTGCCCAAAGCCACCTCGAATCAGTTGTACACGGCACTCGATATAAATTTAAATTACAAGTTGGCAACCGATGAAAAATCAGTAGTGCCATTTATAACTGCCGGATTGGGTGTAGGTGCAGATCAATTTTCTTACTATACTGCTTATGTTCCAGTAGGTGCAGGTTTGCAAATCAAAGCAGGTCATGGATCTTTTGTACAAATAATGAGTACTTATAGAGCAGAAGCTTCTGATTTAACAAAAATGCATTTTAGTCATGGTATTAGTTATTCTTTACCACTAAAAGGAAAAGATAAAAAAGCGATTGCTCTACCACCAGCTCCTTTAAATGTAGATGCCGATAATGATGGTGTAAATGATGCAGATGATTTATGTCCTAATCAAATAGGAACTGCAAAGTATAAAGGTTGCCCTGTGCCTGATACTGATAATGATGGCGTGAATGATGATATGGATAAATGTCCTAATCAATCTGGATTAGCAAAATACCAAGGTTGCCCTATTCCTGATACCGATAAAGACGGTGTAAACGACGAAATGGATAAATGTCCACAAACTGCAGGATTAACAAGATATGATGGTTGCCCTATTCCAGACACTGATAAGGATGGCATCAACGATGAGGAAGATAAATGCCCAACCGTTGCAGGTATTGCTGCCAATCATGGCTGCGAAGACTTACAACCCATTTTGGATAAAGCGGCTGAAAATTTAAAATTTGCTACAGGCAAAGTGTTTTTGTCTAAGCAACAGTTATTAGGATTAGATCAAGTTATTGCTGCCTTGAACACTTATCCAAGCACTAGTTTGGATATTAGTGGACATACAGATAATACTGGTGCCGAGCGAATTAATAAAAAACTATCGCATCAAAGAGCTGCTGTGGTTTATCAATATTTAGTAAAGAAAGGTATTGATAAAGCCAGATTGACAAAAGATGGATTTGCTGCAACTAGACCTATTGCAGATAATAAAACAAAAGCTGGTCGAGCTAAAAATAGAAGAACCGATATCGCTATAAGATATTAATTGAAAATAGTTTCTATTAAAAGAAGAGTCCCGCTTAATAAGTTAGGGACTCTTTTTTAATATACGTTCACTTCTCTTTCAATGACGACACCAAATTTTTCATGTATGGATTGAATAATTTGTGCAGAAAAATCAAATATTTCCTTTCCAGTACCTGTTCCATAATTTACAATGACCAAGGCTTGTTTTTCATAACATCCAATATCACCTATTTTTTTTCCTTTCCATCCAGCAGCTTCAATTAACCAACCTGCTGCTAGTTTATATGCTTGGTCAGAAATAGGGTAAGCGACTAAATTAGGATATTGTGCTTTTAGTTTTTCAAATTGTGCTTTATCTACAATTGGGTTTTTAAAAAAACTACCTGCATTGCCAATGATATTAGGGTCGGGGAGTTTTTCAGATCTTATTTGAATGACCGCATTTGCAATAGCTGCTAAATTGGGATACTTGATTTGTTTTTCATGCAATTTCTCTCTGATGGCACCGTATTCAATATGAAAGTGTGGTTGCTTTTGTAAACAAAATTGTACGCTCCAAATGATGTATCTGTTCTTTTCTTTTTTGAAAATACTATTTCGATATTCAAAAGCGCAATCATGATTAGATAAAGTTACCCATTCTTGTTTTTGTGTATCATAAGCAGTAACACTTTGAATAGTATCCTTAGCTTCTACACCGTAAGCTCCTATATTTTGTATAGGAGAGGCGCCTACCGTTCCAGGGATTAAACTTAAGTTTTCAATACCGCCCCATGATTTTTGGATGGTATAACTAACAAAATGATGCCAATTTTCGCCAGCACCTACTGTCAAGAATACCTCTGAACTAGTTTCATTTGTTTTCTGAATGCCTTTTACTTCCATTTTTAAGACTAAGGCATCTATGTCTTGCGTGAACAGCATATTACTGCCGCCCCCCATCACTATAAAGGGCTTTTTATGTAGCATACACCAATCCAAAGCTTCTTTTAATTCAGCAGCTTTGGTAATGATCGCAAAATGGCTTGCAATACATTCACAGTGAAAGCTATTATATGGTTTTAAGGAAATTTGTTCTTGTATGCTCATATGATTAATTAGGGTCAATGTCTAGTACAATTTGCACAGATTTATATCTTGGATGTACTTGAATGAATTGTACAAAATGCAATAATTGTTTTTTTGCTAAGCTCAATTGATCAGCCTTGGGAGAGATTTTTACGCATAGTTCCCAGATATATTTATTTCTGATTCTATTGATAATGGGTTGTGCGGGTCCCAATATTGTTTTTTGTATTTCGGGGGGAAGTAATTGTAGAAAATGATTGGCGGCATCTTCGGCCATTGCATTTTCTTTATGTTTAAATAAGATACTCAAAAGCCTACTAAAAGGAGGGTAAGAAAATTGTTTTCGGTTTTGGATTTCAAAAGCAAAAAATTTAAAATAGTCATGTTCTTGTACCATCTTAATGATGGGATGTTGAACCTGACTCACTTGAATCATTACTTTCCCTTGGTCATTTTTCCTACCGGCTCTTCCACTAACTTGTTCCATCATTTGATAGGCACGTTCATTTACACGGTATTGATTAAAGTTTAAAAGGCTGTCTGCATCAACGATGCCAACCAAGTCAACATGTTCAAAATCTAGTCCCTTCACTACCATTTGAGTACCTACTAATACATCAATTTGTCTTTGTTCAAATTTTTGAATCAATTGGTCGTGTTCGTTTTTTCCTTTTACATTGTCCAAATCCATTCTTGCTACCACAATATTCGGTAGGGCTTTATTTAACTTTTCTTCAATCTGTTCTGTTCCAAAACTTTTTTGTTTAAACTCTTGCTTGCCACAAGCTTGACAACTAGTCACAATGGGGTAACTCGCACCACAATAGTGACAAGATAGTTGGTGTTTGGCTTTGTGGTAAGTGAGTGTTACATCACAATGGTGGCAATGAGGAATCCATCCGCAGGATTGACATATTAAATAGGGGGCATAGCCTCTTCTATTTTGAAACAAAATGACTTGTTTGTTATGGGCAACTGTCTTTTGAATCTCGCTCAATAAAGTGGGGGTTAAGATAGCTGCACTGTCTATTTGCTTTTTAGTATCTATAATTTGTATACTGGGTAAATTACCTTCGCTATACCTTTCTCCTAAATAGGTGTAACCATATTTTTTTTGTTGTGCATTATAATAGGTTTCTACACTTGGTGTAGCGGAGCCTAGAATCACTTTGGCACCTAATTTATTGGCATAATAGATAGCTGTATCCCTTGCTTGGTATCTAGGGGCAGGATCTTGTTGTTTATATGATCCGTCGTGTTCTTCGTCAATTACTATTAAAGATAAATCCTTGTAGGGAAGAAATAAGGCTGATCTAGCACCAAGTACGATTTTTATTTCACCTGTTTTCACTTTGTTCCAAATTTCTACACGTTCATTAGGATTAAACTTGGAATGATAAATGGCAATCGTATTACCTAAATACATTTTTAGCCTTCGAATCATTTGGGCGGTAAGTGCAATTTCAGGTAACATAAACAAAGCTTGTTTCCCTTTTGCAAGCTCTTTTTTTATTAACTCTACATAGAGTTGCGTTTTACCACTCCCAGTAATGCCATGTAGTAAAGAAACAGGGAAATTGTTCATTTGCGTCTCCAGATCTTGAAGTGCTTTTTGTTGTATTGGGCTAAGGGTAGATCCTTGTGTATTAGCATTCCATGCTTCTGTTGCTAGTCGATCGATCTTTCTTTTTTCAACAATCAATATTCCTTTATCTATTAATGCTTTAAGTTGAGCATGACTAGCTTGTGCTTTCTCTAAAAGTATTTTTTGTTGAACAGTTCCTTCTGTTTTTTGATAATGCAAGAACGCTAATAAAAGTGCTAATTGCTTTGGTGCCCTGCTCCATTGATTCAATAATGCTTCTAATGCTTGCTCTGTTTTATAATCAGGGTGTAGTAAAATAAATGTTTCTTCTTTAATAGTATATTTATCTGTAAGATGCTCTTGAACAAAACAAATTCCTTTTTGAATTAATTTGTTAATGATGGGATATACAGATTTTTTGTCAAGAAGCTTTTGAATTTCGATGAGTGTTAAAACTTTCTTTATTTCTAAAGCCTCGCTGATGATATATTCAGCGTCAGTGAGCGGGCTTTTATCAAACTGGTAATCAGGGTTGAGTATAAAAACACTTTCGCTAGATATTTTTAGATGACTAGGTATGGCTGCTTGCATGACTTCCCCTTCTGTGCACATATAATATTTCGCCATCCACTCCCATAAGTCTAACTGGGCTTTATGTATAATGGGAGCATCATCTAAAATACCAATAATAGGTTTGGGGGTGAATCCAGCAGGTGCGAAAGTACTTAAGTTTTTGATGATACCTGCGTGTCTTTTATTGGCACCTAAAATTACTTCTACGCGCATGCCGATCATCACTTCATCCACCATAGCAGCAGGAATAGCCCAAGTATAATTTTTGGGTAATGCGAGCGGTATAATAATTTCGGCGTACATGTAATTTAATTATTGGGGAACTTTCGATATCTCCTTAGCCCTTCGTCCATCATTTGATACACATCATTTTTGAGTTGTTCCAAATCTTTGTCAGTATATTGCTCGATATCGACAGTGGGCAAATATACAACTCTGTTTTTACCGGGCGTTAAAGAGAAGACGGAATCATAATGCATTCTGTCAACCGCATCAATCATTAAAATGGGTTGGATGGGAATGCGCATTTCAATGGCCAATTTAAAAGCGCCATTATAGAATGGCTTTAATGGCTTTTGCATCGTCATACTAAAAGTGCCTTCTGGAAAAATAAAGATGGAAATTTTTTTATGTAATGCAGCTTTTAAATTTCTCAAACTTTGAGCTCTTTTCGTAGGGCTACTTCTATCAACCATAATCACCGCTGCTTTATAAATCCATCCAAATATGGGTATTTTAGAAGATTCAAATTTTCCTAATGCTCTGATAGGCTGATGCTTTAGTTGGACGATAGGAGGAATGTCCATATAGGAATTATGATTGGCAACAAAGATATGCGGCTTATTAAAGTGGTGATAGGATTCAAAAATTTCTTCGTGTCTTATGCCAATAAAGAAATACCAGATTTTAGCCCAAAAGCGGCAAATGAGATAGATACGATTGCCTAGTTTTATTTTATTGAAGGGCAAAACAAAAACCAAAGCAATGGCAGATAGGATAGTGAAAATAGCAAAGATCAATAATGCATAGATGCAGTATAGGATTTGAATGAATTTTCTGAATGCTTTTATTGGCCTTAAACTTTTTTTCATCGGCCACTAATATACCAAAAAAAACCTCCCGTTTAGAAAAACAGGAGGTCGATTGCTTGCTTAAAATTTAAAAACCTAAAGGGAAAAAATAAATTACGCTTTTAGTGGATTTCTACCATATTTTTCATCGTGTTGTGTTGCATCTAAGCCTAACTCTTCCTCTTCTTCAGATACACGTAATGGCAATAATAAGGCGATGAATTTAAAAATGGCAAAAGAAACAGTGAAGCTATATACCACTACAATTAACATGGCTTTTAATTGTGTTAAAAAGAAAGCGGGATTACCATAAAACAATCCATCTGCACCTGCTGGATTGACAGATTTTGATGCAAATACTCCAGTCAATAACATACCCACTATACCGCCAATACCATGGCAAGGAAATACGTCTAAAGTGTCGTCTACTCTTGATAATTTGAAGGCATGACTTAATACATTAGAAATTACTGCTCCGATAATACCTATGAATATACTTTGAGGAATGCCTACAAAGCCAGCTGCAGGAGTGATAGCAACTAATCCCACAACCGCTCCGATACAAAATCCAAGTACGGATGGTTTTTTCCCTTTCATAACATCGAAAAACATCCATGCTAATCCCCCGGCAGCAGCAGCTGTATTAGTAGTAGCAAATGCATTTACTGCATAGGCATTCGCGCCAAGTGCTGAGCCTGCATTAAAGCCAAACCAACCAAACCATAATAAACCAGTACCAATCAATACATAAGGAATATTGGCAGGTGGAATTTCTTGTTGTTCTAATTTGGCGCGTCTAGATTTAAGTACGATGGCGCCGGCTAATGCTGCACATCCAGCACTGATATGTACAACGGTACCACCCGCAAAATCTAATGCCCCCATTTTTAATAAAAATCCATTGGGATGCCAAGACCAGTGTGCTAATGGTGCATACACCAAAGTCATAAACAATACAATAAATAAAATATAAGAAGTGAATTTAATACGCTCTGCAACAGCACCTACTACTAATCCAGGTGTGATGATAGCGAACATTAATTGAAACATTGCAAATAACAACAATGGAATAGTCATACTAGCGCCACCTTGAAGGGCTGGGGCGCCATTCGCTACACCCTTAAAGAATAAATGTGTAAACGGATTGCCAATAATACCATTGATGGATTCTCCAAAACTCATACTGTATCCATAAGTAACCCAGATCACTGTTACGATACCTGCCGAAACAATACTTTTGATCATGGTAGAGATGATATTCTTACGGTGTACCATACCTCCATAAAAAAATGCCAAGCCAGGTGTCATGATGAAAACCAATGCGGTGGCTACTAGTATCCATGCAATGTCAGCACTGCTATAAGTGCCTTCTGCTGCTTGAAAATTGGGCAGTTGAGGAACAAACAATGCTAAGACAGCCACAATGACTAAAAGAACGAAGGGGGTGATTCTTTGTACAGCTTGATTTTTCATTTTGCTTCAATTGATATTAATAAAAATGTATATTTGAATAATATTTATCAAAAATAGTAAAAAATAAAGAATGAATGAATAAAAACTATAAATATAAATAATTATAATATAAATAAATCAATCAATAAAAATGCCGATTGATTTCAATCGGCATTTTTATAATAGGTTATACTTACTTCTATTAGGCAGGTTGTACTAGTAAGCTAGCATCTTTGGATTCTAGAAGGGAAGCGCCGGTAAGGAAAATGTCCACTTTGCGTGCGCATTCTCTTCCTTCACTAATAGCCCATACCACTAAAGATTGGCCTCTTCTCATATCCCCAGCAGTGAAAATTTTTGCCACACTGGTTTGAAATCCAGATTCTGTAGCTTTAACATTTCCTCTTTCATCCAGCTCCACACCTAATTCTTCTAACATGCCTGTTTGTTGAGGATGCAAGAAGCCCATAGCCAAAAAGGCTTTTTCACAAGGAATTTCTCTTATGCTGCCTTCTTTTTCGGTGAATTTAGCAGGGCGGCCATCGGCGCTACTAGTCCATTCCAGATCTACAATTTGTAATGCTTTTAAATTACCTTTTTCATCACCAATAAAGGCTTTGGTCGCCACTTCCCAAACTCTTGTAGCACCTTCTTCGTGCGAAGTAGTTGTTTTTAAAAGCATAGGATAGGTAGGCCAAGGCATATAGGAAGCTCTTTGCTCAGGAGGTTTAGGTAAAAGCTCGAATTGGGTAATCGTTTTTGCATTTTGTCTATTTGATGTACCAACGCAGTCACTACCTGTATCACCACCACCAATCACGACAACATTTTGATCAGTTACCAATATTTCGTTTTCTTGAATGGGCAAATTGCTAACACGTTTGTTTTGTTGTTTTAAAAATTCCATCGCAAAATGTACGCCATTTAGTTCACGTCCTGGAATATTTAAGTCTCTTGGAATCGTAGAACCTCCAGCTAATACAATCGCATCGTTTTCACGTAAAATATCTTTTACTCTTACATTCACACCTACATTTGCATTGCATATAAATGTGATGCCCTCTTCTTCCAATAATGCAACACGACGTTCTACTACTGTTTTTTCTAATTTAAAATCTGGTATGCCAAATCTCAATAATCCACCTGGTTTGGGATCTCGTTCGTACACAGTCACTTCGTGACCAGCATAATTCAATTGTGCAGCAGTGGCAAGTCCTGCAGGGCCTGATCCGATGACTGCTACTTTTTTTCCTGATCTAAGATTGGGCTTTCTTGGTTTGACAAATCCTTTTTCAAATGCAATTTCGATGATGTGTTTCTCGATTTCTTCAATCGTTACTGGTGGTTGGTTGATGCCCAATACACAAGCACTTTCGCAAGGAGCAGGGCAAATACGACCTGTAAATTCAGGGAAATTATTGGTTGAAATTAAAATTTCGTAAGCTTCTTTCCACTCTTTACGATATACCGCATCGTTGAATTCGGGAATGATATTGCCTAGAGGGCAACCACTATGACAAAATGGAACGCCACAATTCATGCAACGAGCAGATTGCTCATTGAGTTTTTGCTCTGGTAATAAGTGAACAAATTCTTTGTAATTTTTCTTTCTTTCTTCTACTGGTAATTTAGAAGGAAGTTCTCTATTATATTCTTTAAATCCTGTTGGTTTGCCCATAATGAAGTATTCAAAAATTGAATGAATGTGTTATGCAGTAGCAGTTGCTTTACGTGATTGTAATACTTTTTTATAATCGCGTGGGAAGACTTTAATAAAATGTTTTAATTGATTATCAAAGTCTGCAACAATAAATTTGGCCACAGCACTTCCTGTTTTATCGAAATGTTGTTGAATTAAAGCTTTTAAAGAGGCAGTATCTTCTTCTCCTACAGGATCAAGGTCAACCATTTCCTTATTACATAATTCATCAAAATTTCCTTTTACATTATATACATAAGCGATACCGCCACTCATGCCTGCTGCGAAGTTTCTTCCAGTAGGTCCTAAGATAACAGTAGTGCCACCTGTCATATATTCACAACCATGATCACCCACACCTTCAACTACTACTGTTGCACCTGAGTTTCTTACTGCAAAACGCTCTCCAGCTTTACCACGAATAAACGCTTTACCACTAGTCGCGCCGTAAAATGCAGTATTGCCAATAATAATATTGTCTTCTGCGACAAATTTGGCTTGATGATCAGGGTATACAATTAATTGAGCCCCACTCAATCCTTTACCGAAATAGTCATTAGCGTCACCTTCTAATTCCAAAGTAATACCGGCATTATTAAAGGCACCAAAACTTTGACCAGCTGTTCCAATAAATTTGAAATGTACTGTGTCTTCTGGTAGTCCTTTTCCTTTATACACTTTAGTTATTTCATTTGAAACGATGGTGCCTGCAGTCCTGTCTGTATTCTTAATATCAAATTGCGCACTTACTTTGGTTTGCTTTTGAATAGCAGGTTGAGCAGCTTCTAATAATTTCCAATCCAATACATTCGCTAATCCATGATCCTGCGTTTCAGTTTGGTATAATCCTACTCCTTCTTCTGCAGGTTGTTTATATAAAATGGCACTTAGATCTAAATTTTTAAATTTCCAATGTTGAATGTTTTGACGCATAGTAAGTGCATCTACTTGACCAATCATTTCATCAACCGTTCTATATCCAAGCTCGGCCATGATTTCTCTTAATTCTTCTGTGATGAATTCAAAGAAAGTAACAACATGGTCTGGATTGCCTGTAAAGCGTTTGCGTAATTCAGGATCCTGTGTAGCAACACCTACAGGGCATGTATTCATATGACACTTACGCATCATGATACAGCCTTCTACAATTAAGGCAGCAGTAGCAACACCCCATTCTTCAGCCCCTAATAAAGCTGCCATAGCAATATCACGGCCGGTTTTCATTTGTCCATCGGCTTGCACCACTACACGTGATCTTAATTTATTTTTCACTAAGGTTTGGTGAGTTTCAGCCAATCCTAGTTCCCATGGTAAACCAGTATGTTTAATCGAACTTAATGGAGAGGCTCCAGTACCACCATCAAAACCCGCAATTAAAACCACATCAGCTTTTGCTTTGGTAACGCCAGCGGCGATTGTACCTACACCTGCTTTTGAAACCAATTTCACATTGATACGTGCAGCGCGATTGGCATTTTTTAAATCAAATATCAATTGAGATAAATCTTCAATGGAATAAATATCATGGTGTGGAGGAGGTGAGATTAATCCAACACCTGGAGTAGAGTGTCTTGTTTTGCCAATCCATTCATCTACTTTATCACCTGGTAATTGACCACCTTCTCCTGGCTTAGCACCTTGAGCCATTTTAATTTGAATCTCGTCAGCTTCGGTCAGGTATTGACTTGTTACACCAAATCTCGCACTAGCTACTTGCTTGATAGCGCTACGCATAGAATCTCCATTTGGCATAGGTTCATAACGACGCTCGTCTTCACCACCTTCACCTGTATTGCTCTTACCGCCTAATCTATTCATCGCAATAGCAAGGGTGGTATGTGCTTCCCATGAAATAGAACCAAAAGACATAGCACCCGTAGCAAATCGCTTATAAATACTTGTTGCAGGTTCAACCTCATCAATTGAAATAGAAGGTCTGGTAGGTTTAAAGTCCAATAAGCTTCTTAGTGTACAAGCTTTTTCAGTTTGGTCA
>Ga0228701_1002128_pt1 | contig 12273 bp, 7 predicted proteins | sample McNCre117_Aug_MG_2_FD_178017 | JGI IMG/M metagenome (GOLD analysis project Ga0228701, IMG submission 178017) | Freshwater microbial communities from McNutts Creek, Athens, Georgia, United States - 11-17_Aug_MG | ecosystem: Environmental > Aquatic > Freshwater > Creek | place: USA: Georgia...
AACCTGCAGCTTGAAGCGCTCATTTTGAGTGGTCTTCAAAGCGCAAGGCGACTGTGCGTGTGGATGTGTCTTGCGTTGAGCATGGTCTTGCCGACCGTGGCGCAAGCCGATACGTCTGTTGAACTGCAGGCGTTGAAGTTAGAGCGCGATGAATCATCGCTCTACATGAGTGGCAGTTGGCGTTTCGATTTGCCAGCTGCGCTGGAGGATGCGCTGCTCAAAGGCATCACCTTGTACTTTGTGACTGAGGTCGATATCAGTCAAGAACGTTGGTATTTTTACAACCAGCGAGTTGCACACGCCGAACGACATGTGCGTTTGTTCTATCAGCCACTCACGCGTCGTTGGCGCGTCAATATTTCGCCTCAGTCTTTTAATGTCAGTGGTTTAGGCATGAGCCTAGGGCAAAGCTATGACACGGCAGAAGAAGCCATAGGTATAGTGCGTCGCATTGTGCAGTGGCGCATTGCCAATGCAGCCGACTACAACCCAGATGCTAAGCAAACCATCAGCATCAACTTCAAGCTAGACCTCAAACAATTGCCACGACCTTTGCAAATTGGTGCGGCCGGTCACAGCGATTGGAATATTGGATTTAGCAAAACACAGCGATTGGAGCTGACGCCATGATTGAGTTGGCAGAAAAGCGCACGCGCCTTTCTAGCTTTCAGTTGCGGTGGTTGTTGGTCATCAGCGCGGCTGTGGTGTTGGGCCTAGGATTGGTGTTGCTCTTTTTGCTCACGCAAGCTGCAGACAACCGTGAACTTTACGAGCAAAACTACCGACAGCTCTTTGCATTGAATGTAGTGGTCGCCACCTTGCTGATGGGTGTGATTGCATGGCTATCGATTCGCTTGCTCATGCGCTTGCGTCAGGGCAAGTTCGGTAGCCGGTTGTTGCTGAAAATTGCGGCTACTTTTGCCCTGGTGGGTTTTGTGCCAGGCTTGCTGATCTACAGCGTGTCCTACCAATTCGTCTCGCGCTCGATTGAGAGCTGGTTTGATGTGAAGGTAGAGGGGGCATTAGATGCAGGCTTGAGTTTGGGGCGCACCACGCTCGACACTCTGGCCAATGATTTAGGCCAAAAAACCAGATCTGTCAGCGCACAAATCAACGACTTGCCTGATGCGTCCGTGGGTATTGCGCTTGAGCGCATGAAAGACCAGCTCGGTGCAGACGATGTGATTTTGTGGAGCACCAGCGGCCAAGCGCTGTCGAGTGCAGGCGAGTCACGCTACAAAATCAATCCAGATCGACCAACCCCGGCTCAGTTGAGGTTGGTGAAAACACAAAGCGTGGTCACCGCCATTGATGGCTTGGATGAGGCTGAAGTGCAAGGCACAGCCAAAGCGCGCATTCGGGCTCTGGTGTTGGTTGCGCCATCTGGCCTAGGGCTGCTGATCGAACCCCGCGTGTTGCAGGTGACCAAAGCGATACCGCCTACGCTGGTGAGCAATGCACTGGCGGTCGAGGTGGCGTATCGCGAATACCAAGAGCGTGCGTTGGGGCGCGATGGCTTGCGCAGCATGTACATCGGCACGTTGACGCTCAGTTTGTTCTTGGCGGTGTTTGGTGCGGTGTTGTTGGCTGTGCTGTTAGGCAACCAGTTGGCGCGCCCATTGCTCATGCTGGCCGAAGGTGTGCGTGATGTGGCTGCAGGTGACTTGAGCCCCAAACCCGCCTTGCAAGGGCGAGATGAATTGGGCGGCTTGACCCGCTCATTTGCATTGATGACGCAACAACTGGCCGACGCACGTTCGGCGGTGGATCGAAGTATGTTGCAGGTTCACACCTCGCGTGCCAACTTGCAAACCATTCTGGATAACCTCACAGCAGGCGTGATTGTGTTGACCGAGGATGGGCGTATCAAATCTTCCAACCCAGGTGCAACGCGCATCTTGCGCGTGCCTTTGGCGGCATGGGAAGGCCGAGCATTGAGCGATATCGAAGGCTTGGTGGAGTTTGCCGAACACGTGCGTCACGAGTTTGACGGCTTCTTAGGCGAGCGCAGTCAACATGGCTTAGACCACTGGCAGCAGTCGTTTGAATTGCATGCCACCAGCATCAGCCCAGCGGTTCAGTTGAGTGACGACAAGCAGCAACACATCACCTTGTTGGCGCGTGGTGCTGTGCTTCCTAACAACGGTCGTTTGTTGGTGTTCGACGATATTTCGGAGATCGTTTCAGCCCAACGTGCGCAAGCATGGGGCGAAGTCGCGCGCAGGTTGGCACATGAAATTAAAAACCCACTGACGCCTATTCAGCTCTCGGCTGAGCGTTTAGAGATGAAGCTCACAGGCAAGTTGCAAGAGCCAGAACAACTCATCTTGAACAAATCGGTCAAAACCATTGTTGACCAAGTCGATGCGATGAAGCGTTTGGTCAATGAGTTTCGCGACTATGCACGCTTGCCTGTGGCTGAGCTTAAACCGCTTGACCTCAACGCCTTGGTGCAAGACGTCATGCAGCTATACGGCACAGAGAATGCCGCAGTGCCTGTGTATGCCCAGTTGGATGAGGCGTGCCCCATCATTTATGGCGATGCGCAGCAGTTGCGCCAAGTGGTGCACAACCTGCTGCAAAACGCACAGGATGCGACAGAGGGGCAAGCGCATCCCATGGTGTCGATCGCCACGCAATGGGTGCCTACGTCTGGTCGTGTGCGTTTGGTGGTCAAGGACAACGGACCAGGATTTCCTCCAAAGATTCTGAATCGCGCTTTTGAGCCTTACGTCACCACCAAAACACGTGGAACTGGGCTTGGGCTCGCTGTGGTGAAGAAAATTGCCGATGAACATTCGGCTCGCATTGACCTGAAAAATCGTGGATTACAAGGACGGGTCATTGGGGCACAAGTGTCGTTATCATTCCAAGTTGCAGAATCACAACAAAACCAACTGATTTAATCCAGCGAGACAAGTTAAAACATGGCGAACATTTTGGTGGTGGATGACGAATTGGGCATTCGGGACCTCTTGTTTGAGATCCTCAATGACGAAGGTCACGCAGTAGAAGTGGCAGAAAACGCAGCGCAAGCGCGTCTTGCGCGACAAGCGGCTCGCCCTGATTTGGTGTTGTTAGACATTTGGATGCCCGACACAGATGGCGTCACTTTGCTCAAAGAATGGGCCGGCGCAGGCTTGTTGAACATGCCTGTGATCATGATGAGCGGCCACGCCACCATTGACACTGCCGTTGAGGCGACAAGGATTGGCGCCCAGGCATTCTTAGAAAAACCCATCACCATGCAAAAGCTGCTCAAAGCGGTGGAGCAGGGCTTGGCGCGTAAACCTGTCGCCGCACCTGTGGTGAAGGGCGTGGTGGCCACCGTGAGTAAAGATGCGCCTGCCACATTGACGGTGCCTCAGGCTGTGGTGTTGCCACCGACCCATCAAAGCTTTGATTTAGAGCTGCCACTGCGTGAAGCGCGTGATGCGTTTGAGCGCGCTTACTTTGAATATCACTTGGCGCAAGAGAATGGCTCGATGACACGAGTGGCTGACAAGACGGGCTTAGAGCGAACCCATTTGTACCGCAAGCTCAAGCAGTTAGGTGTCGACCTTTCTAAGGCGAAGAAGGCCAGTTAAGTACCCGACGCTGTGTTACAATCTTTTTCTCGGCCCGGTAGCTCAGTTGGTAGAGCAGCGGATTGAAAATCCGCGTGTCGGCAGTTCGATTCTGCCCCAGGCCACCAAAATAAAAAGCCTCAGTGTTCTCACTGAGGCTTTTTTGTTTTTGGTTGGCTTTGGTTTATTTATTGGCCGCGCTTTCAGCCGATGCCGCGCTGGCGCGTTGCGCAAACTCAGCACGCAAGGCTTTGAGTTTTTCGCGTGGGTCTTCTTTGACTGTTTCCTTGTTCAAGTCCATCTCGGCGATGAAGCGGCTAGGCATGGCCGCAATCATCTCGCGGCCTTTTTTGCGTTTGCGGGTCCAGCTCACAGCCAAAGTGCGTTGGGCGCGGGTGATGCCCACATACATGAGGCGGCGTTCTTCTTGCAGACGCACGGCGATGTTGTCGTTCGTGTGTTCATCGCCTGGCTCATCGTCTAAACGGAACGGCAACATGCCCTCGGTCACGCCCACCAGCATGACGTGTGGCCACTCCAAACCTTTGGAGGCGTGCAGGGTGGAGAGGGTGACCACGTTTTGGTCTTTCTCTCGCTCCGTCAAAGTAGAGAGCAGGGCGATGGTTTGTGCCACTTCCAGCAAGTTCTTCACTTCGTTGCCGGTGGTCACACCTGCGGTGTCGTCGATTTGTCCGCCACAGCGCTGTGCCATCCAGTCGCAAAACTCCATCACGTTGGTCCACTTTGAGGCGGCAGCTTTTTCGCTTTCTTCGGCGTCGTAAAGGTGCTTTTCGTAGCCAATGTCTTTGAGCCAATCGGTCAAGAAGGCGCGGGCGTCTTCTGCGCCTGTGGTGAGGCGCGCACGAAACTCGAGGTCGTTCACATAGCGGCCAAACTCGTGCAGACTGCCCAAGGCGCGGGCATTGAGCACAGACGGTAAGCTGTTGCTGAACAGCGCCTCAAACATGCTGAGTTTGTATTTGCTGGCGAACTCACCGAGGGCGGCTAAGGTTTGGTGACCAATGCCGCGCTTAGGCGTGGTGACGGCGCGCAAAAACGCAGGGTCGTCATCGTTGTTGACCCACAGGCGAAGCCAAGAGCACAGGTCGCGAATTTCAGCGCGATCAAAAAAACTTTGGCCGCCCGATACCTTGTATGGGATTTGCGCTTTGCGCATGGCGATCTCAATGATCCGTGCTTGGTGGTTGGCGCGGTAGAGGATGGCAAAGTCTTGCAGCTCGCGATGGCCGCTGCCACTGGCGTCTGTCCCCGCTCGCAAGGATTGGATGCGGGCCACCACGCGTTCGGCTTCGTGTTCTTCGTTGTCGGCGTCGACCACGCGTACAGGTTCGCCTTCACCGAGTTCGGAGAACAAAGTTTTGGGAAACAGCTTGGGGTTGAGTTGAATGACGTTGTTGGCTGCACGCAAGATCGCACTGGTGGAGCGGTAGTTTTGCTCCAGCTTGATGACCTTCAATGTTGGAAAGTCTTGCGGTAATTTGCGCAAGTTATCCAGCGTGGCGCCGCGCCAGCCGTAGATGGACTGGTCGTCGTCACCCACCGCCGTGAAGCGTGCGGTGCTGTGGTCTGGACCTACCAAGCACTTGAGCACTTCGTATTGGGTGGCGTTGGTGTCTTGGTATTCGTCCACCAGCACGTGGCCGAGTTGGTCTTGCCATTTGGCGCGCACCTCGTCGTGCTCTTGCAGCAGCTTCAGGGGCATGCCAATGAGGTCGTCAAAGTCCACGCTTTGGTAGGCACTCAGTCGTTCTTCGTAGCGCGCCATGATTTTGGCGATGATGCGCTCGTTGTCGTCTTTGGCCAGCGCCAAGGCTTGGGCGGAGTTGAGGCCCATGTTCTTCCACAGGCTGATGGTCCACTGCCATTGGCGCGCGGTGGCGATGTCAGTGGTGCCCCCTGCATCTTTCAAGATGCCGGTCACGTCAGCGCTGTCCATGATGCTGAATTGGGGTTTGAGGCCCATCACGCCGCCGTCTTGGCGCAGCATGCGCACGCCCAAGGCGTGGAAGGTGCAAATCAGCACATCATTTGCGGCTTTGCCAATCAGGCCTTTGGCGCGCTCGCGCATTTCGGCGGCGGCTTTGTTGGTAAAGGTGATCGCGGCGATGCGCTTGGGTTCTAGCCCCGTTTGAATCAGGCGACCAATCTTGTGCGTGATCACGCGCGTCTTGCCCGAGCCCGCCCCCGCCAACACCAGACAAGGACCGTGCAAGAAATTGACGGCTTCTTGTTGCGCGAGATTCAGACCAGCAGACATTCAGGAGACATTTAAAGTGAAGCGAGTAATGATACAGAGCTGACCAGCAGGCAAAATAGGCACGTGCTGAACATTCTTCTCGTTACTTTTCCCTTTTTCGCGCTGGTGCTGGCTGGCTTTGTGGCGGCGCATTGCCGCATGCTGCCGCTGGACGCAATTCCTGGTCTGAATGGCTTTGTGCTGTTCTTTGCGCTGCCGTGCATGTTGTACCGCTTTGGCGCGAGCACGCCCATCGTGCAGTTACTAGATGCCACACTGTTCTTTGCGTATTTGTTGTGCGCTTTGTTGATGGTCGGCTTTGTGGTGGCGGTGAGTTTGAACAAGCGCATCGGCTGGAACGATGCCTCGTTTGGCGCATTGGTGGGCGCGTTTCCCAATACAGGTTTTATGGGCGTGCCTTTGCTGGTGGCCTTGCTGGGTGCATCAGCTGCAGGCCCTGCCATCGTGACCATCGTGGTGGACATGGTCATCACTACGTCGTTGTGCATTGCTTTGTCTCGCTTGGATGGTGCAGATGAACATGGCGCAAGCAAGGCGGCTAGAAGCGCTTTGAAAGGTGTGTTGACCAACCCCATGCCGTGGGCGATTAGCCTCGGCGCTTTGTCGTCGGCGATGGACTATGAATTGATTGGCCCGTTTGCCAAGACCGTCGGTTTGTTGGCCGACGCTGCGTCGCCCGTGGCGCTGTTCACCATTGGCGCGGTGTTGGCGCGTTCACAAATCCGTGTGAAAGAAAGCGGCCATCCGCCTATTTTGTGGCGCGACTTTTTGCCTGTGGCGTTATTCAAATTGATCTTGCATCCCATATTGGTGCTCCTGGTGTTGGCGGCAGCGGTGCAAATGGGTTTTTACATTGAGCGCTTCACCATGGTCGTGGTGGCCTTGGTGGCGGCATTGCCAAGCGCCAGTAATGTGGCTTTGTTGTCAGAGCGCTTTGGCGCGGACACGGGGCGTATTGCCATGATTATTTTGTTCACCACCGCGGCGGCGTTTTTTACTTTTTCGGGTGCTGTCGCATTGCTACACGGTTGAAGCATCGAGACATAGGTGCCCCTAGGTGAAGCACAACGCTACGCTGAAGGTCTTGTATGACGGCTTCGTTTTAAATCGCCAGTGGGTCCACATCCACCGCCCAGCGAATGACTTGCCGATGCGCGCTGCGCATGGCGTGCAAATCAGCCTGCCAATGTGCCAAGAAATGTTGCAGCGCTTTGCGCGAGGTGCATTCAATCAATATCTGCGCACGCTCGATATTGGCAACGCGTTGAATCGTCATGGGCACAGCCGGATACAAATCGACCAACAGTTCATCGGCAAGTGCAGCGCCTGCATCGCGTGCTGCGTTTAAAAAGCCTTGTGCGGCTTCTTGGCTGCGCGCTTCTGCCCGCACCAAGGCTTGGAAGCTAAACGGCGGCAAGGTGGCTTGCTCGCGCTCTTTGAGTTGCTGCTCGGCGAAGGCAGGGTAGTCGTGCTGTTTGAGTGCTTCAAATAAGGGGTGCAACGGGTGAAAGCTTTGCACCCACATCTCGCAAGGGCTGACCAAGCTCATGCTGGCATCGCGGCCTGCACGCCCTGCGGCTTGCATGAGCAAGCTGAACAAACGCTCGGTCGCGCGGAAGTCGCTTGAAAACAAAGCGCCATCTGGGTTGAGCGCGGCCACTAAGGTGACGCGTCTGAAGTCATGCCCCTTGGCAATCATTTGTGTGCCTACCAGTACGTCCACTGCACCTGCATGCACCTCGGCCAGCTGGCGCTCTAGCTCGCCTTTGAGGCGTGTGCTGTCTGCATCAATGCGTGCGATGCGAATGGGCTCGCCGTCGGGCCGACGCACATCGGCCAACAGCTCTGCCAAGTGCTCTTCGAGTTGTTCTGTGCCTCGGCCCAAGGGGCTGATGTCTAAGTTGCCGCAGCTTGGGCATGCGCGTGGCACGGGCTGAGTGAAGCCGCAGTGGTGGCAGCGCAAGGTGCGGTCAAGTTTGTGGAACACGCGGTAGGCGCTGCAATGCGGGCATTCGCTTTTCCAGCCGCAGTCGTTGCAGTTGAGCACGGGCGCGTAGCCACGGCGGTTGAGCAGCACCATGATTTGTTCGCCGCGCGTCACGCGCTCACGCATGGCGTCAAGCAAGTGGTTGGAGAACACCGTTTTATACGGCTGACGGTTCATGTCCACGCGACGCACCAAAGGCAAAGCCCCTTGGCCTACGCGTGAGGGCATGGCCAAGCGCATGTAACGGCCTGCGGGTTCAGCGTCGGTGGCGGGGCGGCTGTGGTGCCAACTTTCCAATGACGGCGTGGCCGAGCCCAAAATCACTTTCGCGCTTTCGAGTTGCCCGCGATAGATGGCGAGGTCGCGTGCTGAGTAGCGCGCGCCTTCTTGCTGTTTGTAGCTGGGGTCGTGTTCTTCATCCACCACGATGAGCTGCAAATGCGGCATCGACGCGAACACGGCCATACGCGTGCCCAACACAATGCGCGCTTCACCGCTGTGTGCTGCCAGCCAGTTTTTCAGACGCTGTGCGGGCGTGAGGCTGCTGTGCATGGACACCAAACAGTCCGCACCCCACTGCGGGCAAAAGCGTGCGCGAAAGCGTTCTTCGAGTTGTGGCGTGAGGTTGATCTCGGGCACCATGACCAAGATTTGCGCTTGTGGGTTCTGTTCCAACACAGCTTGTGCTGCACGCAAATACACCTCGGTCTTGCCGCTGCCTGTGTTGCCAAACAACAAGAACGGACCTTTGTTGGCCGCAATATCGGCCAGCACTTGGGCTTGCTCGTCGGTGGGGGTGGGTATGGTTTGCGTGTCACCTTCATAGGGCACGATGGCTTTGGTTTTGCGCTTTAAACGGCGTGCCCATTGCTCGGTGCTGAGGTCGCGCAGTTGGCTGGGCAGCGCGGCCAACGCCACTTCGCCTGCACTGCGCTGGTAGTAGTGGGCGGCAAACTGCACCAACTGACGCCAGTGAGCGCTGAGTGGCGCGAGGCCTTCGAGCACGCTGGCGATGGCGCGCAGCTGCATATGTGTAGCGTCGGAATTGTCGGCGTGTGGCGCTACCTCGTCCCACACGACGCCCAACAACTCTCGACTGCCCAGAGGCACACGTACTAAGGTGCCTGGCGCGTGCGCAGCGTCGCTTTCGTACGTGAGTGCGCCACCAATACCGCTGTGCGCGGGGGTGTGAACCATCACTGAAATTTGGTGCGACATGTCAAGCGGTGAGTTGGGGTGTTTTGCTCAGGTGTTTTGGCAGAAAAGGCTTTAAGTCGTTGATTTAAAAAGGCTTCAGGCCAAACTCAAAATTTTTGTGGATAACTTTGTTGATATCTACAGTTGAGTGGCTCCGAAGGCGCATGGATCAAGGCTTGGAACAAACTGCCTCAAAAAAATGCAACCTAAGAATCCTATATGAATCAATGAGTTACGAGAAATTAAAGTTTTCCGAATTGCTGCAAAAGAAAAAAAGCACGTTATGTGCTGGATCAACTTTTTTGTGCATAAGTGTGAAGTCGAAGTAAAACTTTTGGTGACTTGACACACGATTTCTTGAGTTGACTTTAAGGTTTTCTCAACGCACGAGAGTGGCTGTGCACCGTCTCCACCAGCACGCCCACGCTCTCGGGTGGTGTGTATTGGCTGATGCCGTGGCCCAAGTTGAAAATTTGGGTCGGGCCGGTGGTGGTTTTGTCTGTGTGGGGTTTGCCAAAGGCGTCCAACACGCGGCGCGCTTCTGTGGCAATGGCATCGGCTGGCGCGAACAGCGAGTTGGGGTCGAGGTTGCCTTGCAGCGCTTTGCCTAGGCCGCCGACTTCGCCGCCTACCTGAGCGCGAGCTTTGGCTAGGTTGACCGTCCAGTCCACGCCCAACACGTCGCAGTCGAGGTCGGCCATTTCGGGCAACCACAAACCGCCGCCTTTGGTGAACACCAAACGGGGAATCACGGCGCCATCGTGCGAGCGCTTGAGTTGCGCCAACACGCGCTTGGTGTAGGCCATGCTGAACTGTTGGAACATGCCGTCGGCCAGCACGCCGCCCCAGCTGTCAAAAATCATCACGGCTTGCGCGCCGGCTTCGATTTGGGTGTTGAGGTACAGGGCCACCGCGTCGGCATTGATTTCCAAAATGCGGTGCATCAAGTCGGGGCGGCTGTACATCAGGCTTTTGACTTGGCGGTAGTCGTCCGAGCCTGCGCCTTCGACCATGTAGCAAGCCAGGGTCCAAGGGCTGCCCGAGAACCCAATCAAAGGCACGCGGCCGTTCAGTGCTTTGCGAATAGAGGTGACGGCATCAAACACATAGCGCAGCTTGGCCATGTCGGGCACGGCTAGCTCATTCACAGCGGCTTCGTTGCGCACGTTCTTAGCGAACTTGGGGCCTTCGCCTTGGGCGAACGACAGGCCCAAGCCCATCGCATCAGGCACGGTCAAGATGTCGCTGAAAAGAATAGCGGCATCGAGCGGGTAACGCTCGAGCGGCTGCAAGGTGACTTCGGTGGCGAAGTTGGTGTTGGTGGCCAAACCCATGAAGCTGCCGGCTTTGGCGCGCGTGGCGCAGTACTCTGGCAAGTAGCGACCAGCTTGGCGCATGAGCCAAATAGGGGTGTGGTCGGTGGCTTGGCGCATGCAAGCGCGCAGAAAAGTGTCGTTTTGGAGTGGTGCAAACATGGCGACATTGTCGCCGACGACGACCTTAGCCTCGTTGACGGTGCTCAACCATCAAGCAAAGGTTTTGCACGACGACCAAGCCTGCGTCGGTGGCTTGTTTGGCGGCTGCGTCATTCACCACGCCGATTTGCAGCCACAGCGATTTGGCCCCAATTGCGATGGCTTCTGCCGCGATGGGTGGGATGTCTTCGGAATTGCGAAAACAGTTCACCATGTCGATGTGCGCGTGTTGCGCGGCTTCGGTGAGTGAGGCGTAGGCTTTTTCCCCCAACACTTCGTGCGCATTGGGGTTGATGGGCACGATGCGAAAACCATGATCTTGCATGTACTTGGCCACACGAAAACTGTCGCGATGCGGTTTGGGTGAGAGGCCCACCACGGCGATGGTTTTGCAATTGGCAAGACTTTGGCGAACGGCAGTTTGGGTCATGGTTGGGTCGCTGGCAAGGTGGCGAGCGCTTCTTTCATCTTGCTCACACTCAATAACTCGGACAGCACTAGTGGTGCTTTGCCTGGCGCATGCAGCACATAGACAGGCACACCGCTGCGGCCTAAGGCGGTGAGCGCGGCGGTGATGGCGGGGTCACGGCGCGTCCAGTCGGCACGCATGAGGGCGACTTGGTGCGCGGCAAAGTCTGCCAACACCTCGCTGTTGGAGAGCGTAGATTTTTTGTTGATCTGGCAGGTCACACACCAAGCGGCTGTGAAGTCCACAAACACGGGACGGCCTTGGGCCAAGCTTTGCGCCACGGCGGCTTCTGACCATGGCTGCCAAATGATGCTGCCATTGGATGCGGCGATGCCTGCCCCTGCGTTACTTCCTGCAGCGCTTATCGCTGGCGCATTCAATTCTTCTGCAAAGCTAAACGCACCCCAAACCAAGCCCGCAGCAACCAGCCAAGCCAAACCACGCGCAGCAGGCGTGTGTTGTTTGAGCGCCCAAATCAAAGCAGCGAGCAACAGCAAGCCACCCAGTGCAAACATGGCGGCATCTAAGCTGGTTTGTTGGCCCAACACCCACAGCAGCCACACCACGGTGGCCAACATGGGGAAGGCCAACAGCTGGCGCAGCGTGACCATCCAGGGGCCAGGGTGCGGCAACAGGCGGGCTACGGCCGGTATGAAGCTGGCCAGCAAATAGGGCGCGGCAAGCCCCAAGCCCATCACCATAAAAATGCTCAACGCTTGCCATGCTGGCAAGGTCATGGCCAACCCCAATGACGCGCCCATGAAGGGCGCTGTGCAGGGGGATGCCACAGCCACGGCCAGCACGCCTGAAAGAGCTGCGTCCATGACGGGGTGTTTGTATTGAAAGCTCGCCACGCGGGAGGGCAGTATTTGCCCAAATTCAAATAAGCCAAATAAGTTCAGCGCAATGAGCGTGAAGAAGGCAGCCAGCACACTCACCACGACAGGCGATTGCAATTGGAAGCCCCAGCCCAGTTGCTCGCCTGCTGCACGCAGCGCCAACACGCCAGCGCCTAAGGCCAAGAAGCTCAACACCACACCTGCAGTGTAGGCCATGCCCGCCACGCGGTGTGCTCTGTGGGCACGGCTGTGTTGGGCGAAGCCCAGTAGCTTGATGGCCAACACAGGCAGCACGCAAGGCATGAGGTTGAGGATGAGGCCGCCAACAAAAGCGCCTAGCAAAGCCAAGACAAAACCCAAAGCGCCTTCGTCGCTAACCGCAGGTGCGACGGCGAGCGTTGCGGCCGTCGGTAGCTCTGACACAGCAGGCCAGGCTTGTGTGACGGTGGCCGACACCTTAAA
>Ga0228701_1002130_pt1 | contig 12264 bp, 9 predicted proteins | sample McNCre117_Aug_MG_2_FD_178017 | JGI IMG/M metagenome (GOLD analysis project Ga0228701, IMG submission 178017) | Freshwater microbial communities from McNutts Creek, Athens, Georgia, United States - 11-17_Aug_MG | ecosystem: Environmental > Aquatic > Freshwater > Creek | place: USA: Georgia...
TCAGCGCCTTGCACGAAGTGCGTCAGCACATCAAAGGCATTGGCGTGACCTTGTTTGTGAACTGGTTGGTCAAACCGTTCTCCATGGCTTTGTTGGGTTGGTTTTTCATCCGCTATCTGTTTGCACCGTTGCTACCCCCGGAGCAAATCGACAGCTACATCGCTGGGTTGATTTTGTTGGCAGCTGCCCCCTGCACGGCCATGGTGTTTGTGTGGAGTCGCCTGACCAACGGGCACCCTTTGTTTACCTTGTCGCAAGTGGCATTGAACGACGCCATCATGGTGGTGGCCTTTGCGCCGCTGGTAGCATTTTTGTTGGGGCTGTCTGCGATCACGGTGCCATGGGATACCTTGCTGACCTCAGTGGTGCTCTACATCATCATCCCTGTGATCTTGGCCCAGCTGTGGCGCAAAGCGCTGTTGACCAAAGGTCAAGCCAGATTTGAATCCGTCATGGCACACATCGGCCCGTGGTCCATCACCGCCTTGCTGGCGACCTTGGTGTTGTTGTTTGCCTTTCAAGGCCAAGCCATTTTGAAGCAGCCGCTGGTGATTGCTTTGCTCGCCGTGCCCATCTTGATTCAGGTTTTGTTCAACTCAGGCCTGGCTTACTGGCTCAATCGCCAGCTAGGAGAATCACACACGGTGGCTTGCCCATCGGCCTTGATTGGGGCATCTAACTTTTTCGAATTGGCAGTAGCAGCAGCCATCAGCTTGTTTGGCTTTGAATCTGGCGCCGCATTGGCCACGGTGGTGGGCGTGCTGATTGAAGTGCCGGTGATGCTCTTGGTGGTTCAAGTCGTCAACCGCAGCAAGGGTTGGTACGAACGCGCTTAAAACCGGGTGCCCACTGAAACGCGCCACATGGTTTGTGGCGTGAAGTTGATGATGGGGTCGTAGGCCACACGGGTAAAGAACTGTGGCCAGTCATAGGTCACACTCAAGCCGGTGCGGCGGGTGAATTGATCGTCCACCAAACCACTCTTGAACAGCACATCCACGGTCAGCCGCTGACCATGCGGCAGGCCCGTGCGATACACCGCGTGCGCATGTTGCTGATCTGGGTTTTGTCGGTTATCGCGCACGACTTGAAATCCGAGCGACTGTACCGAGGACCAGCGGTAACCGGCTGAGGCCATCCAGGCGTCATTGGGATCAAAGTTGAGGTTGGTGTAGGGGTGCAAATTGGTACGGCCAAAGCCTGCCCCCACATACCAACTGTCACCAGTCTCGACGCCCAAACTGCCACCCCAAAAACCGCTCGATGCCATTTGAACTGAGGGCTGAATGCGCCAAGAAGAAACACCGTAACTTTTATCCCAACCCAAGCGCGGTTGCGACACATCTTGTTCGGGCGAACGGTACCAGGCTGCCCACACATTACCGACATCCGATGTGCGACGCAGGTTCAGATCCACGCCATGGCTGTTGGGCAATCCTCCCCCTGATAAGGCATAGACACCTGTGGTGAGCTTGTACTCAGGTGCAGGGTCTTGAGCCTGCGCCGCCACGCACACACACGTCCATGCGGCTATCAGAAGGCAGCGTTTCATGCGCTCAGGCCGACAAGGTATCGGCAATGCGTTGTGCACAGCTTTGGGCTTGGGTGGCATCGCGCGCTTCAACCATCACACGCACCAAAGGCTCGGTGCCGCTGGCACGAATCAAGACGCGACCGCTGTCACCCAATTCAGCTTCCACTTTTCGGGTTTCTTCTTGCATGGCCATGTTGGACTGCCATTCTTGACCCGGACGCAAGCGCACATTGATGAGGGTTTGCGGAAACAGCGTGACGTCTTTCAACAAATCTGCCATGCTGCGACCGCTGCGCACACAGGTCTGCAAAATTTGCAAAGCGCTCACTAAGCCATCGCCGGTGGTGTGCTTGTCCAAGGCCAGCAAGTGGCCTGAGCCCTCGCCGCCCAAAATCCATTGGTGTTTGGCCAGCTCCTCCAGCACATACCGGTCGCCCACCTTGGCGCGCACAAACTGCACACCGCGCTGCTTCAAAGCCACTTCCACCGCCATATTGGTCATCAAGGTACCAACCACGCCAGGCACCACTTCATCGTTGGCCAATCGGTCATTGGCCATGAGGTACAGCAGCTCGTCACCGTTGTAGAGCCGCCCCTGGGCATCGACCATTTGCAAACGGTCTGCATCGCCATCGAGCGCAATGCCAAAGTCTGCATGGTTGGCCTTGACCGAGCGCACCAAGGCATCGGGATGGGTGGCGCCGACCTCGTGGTTGATATTGAGTCCGTCTGGGCTGCATCCAATGGCAATGACATCAGCGCCGAGCTCATGAAACACCTTGGGTGCGATGTGATAGGCCGCACCGTGTGCAGCATCGACCACCACCTTCAAGCCTTTGAGCGTGAGGTCGTTGGAGAAGGTGCTTTTACAAAACTCGATGTAGCGGCCTGCGGCGTCGTCCAAGCGACGGGTTTTGCCCAAATTGGCCGAGTCGGCCCAGACCGGCGCTTCATCCAAGGCCGCTTCCACGGCCAGTTCCCATGCATCACTCAGCTTGGTGCCTTGCGCGCTGAAGAACTTAATGCCGTTGTCGGCAAACGGGTTGTGGCTGGCACTGATGACCACGCCCAAGCTGGCCCGCTGCGCGCGCGTGAGGTAGGCCACCCCTGGCGTAGGCAAGGGGCCAAGCAAGACCACATTCACGCCGGCCGAGTTAAAGCCCGACTCCAGCGCCGACTCCAACATGTAACCGGAAATGCGGGTGTCTTTGCCGATCAACACCGTCGGGTGCGCTTCTGTTTGCTTGAGCACACGGCCCACAGCATGCGCCAAGCGCAACACAAAGTCAGGCGTGATGGGGGCTTGACCCACCGTGCCACGAATGCCATCTGTGCCAAAGTATCTGCGTGTCATCTCGTTGTTCTCGTTTGTTGTTGTCTTGATAGACATCGATTGTCGCAAAGCTTGCGATGAAAATCAGCGCGCAGCGCTCCAAACTTTCAGAGCTTGAACGGTTTGCGCCACATCATGCACCCGCACGATGCGGGCACCACGCTCAACAGCCAACACAGCGGCCGCAACGCTGGGCACCATGCGTTCCCCCACCTCACAACCTGTCACGGCTCCCAATGAAGATTTGCGCGACCAGCCCACCAGCAGCGGATAGCCCAGTGTCAACAAGGGCGCTTGGCCTGAGAGGAGTTCAAAGTTCTGCGCCACGGTTTTGCCAAAGCCAACGCCCGGGTCAAGCACGATGCGCTGCGCTGCCACGCCTTGGGCACACAAGGCTTGGGCCGATTGACGTAAAAAGTCCATCACGGCAGGCAGGGCCTGACCCGTCATAGGCAAGGTCTGCATGGTTTGGGGTTCGCCATGCATGTGCATCAAACACACACCGCAACCTGGGTGCGCAGCGACCACCGCTTGCGCACCGGGTTGACGCAAAGCCCAGATGTCGTTGACGATGTCGGCCCCAGCATCCAACACCGCTTGCATGACCTGTGGTTTATAGGTGTCGACAGAAATGGGCACGCCAAAACGCAAAGCCTCGCGTACCAGCGGCAACACGCGAGCCAGCTCTTCTTCCAGTGGCACCACTGGCGCACCAGGTCGGGTGGACTCGCCACCAATGTCCAGGATGTGCGCACCGTCTCGGATCAGCTGTTCACAATGCACAAGTGCAGTGTGCAGCGTGTCATGGTGGCCGCCGTCTGAAAACGAATCGGGGGTGACGTTGACGATGCCCATCACCTGAGGTGTGGTCAGGTCAATCTCAAAGCGGGTGGTTTTCCAAAACATTCTTCGTCCAAGAAAAACGGGGCTCACGCCCCGTTTTCAAAATAATCAATTCGCTCAAGCCGCATCACGCTGCTTCACGCCGCAGTGGGCGCTGCATCGCTTTGCACCGCAGGCGGTCCACCTGCATCACCACCCGAGGAAGGTGTGCGTGGCGTCCAGTCTTTCGGTGGACGTGGCTCGCGCCCGGCCATGATGTCATCCAATTGCTCGGTGTCAATGGTTTCCCACTCCAACAAAGCCTTGGCCATGGCGTGCATTTTGTCTGAGTTTTCTTCGATCAAGCGACGGGCCAAGTTGTATTGGGTGTCGATGATGCTGCGCACCTCCTGATCCACTTTTTGCATAGTGGCTTCAGACATATTGGTGGTCTTGGTCACCGAGCGGCCCAAAAACACTTCGCCTTCGTTTTCGGCATAGACCATAGGCCCCAAGGCCTGTGTCATGCCGTAGCGCATGACCATGTCACGGGCGATTGAGGTAGCACGCTCAAAGTCGTTGCTTGCACCGGTGGTCATTTGGTTCATGAACACTTCTTCGGCAATACGACCACCAAACAACATGCTGATCTGGTTCAGCATGTATTCACGGTCATAGCTGTAACGGTCTTGCGCAGGCAAGCTCATGGTCACGCCCAGGGCGCGGCCACGCGGAATGATGGTGACTTTGTGCACCGGATCGCACTTGGGCAACAACTTGCCAATCAAGGCATGGCCCGACTCGTGGTAGGCCGTGTTGCGACGTTCTTCTTCGGGCATGACCATGCTCTTGCGCTCTGGACCCATCAAGATTTTGTCTTTGGCTTTTTCGAAGTCCACCATTTCAACCACACGCGCATTGCGACGTGCGGCCATCAAGGCGGCTTCGTTGCACAAGTTGGCCAAATCAGCACCGCTCATGCCGGGCGTACCGCGGGCAATGATGCTGGCGTTGACGTCTTGGCCAATTGGCACTTTGCGCATGTGCACATTCAAAATTTGTTCACGGCCACGAATGTCAGGCAAGGTCACATAGACCTGGCGGTCAAAGCGGCCAGGACGCAGCAAGGCGGCGTCCAAAATGTCTGGACGGTTGGTGGCGGCCACCACGATGACGCCGAGGTTGGTCTCAAAACCATCCATCTCAACCAGCATTTGGTTGAGCGTTTGTTCGCGTTCGTCATTACCACCGCCCAAACCGGCGCCACGTTGGCGACCCACAGCATCGATCTCGTCAATGAAGATGATGCACGGCGCGTTCTTTTTGGCGTTTTCAAACATGTCGCGCACACGGGCTGCACCCACGCCAACAAACATCTCGACAAAGTCAGAGCCTGAAATGCTAAAGAACGGCACCTTGGCTTCGCCCGCAATGCCTTTGGCTAACAAGGTTTTACCAGTGCCGGGAGGCCCCACCAATAACAAACCCCGTGGAATGCGACCGCCAAGTTTTTGAAACTTCTGCGGGTCTTTCAAGAAGTCCACCACTTCTTTGACTTCTTCTTTGGCCTCGTCGCAACCCGCGACATCGGCGAACGTCACTTGGTTGTTGTTCTCGTCGAGCATGCGGGCTTTGCTTTTGCCAAAGCTGAACGCACCGCCTTTGCCACCGCCTTGCATCTGGCGCATGAAATACACCCAGACACCAATCAGCAGCAACATGGGGCCCCAGCTGACCAACAAGGTCATCAAGAGCGAACCTTCTTCGCGGGGCTTGACGTCGAACTTCACGCCGTTGGCGATCAAGTCGCCGACCAAGCCACGGTCGAGGTAGGTGGCCGTGGTGCGCAGTTTGCGGTCGTCGTTGGTGACAGCCACAATTTCTGTGCCGCCTTGGCCTTCTTGGATGGTGGCGGTTTTGATGCGCTTGGCACGAACCTCTTCGAGGAAGTCCGAATAACCCACATAACCATTGCCTGCGCCAGGACGTGTTTCAAATTGTTTGAACACGGTGAACAGCACCAGGGCGATCACCAACCAAACAGCGACTTTTGAGAACCATTGATTGTTCAATGTGGGCTCCGAGAAAAAAAGAGTACGAGTTGTACCTAGATGGGCTTGATTTTAGGCCTTTCAAGCGCCCGTGACGCTTTATTCACGTGAATCAGCCCCTGGTGGATCAAGGATTTGCAATCTGGCGGTTTTTCACGCCCATACCAACTAAAAAGGTTTCACTTGATTTATCGCGGCTGGCCTTAGGTTTGATCGGTTTGACCACCTGAAAAGTCTCTTTGAACAACTTGGTCAGAGGGCTGTAGCTGCTGCCATGAAACACCTTGACCACCAAAGCGCCATCGGTTTTGAGGTGCTTTTGTGCAAACTCCACCGCCAGCTCCACCAAATGCGAAATACGGGCCGCATCGGTGGACTCAATGCCCGACAAATTGGGCGCCATGTCAGAGACCACCACGTCGACGATGCGCCCTTGCAAGACCTCCTCCAGTTGCGCCAAGACCTCAGCTTCACGGAAATCGCCCTGCAAGAAGGTGACGCCCTCGACGGGTTCCATGTGCAAAAGATCCAGGCCAATGATGGTGCCGTTCAAATCCCCCACCGCGGCGCCACCTGGCGACAAGCGGCGACGCACGTATTGGCTCCAAGCGCCCGGGGCACAACCCAAGTCCACCACCACGTTGCCGGGTTTGATCAGCCCCAGTTGTTCATCAATTTCTTTCAGCTTGAAGGCTGCGCGCGCACGGTAGCCTTCCTTTTGCGCCATCTTGACGTAAGGGTCGTTCACATGGTCATTCAGCCAAGACTTGTTGACCTTTTTGCTTTGCGTTTTAACTTTCAATTCAACCCTTTGTGCGTCGGTACCGGCGAGCGGGGATAATACCTGCATGTCTGCAATTCAACTCACTCCTGCACAACGCAAAATTCACCGCGCCGAAGCGCACCATCTCGACCCCGTCGTGATGATTGGCAACGACGGTCTCACACCCGCAGTCATCAAAGAAGCCGAGATGGCGCTCAATGCCCACGGCCTGATCAAAATTCGCGTGCTGGGCGATGACCGCCAAGCTCGCGAAACCATGTTTGTCGCCCTGGCAGACCAACTCAACGCCGCGCCCATTCAGCACATTGGCAAGTTATTTGTGCTGTGGCGTCCGCAGCCCGAAAAAATGCGTGAAGTCGACGAAGACCGCATGCCCGGTCCACGCGATGTGAAAGTGTTGAAGTACAGCAGCCGTGGCGGCCAACGCCCCGAAGTGAAAACCTTGCGCGTCTTGGGCAACCAACGCCTGACCTCTGGCGGTCAAGTCAAACGCGCCAAGCCGAAGAAAATTTCGGTCAAAAAACGAACCTTGGGTTAAGCCTCAAGATCAGGGCTAGCCGTGGGCGCATCCTGCGGCCACAGCTGCCAAAGCGCCCTGCCCGCGCACACGCACTGCAACACATAGGCCAGTGAGCCCAGGTTGTGCCACAGCGCCAAATTATCTCGAGCCACGATGTGGGGCTTGATCGCCACCTCTAGGATCACCGCCAACAACAAGCCTGCAATCACCCAGATGGATGGGGTTTGTGGGCTTTCCTTGTTTTGGCGCTGAGCCGCCAGCAACAGCATCACGCCGCAAAAAACCGAGACCCACGTTTGGGCGGCAAATAAGCGCGCAGCCATTTGCCCCGCGATGGCCGGTGTTTCCAAATGCACGAACAGCATGGGAACGACCATGAAGCCCACTGCCATCAGGCTGCCCCACCACAGCGCGGCTAAGAAAAGCTGAAGCCGCGCCATGGTGTGTGATTACAGGTAAGAGACCTTGACCACTTCGTAATGGCGCACGCCGCCCGGGGCTTGCACCTCGGCCACATCGCCCTCTTCCTTGCCAATCAAGGCACGGGCAATCGGGCTGCTGATGTTGATGAGACCCAACTTCAAATCGGCTTCGTCCTCGCCCACGATTTGGTAGGTCACAGCGTCGCCTGTGTCTTCGTCTTCCAAAGCCACGGTGGCGCCAAACACCACGCGTCCGCCTGCATCCAGCGAGGCGGGGTCAATGATTTGCGCCACTGACAACTTGCCTTCAATTTCTTGAATGCGGCCTTCGATGAAGCCTTGACGGTCTTTGGCAGCGTCGTACTCAGCGTTTTCGCTCAAGTCACCTTGGGCACGTGCTTCGGCAATGGCAGCGATGACGTTGGGACGCTCAACGGTTTTGAGTTTGTGCAACTCTTCTTTGAGCTTTTCTGCGCCACGCTTGGTGATGGGAACTGTACTCATCGTGTGTCCTTAGGCTGTCAGTTGAGCGTGCATTTCCTGCACCGAAATGACATCCAACTTGTCCATGTACTTCATGCCTTCGACGGCAGCTTCTGCGCCGGCAATGGTGGTGAAGGTGGTGACACGGTTGAGCAATGCCGAGGTACGGATGTGGCGTGAATCGGCAATCGCATTGCGACGCTCTTCCACGGTGTTGATGACCAACACCACTTCGTTGTTCTTGATCGCGTCCACGATGTGTGGGCGACCTTCGGTGACTTTGTTGACGATTTCGCACGCAACGCCAGCAGCGTTGATGGCCGAAGCCGTGCCCTTCGTGGCCACCAAAGCAAAACCCAAGGCTTCGAGTTGACGGGCCACTTCAATCGCACGGGCTTTGTCGTTGTTCTTCACCGAGATGAACACTTTGCCTGTAGGTTTGCCATCGGCGTCGCGTGCGCGAGGCAGCTTAGTGCCTGCACCGAGCTGGCTCTTCACAAAGGCTTCGCCGAATGTTTTGCCCACGCCCATGACTTCGCCGGTGGACTTCATCTCGGGGCCGAGGATGGTGTCCACACCTGGGAACTTCACAAACGGGAACACTGCTTCTTTGACGCTGAAATAAGGCGGTGTGACTTCTTGGGTGATGCCTTGCGAAGCCAAGGTTTGACCCGCCATACAACGTGCAGCGACCTTCGCCAACTGAATACCCGTGGCTTTGGACACATACGGCACGGTGCGTGATGCGCGTGGGTTGACTTCCAGCACATAGATCACGTCTTTGCCATCGACATGCTGAATTGCGAACTGCACGTTCATCAGGCCCACCACATTCAAAGCCCCCGCCATCGCGGCAGATTGGCGTTTGAGTTCGGTCACAGTCGCCTCTGACAAAGAGTAAGGCGGCAATGAGCACGCCGAGTCACCGCTGTGCACACCCGCTTGTTCGATGTGTTCCATCACGCCACCGATGAAGGTCTTGCCTTCGGGGTCACGCAAGCAGTCCACATCGCACTCAATCGCATCGTTCAAGAAGCGGTCCAACAGCACGGGCGAGTCGTTCGACACCTTGACCGCTTCGCGCATGTAGCGCTCGAGGTCGCGTTGCTCGTGCACGATTTCCATCGCACGACCACCCAAGACATAGCTGGGACGCACCACCAAGGGATAGCCCAACTCAGCGGCTTTTTCAAGCGCTTCGGTTTCAGTGCGAGCGGTGGCGTTGGGCGGTTGGCGCAAGCCAAGGTCTTGCAGCAACTTTTGAAAACGCTCACGGTCTTCCGCCGCGTCAATCATGTCAGGGCTGGTACCGATGATGGGCACGCCAGCGGCTTCCAAGCCCAAAGCCAATTTCAACGGTGTTTGACCACCGTATTGCACGATCACGCCGGTGGGCTTTTCTTTGTCGACAATTTCAAGCACGTCTTCGAGCGTCAAGGGCTCGAAGTACAAACGGTCCGAGGTGTCGTAGTCGGTCGACACAGTCTCTGGATTGCAGTTGACCATGATGGTTTCGTAGCCATCTTCGCGCATGGCCAAAGCGGCGTGCACGCAGCAGTAGTCAAACTCAATGCCTTGGCCAATGCGGTTAGGACCGCCGCCGAGCACCATGATTTTTTTGTTGTTCGTGGGTTCAGCTTCGCACTCCGCGTCGCCCACGCCGAAGGCGTTTCCGTTACCTTCGTAGCACGAGTACATGTAAGCCGTGTCGGTCGAGAACTCGGCCGCACAGGTGTCCACACGTTTGTAGACGGGACGAATGCCCTGTTCATGGCGACGTGCGCGCACCACATGCTCGGTGGTCTTGAGCAGCTTGGCCAAACGACGGTCCGAGAAGCCTTTCTTTTTCAAGGCGCGCAACTCTTGCGCAGTGATGGCATCAAGCGATGTGGTTTCAAGCTCCAACTCGATCTTCACGATTTCTTCGATTTGCACCAAGAACCAAGGATCGATCTTGGTCAAGGCAAACACCTCGTCCACGCTCAGGCCCATGGCGAAGGCGTCGCCCACGTACCAAATGCGCTCGGGACCGGGCTCGCCCAGTTCCTTTTCGAGCACTTCACGGTCTTGGGTTTTCTCGTTCATGCCGTCCACGCCCACTTCCAAACCGCGCAGGGCTTTTTGGAAGGACTCTTGGAAGGTACGGCCCATGGCCATCACCTCGCCCACCGACTTCATTTGGGTAGTCAAGCGGCTGTCGGCGGTTGGGAATTTTTCAAACGCAAAACGTGGAATCTTGGTGACCACGTAGTCAATCGAAGGTTCGAACGACGCAGGCGTTGCACCGCCCGTGATTTCGTTGCGCAACTCATCCAGCGTGTAACCAACCGCCAACTTCGCTGCAACTTTCGCAATGGGGAAACCTGTGGCTTTGGAGGCCAAGGCCGATGAACGCGAAACGCGTGGGTTCATCTCAATGACGACCATGCGACCGTCTTTGGGGTTGATGGAGAACTGCACGTTCGAACCACCGGTGTCTACACCGATTTCGCGAAGCACTGCCAACGAGGCGTTACGCAAAATTTGGTATTCCTTGTCGGTCAAGGTTTGTGCAGGGGCCACGGTGATGGAGTCACCGGTGTGCACGCCCATGGGGTCCAAGTTTTCGATCGAGCAAATGATGATGCAGTTGTCCGCCTTGTCGCGCACCACTTCCATCTCGTACTCTTTCCAGCCGAGCAAGGATTCTTCAATCAACAACTCGTTGGTGGGCGAGGCTTCCAGGCCGCGCTTGCAAATGACTTCGAACTCTTCTGGGTTGTAGGCAATGCCGCCGCCTGTGCCACCCAACGTGAAGCTAGGGCGAATGACGGTGGGGAAACCCACACGCTTTTGCACATCCCAGGCTTCTTCCATGCTGTGGGCAATGCCTGAGCGTGCCGAGCCCAGACCAATCTTGGTCATGGCGTCTTTGAACTTCAAGCGGTCTTCAGCTTTGTCGATGGCTTCAGGCGTCGCGCCAATCAGCTCAACCTTGTACTTGGCCAACACGCCGTGGTGCCACAAGTCCAAGGCGCAGTTGAGCGCGGTTTGGCCGCCCATGGTGGGCAGAATGGCATCGGGACGCTCTTTGGCAATGATTTTTTCAACCGTTTGCCAAGTGATGGGTTCGATATAGGTGACGTCGGCAGTGGCCGGGTCAGTCATGATCGTGGCAGGGTTGCTGTTGATCAGAATGACTTTGTAACCCTCTTCACGCAAAGCTTTACACGCTTGCACGCCGGAGTAATCGAACTCACAAGCCTGACCAATGATGATCGGGCCTGCGCCAATGATGAGAATGCTTTTTATATCGGTACGCTTAGGCATTATTTTTTCTCCATCAATTTGATGAAGCGGTCAAAGAGGTAAGCAATGTCGTGTGGACCGGGCGATGCTTCAGGATGGCCTTGGAAGCAAAACGCGGGCTTGTCGGTGCGGGCCAAGCCCTGCAAGGTGCCATCAAACAACGACACATGGGTGGCACGCAAGTTCGCGGGCAAAGATTTTTCGTCCACCGCAAAACCGTGGTTTTGGCTGGTGATGGACACGCGACCCGAGTCGAGGTCTTTCACCGGGTGGTTGGCACCGTGGTGGCCAAACTTCATCTTGAAGGTTTTGGCGCCACTGGCCAAAGCCATGATTTGGTGACCCAAGCAAATGCCGAATGTGGGAATGCCGGTTTCAATCAACTCAGCCGCCGCTGCAATGGCGTAGTCACAAGGCTGAGGGTCTCCTGGGCCGTTGGACAAGAAGATGCCGTCTGGCTTGTGCTTGAGCACCTCAGCAGCAGGCGTCTTGGCAGGCACCACGGTGACTTTGCAGCCACGCTGGGCCAACATGCGCAAAATGTTTTTCTTCACGCCGAAGTCATACGCGACCACATGGAACTTCGGCGCGGTCAAGTTGCCGTAGCCTTCGCCCAGTGTCCACTCGGTTTGCGTCCACTCATACGACTTAGACACCGTCACTTTTTGCGCCAAATCGAGACCCGCCATATTAGGCGCGCCTTTGGCAGCTGCCACCGCTTGGTCGATCACGGCTTGTGTGACTTCTTGGCTTTTGGCCAAGCCCACGATGGCGCCGTTTTGGGCGCCCTTGGTGCGCAAGATGCGTGTGAGTTGACGGGTGTCGATGTTGGCAATGGCCACCGTGCCTGCATCAGCCAAATAGGCCGACAAGGTTTGGCTAGAGCGGAAGTTGCTGGCCACCAAAGGCAAGTCTTTGATGATCAAGCCAGCAGCATGGACTTTGTCAGCTTCGATGTCTTCCACGTTGACGCCGTAGTTACCGATGTGCGGGTACGTCAAAGTGACGATCTGCTGGCAGTAGCTGG
>Ga0228701_1002134_pt1 | contig 12247 bp, 12 predicted proteins | sample McNCre117_Aug_MG_2_FD_178017 | JGI IMG/M metagenome (GOLD analysis project Ga0228701, IMG submission 178017) | Freshwater microbial communities from McNutts Creek, Athens, Georgia, United States - 11-17_Aug_MG | ecosystem: Environmental > Aquatic > Freshwater > Creek | place: USA: Georgia...
CGGCGCTCTGGCCACCTCGGACTTCACCTTCCGCCATTTCGTGCTGGAGGTGTTCCCGACCAGCGCGCTCGACGCGATGGCGAAGAACAACGTCCTGCAAATCCTCGTCTTTTCGCTGTTCGCCGGGGTCGGGCTCTCGGCGCTCGGCCAGCGGGGCGAAATCATCGTCAAGGGCTGCGACGCGCTCGCCCAGCTGATGATGCAGATGACCGACTACGTGATGCGCTTTGCCCCTTTCGCGGTGTTCGGCGCCATGGCCTCGGTCATCGCGTTGCGCGGTTTCGGCATCGTCATCACCTATGCCGCGCTGATGAGCGAGTTCTACCTCGGCCTTGCCATCCTCTGGACCATCCTGCTGGGCATGGCCGCCGTGGTCCTCAGGAAGCGGGCCTGGGCGCTGGTGCGCTATATCCGCGAGCCGGTGATCCTCGCCTTCTCCACCGCCAGTTCGGAAAGCGCTCTGCCGCGCCTGTTCGAACAGCTCGACAAGTTCGGCGTGCCGCGCCGCATTTCGGGCTTCGTCCTGCCACTGGGCTACAGCTTCAACCTCGACGGTTCGATGATGTATTCGAGCTTCGCCACCCTGTTCATCGCGCAGGCCTATGGCATCCATCTCGGCGCAGGCCAGCAGATCGCCATGCTGCTCACCCTGATGGTCACGTCAAAGGGCATTGCCGCCGTGCCGCGCGCCAGCCTGGTGGTGATCGCCGCGACGCTCAGTCAGTTCGGCCTTCCGGTGGAAGGGATCGCGCTGATCCTTGGCATCGACACCTTCCTCGACATGGGCCGCACCGCCACCAATGTCGTCGGCAACGCGGTGGCGACCACGGTCATCACCAAGTGGGAAGGGATGCTCCAGCCGATGCGCGATCCCGATGCCCCGCTTGGCGAGGCGCCGCACGATACGCCCGAACACGGCAAGCGCGGGCTGAACCTCGATCCGGACCAGTAAGGATCAGCGCAGTTCTATCGGGGTGAATGTTCCCAGCCCGCACGCTGCTCCCCGGCGCGGCCTGCCGCCAAGGTTTTCCAGCACATAGACGATGTCGTTGCTGCACAGCTGGTTGAGCGAGGTTGCATAGGTGAATGCCCGTTCGGTGGCGAGACCGGGGCAGTCGGACGTCAGCACATTGCGCCAGCCGCGCCCCTGTCCGCTCAGGAAATCGATCGTACGCGAATCGCGCACCTGCGTTTCATGGAAGGCGAACAGCGGGACGCATGAAACCGCGGGGCCGGTGATCCGCGCCGGGGGCACCCGGTCGCGTGAGCCATGACGGTCCTGCACGTCAGATCCGCAACCCCCGACCACGGCGGCGCCAAGCGCTGCGGCGGCAAGGAAGCGCAGCTTGCGGGCAGTGAGAAGGATAGACATGGACGCTCTCCTCTCGAATGCGCGCCAATCACGAACGCGGCGGCGCGCTCTTCGTCTTTACCCGCGAAACGGTTGCAGTGCGACTGCGTTCCTTGGGAGCGGGGCCTTTCTCGAGCACCTTCGCCTTGAAGCCGCACAGGTCGATCACCGGGCAGCGCCAGCATTCGGGCGTGCGCGCCTTGCAGACATAGCGCCCGTGCAGGATCAGCCAGTGATGCGCGCCCACCCTGAACGGCTGCGGCACCTTCTTCTCCAGTTGCTTTTCCACCGCCAGCGGGGTCTTGCCCCTGGCCATTCCGGTGCGGTTTCCGACCCGGAATATATGGGTATCGACCGCGAAGGTCTCGGCCCCGAAGGCGCAGTTCATCACCACGTTCGCGGTCTTGCGCCCAACGCCCGGCAGCGCGGTCAGCGCGTCGCGGTCGGCCGGAACCTCGCCCCCGTGCTCGCGCACGAGGATTTCCGACAGGGCGATCACGTTCTTCGCCTTGGAATTGAACAGGCCGATGGTCTTGATGTGCTGTTTCAGGCCGTCTTCGCCAAGGTCCACCATCTGCTGCGGCGTTTGCACCTCGCGGAACAGCGCCCGCGTCGCCTTGTTGACCCCCACATCGGTCGACTGCGCGGACAGCACCACCGCGACCAGCAACTGGAAGTGGTTGCCGAATTCAAGCTCGGTTTCGGGCGATGGATTAAGCTCGGCCAGCCGGCGAAAGAACTCGAAGACGTCCTCCCGCTTCAAAGGCCAAGCACCTCGGGCATCCGGTAGCGGGCAGGGGCCTTGCCGATCAGCCACTGGGCCGCCCGTACCGCGCCGCGGGCAAAGATCATCCGGTTTTCGGCAAGGTGCGACAGCGCGATGCGCTCATGCTCGCCCAGCAGGTAGACCGTGTGGTCCCCCGCGACCGTTCCGCCCCGGAGCGAGGCAAACCCGACCGCGCCGGGCTCGCGTGCGCCGGTAATTCCGTCGCGTCCGCGCTCCGATGCCGTTGCAAGGTCGATGCAGCGCCCTTGCGCGGCGGCTTCGCCCAGCAGCAAGGCCGTGCCCGAAGGCGCGTCAACCTTCATCCGGTGGTGGGTTTCGACGATCTCGATATCCCAGTCCTCGCCAAGCCGGCTCGCCGCCTCGCGCACCAGGTGGGCCAGCATATTGACCCCGAGCGAGGTGTTTCCGGTCTGAAGAACTGCCGTCTTTTCAGAGGCATGGTCGCATAGCCAGTGATGGCGCTCTTCCAGCCCGGTGGTGCCCACAACGATCGGGATCCCCGCCGCCACCGCCGCATCAAGGTTCGCCTCAAGCGCGTGCGGGCTGGAGAAGTCGACCAGAACGTCGCTCACCGAAGCCAGCGCCGCCGGATCGCCGCCCTTGTCGATCCCGCCGGAAAAATCCTCTCCCGCCAATGCAATAGCCTCGGCGAGGGCCTTGCCCATGCGCCCCTCGCTGCCGATAATCCCGATTCTGGCCATTGCTCACCTCACAGTCGGCGTGCTTCATGGCTCCGATGAGCGGCATCTGCAACATTGTCATACTCACCGGCGCCGGCGTCTCTGCCGAATCCGGCATCGATACCTTCCGCGACGGCGGCGGCCTGTGGGAGCAGCACCGGGTAGAGGATGTCGCCACGCCCGAGGCCTATGCCCGTGATCCCCGGCTGGTTCACCGCTTCTACGATATGCGCCGGGCGGCCATCCAGACGAAAGAGCCGAACGAGGCCCACCGGGCGCTGGCGCGGCTGGAGCGCGCGTGGGCGGCGGCAGGGCGCGGAACGGTGACCGTGGTGACGCAGAACGTGGATGACCTGCATGAACGCGCCGGGTCGGCCAACCTGATCCATATGCACGGGGAGCATCTCTCGGCGAGGTGCGTCTGTTGCGATGCACGCCACAGGTGGGCCGCGCCTTTGCTCGACCGGCCAGGCTGTCCGCGGTGCGGCGCCGCGGCGCTGCGGCCTGATATCGTGTGGTTCGGCGAAATGCCCTATCGCATGGACGACATTCATGCGGCCTTGCGCGAGTGCGACCTGTTCGTATCGATCGGCACGTCGGGGGCGGTCTATCCCGCCGCTGGCTTCGTCCGGATGGCGCGGGAACTCGGCGCCCGGACGCTGGAACTGAACCTCGAAGCCAGCCAGGGCTCGCACTGGTTCCATGAAAGCCGGTTCGGCCCGGCGACCGGGGTGGTGGGCGAGTGGGTCGCCGAGCTGACCTAATACGTATGGATGGGGGCAGCTCCTGCTACGCGCTTGACGATGCGGGTGCAGGTCGGCGACCTTTGGTCAAAGCGCGAGCCCATAAAAACAAGCCAGAGGACCTGAAACCATGAACAGGCGCGATTTCCTTGCCAACGCCGGCTCTCTCGCCGCACTCTATGGCGCCTCTCCCGCTGTGGCACGCACGCCGGCCCGGCCCTTCGGCATTCAGCTCTGGTCGGTGGCCAAGATGCTCGGGGCGGACTTCGAAAAGACGATCGCCCTTCTCGCCAGCCTTGGGTATCGCGAACTGGAAACCTACGGCCCCTACGATTTCAGCGATCCGCGCAATATCGCCAACTGGAAGAAGCTGACGCCGGGCCTGGGTTTTTCGGGCAGCGGCTTTTTCGGGCGGACCCCGGCACAGGCGGGCAAGCTGTTCCGCAGCCACGGGTTGAAGGTGCCCTCGCTGCACACCGACCTGTTCACTCTCCAGACCCGCATGGGACAACTGGCAGAAGCCGCCCACGCGCTTGGCGCGACCTATGTCACCCTGCCTTCCGTGCCGGCCGACCTGCGCAAGACCTTCGACGATTACCGGCGGACCGCCGACGTCCTGAACGCCATCGGCCGCGATGCTTCGCGCCACGGTGTGCGGTTTGCCTATCATAACCACGGCTACGGGCTGAAGCCGGTGAACGGCGTGGTGCCGCTCCACACCATGCTCGAGGCGACCGACCCCGCTCATGTTTTCCTTGAGCTCGATACCTACTGGACCATCGCCGGCGGCGCCGATCCGAAGGACCTGCTGACCCGCTACAAGGGGCGCTACAAGATGGTCCACCTCAAGGACATGAAGGGCATCCACCACTTCGCCGGCGATGGCAGCGGTGCATCGGACTGGATCGAGATGTTCCCCTATCTGACCTATCTCGGGGACGGTTCGCTCGACATCAAGGGCATCATCGATACGGCTGGAAAGGCGGGAGTCGAACACTTCTTCGTCGAACAGGACCGCGCCGACGACCTCTTGGTCGCGATCAAGGGAAGCGCCGCATACCTGCGCAAGATCGGCTTCCGGTAACGGTCCTAGGCGGCTGAGCAGCCCTTGCAGTCGGGGTCTTTCGGTACGGCGATAGAACGCAGCGACGGCACCAGCCCCTCGAAGAGGTGGAGCTTGCCCCATTGCGGATCGCCGAGTGCGGCGTGGCCTTCCAGAATCGCCCGGATCGCCTGCATCGCGCCAAAGGCGCCGACCATGCCTGCCATCGCCCCCAGCACGCCATCGGCGGCGCAGGTGTCGCAGTCGTCCGCATCGAAGGCATCGCCTACCCAGCAGCGATAGCAGGGCTGGCCCGGCAGGTGCCCGGCAAAGTTGCCGATCTGCCCCTGGAACCGCCCGAGCGCGGCACTGGTCAGCGGCACCCCGGACGAAACGCAGGCGTCCGATACGGCAAGGCGGGTGGCAAAGTTGTCGCAGCCGTCGAGCACGACGTCGGCCCCCGCTATCAGTGCGGCGGCATTTGCGGCGGTCACCCGCTCGGTGCGGGCATGGACGGCAAGCGCGAGGTCGAAATAACGCACCCAGTCCGCTGCCGCGTCGGCCTTGGGCCGTCCGATGTCGGCGGCGCGGAAGATGGTCTGCCGCTGGAGGTTGCTTGCCTCGACCTTGTCGTCGTCAATCAGCGTCAGCCGGCCGATCCCGGCTGCGGCAAGGTATTGCAGCGCCGGGCTGCCGATCCCGCCGCAGCCGACCAGCACGACATGGGCGCGGGTCAGCGCGACCTGTCCGGCACCGCCGACTTCCGGCAGGACGATATGGCGAGCGAAACGGTCCAGGCGGTCAGGGGGGAGAACCATACCGTCAGACCCGCTCAAACACGCACCAGTTGAACATTTGGGCTGAACCACCGGGCGTGCGATGTTCCTCGCGCCAGTGGCGCAGCAGACATAGCTCCGGGCCGAGTTCGGCGGCGAGCGTCTGCTCGTCATATTTGCAAACCGGCAACCCACTGCAGCGATCCGGCCCGTCTGGCGCGAAAGTGGCGACAATTACGTGTCCGCCGGGTGCGACCGCCGCAGTCAGGGCACGGCGATAGCCCTCGCGCTGTGTGGGCTCCGCCAGGAAATGGAATACCGCCCGGTCATGCCACACGCCGTAGGTCCGCTTCGGTACCCAATCGGCAATGTCATGAACCAGCCAGGTGACCCGTGCAGCATCGGCTTTGAGCCGGGCTTTCGCCATCGCGAATGCGGCTGCCGAAATGTCGAGCACGGTCAGGTCCAGCCACCCGCGCCGCAGTAGTGCATCGACGAGGTTGGAAGCTCCACCTCCGATATCGATCAGCGGCGTTTCTGGCGGGAGATTCAATTGATCGAGCACGGCGAGCGAGGGCGTGGGATCGGGTTGGAACCAGCTGACGCTGTCCGCCGGCCTGGTCCGATAGACCTCGTCCCAATGCGACTGGTGCGTCAATGCGATTCTCCCTGCCTGCCGGGCATATCTGGCGGAACTGCTATTGCCGGACAAGTCCGGTGCAACCTGAGATAAGCCGCGGACGATATGGCCCCACCTGTGCACAAGGTTGGGCAAAACCCAGGCACAGTCGGGTGAGGACTTGTCGATACCCTGAGGCCGGCCGCCTGACATCATCCGATCAGGCGTTGAAAATAATCAGCTTTCCAGCTGGCGCAGCAGGCTGCGCACGTCGCCGTCCATATCGGCATCGCGGGTGCGCAGGTCTTCGATCAGACGCACCGCGTGGATCACGGTGGAGTGATCGCGGCCGCCGAACTTGCGGCCGATTTCCGGGTAGGAACGCGGAGTCAGCACCTTGGCAAGGTACATCGCCACCTGCCGGGGCCGAACGACCGCACGGGCGCGGCGCTTGGAGGCCATTTCGGTCCGGTCGACCCGGTAGAACTGGCAGACCGTGCGCTGGATCTCGTCGATCGTGATGCGCCGGCGGTTGGCCGAGAGGATGTCGGTCAGCTGTTCCTCGGCCAGCTGGAGCGAGACCTTCTGCCCGGTCAGCTGGGCATAGGCGATCAGCTTGTTGAGGCCGCCGACGAGTTCGCGCACGTTGCGGTTGATCGTGCGGGCAAGGAATTCGACCACGTCGCCCGGAACGTCGGTCGGCGCGAAGCGGGCAAGGCGGTTGTCGAGAATCGAACGGCGCAGTTCGATGTCGGCCGGCTGGATATCGGCGACAAGGCCCATCGACAGGCGCGAGAGCAGGCGCTGTTCCACCCCGTCGAGCGCCTGGGGCGCGCGGTCGGCCGCGAAGACGAGGCGCTTGCCCTCGTTCAGCAGGGCGTCGATCGTGTAGAGCAGTTCTTCCTGCGCGCTGGCCTTGCCGATGATGAACTGGATATCGTCCACCATCAGGAGGTCGAAGCCGCGCAGGCGCGACTTGAACTCGATCATCTGGTTCTGGCGCAGGGCCTGGACGAATTCGACCATGAAGCGTTCGGCCGAGCAGTAAAAGATGCGGCCGCGCGGGTGGTTGGCGAGGAACGCATGGCCGATCGCGTGGAGCAGGTGGGTCTTGCCCTGTCCGGTCGCCGCCTTGAGGTACAGCGGCGAGAACTGCGGCTTTTCCGCCGCCGCCATGCGCTGTGCCGCATTGCAGGCAAGCACGTTGGCGGTGCCGGTGACGAAAGTGGCGAAGGTCAGCGAGGGATCGAGCCCGATCGAGGGCTGGCCCAGCGTGCCGAATTCGCCGCCCATCGAAAGCGGGGCAGGCTGCGGGACCGGGGCGGCCGGGGCGCCGTCATTGGCCGGGCGGCGCGCGCCGCTGCCGGCCGGAGCGCCGCCAAGGCGCAGGTCGGGCATCTGGCGCCGCGCGGGGTGAACCGAGATGCGCACGTGGCGCACTTCGCTGCGCGCGATCTTCCACGCGAGGCTCAAGCGGTCGGCGAAACGATCCGCCACCCAGTTGGCCGAAAATTCGGTCGGCAGGAACAGGTCGAGCGTGCCGGTGTCCTTGCAGAAGCTGCCCAGCTGGATCGGACGAATCCACTGGCTGTGCAGCTGCTGGCCCAGGTCCTTGCGCAGGCCCTGGCTGATATCCGCCCAGTCAGCGGCAAGATCGAGTGCTTCCTGGTCTTCCATCATCCGCGCTTCGTTTAGCTTACCCTTATGCGATACGCCCTTGGATTTGGACATACCTTCCGCGGACAAGCCCGATGCGTGCTGTCCCCCCGTCGATGCTGCGTGTGTCACGTATGCGTAGCTCCCCCAGCCAAAGCTCCGGATCACTGAACCCGCGCACCCCCGCTTGCGGCGGACAAAACCAACCCGCCGCCGGAGGCCGTGCCTCCGAACGTCTGCGTTGCTTCTGTCCCGTGATACCCCGGGCGGAACCGCTCGGGGCAGGGGGATTTATGAACGGGAATCGGATGAGAGCAAGCGCCGGGCTGCAAAAAAAGTGAAATAAACCGCCTTGACTTCACTAGACCGCTGGAATTCCGCCTTTGTCTGTCAAAACGCCTGAATTCAGGCACTTTTTGACAGTGGAGGTGTGCGAATCGCGCGAATTGCGTGGTTTGTCGCGGCAGGCCTTTGTGCGGCGTTTGCATAAAACAAAACGGCCGGGGGAACACCCCCGGCCATGTTCTGTTTTCGTGCTTCTCCCGACGATGCCGTCAGGAGCGAATCGGGCGAATCAGAGGCCCGAAACGGCCTTCGACAGGCGCGACAGCTTGCGCGACGCGGTATTCTTGTGGAGCACGCCGCGGGCAACGCCACGGTCCAGTTCAGGCTGGGCTTCACGCAGAGCTGCCGCCGCCGCGGTCTTGTCGCCGCCAGCGATGGCCGATTCGACCTTCTTCACGAAAGTACGGATGCGACCGATGCGCGCGCCGTTGATCTCGGCGCGCTTCTCGTTGCGACGGATGCGCTTGCGGGCTTGCGGCGTATTGGCCATGTCTGTCCTTCGTTCGGCCGCGATCGCGGCGCTGTCCTGAATTCTCGTGCAAAATCGCGGGTAACAGCCGAAGCCGCCCGCGGGAAGCGCGGCCCTTAGCCAAGGGTGCGGGCGGCGTCAATGAGAGTCTTTTGGCTTGCGTGCGGAAAGGCGTTTGCGGCCTTATCCTTTGCGGCACCGGCCTGCACCCCCACCGCTACTTCTGGCAGTTGGGGCAGAACCACGTGCTGCGGCCGCCCTGGACGATTCGTTGAATCGTCCCATTGCACGAGCGGCAGGGCTGGCCTTCGCGGTCATAGACGTCGAACTGCTTGGAGAAGTAGCCCAGCTCGCCATCGGGCCGGGCATAGTCGCGCAGGGTGCTTCCACCGGCCTCGATCGCCTCGGCCAGCACCGCCTTGATCGCGGGGACGAGCCTGGCCAGCGCCGGTTTGCCGACCCCGCCGGCCGCGCACCCGGGGTGGATGCGCGCGCGGTAGAGCGCTTCGCAGACATAGATGTTACCAAGCCCCGCCACGATCCGCTGGTCGAGCAGCATCAGCTTGATCGCTGCGATCCGGCTTTTCAGCGCACCGGCAAGGTAGTCTGGGACAAGCGCCTCGGACAGGGGTTCCGGTCCGAGCGCGGCAAACGGCGGCCAGTCATCGAGCAGTGCGGTGTCGATCAGATCGACCGAGCCGAACCGGCGCGGATCGCACAACGCGAGGCGGTGGCCGGACCCGGTTTCCAGCACGAGATGGTCGTGCTTGCCGATCTCGTCCGGCTCGATCCGCCAGCGTCCGCTCATGCCGAGGTGGAAGATCATCGTCTGACCCCGGTCGACGTGGACCAGCCCGTATTTCGCCCGCCGCGACAGGCCGGTCACCCGCGCTCCGGTTAGCGCCTGCGCAAGTTCCGGCGGGAACGGTCGGCGCAGGTCGGCGCGGCGCGTGGTCACGCGGGCGAGGGTTTCGCCATCGAGAATGCGGGCGAGGCCTCGCACGGTGGTTTCGACTTCGGGCAGTTCAGGCATCTTTTGGGCGGTATCAGCCTTTGCGCCTCGCCGAAACAGGCTCTAAGGCGCATCGCATGAGCGATCAGGTTTCCTTCGGCTACGAAGAAGTCTCCCCCGAGGAGAAGACCCGGCGGGTCGGCGCGGTGTTTTCGAGCGTCGCGAAGAAATACGACGTGATGAACGACGCGATGAGCGTCGGGCTTCACCGCCTGTGGAAGGACCGCTTCGTCCGGCGGGTCAAGCCGCGCCCGGGCGAGGAGATCCTCGACATGGCCGGCGGCACCGGCGACATCGCCTTCCGCATGGCGCGCGAAGGTGCGCGCGTCACCGTTTCGGACATCAATCAGGACATGCTCGACGTCGGCATCGAGCGGGCGATGGAGCGGGGGATCGATGGCCTCGTCTGGAGCCGCCAGAACGCCGAGGAACTGACCTTCGGGGACAAGTTCTTCGATGCCTATACGATCGCCTTTGGCATCCGCAACGTGACCCGGATCGACCTTGCGCTGGCCGAGGCCTACCGCGTGCTGCGCCGGGGCGGGCGGTTCTATTGCCTCGAATTCTCGACCACCCAGTGGCCCGGCTTCAAGGAAGCCTACGACGTCTATTCGCACAAGCTGGTGCCGATCCTGGGCCAGGCCATTGCCGGGGATGCGGACAGCTATCGCTACCTGATCGAATCGATCCGCCGCTTTCCGCCTATGCCGGAATTCGAGGGCATGATCCGCACCGCCGGCTTCGTGCGGACCAAGGTCGAGCCGATCCTTGGCGGGCTGGTCGCGATCCACTCGGGGTGGAAGATATAACGTGACCGCTCCTGCCACGCATATCTTCCGGCTGCTGCGCTGGGGGCGCATCCTTGCAAGGCACGGCGCGCTCAGGATCATCGAGCATGGGCAGAACACGCCGGGCCCGGTCAAGCGCCTGTGCCGGATCGCGCGGCTGGGGACTGTGCAGCCCCGCGTGCCCGACTATGCGGGCGCCTTCCAGGCGATCGGCCCGGCGGCGATCAAGCTTGGCCAGACGCTCGCCACCCGCCCCGACCTTGTGGGCGAGGAGGCCGCGCACAACCTCCTGTCATTGCAGGACAGCCTGCCGCCGGTAAGTTTTGCCGCAGCCCGCGCCGAGATCGAGGCGAGCTTCGGCGTCCCGCTGGAAAGGCTGTTTTCCAGCATCGAGGAGGAGCCGGTCGGCTCCGCCTCGATCGCGCAGGTCCACAAGGCCGTGACGACCGAGGGTCGCACCGTTGCGATCAAGGTGCTGCGCCCGGGTATCCGCGAAAAGTTCGCTTCGGACATAGGCACCTATGAATGGGCCGCCGCGCATCTTGAGGCGCTGGGCGGCGAGGCCAGGCGGCTGCGGCCGCGGCTCATCATCGCCAATCTCAAGCGCTGGACCGCGCGCGAGCTGGATCTTCGGCGCGAGGCGGCTTCTGCCTCCGAACTCGCCGATGCGATGAAGGCCTATCCCGGCTATCATGTTCCCGCGATCGACTGGGACCGGACCAACGGTCGGGTGATGACGATCGAATGGGTCGACGGCGTCAAGATGAGCGACCTTGCCGCGCTGGCGGAGGCCGGACACGATCTGCCGGCCATGGCGCGCACCCTGGTTCTCGCCTTCCTGACCCAGGCGATCAGCGCCGGATTCTTCCACGCTGACATGCATCAGGGCAACCTGTTCGTCCGGCCGGATGGCACCATCGTCGCGATCGATTTCGGGATCATGGGGCGGATCGATCGGCGCGCGCGGCAGTGGCTGGCGGAAATTCTCTATGGCCTGACCACCGGCAACTACCGCCGCGTCGCCGAAATCCACTTCGAGGCGCAATACGTGCCGAGCTACCACTCGGTCGACGAGTTCGCGACCGCGCTGCGCGCCGTGGGCGAACCGATGCGGGGCAAGCCGGTGAGCGAGCTTTCGGTCGGCCAGATGCTCGATGGGTTGTTCGCGATCACCCGTGATTTCGATATGCAGACCCAGCCGCACCTGCTGCTGCTGCAGAAGACGATGGTCATGGTCGAGGGGCTGGCCACCGCGCTCGATCCGGCGATCAATATGTGGGACGTTTCAGCCCCGTTCGTGCGCGGCTGGATCCGTGACGAGCTGGGCCCCGAGGCAGCGATTGCCGAGCGGCTCAGGACAGACGCCCAGACCCTGCTGCGCATCCCCGACCTCATCCGCCGGATCGAGGATCGCTTCCCCGCGCGGGGCGGTGCGCCGGAAGAACCGCCCCTTCCCGAAGTCGAACTGATTTGGGAGCGCCGTCAACCCCATGGTAACCATGCCGGGCGTAGCTGGGTCGGCTACCTCCTTGCGGGGGTGCTGGGGGGACTGTTGACGTGGACCACGCTGAGCTACGGCCTGCTGCACTGAACCGGCGCGCTGCCGCGCCCGCCTTTGACCGCTATGCCCGCTGGCCGCGCGTTCCGGCGCGGATTGCGCTGGCCGTGCTGGCGGTGCTGCTGGTTCTGGCGGCATGGGCGCCGGGCTATGCCCCGCCGCCGCCCGCGCCGCCCAAGATCACCGTCACCGATGCCGCTGGCAAGACCAGCGTCAAGCAGGAAGACGACAACGACCTCAGGCTTTACCGGATCATTTCCGCGCGGGTGAAGCGCGGTGATGACTATTACGTGGCCGCAACCGAGGAACAGCGCGCCAACAGCTATCCGGTCGCCCCGGGCTTTACCGTGCGCTTGCCGACGCTGGCCTTCGTTTCGGCATGGCTGGGCACTGGCGGGATGATCGTGCTCGAAATCACGCT
>Ga0228701_1002138_pt1 | contig 12221 bp, 11 predicted proteins | sample McNCre117_Aug_MG_2_FD_178017 | JGI IMG/M metagenome (GOLD analysis project Ga0228701, IMG submission 178017) | Freshwater microbial communities from McNutts Creek, Athens, Georgia, United States - 11-17_Aug_MG | ecosystem: Environmental > Aquatic > Freshwater > Creek | place: USA: Georgia...
GGTTGTTGGTTTTGTCGTGGATGAAGGCGTCGTCTTCCCAGCTGTCCCACAGGCCTCTGGTGATCTTGACGTATTCGTGGGCGATCTTGTATCGCTCGGCGTGCTCCAGCTGGTGCGGCAAGCCAAAGGCTTTGGCTTCAAACTCGCTGCCCGAGGTGACCAGGTTCCAGCCGCTGCGGCCATCGCTCAGGTGGTCGAGCGTGGCGAATTTGCGCGCCAGGTGGTACGGAGGCAAATAGGTGGTGGACACGGTGGACACCAGCCCGATGCGCTCGGTCACGCCTGCCAGGGCGGTCTGCAGCAGCAAGGGGTCAAAGGGGTATGGCAGTGCGTTGCGGGTGATCACATCGGCGGGGCCATCGCTCATGCCGACGTTGTCGGCAAAAAACACCGCGTCAAATTTGGCGGCTTCGGCCTGTCGCGCCCAGTCTTGCAGGGTGCGCAGAGTGGTCGATGCGGTGGGGTCCACATCGGGGTGACGCCAGGCCGCCAGGTGGTGACCGACGCCAAAGAAAAAGGCCCCCAGATGCAGTTGCCGTTGTTGTTTTTGTGGAGTCATTTTTGTTCTTTCACTGGGGGCCAGAGAGGATCAGCGCTGTTTGGTCACAGTTTCGCGATGGACACTTCGGTCGACTTGACCAAAGCGACCACTTCTGAGCCGACCTTGAGCGCCAGGTCGTCCACTGAGCGGGTGGTGATGACCGAGGTCACGATGCCCCAAGGGGTCTCGACGTCGATCTCGGAGACGACATCGCCACGGATGATTTCCTTGACCTTGCCCTTGAATTGGTTGCGAACGTTGATGGCTTGAATGGACATGGTTTTCTCCTTGAAAAGTCCGTTTAGAAAAAGTCATTCAGATGGCCCAGCGCAGGCCGCTGGCGGGGGTGGTGATCCACGAGGTGTCGACACTGGGCTCGGGGTCTTCGCGTTGCAGCACACGGTCGAGGATGCGTTTTTCAATCGCGGCAAAGCGGGCGTCGCCACGCGAACGTGGGCGCGGCAGGTCGATGCGTTCATCGAGCGCAATGGCGCCGTCTTCGATGAGGATCACGCGGTCGGCCAGGGCCACGGCTTCTTGCACGTCGTGGGTGACCAACAGAGCGGTAAAACCGTTGGCTTTCCAGAGGTTTTCGATCAACTCGTGCATTTCGATGCGGGTGAGCGCATCGAGCGCACCCAGCGGCTCGTCGAGCAGCAGCAATTGCGGGTTGTGCACCAGGGCGCGGGCCAGGGCCACGCGTTGGCGCTGCCCGCCCGACAGGCGTGCGGGCCACTCCTTTTGGCGGTCGCCCAAGCCGACTTGTTCAAGCACCTTGGCAGCAGCGGCTTGGCCCGACTCGGGCAGGCCCAGGGCCACGTTGTCGAGCACGCGCCGCCAAGGCAGTAAACGCGCCTCCTGGAACATGATGCGGGTGTGCTCGTTCAGCCCCTTCACAGTCTGGCCGTCGAGCAGCAAGTCGCCCTGCGTGGCGGGCTCCAGCCCCGCCACCAGGCGCAGCAAGGTGCTCTTGCCGCAGCCGCTGCGGCCCACGATGGCGACAAACTCGCCCGGTTCAATCACCAGTTCTGTGCCCTGCAGCACACGGCGCTGGCCATAACTTTTTCCCAAGGATCGGGCCTGCACGCGCACGCCGCCCTGCCCTGTGGATGTGTTGTGTTCAGTCATGTTCTTGTCTCGTTCGGGGATGTTCACTGGTAGCCGGGGTGCCAGCGCAGCCAGTACTTCTCCAGGCCTTTGGCAAACACGTCGGCCAGCTTGCCCAAAGCGGCATAGAGCAGGATGCCGACCAGCACCACGTCGGTCTGCAAAAACTCGCGGGCGTTCATGGTCAGGTAGCCGATGCCCGCTTGCGCCGAGATGGTCTCGGCCACGATCAGGATCACCCACATCAGGCCCAGCGAAAAGCGCAGCCCCACCAAAATGGACGACATGGCGCCCGGCAAAATGATTTGGCGGTACAAGCCCCAGCGCGACAAGCCATAGGTGCGCCCCATCTCGATCAGGCCAGGGTCTACATTGCGGATGCCATGGAAGGTGTTGATGTAGATCGGAAAAAACACCGCGACCGAAATCAGAAAAAGCTTGGCGCTTTCTTCAATGCCGAACCACAAGATGACCAGAGGAATCAGCGCCAGCGCCGGGATGTTGCGCACCATCTGGATGGTGGAGTCCAACAACGTTTCGAGCCAACGCACCGAGCCGGTGAGCAAGCCCAGCACCAGACCCAACCCTCCGCCAATGGCCAGACCCAGCAGCGCCCTGCCCGCGCTGATGCGCACATGCGTCCACAATTCGCCCGACTCGGCCAGCGCCCAGGCGGCGTCGACCACGCTCAAGGGCGCAGGAAGCACGCGGGTGGACAACCAGCCCAGCGTTGACGAGAGCTGCCAAACGATGACCAGCGCCAACGGCACAAGCCAGGGCAGCAAGCGCTTGGCCACGATACCCAAGAAGTTCAGCAAAGGCTGCCAGTCGATGGGGCTTGATGGGATGTTCACAGCCCAGGTCTGCTCAGCTGCTGCCAATTGGGCCAGTGCCAGGGTCCGATCACGCTCATTTTCGGGTGGGGCGATGTCCAAAAACAAATCCACTTTGTCCACCAAATCGTTGGCGGTGGTGTTCAAGCTTGTCATGCCGCTCTCCCTCAGCTTTGCGCCACTTTGGCTGCAGGCGGCACCACGGCATTGCCCATGACCTCGCCCACAGGAGCCACCTTGAGCTGCCCGGGTGCTTGGATGCCCACATGCGGGAACACCATCTCGGCAAACCGGTAGGCCTCTTCGAGGTGTGGGTAGCCCGAGAGCACAAAGGTCTCGGCCCCGATGTCCTGGTATTCCTTCAAGCGGCGCGCGATGGTTTCGCCGTCGCCCACCAGCGCGGTGCCCGCGCCACCACGCACCAGGCCCACACCGGCCCACAGGTTGGGGCTGATCTCCAGCTTGGCGCGGTTTCCGCCATGCAGGGCACGCATGCGCTTTTGACCTTCCGAGTCCATGTGGGCCATGTTGGCTTGCGCTTTGGCAATGGTGGCATCGTCCAGGTGCGAGATCAGGCGGTCGGCGGCGGCCCAGGCCTCGTCGTTGGTCTCGCGCGGGATGACGTGCAGGCGCACTCCGAACTTGACCTTGCGACCGAGCTTTTCGGCGCGGCGGCGCACATCGTTGAACTTTTTCTCGACCTCGGCAGGTGGCTCGCCCCAGGTGAGGTACAGCTCGACCTGCTCGGCAGCGAGGTCATGCGCCGCGTCGGACGAGCCGCCAAAGTACAAAGGTGGATAAGGCTTTTGCACCGCCGGGAACAACTGCTTGGCGCCTTTGACTTGGATGTGTTTGCCTTCGTAAGTGACTTCTTCACCCTGGAGCAGTCGCGTCCAGACATGCAGGAACTCGCGGGCGTGTTCGTAGCGTTCGTCGTGGCTGAGGAATGTGCCGTCGGCCTCCAGATCGGCCGAGTCGCCGCCCGCCACCACATTGACCAGCAAGCGCCCACCGCTCAGCCGGTCCAGAGTGGCGGCCTGTCGCGCGGCCACTGTGGGCGAGATGGTGGTGGGTCGCAACGCCACCAAAAATTTCAGCCGTTCAGTCACCGGGATCAGGCTGGCAGCCGAGATCCAGGAGTCCTCGCACGAGCGGCCCGTGGGCAGCAGCACACCGCCATACCCAAGCGCATCAGCGGCTTGAGCGACTTGCTTCAAGTAGGCATGGTCCACGGCGCGTGCGCCTTGTTGTGAGCCGAGGTATCGGCCATCGCCGTGCAGGGGGAGGAACCAGAAGATGTCCATGGTGTGCTTTCAGTGAGGATTCAGCTCAGGTCCACTGGCGCGGCATGCAGCAAATTGAGCTTTTTAGGGATCAGCTTCAGCTCATAGAAGGTGTCAGCAATCGACTGCTGCTCGGCCAGAATGTCACGGTTGACCAAGGCGGTTCCAAAGGCTGAGCGGCTGAGTTGAAGCTCGGTGATGGACTTGTCGAGGCCCAGCACAGCCGACAACTCGGCTGCTGCTGCCGATTTGTTTTTGCCTGCCCAGGTGTCGATGGCGTTGATCTCTTCCACAGCGACCTTGAGCACATCGGGATTCTTGGTGGCGAAGTCCCGCGAGGTGAAGTAATAGGCGCGGTTGTTGACAATGCCTGTAGCGTCGGCCAGCAGACGGGCGTCGAGTGTTTTTTGCGCGGCAGCGAGGAAGGGGTCCCAGATGATCCAGGCGTCGATGGCGCCTTTTTCAAACGCAGCGCGTGCATCAGCGGGCGGCAAAAAGATGGACTGCACATCGCTGTATTGCAGACCGTTCTTTTGCAGCAACTTGACCAGAAAGTACTGGACGTTGGAGCCTTTGTTGTAGGCCACACGCTTGCCTTTGAGGTCAGCCACCGTCTGGATGGGCGAGCCTTTGGGCACGATGATGGCTTCGAGCTTGGGGCGCGGCACGGTGGCACCCGCATAGACCAGCGGCGCACCGGCGGCCTGCGCAAAGATGGGCGGTGCTTCGCCCATGTCACCGAAGTCAATCGAGCCGACATTGAGCGCTTCGAGCTGCACGGGACCGGCATTGAACTCGGTCCAGGTGACGGTCACGCCCAGCGGGGCCAGGCGCTTTTCGAGCGTGCCCCGACCTTTGAGGATGGACAGCCAACCCTTTTGGTTGCCAATGCGCAGCACGCGGGGGGCTTTGTTTTGCGCCCAGGCTGCGGAGGTGGCCAGCAGGGCAGAAGCGCTGGCCGTGGTGGCCAGGAACTGGCGGCGAGAAATATCAGATGCAAAGGTCATGGTGAATGTCTTTCAGACATCAAGCGGCAAGGCTTCGCCCAAACCGCTGATGCGGGTTAAAGAAATGAGGGGGAGAAAGCGAGAGAGATGTGAACAGCCGCCGCTGCTCACGCTGGGTGTCAAACGCTACATCGCACTTCTGAGAAGGGCACCGACTTGAAGCGACCAGCGTTGGACAAGCCCTGGATCAGGTTCTCGACCACCAGGGTGTCCACCGCTTCGTCCAGTCGGCGGCCAATCTCGCTGTCCACCTGGTAGCCGCCTTCGGGGGTAACCACCACTTGTGAATCGGTGGCGTAGATGCCGGGCAAGATCTGCTTGGCACCCAGCGACTGCAATACCGGGCGCAGCGCGTAATCCAGTGCCAGCATGTGGTGCGGGCTGCCGCCCGTGGCCAGGGGCAACACCGTTTTGCCTTTGAGGGCGGTTTGCAGCAGCAAATCAAGGAACACCTTGAGGATGCCGCTGTAGGCCGCCTTGTAAACCGGGGTGGCAACCACCAGCACCGAAGCTTGTGCCACCAGCTCTTGCGCGGCCAGCACGGACGGGTGTCCGAAGTCGGCCAGCAGCAAGGCTTGGGGGTTGAGGTCCCGCACACGCAGGCGCTTGACCTGCACACCGCGGTTTTCCAGCCGTTGGCCTGTGGCCTCCAGCAGTGCGGCCGTGCATGAACGCTCCGACGGGCTTCCTGCGATCAATAAAACAGACATGACGGCTTCCTTGGGGTTCTCAGCTGCAGATCACTTCTTGGTGTAGATCTGGTCGAAGCTGGCACCGTCGGCAAAGTGGTCCTTGGCTGCCTTGGTCCAGCCGCCAAAGGCTTGGTCAATCGTCACCAGGTTGAGCTTGGGGAACTGCTTGGCATATTTGGCCTGGGCTTTGGGTGAGATGGGGCGGTAAAAATTCTTGCCCGCAATGTCCTGGCCTTCTTCGGTGTACAGGTATTCCAGATAGGCCTGCGCCACGGCGCGGGTGCCTTTCTTGTCCACATTTTTGTCGACCACCGCCACAGCAGGCTCGGCCAGGATGGACAACGAGGGGTAGACCACATCGAACTTGGCCGAGAACTCTTTTTCGAGCAGGTAGGCCTCGTTTTCCCAGGCGATCAGCACATCACCCTGGTTGCGCTGGGCAAAGGTGATGGTCGAGCCCCGGGCACCCGTGTCGAGCACGGGCACGTTTTTGTAGAGCGCTGCCACGAAGTCTTTGGCTTTGGCATCGCCGCCCAATTTGCGTTTGGCGAATTCCCAGGCGGCCAGGTAGTTCCAGCGGGCACCGCCCGAGGTTTTGGGGTTGGGGGTGATGACCTTGATGCCGGGTTTGACCAGGTCGTCCCAGTCCTTGATGCCTTTGGGGTTGCCCTCGCGCACCACCAAGACAATGGTGGACGTGTAGGGCGAGCTGTTGTGCGGCAGGCGCTTTTGCCAGTCTTTGGGGATCAGGTTGCCGTTGTCGTGCAGGGCGTCGGTGTCACCGGCCAGCGCCAGCGTGGCCACATCGGCGTCCAGACCATCGATGATGGAGCGGGCCTGCTTGCCCGAGCCACCATGCGATTGCTTGAAGCTCACGTCCTGGCCGGTTTTGGCTTTCCAGTGTTTGGCAAAGGCCTGGTTGAACTCGACATACAGCTCACGGGTCGGGTCGTACGACACATTGAGCAGGCTCACGGGGGCTTGGGCTTGAACGGTCAGGCCCGACAAGGACAGGGCCACGATGGCAGCGAGGTTGAAAAAGCGGCGGTTGGCGGTCATTGAATCACTCCAGAAATTCGTCATCACAAATGGATGGAATGGATTCTCAAATCAAATCTTTAAAACTCAAACGACTGTTTTTTAATTTCCTAATGCAATAAACATCTATAAAGATCTTCAATGAATGCAAAACCGGGTTAACTGGCCTTGGCCACCCGGTTGCCCCTCCCGCGCCAGAACGGCTTGGCCTGTCAGGCGCTGGCTGGGCGACTGATCAGCACGCGCAGCACATCTGGCATGACGCGGTGCACATGGCCACCGATGTACAAGGCCCCGATCGGGTCGCCAAAGGTACCCAGCGTCGCTGGGCCCAACACCCGCAAATCGGGCTGGGCCTGGCCGGTGCGGTCGATGGCACAGCACTGGCTGTCCACATCCAGGCCCAAGGCGCAGGCATCAGGCCGCAGCAGGCCCTGCGCCAGCAAACCCACCAGCAAGGGGTTGTCGGCAATCCCGGCGGCGGTGTCAAGGCCCGTGCAGTTGATGACTGCGTCAAACACCTCGGGCTGTGCGGGTACGGCAGCGCCCTGACGGCTCAGATCGACCTGCAAACCCTGCCCCACAGGTGCCGGTTGCACGGCCTGCACCCGCGCGGACCAAAAGGCCAGTTGCCCACGGGCTTGCGCTTGTTGCACCAGATCGTCGGTGTGCGGCACCGAGCGGAAGCGGTGCACGTCATACCAGATGCGCAAGCGCTTCAAAAAACGTTGCTTCTCGGCGGTGGGCAGTTGCGGCCAGAGCTGCCAGAGGCAGTCACGCAATTCGTCAAACGCGGTGGTCCAGCTCAGGCCCTCGGCTTGCACCTGGGCCACACGCACACGCAAGGCCCGCAGCAACGCCCGCACGGTAGGCGGTTGTCCGGCTTGTTTTAAAAATTCGGGCACTGGGTTGGCCAGCCGGTCCAGCAAAATGCGTCCGGGCAAACTGGTCAACACCTCAGGGATGTGGAGCTGGGCCACCACCGGTAACACCGGCCCTTGAGGCCGGGGGCGCAAACCCCGGCGCGAGATGACCACGATGGGGCCCTGGTGCCCTTGCCGGAGCAAGGTGGCCAGCGCGTCGAGCGCGGTCAGGCCTGAGCCCAGCAGCAACACGCGAGCCTGGGGGTTCACAGCCCGAAGTCGGGCGTGGTCGAGCGCATTGCTCACCACCTCAGGGTGCGAGGCCAGAGTCGGTGCAAAAACCGGCGGCAAACGCATGCGGGGGTTGCCGGTGGCCAGCAGCAGCATGTCGGCGGTCAGCACCGCATCCACCCCGGAAACCGCGCGGGTCTGCACCTGCCATCCGCTGCCACTGCGCTGCGCTGCCACCGCTTCGCCCCGGTGGTGTGTGATGTGGCAACCGTTGGCCGCGCCTTGCGCGTGGGCTTGCAAAGTTTCTTGCAAGTAGCGGCCAAACTCGGCGCGACGCATGTAGTGCGCGCCATCGGGGCGCAAGGCGGCCGGGTCGGGAGAATCGGGGCCCATGAGACCCTGCGCCACGCACCAGCGGGTGAAATGCCAGGCGTCTTGCGGCACCGCGCTGTGCACATAGGTGGGCGCATTCAGGCGGTGGTCGGGATCTTGCGTTGAATAGGCCTGACCCTGGCCCAAATGCTCGCGCGGCTCCACGAGGGTGATGGACAGCGGCACCGAACTTTGCCGCACCAATTGCACCGCCAAGCACACCCCTGTGTAACCGCCTCCGACAATGACCACTTGGCGCATGAACGACTCCTTCAGTCAACGGGCTGGCGCAAGGTGCGGCTGAGCAAGATCACCGGGATCAGCCCCACCAGCACCAGCGCCAGCGAGGGCAAAGCCGCTTCGCCCAGGCGCTCGTCACGCGCCAGCTGGTAGGCCACCACCGCCAGCGTGTCGCTGTTGAAAGGCCGCAGCACCAGGGTGGCGGGCAGCTCTTTCATCACGTCCACAAACACCAGCAACATGGCCGCGAGGCTGGTGCGTCTGAGCAGCGGCGCATGCACCCGGCGCAGCAGGCCCCAACCGGTCACGCCCAGCATGCGGGCCGAGTCGTCCAGACTGACCGGAATGCGCGCATAGCCGCTTTGCACCGACTGCAAGGCCACCGCGCAAAACCGCACCAGATAGGCCCAGACCAAGCCCAACGCCGTCGCGGTGATCCAGCCCCCGGCGGCGCTTTGCGGCCAGGCCTGCTGAATCCAGCCCACGGGCAACAACAAACCCACCACCACCACCGCACCGGGAATGGCATAACCCAGCCCAACCAGCTGAATGGCACTGCGGCTAACCACATCGGCACGTGTGCGCATACTGAAAGCCAGCGCCAGCGCCATCCCCACCGCCAGCACCGCCGTGAACGCGCCCAGCCGCAAACTGGTGAGGGCCCACTGGCCAAAACGGGCCCAGGGCAACTCGGTCGGCTCGCCCAGCAAGGCGTGCAGCATGATCAGCACCGGCAGCACAAAACCCAGCAGCACCGGCAGACCGCACACGCCCCAGGCCAGCACCCGGTGTGCGCCGGCAAGCGCCACGGGCTGGGCCTCAGCCGAGCCCTGACGCGAACCGCGCCCCAGGTTAAAGCGCATGCGCTTTTGCGAACGCTGCTCCAGTTGCAGCAGCACCACCACCACCGCCAACAGGAGCGTGGCCAGTTGCGCGGCGGCCATGCGGTTGTCCATGGCCAGCCAGGCTTTGTAGATGCCTGCGGTGAAGGTCTGGATGCCGAAATAGCTGGACACACCAAAGTCGGCCAGCGTTTCCATCAAAGCCAGCGCCACCCCGGCAGCCACCGCAGGCCGGGCCAGCGGCAAGGCGATCTCGCAGATGCGCCGGGACAGCGGCGCACCCAGCAGGCGGGCGGCTTCCATCAGCCCGGCAGCGCGCTCGACCAGTGCGGTGCGCGCCAGCAAATACACATAGGGATACAGCGCCAACGTGAACACCAGTGCCGCGCCCCAGACGCTGCGCACATCAGGCCACAGGCGGCCTTGCAACCCCAACGCCTCGCGCAGGGCCACCTGCAGGGAGCCACTGAACTGCAAAAAATCGGTATAGGCATAGGCCACCACATAAGCGGGCATGGCCAGGGGCAAGAGCAGCAACCATTCAAAAACGCCACGCCCCGGAAAATCAAACAGCGTGACCAGTGCCGCTGTGGCCAAGCCCAGCACGGTGACACCCACCGCCACCATCAGGCACAGGCCCAGCGAGGTCCACGCATAGTCAGGCAATACGGTGCGGCCCATCTCGCGCAAGATGTCGGCACTGGTGCTGTCCCACTGCAACCATGAGCCCAAAACAGCCAGCACAGGCAAAGCCAAAGCCAGGGCCAACCCGGCAAACAACAGGGTGTGGAGACCGGACAGTCGACGGGCCAGAGTGCTCAACATAGTGCGGCGTATTGTAGGAGCGCCCCATCGCGATCAGCCACGGCCTTTGTGGGAGCGACGCCCTCGTCGCGATCAACACCCGCAGACCTCCACCATTCGCCGCCTGGACGCGGCTCCCACAATGTCGGCCAAGACGCAAAGGCCCCACCACATGCCTACAATCTGACCCATGTTTTTAGAGCTCCGCCAACTCGCCTTGCAATACCCGGGCAGCCGCACGCCCGCCGTGCGCGAGGTCAGCCTAGGCCTGCGTGCGGGCGACATTGGGGTCATGATCGGCCCTTCCGGTTGTGGCAAGACCAGTTTGTTGCGTGCCGTGGCGGGTCTTGAGTCGGTGGCCAGCGGGCAGATTTTGCTGTCTGGCCGCGTGGTCAGCGAAAAAGGCCACACCGAACCGGCTGAGCGCCGCCGCATTGGCATGGTGTTTCAGGACTATGCCCTGTTCCCCCACATGGACGTAGGCCGTAACGTGGGCTTTGGCCTGTCGCATCTGTCCAAGTCCGAGCGCCAGCAGCGCGTGACCGCAGTGCTGGACCTGGTGGGTCTGGCCGGTGCTGAGCTGCGCTTTCCCCATGAACTGTCAGGCGGGCAGCAACAACGCGTGGCGCTGGCCCGCGCACTGGCGCCCAAGCCCGATTTGTTGCTGCTGGATGAGCCGTTTTCCAACCTCGACGTGGACCTGCGTGAACGCCTGGCCCATGAGGTGCGCAACATTTTGAAGGCAGCCAACGCCACCGCCTTGCTGGTCACGCACGACCAGCTGGAGGCCTTTGCCATTGGCGATGTGATTGGGGTGATGAACGAAGGCCAACTCCACCAATGGGACGATGCTTACAGCCTGTACCACCGTCCGGCCACCCGTTTTGTGGCCGACTTCATAGGCCACGGCGTGTTCACCCCGGCCACGCTGCGCGAAGTCAATGGCCAGGTGGTGGTGGACACGCCGGTAGGCGCGCTGACCGATGTGGCCGAGTGCCCTCTGCCCTGCGCATTTGAAGGCGGCGAATGCGATGTGTTGCTGCGTGCTGACGACATCGTGCATGACGACGACGCACCGGTGAAGGCCGAGATCATCCGCAAGGCGTTTCGCGGCTCCGAGTTTCTCTACACCTTGCGCCTAGCCAGCGGCGAGCTGCTGATGGCCCATGTGCCCAGCCACCACGACCACAAGCTGGGAGAGTGGATCGGCATCCGTGCCGAAGTGGACCATGTGGTGACCTTCAACCGCGCCTGCCCGCTACAGCACCGTGAACTGTGTCAGATGCCCTGTGCCCAAACAGGTGCCTGCGAACACGACCAGTTGCAAAGCCAGACGATCAAGTTCGGTTAACTTGTCGGCGGCTTGAGCCCCGACATCAGGCATCCCGCAAACGAATCACTTCCTCGCGCAGATCATTTGCCCAGGCCCGGCGGTCGCGGCCGCTGGCGGTTTGCGGCTCACCAAAGCAGACCACCGCGATGATGGGCGGCGCAGTCAGGGTCCGCCACATCGAGCCAATCAGGGTGTCGTCACCGATGTAGCAAGGCGCAAAGCTGGACTCGCCAGTGGTGGCGTCGGTGAATTTGAGCGACATGGGCTGCACGGGCACATCGGCCGCAATGGCCGACTGGATCAGGTTGGCATGAAACGGCAGCAGGTCACGGCCATCGCTGGTGGTGCCTTCGGGGAACACGGCCACCACATCGCCCTCGCGCATGGCATCGGCCATGTCTTTGACCATGCGCAGCGCGTCTTTGCGGCTGGTGCGCTCAATGAACAAAGTGCCTGCCCCTGTGGCCAGCTTGCCCACCAGCGGCCATTCACGGATGTCGGATTTGGAGACAAAGCGGCAGTAGCGTGCGGCATGGATGACTGAAATATCAAGCCATGAGATGTGGTTGGCCACCAGCAGCGCGGGTCCGGTCACCACCGGTTGCCCGAGCACCCTGACGTGGACGCCCCACAGCGCCAGGAACTGCAAGGCCCAGGCCTGCACACGCATCTCGCGCTGCTCCAGGCTCAGGCGGGGAAAGTCAAACTGGATCCACCAGATGCCGACCAGCACATGCCACAGGCCGCGCAACAGTTTCCAGAAGGCTCGCAAAGAGGTCATGTGGAGGTCAGCGCCCGTGGCTCACCCACAGACGCAGGGCCTGTCCAGGTCAGCGCAAGGCGGCTGCAGCTCACTGCGCCTCAAACGCCAGATGCCCGCCGACCACCGTGGCCAGTACGCGGCCCGGCAACTCGTAGCCAGAGAAGGGGGTGCTCTTGCCCTGGCTGCGCAACGAGGCGCTCGTCACGGGCCAGTGGCCTTCGGCCGACAACACGCAGACATCGGCCGCGCCCCCCACAGCCAGATGCCCCACA
>Ga0228701_1002139_pt1 | contig 12220 bp, 7 predicted proteins | sample McNCre117_Aug_MG_2_FD_178017 | JGI IMG/M metagenome (GOLD analysis project Ga0228701, IMG submission 178017) | Freshwater microbial communities from McNutts Creek, Athens, Georgia, United States - 11-17_Aug_MG | ecosystem: Environmental > Aquatic > Freshwater > Creek | place: USA: Georgia...
GTTTTACCGTGACGACTTCATATCCGTGTGCGGGGAGCGCGACCGAACTGCCGTTCTCATCTGTGTCAAGCACCCCTGCCGGTGCGCGTTTGCAGCTCCAAGGAAAAGTGGTCGCGGTGATTGAAGATGACCCCGTTGTTTGTCAGGCATACCGACAAACCTTGGCCCGTGCTGGTGCTTTGGTCGTTGTGCTTTCCGAAGAGCTGGAGTTGAGGCAAGAGGAGCTCTGTGAAATTGATCGTATTGATCTCATCATCAGCGATTACCGGCTCCGGATGACACAGGGGGATGTCGTGATCCAGCAGCTGCGTGAGTCATTCAATGTCGATGTACCCGCCATCATCATCACCGCAGACACATCTCCTGAGCACATTGAATATTTTGAAGGTTTGAAAATCCCAGTGCTTCATAAACCGGTCAGTTTCCGGCAGGTGATGCAGGTGGCTGAGCGCTTGCTTGAGGATGCGAATCGATCACAATTGACAGAAGAGCCTGTGTGAGACTTTCGTGGTTGTCCATCGCGTGGGTTCACAATAAAAACCCAGAACCCGGTCATTCGCATTCACAGGCGAAATCTTGCCCATGAACCTGCACCGCATCAGACGCGTCACTTCCTTGGTCATTGCCACTGCAAATTGGCAGACAGCCTTGACGAGTGGCGATCAGTTCACTGGGGGGGGAAGTACAAGCTCTGGGTAGAACCACTCGTAATACCAAGCACAAGCCTGCTGGATGTGGCGCTGGATGCGCGTGGGGATGTCGTGCTGCTGCGGCGCTTCAATGTGAGCTCTTTGCCGGTGCGAAAATTTGTAACGGTAGTGGCTGTCGCTCTCGTGTGCCCGCACTTTCAGCTGTGTCAAGTTGATGGTGTGGGGTTTGAGCGCCAACCAATGGAAGATGTGCTCCATGGTTTGTGCCGGATGGCTCATCAAATCCTCGAATTTGACGAAGTACAAACGGTCCTTGACGGCTGGCGGCAGCTCTTGCACTGCGCGGATGGATGACAAAGGGGCCCCGATTGATTTGTCTTTGGCGAACAATTGATCGGCTCTGCCAAAGCGGTCGTAGTCGGCCAGGTGATCAATGAAGTCGAGCAACAAGGTCTTTTGGTGCTGCGACTCTATGGAGCCGTAGATCTGGCCTAATTCACGTATCGGCACCAGCAGCTTGGCCTGTGGGTCCAGATGTAACAGCAATTCAATGCAGTGCAGCCATGCTCGGTTTTTGTCAATCACCATGGGTTTTTGAGCACTGGCATGCCAACCATGCAAGAAGCCTTGCATCGCCGATCGCAAATTGGCGTAGGTGCTGTCGAACTGCACATCCAGCTGTGACAACAGGAACTGATCATCACTGATGAAGCGGCGTGTGGCCAGCAGGGCATTGCACAAAGGTGAGCTGTGCCCCTCGCAATCAATGTCAGGGTGCTCGGCCAGCAATTGACACAACAAGGTGGAGCCTGAGCGAGGTAAACCGGCAACTCCCACAAAACGGGCCGTCATGGTGCATCCTTCTGAAACAAAGCCAGAACCATGGTAACGCAGGCTTGCACGTCCATGGCTTGCGTGTCCAGGCTCAGATCGGGCGCGGTTGGCGCTTCGTAGGGATCACTCACCCCGGTGAAGAGCGCAATCTCGCCCATACGTGCTTTTCGGTACAGGCCCTTGGGATCGCGTTCTTCGCACACCTGCAAAGGCGTGGCCAGCCAAACCTCCTTGAAATGGTCATGGCCAATTACCTGCTGAGCCATGGCTCTGTCCTGGCGGTAGGGCGAAATCAACGCGGCGATGGTGAGCACCCCCGCGCTGTTGAGCAGTCGACACACCTCGGCCGCGCGTCGGATGTTCTCCTGTCGGTCTGCTCGGGTGAATCCCAGATCGGCACACAAGCCCTGGCGCAATTCATCGCCGTCGATCACTTTGTGCGCCACGCCCATCTGTGCCAGGCGCACAGCCAGCGCTTGCGCCAGGGTGGATTTGCCCGCTCCTGAAAACCCAGTGAACCACAAAGTCAAAGCCATCTTGGTGTCAGAACGTCATACCTGCCTGCAGCAAGAGTTTATGGCGAGGATACGGCTCGCTTTGGGCCGTGCCACTCATGCCATGTGCCAGCTGGGCCTTGAGCATCCAGCCCCGGTGATTGGCTTGCCAGCCCACGCCCACGTCACTGATGCGTCGACGCGCATCGCTTGCAGACAAAGGTGTGGCTGCGCTGGCCTGTCCCCAGTTGGTGAACAGCGATCCGCTGTGTTCCCAATTGGCCGTCCATGCGGGCAGTGCCCGGGACAACTCCAGCCGAACCAGCGCTGCATTGCTGCCCGTCAGCTCCCCCGAGGGGTAACCCATCACGCCGATACTGCCGCCCACGGGCATGCGCTCGCTGCTGTCCAGATTTTTGTGGTTCAAAACTTGCTGCAGCTTCAAGCTGCCACTGAGCCTGAAATTTTCCGGCAAGAGGCTCACGCGGCTCAGGCTGAACACCGCTTTGCCAAAGTGACCCGCAGTGTTGGTCCCGACCGCATCGGCCGCGAGTGCCGAAGCGCTGTTCAGCGTCAGCTCACCCAGCGTCAAGGCCGCGCTGACTTGGGTGCTGCCTCCGGTTTCAAGCCAGCGGTCTTCGTCACGCCACTGAAGGCTTGCTGTGACGGTATTGGCTTCTTTGGGCGTGACGGTGCTGGTCGACATGATCCTGTCTTCCAGTTTTTTGTGCGACAGATTCAGCGTGATGTCGACCGCCTGTGCCTGAACGCGCCGCAAGGGGTAGCTGAACGTGGCATCGACCACGTCGGCAGTGCCTTTGGCATCCAGGGCGCTGTAGGTGCCTCCCAAGGTGTATTGGGTTCGTCCCAGCCCCAATTCACCACGCAAGCCATGGGACCCCAGCAGGGTTGAATAGGCGGTGCGTGCGTTGAGCAAATTGCCCGACATGGTGCCCAGTCCACCCAGCGACACACGGTCACCCTGTCCACTGGGTGAATGGACATCGGCGTTGAAACTCAGGCGATTTGGGCCTGTGTAAGCTGAACCGTAGTTGTCCCACAGCACCGAGCCGCTGAGGGCCGGTGTGGCTGCCAGCTTCAGCGTCACATCCGAACTGCCCACCGCTTGCCCGGGGGACACATCGGCTCCCATCACCCGCACACCAGGGGTTTCTTGGATCAGGTGCAGAGCGTGTTCCAGGGGCGTGAGCGATACCGTGCCTTCGTGGCCCAGTGGTGCCAAAAATGCTTGCAGCACCGCATCGTCAACGCGCGAGGCATTGTGCAAGTGGAAGGCACCATAGCGGCCTTCGACCACCTGGATGCGCACCACCCCGGCCACGATCTCTTGCGCCGGGATGTAGGCCCGCGCCACGAAGTGGCCTTGCGACCGGTAATGCAGTGTGATCCGTCGTGCCAGATTCTCCAGCTCGGGCAAGGTCCAGGCCTGACCCACAGCATCGCTCAACAAGGCTTGCAGTGACACGCTGTCGATCGCCTGGTTGCCCGAGAACTCAAACTTTTGCACCTGCAATGTTGGGCCTTCGGCCAAGGCTTGCATGGGCGCGGCCAGATCAGGTACGGCAATGGCGGGCAGACGTTCTGGTGTACCCGCGTCAGATTTGGGGGGCGGTGCTTGTTGCAAAACATCACCGATGCCCGGCAGAGTTTGTGCCACCAGTGAGGGGCTGCACAAAGTGCAGACCCAGGCCAGCGCGAATGGCGCAAGAGGCCATGCACGCGTGTTGGTTTTCAACGAAAGATTCGACATCATTTCAGGACCACGAAAAGTTGTTGCTCGACCCCTGCAGGCAGGAGCACCCCCCCATTGACGATGTCGGCCAAAGCATTGCGGCTGGCCGGAACCCGAACCTCGCCCAGCGTGGTGGCCCCTGCCATGTGGCGGGCCTGCGTCAAAGTGACCCATTGCGTTGGCTCGTTGGGTGGCGGTGCAGACAGCACGGATGGACTGGCATTGACCACGGCGGGTATGGTGGCCACTGCGCCCGATGTCCCGCTGAACGACGTGGCCAAACCCGCTGCACTGGTGTTGCTGGACTCCAGAGCCGTGTTGGGGCGGATCGTGGCAGTCACCAGACTGTCGGCCAGGCTGTAATTGCTGCTCAGGCCGCTGTTGCTGCCGTTGTGCAGGCTGTAGGCGATGCGCACCCCGTGGGTGCCTGGCGTTGCTGCATCAAACTGACCTGTGGCGGTGGCCAGCACAGTCTCGTTGCCAATCAGGCCACTCAGGTCGCCTGGGGTCACTGTGGCCAAAGTGCTGCCGTCAAAAACACGGCTGTCGGCAGTGCTGCCGGTCACAGTCAGGGCTTTGGCGGTGATGCTGGCGCTCAGGCCTGTGGGCTGGGCCAGGCTGTAGTTGCCTGCATCGGTGCCGCTGAGGGTGTCGGCTGCGGTGACCGCTTTGCTGCTGCCCACATTCTTGTCGGCAAAGGTACCGGCTTGGGTGAGGGTGACGCTGTCACTGCCCACCACGCCCAACAAGGCGCCTCCGCTGACGCTGGCGCTGGCGTTGCCGTCATAGGTCTTGCCCGCCACGGTTGTGCCGCTCACGGTGAGGGCTTTGGTGGTGATGTTCGCGCTCAAGCCTGTGGGCTGGGCCAGGCTGTAGTTGCCTGCATCGGTGCCGCTGAGGGTGTCGGCTGCGGTGACCGCTTTGCTGCTGCCCACATTCTTGTCGGCAAAGGTGCCGGCTTGCGCGAGGGTGACGCTGTCACTGCCCACCACGCCCAGCAAGGCGCCTCCGCTCAGGCTCGCGCTGGCGTTGCCGTCGTAGGTCTTGCCCGCCACGGTGCTGCCGGTCACGGTCAGCGCCTTGGTGGTGATGCTGGCACTCAGGCCTGTAGGTTGGGTCAAGCTGTAATTGCTTGCATCGGTGCCGCTGAGGGTGTCGGCAGCGGTGACTGCTTTGCTGCTGCCCACGTTCTTGTCGGCAAAGGTACCGGCTTGGGTGAGGGTGACGCTGTCACTCCCCACCACGCCCAACAAGGCGCCGCCGCTGACGCTGGCACTGGCGCTGCCGTCGTAGGTCTTGCCCGCCACGGTGCTGCCGGTCACGGTCAGCGCCTTGGTGGTGATGCTGGCACTCAGGCCTGTAGGTTGGGTCAAGCTGTAATTGCTTGCATCGGTGCCGCTGAGGGTGTCGGCAGCGGTGACTGCTTTGCTGCTGCCCACGTTCTTGTCGGCAAAGGTACCGGCTTGGGTGAGGGTGACGCTGTCACTCCCCACCACGCCCAACAAGGCGCCGCCGCTGACGCTGGCACTGGCGCTGCCGTCGTAGGTCTTGCCCGCCACGGTTGTGCCGCTCACGGTGAGGGCCTTGGCGGTGATGCTGGCGCTCAGGCCCGTGGGCTGGGTCAGGCTGTAGTTGCCTGCATCGGTGCCGCTGAGGGTGTCGGCTGCGGTGACGGTTTTGCTGCTGCCCACATTCTTGTCGGCAAAGGTGCCGGCTTGTGCGAGGGTGACGCTGTCACTGCCCACCACGCCCAGCAAGGCGCCTCCGCTCAGGCTCGCGCTGGCGTTGCCATCGTAGGTCTTGCCCGCCACGATGGTCCCGGTCACGGTGAGGGGTTTGGCTGTGATGGTCAGGTTGCCATCGGTGTTGCCAGTGGAGGCCAGCACGAAGCCCGATTTCAGGACCTGCACACTGATGCCGTTGTAGGTGCCCACATTCTTGAGACCGGTGACGGTGCTGCCGTTGTACTGGAAGCTGTAGTCGGTGCCCAGCTGCCAGGCGCTGTAGCTGTTGCCAAAGATGGTGGCCGGTCCCCAGGTGGTGCCCAGGTAGTCGCTGCCGTTGTAGACATGGGCGCCGCTGGCGGTGCCCAGGGTGTAGTTCACGGTGGTCACCGAGGGGGCACTCCCCACCATGACCCAGACACTGCTGCCTGCCGGGGGCGAACTGGCAGCCTAACGCAAGGTGGGGTAGACCACGAGCGAGGCGTCGCCTGCAATGTCCCAGCCCAAGGTGCCGGAGATGAAAGCGCGCGTCTGGAGCATGCTCAGCGCCACCCGGGCCGGGTTGGACGCAGACATGTAATCGACACCGATGCCGTAAAGTGTTGGCTGGGTGTAGGCGTTGTTATTTAGCGTACCGAGGTTGACGCCCACCAGCCCCCCGTAATAGCCCGTGCCCGACACCGCGCCGGTGGCAAACGAGTTGCTGATGCCTCCCGAGTAGTTCATGCCGACCAAACCACCGGCGGTGGTGCCCGACACCGACACATCGCCCGTGGCAAAGCTGCGGTTGATTTGCCCCAGTGTGCTGCCCGCGTAGGTGTTGTAGCCCACCAGCCCACCGGCTAAGGTGGGGCTGCTGACGCTGCCGCTGGCATGGCTGTCATTGATCACGCCGATGTTTTTGCCGACCAGGCCGCCGGCATTCATGCTGGTGGCGCTCACGTTTCCGCTGGCGTAACTGCGCCCAACCGTCAGGCCTGCCTCGCCGAATCCGACCAGACCACCGACTTCCGATGTGCCCGTCACACTGCCGGTGGCGTGGCTCTCGCTGATCAAGGTGTTGAGGCCACTGTAGTTATGCCCTGCCAGCCCCCCTACATTTCTGCCACCGGACACCTGTCCGGTGGCGTAGCTGTTGTTGATAGAACCATAGAAAAACCCGACCAGCCCGCCGATGTTCGTGTCAGCGAACGAGGCACCGCCCGTGACATTGCCCGTGGCGTAACTGTTGCGAATGGCCACGCCATAGCCATAGCCAACCAGCCCGCCCACATTGCTGCCGGTGCTGGTGATGTTGCCCGTGGCATAGCTGTCGCTGATGGTGAGTGCGTTGGTCATGCTTGCCCCCACCAGTCCGCCCACGCTGCCTAGTCCGGACACCGGTCCTGTCGTGTGGCTGTTGCGGATGACATTGTTGGGGCCAGTGAGGTACCCCGCCAAACCACCGACGCCCTGACCTGGTGCTGCGACGCTGGCGTCGGTGTAGCTGTTGTCAATGAGGACGTTTTTGCCAAAGCCAATCAAACCACCAGCGTTGATAGTACTGGTGGTCACACTGCCTGTGAAAAAACTGCCAACGACGCTCGGTTGTGGGCCATTCGAATCAACGAAGTCTCCGATGAGACCGCCCACATCGCCTGCACCAATGACGTTGCCTGTGGCATAGCTGTTGGCCACGCTGACGGAATTCCCTCCCCCGGCCAGTGCCCCTGCACTGGCTCCACTCTGGATGGTGCCGTCAACAATGCCGACATTGCGCAAACCGAAGGTGGGCGTGGTTGAACTGACGGCGCCGAATAAACCTGCTGGAGCCTGCCAACCTCGCTGTTGATTCAAACCGACGGTGTTGATCTGGAGGTGACTGATGCTGTGCCCCAGACCGTCAAAAATGCCAGTGAAGAGGGGTGAGGCGGAGGTGTAGGCGCCGATTGGCGTGAACCCGTAATGACCCGCGCCCCCGTTGTTGCAGGTGCTGCAAGCGTTCCAGGTGGCTGTGGCCGAGGCGTCGATGTTGCTGCCCAGCACATAGTGGCCGGCCAGATTGCCGTTCATGCCCTGCAGGTCGGTGCCGGTGGTGCTGCCGGCGGCGCCCAGGCTGTTGATCACGGTGTAGAGGGTGCCGTTGATGGTCAGTTGGCCGGCGCCGCTGAAGTTGATCTGGCCGCTAAAGCTGTTGCCCGTGGCCGCGTTGGTGGTGCCGGCGGCGCTCAGGCCCATGAGCACGGTGCCGTCGGTCACGGCGCCATCGCTGCCGTTGGCGGTGCCGGGGTTGAGGTTGAGCGAGGCGTGGCCGGTGGCCGTCATCACCGCATTCACTTTGATGTGGTTGGCGGCGGTCAGTGTGAGCGTGTTGGCGCTCCAGCTGATGGGGTCGTTGATGTTGATGTTGCCGCTGCCTGCGGTGGCGCCCTGGCTGGAGACCAGGGTCACATTGGTGTTGGCCAGGTTGCTGCTCACCGTGCTGCCGCTGAGGTCGCCGCCGCTGGCCGCGATGGTGAGGTCTTGCGGGTCCACCAGCCAGCTGCCGGTGAGCCCGTGGGGTGCGGCGGTGGTGATGCGGGCGCTGTCCGCCACCTGGATGTGGGCGGCCGAGGTCTCAATGAGGCCGCCATTGCCGCCCTCGGGGGCGCTGGCGTCCAGCGTGCCAGCCACATGGGTGGTGCCCGACTGCATGTCGCCCAGCAGGTAGATGCGGCCTTCTTTTTGGCCGAGGGTGCGTGCACGCACCTCGCCGCTGTTGTTGACGGCGCTGGCCATGACCTGGTCCATGCCCTGGGCGGTGAGCAGCACCAGGCCGCCATCGGCCATGATGGCGCTCTGGTTGTCCACCAGGGCTTGCAGCGCACCCTGATCGATGCGCACGCCCACCAGCGAGCGATCGTTGAAGCTCAGGCTGATCTGGTCGCCTGCCGCCATGGCGGCTGTCCCCAGCCGTGCGCTGATCGTGCCTTGGTTGCTCACTTGCTGACCAAGCAGTGCGATGTAGCCGCCCTCGCTGGCGTTCAGACTGCCCTGGTTGACGACGCTGGCCGCGCTGCCGGTGCGGTTGAACGTGGATTTGCCGGCCATGAAATCGGCGTTGCTGGTGTCCAGGGTGGAGGCGACCAGCCCACCGACGTTGACCTGTGCGTTGCGCGTGAACAGCAGACCGTTGCTGTTGAGCAAGAACACCTGCCCGTTGGCCTGCAGTGCGCCGTCGATGACCGAGGCTTCGTTGCCGACCACGCGGTTGAGCACCACAGCCGAGGCGTTGGGTTGCTGGAAATTGACCCGGGCGTTGCTGCCAACCGAAAAGCTTTGCCAATCGATGGCCGTTCGTGCACTGGTTTGCTGCACGGTCATGGCCGTGCCCTGGCTCGAAATGGTGGCGCTGCCCGCGCTGACGGTGTAGCCGTTGGGCAAGGTGTTGGCCCCCGGAGGCGCAGCCCATGCCGAGCCCAAAGGCAGGCCAGTCATCAGTGCACCCAGTAAGGCACTGGCCAGGCGGGTTCGGCTGCCCGAGGCGCCACGCCCATGGCTGCGGGCTTTTTCGTGAACCACCACCAGCTTGGCCAGTCGTGCACTCCAGACCAGGCGGTAGATGCGGTTCATGTCAGGATCCTTTTCTTCTGAAATGCCCGTCAAGGGCAAGAGATTGCAGAATAAAAGACGTTGCACAGCGCCGCCTACTCAGACCTTCGAAGGCCTACGAACCCCTACGAGACGGGCATCAAACCAGCAGAATGGGTATGCACAGCTGGTAGCCCCAGCCGCGGATGTTTTGGATCGAGGGCGAGGGGGCGCCAACCTGGCCGAGCTTTTTGCGCAGGCGCACGATCTGCAGCTCCAGGGCAGCTTTGGGGTCGTGCAGCTCGTCTTTGTGCAGCAGCTCAATGAGTTGCCAGCTTTCCATGCGGTGCTCGGGGGTGCGCACCAAAGCGGTCAGCAGGGCCACCTCGTGCGTGCTGACGGTGATGCTGCCGCCCAGTCCCCCTTGCAGCAAGAGGCGCTGGGCATGCAGCTGGATTTGGGGCGCGGCCGGTGTGGCTGGCCGAATGCGTCGGGCCAGCGCACCCACGGCGGCGCACAGTTCCTGCAGGCCAACAGGTTTGGCCAGGTAGATGTCGGCACCATTGTCGTAGCCGCGCTTTTTGTCTTCGGGCAAGCTGCGTGCCGTGACCATGATCATGCCGATTTCGGGTTGCACCTGGCGCACCTGTCTGGCCAGGCTGAGCCCATCCTGGCCGGGCAGGTTCAGGTCAATCAGCATCAGGTCGACCTGGCCCTGGTGCTCGGCCACATCTTCGGCGCAGACGACGCCATTGACCTGGTGTCCCTCGTCGCGCAGCACCTGGACCATGGCATCGCGCAATTCGTGGTTGTCTTCAACCACCAAAATGTTCAGGCAGGTAGCCATAGATCAAAGTGAATCTGTGTGGCATCGCTGTGGCACTCCAGGCGAGCGTCCAGCAATTGCGCGATGTGCTGTGACAGATACAGGCCCAGCCCCGAGCCGCTGATGCCCTGTGCCGAGGGGTCACGGTGGTATTTGGTGAACAGTTGCTGGGTGTCGGCCACTTGTGTGCTGCCCAAGGCGTTGCTGACACGCACCGTCCAGCCCTCGCCTATGGGCGTCAGGGTGAGTTGAATGTCGGTTTCCGGAGGTGAGTATTTCAAAGCGTTGTCGATCAGGTTGTGGACGATGACGCCCACCAACCGCAAGTCTGTCCGAACGCTAGCGGCTTGCCCTACCAAGACCTTCACCCGTGCAGGTTCGACGCTGGTGTCAACGCAATCGGCCAGTAGGGGCATTAGAGGGTGCGTGGTCAGGTGAGGCGTCAGTCGATGCTGTTCGGCCAGGTTGGACAGGCGGATGCGGTCGATGACCGCGTTGATGTTGGCCAGCGCGCGCCGGATGCGGGTGGCATAGGGGTTGCTGGTCTTGAGCGCGTCCACGCTGAGCAAGGCCACACTCACTGGCGTCTTGATTTCGTGGGTCAGCATGTCGATGAAACGCTGATTGCTGTCGGCATGCTGTTTTTCGAGTTCCAGCTGGGCTTGCAGTCGGGTCATGGTCTGGTGTTGCTCGCGGGCATGGGTGCGACGCAAGCGCGCTTGTTGCCAGAGCATGGCCAGCATCAGCAGCGCATTGAGGATGCCGTGAATCGCGTTGGCTTGCAGGTTCCATTCGATGCCGCTCGTCCATCCCAAAAAAGGCAGCAAGCTGGCCAGCATGATCAGCACCAGGCCCAAGTAGATGCTGCGCAGCAAGGCCAGGCTTGGCAACAGAGGGTCGACCCGGCGGACCACGAGCAAATTACCCAGCGAGACCATGCCCACGGACACGCCTGCCAGGGCATTGAGTTGCAATCCAAGCCGTTCGTGGCCGAACGCGAAGGCCAGCAAGGCCCCGGGCATGACCAGCAGGGACAGTCCATCCATGAGCCACAACACAGCACGAGGCACGGCATAGGCGCTGAAGACCGCTCGGTTGAAGCGGATGGCAAGGAACACCAGGCCCAATGTGCTGATGCTGGTGAGTTGGTCGATCAGGCCAGGCCAGGCTGCCGGTTCGAAGCTGGCACCCAAACCCATGTGCAGCATCAGGTAGACCAGGTTGCAGGCCTGGTAGACCGCAAAGTGGGCATACAGGGGCTGCCGGTCAGACCACCAGTGGCTCAGGGTCCACAGCAGCACCCAACCGATGATGCTCATGTTCACGATGTGCAGCAGCTCGAGCCAGGCGTCTTTGTGGCGGGCTTCGGATGGGCTGAGCGCTTGTACATGCAGCATCGAGCTGCCGCTGGTGTGCAGCCGCAGGTAGTAGGTGGTGAGCGGTGCCGTTGGATGAATCAGAAACCCCAGAGCGCTGTTGCTGCGTTCGCTGGCGTCAAAAGGCGTGCGGTCACCCGTGTGGCGCATGTGCCACTGCCCAACGTGTTGTGGGTCGGGTTCGTACAGTTGCACTTCGTCCAAAATGGTCGGGCGGATGCGCAACTGCAGGCCCGTGCCCAAGGCCTCCGGGGGGGCTTGGACCTGCAAACGGATCCAGTGCGCGCTGTCGGTGTAGCCACGCACCAACAGGCCGTCAAATGGGGTGAAGGGTTTGTCTGCCAGTTCGTTGACCTTGAGCTGCGCACTGCGGTCTTCCAAAAAAGCGCGGGCCACAATGTGGTCTTGCGCCAAAGCACGCATGCTCAGCAAAAGCATGCCTAACCAAAGGCCAATGCGTACAGCTTGTACGCCATGCTGGATGACACTCTGGTGCAAGAAGTGGCGCATGGTGTGTCCTGTTGAAGTCAAGTGCAAAAGCAGGTTTTAATCAATCTGATGTCGACGGCGGGCCGTCATCACCGCGACATCGCATGGGCCCCAATCAGTGCAACAAAAGGGCATTGATTGAGCGGATAAGGGGGGCGATTTTGATGAATGTTAACTTCACACTCTTTTGCACTCGTACGCAGAAGAGGTGCAATGGGTGACATGGAAAAGTGGATGCTCGTAAGCGATCCATTGCATTCATCGCTACGATCCTGCTCATGAATCTGCACCGTATCGACCTCGTTTCGCTGTCCCTCTTCAATCTGGTGGCCCGCACCGGCAGCATCAGCCAGGGCGCGGAGCTGGCCATGCTGGCCGTGGGTGCGGCCAGCAAACGCGTGACCGATCTGGAGGCCACGTTTGGCGTGCCTTTGCTGGAGCGGCATTCGCGTGGCGTCAAACTCACGCCCGCGGGCGAGGCGCTGTACCAGCATGTGCAGCGCATACTGGGCGACGTGGACCAGA
>Ga0228701_1002144_pt1 | contig 12180 bp, 13 predicted proteins | sample McNCre117_Aug_MG_2_FD_178017 | JGI IMG/M metagenome (GOLD analysis project Ga0228701, IMG submission 178017) | Freshwater microbial communities from McNutts Creek, Athens, Georgia, United States - 11-17_Aug_MG | ecosystem: Environmental > Aquatic > Freshwater > Creek | place: USA: Georgia...
CGGCCATCGAAGCCATTTACGAAAATCCGGGCATCGACCAAGCCCGCGTGGCCGAAATGATTGGCTACGACCGCGCCACCATTGGCGGCGTGATTGAGCGCCTAGAGAAAAAAGACTGGATCAACCGCGAAGTGAGCGAGCAAGACCGCCGCGCTCGCGTGTTGTCACTTACCACCCAAGGCAAAAAAATTCGGGCGGCCCTCGAACCCATCGTGCAAGACCTGCAAAAAGACATCTTGCAGCCTTTGAATGCGGCGGACCAAGCGCGGTTTACTGAACTGGCGCGCAAGGTGGTGTGGACACCCAGCCAGAGGACTCCAGACCGGTCTGAATGACATACCCAACTTCTTTTTCAAACAAAGACTTTGACGATCTATTGATTGCCAGTTAACGGGCGGGAGTGATTTACATTTTGAATTTATCAAAATTATAATATACAAGAATCTTACTCTGATTCTTCCCAGCATGAAACAAAGACACACAAGAAGATTACTCATCAAAACGTGTTTCCTTTTAGGAGTTTCCACTGTCGCACCTGTGAGCATTGCAGGAGAGTCAATTAATTTAGGTTGCCAAGCCCTTGTTTTTACAAAAGGCGCTGACATACCAAAAAGTGCATGGCTAGAAAACTTTGCCGTTCATATTCATCGCAACACTAGACCAGTTGCAGTTGATGTATCGGGGGAGACTCATATACAACTCCATGCAACCACATCAGCAAACAACACGCCAGAACGCAGGCAACTCTTACAGATCAACGAATCTGAGTTCAATGTCGAAACATCATTGGCGATCAAGGGCCGATACGAAAAACAAATTTTGCAAATTAACTCTTCAGGCAAGTTAATTTACACCTCTTGGATACAGAAAGATATCACCGTCAATGCTGAGGGAAAGTGCGACCAACCATGGTTGTTATTTGCGCCTCTACCGCCACTCGCCCCATCAAATTAAAGCCCTCTTCTGAAGATCTACGTAGTTTGATGGCTCCACTTTGCCCCCACAAAGGAAATCACTCAACAGTAACGGAATGATTTTGCTCCGTTTTCCACATAAGTAGTTCTCTACACATCTTTTTTTTTGATTCCACGCTCGGTAACGTGCTCCACCTTGACTGTACGCCCCCCTTCATGAACGACGTATGGACCAGACTTTTTACCCTTCTGGATGTACTCCATCGAATCGTTCACGATAGGCAGCTCGAAGTTGATCGTAAGCTCATGGGTTTTTGTGTCGAGTAAACGGACATCGACGCTCGTCAGCATTCCTTCTAGGAATGACTTTTTCTGCTCAGGAGTGAACTTCTTGTGGCTAGCGATCTGCTTCTTAAACGTTCCAATCCAATCAATCCATTTTTTATGGCGAGCCACGCCGTCGATCTCCTCCTGAAGTCTCTCGACCTCTGCCTCAACAGTTGTTCGTTCGTCGGTAATGTTTGCTTTGATTAGAGGGTAGTGCTCGGGACTAACTCGCTCCAAGATTCGATTTGTCTCGACCATAGCGAGAGCTTCGTTTAGCTTGGAGATTTGCTTTTGGTGAGCCTTAATCTTCAGCTTGGCGGCGTTAGCTTCCGCTTCATCTAGTCGAGCTTTACCGAACTCTTCAAAGGTCTTGTTCCTGACCTGTTCCTTAAGGACGGCACTCTTTTCCATCACTTCGAGAACAGCATTCCAAACGATTTCATCCGTTTCGGGAAGGTTTAGAGAACGCGTCATTTGACAAACTCGACCACGCTTCCATTTATCCTTTTCGTCGATCTTGGTCTTAACCCAGTCTCTGAGCTTTTTCACACAGTAGTAGACCTGTTTACCCACCTTGGTACGTGTCTCACCACTCATCAAGCCACCACAGTGAGCACAGCGAAGAACGCCAGTCAGCATGTAAAAGTGTTTCTGTGGGTTTTCGCTTGCTCGACGAGCTAGGTGGCGCTTTTTAGTGGCTTCAACCTTTTGCCACAAGGTGCTTGTGAGAATCCTCGGACATTCGACTCGGACCCCCTCCCCTGAGCGCTTGTCGTTGAACTCCCAATATCCCAAGTAGTGGGTATTTCGAAGCATTGCTTGAATAGAACCGATTGACCACCCTTTACCGCCCCGACGAGGCTTAACTCCGTTTGAATCAAGGAGAACCTTGATGTCGATAGTAGGTGTCTGATTAGCGTACTCGGTAAAGATACGCTTCACCCACTCGGCTTCATCAGGGTTGACGACCAGATGCTTCTTCTCGACCGAGTATCCAAAAGGTGGTGGACCACCTAACCAATGCCCCTGCTTGACCCTCGCTAGCTTTCCTAAGCGAGACCGCTCGGCTCTTTGAGCGTTATCAAGTTCAGCCACGGCGTCCATGATTTTCTTCATGAACTGGTCGGTAGAGTTGGATAAGTCGTATTGACCGTCTTTCGTGTAAAGCGTTACTCCATGCCGATTACAGGCAACTCGAAACGCCGAAGACACGTCATCGTTTCTTGAAAGCCTAGACTGGTCATAGACGAATAGGTGCTTTATCTCGCCCGACAAAATCTTCGAATAGACCTGTGAAAGTACGGGGCGCTTATCGATACCTTCATGATTCGACGATTTCCCGCCTTCGTTCCAGAGTACGTGATTGAAACCTAAGTTTCTAGCTCTCTTCACGCCGATTTCCGCTTGGAAATCCAGCGACATACCTTCGTCCGCTTGGACAGTTGTCGATACACGGGTGTAAATGTGAAGCGTGCTTGGAGAAGCGCCAGCAACAGACATCAAGCCATACCTTCCATCACAAGCACTCGCTTTACTCCCATGAAAGTCATTTTCCGTTCTTGAGTTTGAGCCATCCAGTCAGCAATTCCACGGTATGTAGCGCCAGCTTTTCTCATCGCTAGCATCTCTTGGATAACAGCTTGCTCATCCTCTCGTGGAATCTTAACCCCGTCGATTACGTCATAGCCAAAAGCTCGTTTACCGCCAGTGAACTTTCCTTGAGCTTTTTTAAGCTGCTTCACTTCACGAATACGAGCCGCGATGCGGTCACGCTCGAAGCTAGCGAAGGCTGACAAGATGGTGAAGACGATGGCTCCAACACCGTTCCCCGTGACGTCTCCACCAAGATCGATAAAGTGAACTGACACCCCTCGCTCTTTCAGTTCGTGTAAGACGTTCAAAGCATTACGTGTATTTCGAAAAGCCCTGTCCAGCTTCGGAAAGACGACCATGTCTCCCGACTGAACCTTGTCATAAAGCTTTCCCCCCTCGGGTCTAGCTCGGAACTCCATACTTCCGCTAACACCAGCTTCGACGTAGACGTTTTCCTGAGGTAGCTCTAAACCCTTCGAGTCAGCGTAACTAACAACCTGACGACGTTGGGTCTCCAACGATTCACCCTCTCGGGCTTGAACAACAGTCGAAACTCTCACGTACCCATATACAGCCATCACAACTCCTTGATTTACAAAGGAATTTTGAATGAAGGTTGAATTAAAGTAAACCTTTGTATGCTAAAAATTACCAGTCGTAAACAACGTTGTAATGTGCTTTACGAGCGTTCAAGAGGTTACAACTAGCTAACGATTATGGGGAAGCTCTAAAAAGCCAAGTTGGTCAGTTAATTGATGGAAGTAATTCAGAAGACAAGCTAAAAATTTCGATTCATTTTGATGACAAACAAGACTACACTGACAAGCAAGTAGCCGATGTTCAGTAAAGTTGCTGAACTTGGATTCCAATAAAAAAGCATAAGGAATCAAGTAGTGAGTGTAGTAAGAAGTTTTAGAATATACGGGGACAATATCGTTGAGTGTCAGCGTGCTTTTGGAATAATCTGTGAAGCGTTGCTTGTGCCCTCAACGAACATTTCTTTTGATACAACGAGTATCGTCCTCCCTACATACGTAGTTCAGCTTGATGGCTCACAGTTAAGTTTCCAAATGGTTCCAGGGTATGGAGAGAATCGTTGGAACGTTGACATACTGAAGCTACTTGATAGCAAGGGAGGGCTTCTTAGAGAAGCACCAGATAGTCTGATAACGGAAATCATATCCAATGAAGAAATTATTAGATTTGCTGTTGAGTTTTGTGGGGCTCTTCCCGCTGGAAACCAAGCTTGGCAAAGAAATGGACGAGCATTGAGTTTTGCTTATTCGAAAGTTCCATATTTCTATATTACGGAGCTAGGTGGTTTTGAGCTTGATGGTGATCGTGATCGTAAAGCTGAGCGACTTCCAAACCCTCTTATCCCATTTAGTTACATTAACGTATCCCTTGAGATGGATACAGCTGTTTTACCAATTTATATTCCCAGTCCAGGAGCCTCACCTGAGACTCAACAAAGATACAAAGATGTTTTCGGTATGGGAGACCTTCGGTCTTACGTAAGCAAGGCTATTCTTGGGGAAAGGACGGAAGAAGTTACTTCTGGTCTGGCTAAGAAAACAATAAATCTAGTTTGCTTGTTAGCCAAATCGCGAAGTCGAAATGACAGTATTACCGCTGAGGAATGGAGGAGTCTTTATGAGACTTCCGTTAGTCGGAATGGAAATATTGGTCAAGAAATATCAGACAAGTATTCAAAGGTTTGGTCAAAGAAGACCTCGCTCTCAACTTTGACGAACACTTTTAACAAAGTTATTGAATACGCTAAACAAAAGAGTTTTGGTGTTACATCTACAAACCTACCTATATCCATTTTCAAGGAGAGTGCTCGTGAGTCATTCTCGGGATTTTTGAAACAGACCTATCCTCACGCTTCACAGGATTTTCTTGATTTTGTAGCTAAGTCAAATGGTCCATTAGCCGTTGCTTGGATCGCTGGATTCAAGCCAAGAGGGGATGATGCTCGACCAGATCGTGGTCTCTCTCCCTTATTACGTATGTCGGTTGGTTCTAGCTGTGACGTCATAGCAGTTGTGTATGGACCAGCACCTAAAGCAGCGGTTGATCTGCTGAAAACAAATCAGATTGAACTAGGTAAGCGTAATGGGCTCTGGGAATCAATCATCAAAACTACCGATGGAATAATCGTTGACTGTAAACACGACAACATTGATTCATCAACTTTCGTTTTGACAACAAGAAAGAACAAAGCTCAATCTCAGGCTAACCATACCTATACAGAGACTCTGGAAATACAAAACTTTGGTGAACAGGATGTAGATACTTCGCTTCACATAATTTTTACCAAGCTTTTCCCCGTTCAAACATTTGAGGGGCTGTGTAATCCCCCAGGTGGTGATTGGAGTGGTATTTCTCTAAAAGCCGATTCGAAATCAGAGGAATATAGGTGGCTCACTTTACCTCGTGTAACGGCTACGGATCAAAAGCGTCCAGATCACATATTTCAAACGTTTGATGGAAAGAAATATATTGTGATCGTTGAGTCTAAGGACACCGTTAGACAGATTGAAGACAATATTGGTCCAAGGCTGATTAAGTATGTGAAAGAGCTCACAAACTCCGTACCAGATATTCAGAGGTCTAGCAGCCATGAACAATGGGTTCACTCCAAGACGAAATTTGATACAGACCGGCACGAATTTGTTTCGATAGCTTCAGGTGTCTTGAGTAATTCAACAACGCTTCAAGAGGTTGCTGTTCGAGGAAAAGTTGATCTTGTTATTGGATTTAGATTCAATGGATCGAATGATATAGAAATCCAAACCCACTCAGAAACAAAGAATGGTGAAGTTTTTGAAGCTTATCTTAAAAATCTATTGCCCAGTGCTGGACTCAAGGTCAGTAGTTAAGGTAAAGCGACTCATGTACTTCTTCTAGGGGTCCATTTAAGACTCTATGAACAGCCGAATGACCATTGCTTATAAGGATTTGTCTCTTGTACAGATCCTTTGGTAAGTCGAAAGATAGGTCAGTTGACCCTCTTGATCCGTCAAATGACAAAGCCCATTTGATGGATTTTTTGTTTAGATACTCAAGGTTCTCGAGAAACCGCTGAATATCTAGATCATTTATGTATCTGTTTTTACTTCCGGCATATGGGGGATCCATATAAATGAAGTCATCTTTTTTACACTTCTTCAGTGTTACTTCATAGTCACAACATTCAAAATGGACATCCTTGAGTTTACTACTCCAAGCCATCACGTTCTTTTGAAATAGATCGGGTGTCATTCCTTTTCGAGAAAGATGGAAAGAATTATTGAATTCACCTTTATCGTTAAATCGAACAATGCCATTTACACAAGTTCTTAATAAGAAATTTAGATCATTGGGATCGTTAAACTTGTTAAATCTGTCTCTAACAACATAATAGTAACCAGGAAGATCCTTTTGTAGACTCTCCCATTGTTGCTTATAGTTCTTGACCAGCTCCGAAGGATTTGATTGAACAAGTTTCCAAAAGTCAATCAGTGGTCTGTAAATATCAGAAGCTAATGAGTTCTGTGTATGAAAGAAAAGAACAGCTCCACCACCTAAAAAAGGTTCGATATATCTATTGTGTTGAGGTATGTGCTCAAGAATCGTTCCCGCTTGCTTACGTTTACTTCCTGTCCATTTAATTATTGATGGAACTGATTTTGATTTGGTGAGGGTCGAAATCATCTTAGGTTTATTCGTCTTCAGCGTTATTAGTTTTATCGCTTAGTCTTCGCTTGGCTAAGTCAACGTATTCTTTGTTACAGTCGAATCCAAGGTAATACATTCCAAGCTCTTTGGCTGCTAAACAATCGGTTCCTGATCCAGCAAATGGAGAAAAGATAATTTGCTCAGGAGAGGCTGAAAGCTGAATCATTCGCTTAATGAGTCTTAGTGGTTTCTGTGTTGGGTGTTTACCTAATGAAAGCTCTTCACGAGCCTTATTATTTGGAACGTCCCAGACTGTTCTCATTTGCTTGCCTGGTGCTTTTAGGTTGTCACCATCAAATTCAGATTCTTTGGAGAACTCATAGTTGAATTTGTACTTACGCTTTTTCCCTGTGTGAGCCCAAATAATGGATTCGTGACTGGCTGTAAGCCTTCTTCCCGATAAATTTGGAAAGCTGTTTCGTTTGTACCAGATCACTTCGTTGATTATTTCAATTTTCAGCAATTGGAAAATGAAATTGATCAATCCTATATTGTGATAGGTGCCATGTACCCAAATAGAACCTTCAGGCTTAACGATTCGTTTGATTTCTTTAGCCCAAGCCATAGTGAAATCGAAATAGTCTTTGAGTTCAAAGGTATCCCATTCCTCAATGACCTTATTCCAGTTACCACCCATTCCAGGAAGGGCTTTCGAGTTATCCCACTTCCATTCACCACCTTGGCTTACGTTGTATGGTGGATCAATGACCGCTAGGTCAACACAAGCATCTGGTAAGTGAGCCATAGAAGCAATAGCGTCACATAAGTGAACATCGTTGAGACGGAACGGACCAAGGTGATCCGAGCCTTTCTTTAGCTTTGCTTGAGGTGGCTTCGTAACCTTCTTTGTAGAGGTTCTAGTCTTGTCACTTGAGTCATCTGAGAACTCAAACGAAAGATTGTCAGGGTTGTTGACTTTTTGCTTCATTTACTTTGTTTTTTCTTTGAGGTAGGTGATCAAGCAAGGGTTAGTCAACCAGTCCATTTTCAAAGAGAATTTTAACCTTGACCTTGTATTAATAGAAAGCCAATCGTGAGCAATTTTGATCACGGGAACATCCCTTTAGATGTCATGCTTATCGATAGCCGTGCTTTCTTGATGTATCGGCTAACGGTCGCTTCCATGAGCTTTTTACTAGCCGTGTCTAACGGCTTTCCGCTTTTCAAGTAGTCGACGTATAGGTGCTTGTTGAGCGGGAGGAATTGACCGAGCTCCCAGAGCTTCATTTTTGGGTGTTCGATTCGCTTGTCCCACACGTTTAGAGCGGTCGTGAGCGCTTCGATGTTCGGTTGACCCGTGAATTGGTACTTCGCTTTACTCGTTTTAGCGTAGCGCTTACCCCTTTGACCTTTGTGATGCTGGTCTAGAAGGCTTCTAAAGCGCTGGAGAATGAATTTTTTAGGAAGGTTGAGGGGTACGCTGACCAGTAGATGATCACCCTCTATAGGGGCTTCCTCGTTCTTGGAGAGAAGCCTTACCGTCTCTTCAGCTGGTGGGTTCGAGAACAACTTAGCCCCACGACCGTCTTCAGTCCACCAAGCCTTGAAGTCGTCAGCCCTTACATCACCAAAGTCCTCGTAGAGCTTCGATAGTGAACCTTTACCTTTGGACTCACAGGTCTTCAGGTATTCCTCGTTTCGTTTCAGGTACGACCACCAAACGTAGTAGATCGTCTTTTTCCAAGCCGATTCGTCCTTAACGTTCTTTCCACGACCAAAAGTGGGGTGTTGGTAGGGGAAGTGTCGTGAACGTGAACTCTTTTGAGGATTCATGTTTTCAATGTAACACAAAACCTTAACACTTGAAATAGACGTTTTTCGTCTGTTTATTTTGTTGGTTTTGTCGAATTTTTCTCATAATCCTCACCAATAACTTAACACCTTAAATGTATCATTTATTCTTGTTGTAGATGTTTATCCGATAAAAGAGTCTAATAGAAACATGAACAAAACGAGCAATTTGCTTAACAGTTCATTCTTTATTAAACACACGAAAGGAATTAAATATGACAGCATTTTCAAGCTTTTTCAAAGAGGATTTCCTGAAAGAAAAAGTCAACGAAACAAGGAGCGATTTTCATCAAGCTAGAACTGAGTACGAACTGGCTATGAGACGAGAAATTCTTCATCGAGTTAATCACTGTCCTTGTTGTTTTGACGGATTTTTCGAGAACGTGAAAGCTCAAATTCGAGAGGAGGCTCTTCATAACAACTTCGAGCCTGATGTGATGGAGGTTCTAAACCGAATGTCACTTACTCCTATAGCCGCTGAAGAGGAGGAGGGGGAGGAGGATGGGACACGGGACGTGATTGAACAATCAATCCATTGATTCCATCACGAGGCTTAAACGTGAATAACCCGAAAAAAATTGAACGGATCAAAATGCTTATTGATCGGCTAGATAAGAACCAACCCGTAACTCGTGGATCACTTTCACGAGTATTGGGTGAGGTAGGTGTTGGGAATTTAGATAAGGAGTGGGGGGCTGAACTGAAGTCCAGAACCTACAAGCCGAAAGAGATTGTTGAATATTCCAAGCGAGTTAGACGTGGTCTGATTTATTACGCTTTAGGTGATAAGCAATCGCTCAAGGGAGACGGCTACAAAGCTAGAAAGTCATTTCACAAGGCTGAATCGATTCTTGAAAATGCTGTTGAATATTTGAGGGAAGTGGTCACTACTGACTCTAGTTTGAGATTGTGGATTGATAGGGATGTGGGATTTGGGATTGAAGTCGAACTTTGTCCCGTAGGTATCCCACGTCCTGTTTGGTCAACCAGCAATTACAAGAGTCAAAGTTCTTTACCGAAAGTAACCAAGAAGGATTTAGCTAGAGAAATGTTACAGACCGAGTTGGAAAAACTTGTGGGTAGAGAACCATTAGATTTGGTGAATCTTGGATTCGGGACAAAAAGATCTTTTGATATTTCGTCCTTTTCGGGATTCAAGTTCTAAGTCCTAAAACGGACGTTTTGACAAACCACCTTCGGGTGGTTTTTTATTTTTATAAATAGTTTTACGAACGCTTTACGGGAGTGGTTCGTAGTGAATGTAAAGCCGTTGATAGCTTACTCGCTCTTCCAATACCGACTTTTAGAGAGGTCGGTAATCCTTAGTACGTCTAAAAGAAAGTAAACAATGATTACAAATACAAACCAACTGAAAGACACCCTCCATAACCAAAGATACGGACAAGAAATCGTTAAGAAGTCCCTAGCTACTGATCGAAACCTGAAGTTACAAGAACTGGAGTGGATTACGTCTAACCCTGACTGGACTACCTTCACGATAACCGTAACCTTTAAGAACCTAGTCCCGTTAGAAACTGGTCAAGGGATGAAGCTGGCTACCAAGTACGAATACAACAAGAAGGTTCTAACCAAGATTAGGAAAAGGCTCTGTCGGCTAACGAACTACTGGGACAAGGTTCTACCGATCACGGACTTCTACGTCTACGAGTACGACCAAACGAGCTTTTTCAAGAAGGTCTCCAACAACCAGTCTCCCCATCACCTTCACGGAATTCTTCCAATCCCCAATCGGGTTTTACACAAGTTCTACAACGTTGATACGGGGGAGCTGGATCCACGACTAGTGAAGGATTTGAAGTCGCTTTCCAAGGTTTCCACGTTCTTAATCGAGCCTTTAAGACTAGATCACAAGGAGGCTTGGTTCAACTACATGTTGAAGGAAAAGACGATGAGTGAGCTGATGTGAGTCCTGAAAATTACGAACGTAAAAAATCGTGACTTTCACGATAGCTACCTAAAACAGTGTTTTGTGTGTTCATCAATCGGTCTTAGACCTTTTGCTACGGTGTCTAGGCTCGGTTGAGCTCGATGATGTAGCTGTCGGTGGTGACGATGTAGGTTCGGGTCTCTTCCGTCCAGCTATCACCGAAAACGAAGTCGTGGTCTTCGTAGTAGGGCTCTACGACGTATCGGACTTCACCCGTTGGAAGCGTGAAAGCGGTAGCTGATAGATCTAGCTTCTCTTTGTCCAACCCATCTTTGAGTTCACAGGTCAAGGTTCCTCGTTCGCTCCACTTTTCAAACACCAGAGCATGGGCGCCGAGTTTAGGAGCCACTCCTTGGGTGTTCTTTGATTCACTGTAGTCGACGTCTAAGTCATCGAAAGCGATCTCCTCGTCATCGACCGAAGCTCGGAACCTTGGGAGTCCATCGGTCACACGGAAGCCGTTCACTTCGGAATCACCCATAAGTTGATCGTGTAGCTCCTGTAGGTTTTCCCAGAAATCATCATCACTTTGCTCAGCCGATACAAGCGCTACCAGTTCAGAGTCTGTGATGCTTACTGTGTTCGCTTCGTACATCTTTCCCGTCACATAAAGGGTCTTGGTCATTCGTGTTCTCCAGTTAACTAACTTCACCGTTTACTAAATAGAAAACGAGAGTCGTTTTATTTATTCACCACGAAGGGAGCACATGACAACAAGAACCCACCGTAACCAAATGCTGGGAATCAGAACCACACAAGATTTCGTCAACAAGTTCGACGGATTGTGTGATCGCTTGGGATACAACCGTTCCGAGATCATCAGGTACGTTCTAAAGCGCTTTTATAACGAGCACTTCAACAACCCCGATAACTTCACCCGTGTCAGAAAGGAAATGTTTTGATGGAACAACCAGAACTAATGTCGTTCATGGAGTGGAGAGAACTTCACCCTGTTAAGAAAAAGAAGGAGAAAAAAGATGAGTCAAGAAGCCCTGAAGCAAACGGAGAAGTCGGGATTACGAATGGTGAAGGACAAGGTGATGGACATCATCAGGAAATCTCCGTCCAAGGAGTTCATGTTTTCCCAAGTCCCGAACTCTAAAGACATCGTCATCGTTGTTCGTCAGATGTGAGGCTGGCGCTGGGTCAATCCACTCCACCATTCTCATTCGTCATGCTGATTGATTTATGAACGTAACGTGACTTGGCTTTCTTTCGGTACTTAGAGATCAAAGCCCCAACCAACTCAGGGTAGAAAGCCTTACCCGAGTGTGAAAGGAAGCCCTGTTCGTTCAGGGCTTCAGCTATCGCTTTCATGGTCAACCCTTCTTCCGAGAGGCTCGAAATTCGTTCGATCAAAGCCCCATGATCTGGGTCGATGTAGAAATCTGAAAGCGTGTTCGTTGTGACCGTCACCGTCACCAAAACCCTGAAATCTGCTCGCTTCTGAAGGCTTAGAAAAAACGGAGCAAGATTACTCCACCGTCACTGATTTCGCCAAGTTACGCGGCTTATCCACATCCGTCCCCCGCGCACACGCCGTGTGATAGCTGAGCAGTTGCAAGGGCACGACGTGCAAGATGGGTGAGAGCACGCCATAGTGCTCGGGCATACGAATGACGTTCACGCCTTCGCTGCTTTCGATCTTCGTATCGCCATCGGCCAGCACATACAACACGCCGCCACGGGCGCGGACCTCTTGCATGTTGCTCTTGAGCTTTTCCAGCAACGCGTCGTTGGGCGCAACCGTCACCACAGGCATGGCGCTGGTAACGAGTGCCAAGGGGCCGTGCTTCAACTCACCCGCCGCATAGGCTTCGGCGTGGATGTAGGTGATTTCTTTGAGCTTCAACGCGCCTTCGAGCGCGATGGGGTAGTGCGTGC
>Ga0228701_1002146_pt1 | contig 12176 bp, 7 predicted proteins | sample McNCre117_Aug_MG_2_FD_178017 | JGI IMG/M metagenome (GOLD analysis project Ga0228701, IMG submission 178017) | Freshwater microbial communities from McNutts Creek, Athens, Georgia, United States - 11-17_Aug_MG | ecosystem: Environmental > Aquatic > Freshwater > Creek | place: USA: Georgia...
GGCGACAGCGCCAGCATCATTGAGGTTTCCATATCGCCAGCGTGGATGCCAAAGCGGTGTTCATCTGCCGAGAACTGCCCCATCACGCCAGCATCCAGCGGCAGGTTGTACCAACTGCTGCTGTAAACAATCAAGCCGTGTTGCGCGCGAAGCTCGCGTGCCACCACATCCATCAGGCCCACATTACCGCCGTGGGCGTTGAACATCAGCAGCTTCTTCACCCCCGCACGCGCCACCGATGCGCCAATGTCGCACCAGAGCTGAATCAGCGTTTGGGGCGACAAATGCAAGGTCCCTGCAAACGCCGTGTGCTCCGTGCTCAAACCCACAGTTTGCGTGGGCAACACCAACACGGGATCGGTTGCCGCCAAGTGCCCCAGCGCGGCATTGACCACGCCATCCACCAGCACGGTGTCCACCGACAACGGCAGGTGCGGCCCGTGCTGTTCGGTGGCCCCAAGGGGCAACACGGCCACGGTGCGTACAGGGTCAAGCGCGGCAAAGTCACGCGTGTTGAGCTCGGCCCAACGGTGCGAGGCCAAAGCTTGGGCGGTGTGTGTGCTGGTGTTCGCAGTCATAAACGCCATCTTACTTTCCCTCCCCTTGGCCTGCTACACGCGTGCGGCTGCGGCTAGGTAACATCTGGCGCATGTTCAAACTCATTTCACGTGTTTTATGGGCCGTTGGCCTGCTCGGCTCGTCATGGGCGCAAGGTGTGCCCACCGCTGTGGTCAGCACACCGCAATTGCGTGCTGAGTTGGTAGCGCACGCACCACAAGGCGTGCAAGCGGGTCAACCGGTATGGGTGGGCTTGCAACTCACACATCAACCCGAGTGGCACACCTACTGGCGCAACCCTGGCGACTCGGGCCTGCCCACGCAAATTGAACTCAACCTTCCGGCAGGCATCACAGCGGGTGAGGTGCAATGGCCACTGCCGCAGAAACTCAAGGCAGGCAACCTCACCAACTACGGCTTTGAGAAAACCGTGCTGCTGGCTGTGCCTCTGACCGTCACCCACGCGTTCAAGCCCAACGCGTCGCAAACGCTAGACCTGCAAGTGCATGCCAACTGGCTGGTTTGCCGACTCGAATGCATTCCACAAGAGGGGGACTTTGCGCTGCGCATTCCCGTCAACAGCAGCTACGCGCCCCAAGCTGCGGCGTTCGACGCGCTGCAAGCGCAGCAACCTCAATCTCTACCCAACGCCAAAGTCAGCACAAGTTTTGACGCACAGCGTTTGGTGCTGCAAGTCAGTGGCCTGCCCGCCTCGCTGCAGGGGCAAATTTTGAGCGTGTTTCCAAACACGCCAGAACTGGTGGAGTCCGCCACAGAACAACACACACATGCCAGCCAGTCTTGGCAAGGCGATGTGTGGACGGTGCAGCTTCCCCTCAGCAATTTGCGTTTGAACGACCCCAAACACGTGGGCTTTTTACTCACCACAGGCGCAGGCGCTGCGCGGCAAGGCTTCGAGATTTCGGCACCTGTCACACAAGCCTGGCCTGCTGTCTCAGAGCTACCAGCGGCCACAGCTCCCGCCATCGCACCTGTCGTTAGCGACGAAGGTGCCATGGGTTTTGTTTTGGCACTGCTAGGCGCATTTGTGGGTGGCCTCATCCTCAACCTCATGCCTTGCGTGTTGCCTGTGCTGGCCATCAAACTGCTGGGCTTTGCGCAACACAGCCGAGCCCACCGTGCACACCGCGTGGCGGGCATGGCCTACACCGCAGGTGTGGTGTTAAGTTTCTTGGCCTTGGGCGCTGGTGTGTTGGCCCTGCGTGCAGCAGGCGAGCAGCTAGGCTGGGGCTTTCAGTTGCAATCGCCCGCCGTGGTGAGCGTGCTGGCCGCTTTCTTCACACTCATTGCGCTGAACTTATTTGGCTTGTTTGAATTCGGACACATCTTGCCGTCGCGCGTGACCAGCTTTCAATACAAGCACCCCGTCATGGACGCCGCCCTCTCGGGCGTGCTGGCCGTGGCCGTGGCATCACCCTGCACCGCGCCCTTCATGGGCGCGTCATTGGGACTGGCCATGACCTTGCCCGCATGGCAAGCGTTGAGCATTTTTGTGGTGATGGGTTTGGGGCTTGCTGCGCCTTATTTGCTGGCCAGCTTCGTGCCTGCGGTTGCGCGCATATTACCACACCCTGGCCCGTGGATGGTCACGCTGCGCCAGCTCCTAGCCTTCCCCATGTTGGCCACCGTCGTTTGGTTGCTGTGGGTGTTGGGCCAACAAACCAGCTTAGATGCCGCCATGTTTGCACTGGGCGGTTTGCTGTTGCTCGCGACGTTCATTTGGTCGCTCAAGCAACACACGCCCGCCGCACGTGGTTTGGCTTGGTTGATTGCAGCGGTCTTGGCTTGGGGTGCGTTGAACTTTGCGGAAGAACTGAAAGCGCCAGCGAACACCCCCACGGCCAACAGCACATCGGCAACCACGAGTAGCTCGTCCAACATGTGGCAACCATGGTCCGAAGCCGCCGTAGCGCAAAGCTTGGCGCAAGGTCGCCCCGTGTTTGTGGACTTCACCGCCGCATGGTGCGTGACCTGTCAAATCAACAAAAAATCCACCCTCTCCAACAGCGATGTATTGGCAGACTTGGCGACACGCCAAGTCATGCTCATGCGCGCCGACTGGACACGCCGTGACCCCGCCATCACCGCCGCGCTCACCGCCTTGGGCCGCAGTGGCGTGCCTGTGTATGTGCTGTACGCGCCGGGCAAGGCCCCCTTGGTGCTGTCCGAATTGCTCAGTGTGAGCAAAATCAAAGAGGCGCTGGCGACATTGCCTACAACTGAGCCAGCAAAATCCACCATCGTCACCCGCAAATAAGCATGACCCAAGCCGCCGTTCGCCAAAGCCTTACCCATTGCAAAACCATCGCCGTGGTGGGCCTCTCGCCCAAGCCTCACCGCGACAGCTTTCGTGTGGCCAAGTACATGCAAGACCACGGTTTTCGCATCGTGCCCATCAACCCCAACGCGACGGAAGTGTTGGGCGAAAAATCCTACGCCTCACTCACCGAAGCCGCGCAGCACGAGCGTATTGACATGGTGAACTGCTTTCGCAATTCCGAAGACATTCCACCCATCGCGGCAGAGGCCATCGCCATTGGCGCCAAGTCGCTGTGGCTGCAAATAGGTGTGGTGAACGACGACGCCGCCAAACAAGCCACCGATGCAGGCTTGGTCGTGGTGCAAAACCTTTGCTTGATGGTTGAGCACCGTCAACTGGGCTAAGGCTGTCGTCGGCGACAATGTCGCCATGTTTGCACCACTCCAAAACGACACCTTTTTGCGCGCTTGCATGCGCCAAGCCACCGACCACACCCCCGTTTGGCTCATGCGCCAAGCTGGTCGCTACTTGCCAGAGTACTGCGCCACACGCGCCAAGGCCGGCAGCTTCATGGGCTTGGCCACCAACACCGACTTCGCCACCGAAGTCACCTTGCAGCCACTAGAGCGCTACCCACTCGATGCCGCCATTTTGTTCAGCGACATCTTGACCGTGCCTGATGCGATGGGCTTGGGCCTGTCGTTCGCCCAAGGCGAAGGCCCCAAATTCGCCAAGAACGTGCGCAACGAAGCGGCCGTCAACGAGCTGGCTGTGCCCGACATGGCCAAGCTGCGCTATGTGTTTGACGCGGTCACCTCCATTCGCAAAGCACTCAACGGCCGCGTGCCTTTGATTGGCTTCTCAGGCAGCCCTTGGACTTTGGCTTGCTACATGGTCGAAGGTGCAGGCTCAGACGACTACCGCCAAGTCAAAAGCCTGATGTACAGCCGCCCCGACCTGATGCACCGCATTTTGGAAATCAACGCCGACGCGGTGGCCCTGTACCTCAACACCCAAATCGAAGCCGGCGCACAAGCCGTGATGATTTTTGACAGCTGGGGCGGCGTGCTGGCCGACGGCATGTTCCAACAGTTCAGCATGGCCTACACCAAGCGCGTGTTGGCACAGCTCAAGCGCTCGCATGATGGCGCCGTGATTCCCCGCTTGGTGTTCACCAAAGGTGGCGGTTTGTGGTTGCCTGAAATGGCCGACCTTGACTGCGACGTGTTGGGCGTGGACTGGACGGTCAACTTGGGGCGCGCGCGCGCCCAAGTGGGCGGCGCGGTGGGCGGCCCCGGCAAAGCCTTGCAAGGCAACCTCGACCCCAACGCTTTGTTTGCCCCTGCTGACGCCCTGGCCGCCGAAGCGCGCCGCGTGTTAGACGCATTCGGTAAACCCCACACCGACAAAACCACCACCGGCCCGACCCAAATTTTCAACTTGGGCCACGGCATCAGCCAGTTCACCCCGCCCGAGAGCGTGGGTGTGTTGGTCGAGACGGTGCACAGCCACTCCCGTGCCTTGAGAAAACCTTAAGACCGACTCAGGAAATCGTGTGTCAAGTCACCAAAAGTTTTACTTCGACTTCACACTTATGCACAAAAAAGTTGAGCCCGTGCACCAAGTTGGTTTTTTCTTTTGCCGCATTTGGAAAAACTTTAATCTCTCGTAAGTCATTGATTCATATAGGATTCTTCAGCTGCATTTTTTTCAGGCAGTTTGTTCAAAGCCTTGATTCATGCGCCTTCGGAGCCACTCAACTGTAGATATCAACAAAGTTATCCACAAAAAATTTGGGTTTAGCCTGAAGCCTTTTTAAATCAACGACTTAAAGCCTTTTCTGCCAAAACACCTGAGCAAAACACCCCAACTTACCGCTTGACATGTCGCACCAAATTTCAGTGATGGTTCACACCCCCGCGCACAGCGGTATAGGTGGCGCACTCACGTACGAAAGCGATGCAGCGCACGCGCCCGGCACCTTGGTACGCGTGCCGCTGGGTAGCCGAGAGTTGTTGGGCGTGGTGTGGGACGAGGCGGCGCCAGCCGCCGTGCAATTACGCGCCATTGCCAGCGTGCTCGATGGCCTCACGCCTCTCAGCGCCCACTGGCGCCAGCTGGTGCAATTTGCCGCCCATTACTACCAACGCAGCGCGGGCGAAGTGGCCTTGGCCGCCTTGCCCAGCCAGCTGCGTGACCTCAGCACCGAACAATGGGCACGACGCTTAAAGCGCAAGCCCAAAGCGGCGGCAACCTTTGAGGGCGCGACGCAAACCATTCCTGAACCTACCGACGAACAAGCCCAAGTGCTGGCCGACATCGCCGCCAACAAAGGTCCGTTCTTGTTGTTTGGCAACACAGGCAGCGGCAAAACCGAGGTCTATTTGCGTGCGGCGCAAGCCGTGCTGGAAGAAAACCCGCAAGCGCAAATCTTGGTGATGGTGCCGGAAATCAACCTCACGCCCCAACTGGAAGAACGCTTTCGCGCGCGCTTTTGCCCGCAATGGGGCGCTGACTGCTTGGTGTCCATGCACAGCAACCTCACGCCCGCACAGCGCCTGAAAAACTGGCTGGCCGCCCACAGCGGAGAAGCGCGCATTGTGTTGGGCACACGCATGGCCGTGTTCGCGTCGATGCCGCATTTGCAGCTCATCGTGGTGGATGAGGAACACGACCCCAGCTACAAGCAGCAAGAAGGCGCGCGTTACTCAGCACGTGACTTGGCTATCTACCGCGGGCAACTCGAAAGTGCCAAGGTCATTCTGGGCTCGGCCACACCTTCGCTGGAAAGTTGGCACCACAGCCGCCCAGCCACCGATGCGGAACCCGCAGGCCGCTACATGCGCTTGGCCATGCCCTCACGCGTGGGCCAAGGGGCTTTGCCTTTGGTGCGCCGCGTGGACATGAACCGCCAGCCGTACAAAACTGTGTTCTCGAACCACCTGCTCGACGCCATGCGCGAGCGCGTGACGCGTGGTGAACAAATCTTGGTGCTGCTCAACCGCCGTGGCTACGCACCCGTGCTCAACTGCAACGACTGCGGCTGGAAAAGCGAATGCCCGCATTGCAGCGCCTATCGCGTGTTTCACAAACTCGACCGCACGCTGCGCTGCCACCACTGCGGTTTCACACAACCCGTGCCACGTGCATGCCCAAGCTGCGGCAACTTAGACATCAGCCCCTTGGGCCGTGGCACCGAGCAACTCGAAGAGCACTTGGCAGAGCTGTTGGCCGATGTGCGCAGACCCGACGGCGAGCCCATTCGCATTGCCCGCATTGACGCAGACAGCACCCGCCTCAAAGGCGAGTTAGAGCGCCAGCTGGCCGAGGTACACGCCGGCGCGGTGGACGTGCTAGTGGGCACACAAATGATTGCCAAGGGGCACGACTTCAGGCGCGTCACCTTGGTGGCGGCGCTCAACCCAGACGGCGCTTTGTTCTCCAGCGATTTCCGCGCACCAGAGCGTTTGTTCAGTTTGCTCATGCAAGCCGCTGGACGCGCAGGTCGCGATGCAGAGATGCAAACGGCCAGCCCTTGCGAGATGTGGGTGCAAAGCTTTCACCCGTTGCACCCGCTGTTTGAAGCGCTCAAGCAACACGACTACCCAGCCTTCGCCGAGCAACAGCTCAAAGAGCGCGAGCAAGCCACCTTGCCGCCTTTCAGCTTTCAAGCCTTGGTGCGCGCAGAAGCACGCAGCCAAGAAGCCGCACAAGGCTTTTTAAACGCCGCGCGCGATGCAGGCGCCGCACTGGCCGATGAGCTGTTGGTTGATTTGTATCCGGCGGTGCCCATGACGATTCAGCGCGTGGCCAACATCGAGCGTGCGCAGATGCTGATTGAATGCACGTCGCGTAAAGCGCTGCAACATTTCTTGGCGCATTGGCAGGCTGATTTGCATGCCATGCGCAACGCGCATCGACAAGTCATTCGCTGGGCCGTGGATGTGGACCCGCTCGCGATTTAAAAAACTTAGCCGTTGAGCAAAGCGACGGCACCCGAGAAGGTAAAAAACGCCGCTGCCGTGGTCACCAAAATAATCATGGCGACGCGCCCTGTGTCTGCCCCAAAGCGTTCTGTCAACAAAGCCACGTTACTGGCACTGGGCAAGGCGGCCACCAACACCACCACCACCATGGCGAAGCGGTCGATGTGAAAACCCATTTGCACCGCAGCGGCCAGCACCAACAAGACCAGCACAGGGTGCAACACCAATTTGAAAATGGCCACAGGCAAAAAGTCACGCCACAGAATAGGCGGATGGCCGCTGTCCTTCACTTGAATTTGTGAGCGCGCCAGCACCGCACCAATGGTGAACAAGGCCACAGGCGATGCGGCATCGGCCAACAGTCCCAAGGTTTTAGCCACGGGCCCGACCAACTGCCAATCCATTGCCGACGACAGACCGCCCAAGCTGATGGCCCAAGGCATGGGATTGGTCAACACACCCTTGAGGGCGTTTTTGGCAGCACGGCTTGCACCATGCTCATCGGCCCCATCTAAGCGCGACAAAGCAATGCACAACGAAGTGGTGAACACCAAATCCACCACGATGGTCACAATGGCAGGGCCAGCAGCAGAAGCGCCTAGCAACGCCACCAACAAAGGCACGCCCATAAAACCCGTGTTGGGAAATGCCCCCACCAAGGCGCCGAATGCAGCGTCGTTCCAACCGATGCGCTTGTTCAAGCTCACCGCCACCACAAAGCCCACCATCAGCAAGGAACAAAACAAATAACCAAAGAACAAGGTGGGGTCTAGCAGTTGCACGATGGGCGTGCTCGCCCCGAATCGGTACAACATGCAAGGCAGCGCAAAGAACAGCACAAAACCATTGAGGCCGGGAATCGCATCCAGCGGGAGCATGCGCCGATGTGCGGCCACAAAACCAGCCAAAACGAGCGCAAAGAAGGGAAAGGTAACAAGAAGAATATTCAGCACAACCGCTATTTTGCCTGCTGGGCAGGTCGGTATCATTGCCCGCTTCGCATTACGCTCAATAAACTGCACATCGAATGTCTGCTGGTCTGAATCTCGCGCAACAAGAAGCCGTCAATTTCTTGCACGGTCCCTGTCTTGTGTTGGCGGGGGCGGGCTCTGGCAAAACGCGCGTCATCACGCACAAGATTGGTCGCCTCATCCAAACGGGGTTAGAGCCCAAGCGCATTGCAGCGATTACCTTTACCAACAAAGCCGCCGCCGAAATGCGCGAACGCGCCCGCGGCCTGATTGGCAAAGCGGCCAACGATGTGCTGATTTGCACCTTTCACGCGCTGGGCGTGCGGATGCTGCGCCAAGACGGTGGTGTGATGGGCCTCAAGCCCCAGTTCAGCATCATGGACAGCGGTGACGTCACTGGCATTTTGAAAGATGCAGGTGGCACCACCGACATTGCCACGGCACGCCAATGGCAATGGACCATCAGCCTGTGGAAAAACATGGGCCTGAATTCAGCCCAAGCCATGGCGATTGCGAAAAACGACAACGAGCGCACCATCGCCAAAATCATGGCGCGCTACGAAGAACGCTTGAGCGCTTACCAAAGCGTGGACTTTGATGACCTCATTGGCATGCCCCTGAAGCTGCTGCAAGAGCACGACGAGGTGCGCGCCAAGTGGCAAGCTCAACTCGGCCACGTGTTGGTGGACGAATACCAAGACACCAACGCCACCCAATACGAAGTGCTCAAGTGCTTGGTGGGCAGTCCTGACCAAGGTGGCGCACGCTTCACCGCCGTGGGTGACGATGACCAGTCCATTTACGGCTGGCGCGGTGCCACGCTGGATAACTTGCGCAAGCTGCCGCAAGACTTTCCTAATCTGAAAGTCATCAAGCTGGAGCAAAACTACCGCTCCACCAGTGCCATCTTGCGCGCGGCCAACAACGTCATTCAACCCAACCCGAAACTATTTCCTAAAACCTTGTTCTCTGAACTCGGTGAAGGTGAACCCGTGCGCGTGGTCGACGCCGACACCGAGGAACACGAAGCCGAACGCGTGGTGGCGCGCATCCAATCCTTGCGCGCGGGGACGGACGCCAGTGGCAGCGGCCACCGCGAGCTGCAGGACTTTGCCATCCTCTACCGCGCCAATCACCAAGCGCGTGTGATCGAAATCGCCATGCGCAAGGCGCAAATTCCCTACAAGGTATCTGGCGGCCAAAGCTTTTTCGACCGCGCCGAAATTCGTGACTTGTGCTCGTGGCTACGCCTGTGGGTCAACAACGACGACGACCCTGCTTTCTTGCGCGCCGTCACCACCCCGAAGCGCGGCATTGGTCATCAAACGCTGGCTTCCCTCGGTGAGTTCGCCAGCAAATACAAACTCAGCATGTTTGAGGCGCTGTTCAGCAACAGCTTGCCCTCCGTCTTGAGTGCGCGCGCCCTAGGCAGCCTGCACGAATTTGGCCGTTATGTGAACGACCTCGAATTTCGCGCCCGCCTCACCACCGGCGCCGAAGACGCACGCGCATTTTTGACCGATTGGCTCAAAGACATCGGCTACGAGAAACACCTCTACGACGCCGAAGAAAGCGAAAAAGCAGCCGCGTCGAAGTGGGCCAACGTAATGGAGTTTTGCGACTGGATGGCGCAACGCTGCGGCGGCCAAATTGACGACACGGCGGGCGTGACCACCGGCAACGAAGTGAAAAACTTGTTAGAGGTGGCGCAAACCATCGCCTTGCTCTCCACCCTCACCGAACGCGAGAAAGACCAAAACGTGGTGACGCTCTCCACCCTGCATGCCTCCAAAGGTTTGGAGTGGCCGCACGTCATGTTGGTGGGCGTGACCGAAGGCATGTTGCCGTTTCGCTTAGACGATGAGCCTGGCAACGAGCACACCAACGACAACATCGCAGTGCGCCTGCAAGAAGAACGCCGCCTGATGTACGTGGGCATCACCCGCGCCCAACGCACACTGGCCGTGAGCTGGACCCGCAAGCGCAAAAAAGGACGCGAAATGATTGCGGCCATGCCCAGCCGGTTCATTGCAGAAATGGGCTTGGACAAAGACACGGTCAAAGAAGACCCGCGCGAAAAGCTCAAAGCCTTGCGCGCCGAATTTGCTCAGCGCGCCAGCGCCGCCTCCGCCGAGAGTGCGGCTAACAAGTAGCAAAGCCCCGCGACTCAGCCAAGCTGCCACCCGCATGAATGGCCACGGCGCAGTATTTGAATTCGGGAATTTTTCCGAAGGGGTCTAACGCAGCATTGGTCATCAAGTTGGCCGCCGCTTCGTAATACGCAAACGGTACAAACACGGCGCCCAGCGGCGTGCCATCGTCACGACGCACACGCAACGTCACTTGGCCTCGACGTGAGGCAATGGTGATCACATCCCCCGCTTCCACCTTCAAACGCTGCATGTCCGCCCCGCACATCGACGCTGTGGCCATGGGCTCGATCGCGTCAAGCACAGTGGCGCGTCGCGTCATGCTGCCTGTGTGCCAATGTTCCAACTGACGACCAGTGATCAACACAAATGGGAAATCGTTGTCGGGTCGCTCATTGGCCGGAATGATGTCGGCAGGCACTAAATGCACGCGACCATCGTCGGTAGCGAAATGCTCTTTGAACACCGTGGGCTCGCCCGGATCTTCCGCCGTCAAGCAAGGGTAGGTCACGCTGGATTCGCGCTGCAAACGTTCCCATGTGATGCCGCTGATGGCCGCATGCATGGCTTGACGCATTTCCTCGTACACCTCGGCCACACCGCTGTGCTCGCCTTGGTAGTTCCAATTCAAGCCAACGCGTTTGGCGATTTGTTGAATGATCCATAAATCGGGTTTGGCTTGTCCGGGTGGATCAATCGCTTGTTGGCCCAGCTGCACCATGCGGTCGGTGTTGCTGACCGTGCCTGTTTTCTCGGGCCAGGCGGTGGCAGGTAACACCACATCGGCAAGCCATGCAGTTTCGGTCATGAAAATGTCTTGCACCACCAAATGCTCCAGCGAAGCTAAGGCGTGGCGTGCATGGTTCAAATCAGGGTCACTCATGGCGGGGTTTTCGCCCATGATGTACATGCCACGCACTTTGTGTGGGTCGCTGTCATCGGCCAAGATCTTGCCCATGATTTCCACCACGGTGTAGCCCGGTTTGTCGTCCAGCGGTGTGCCCCAAAACTGCTCAAACCAATCGTGCGCAGCTTTGTTGGTGACACGTTGGTAGTTGGGATACATCATGGGAATCAAGCCCGCATCACTCGCACCCTGCACATTGTTTTGTCCGCGCAGCGGGTGCAAGCCGGAGCCCGGCTTGCCAATTTGGCCCGTGACCGACACCAACGCAATCAAACAACGTGCGTTGTCTGTGCCGTGCACGTGCTGACTCACGCCCATGCCCCACAGCACCATGGCACCTTTGGCCGTAGCAAACGCGCGCGCGACTTCGCGCAAGGTTTCAGCTGGAATGCCACAAATCGGCGCCATGACCTCGGGGCTGTAGCCTTGGACGTTGGCTTTCAAGGCCTCGTAGTTGTTGACGCGATCACGGATGAACGCTTCATCTGCCAAGCCTTCTTCAATCACCGTGTGAATCAAGGCGTTGATCATGGCCACATCGGTGTCGGGCTTGAACTGCAAGGTACGCCACGCGTGTTTGCCAATGTCAGTCACACGCGGGTCGGCCAGCACAATTTTGGCGCCGCGCTTGGCGGCGTTCTTCATCCATGTGGCGGCCACCGGATGGTTCGACGTGGGGTTGGAGCCAATGACGAATATCAACTCGGCGTGTTCCACATCATTGACTTGGTTGCTCACGGCAGCAGAGCCCACGCCCTCTAACAACGCGGCCACACTAGAGGCGTGGCACAAACGCGTGCAATGGTCTACGTTGTTGGAACCAAAACCGGTGCGCACCAACTTCTGGAACAAATACGCTTCTTCGTTGGTGCCCTTGGCCGAGCCAAAACCTGCCAAAGCTTTTTTGCCATGCGTGTCACGCAAGTGTTTGAGCTGCCCCGCCCCCAAGGCCAAGGCCTCTTCCCAGGTTGCCTCGCGAAACACCTGCGACCAATCAGCCGCATCGTGGTTGAGTTGGCCAATCAGCGCGGGCTCTTTGGGCACACCCGCTTTGCGAATCAACGGCACCGTCAATCGCTGCGGACTGTGGATGTAATCAAAACCAAAGCGGCCTTTGACACACAAACGGTTGTGGTTGGCAGGGCCATCACGACCATCGACGCTGACAATCTTGTTGTCCTTCACGTTGTAAGTCAGCAAGCAACCCACGCCACAGAATGGGCACACCGAGTCCACTTGCTTGTCCACTGCTTGCGAACCTATTTGCGTCTTCGGCATCAACGCGCCCGTGGGGCAAGCCTGCACACATTCACCACACGCCAC
>Ga0228701_1002148_pt1 | contig 12173 bp, 9 predicted proteins | sample McNCre117_Aug_MG_2_FD_178017 | JGI IMG/M metagenome (GOLD analysis project Ga0228701, IMG submission 178017) | Freshwater microbial communities from McNutts Creek, Athens, Georgia, United States - 11-17_Aug_MG | ecosystem: Environmental > Aquatic > Freshwater > Creek | place: USA: Georgia...
CGTAAAAGGGCACACCCTGGATGCCGTAAGCTACAGCCTGCTGAACATCATCTTCGACGGCCTGGGCGAACTCCGCCTCGTTCAGGCGGCGTAAGACATCTGCCTCATCGAGCCCAACTTCACTCGCGAGCTGAGCAAGCTGCTCGACCTGCCCCACGTGACCACCCTCGACGAAATACGCCTTGAGCAGACGCTCTTTCATTTCAGACTGCTTACCGTGTGCTTTGGCATAGTGCAGCAGCTCGTGAGCTTTGCGGGTGTTGGTCTGGTGCACATCCTCAAAGTGATAGTCGAGGCCTACCTCGGCGGCGATACCCGTGACGCGCGCGAGCATTTCGTGCACCTGATCGACCGGGATGCCTTTGCGGGCACTCAGGTAATCAACCGGAGTGCCATCGAAGTCCACCGGAGTGTCGGGCGCTAGCTCGAACGAGTGGTACTCGACCTCGACATCACGCCCAAACTGGGCGGCACCGGCCTCAAACTTGCGCTTGCCGATGTAGCACCACGGGCACTGCACGTCCGACCAAATGTCGACTTTGATGGGTGTTGACATGCCTGCCGGCTAGATGTTGCGCTCGGGCTCGCCGATGTAGAGCTGCTGCGGGCGACCGATCTTGGTCTGCGGGTCGCTGTTGAGCTCACGCCAGTGGGCAATCCATCCGGGCAGTCGACCGAGGGCAAACAGGACGGTGAACATGCGCGTTGGGAAGCCCATCGCTTTGTAGATGACACCGGTGTAGAAGTCGACGTTCGGGTACAGCTTGCGCTCACGGAAGTAGTCGTCGCTGAGCGCGATTTCTTCGAGCTCTTTCGCGATGTCGAGAAGCGGGTCAACCACGCCGAGCTCGGCGAGAACCTTATCCGCGCTTTCTTTGACCAGACGCGCGCGCGGGTCATAGTTCTTGTAGACGCGGTGGCCGAAGCCCATGAGACGAACACCGTCTTCTTTGTTCTTCACGCGCTGCACAAACTTCTCAACCGACTCGCCGGACTGCTGAATCTGACCCAGCATGGTGAGCACGGCCTCGTTGGCGCCACCGTGCAGCGGGCCAAACAGGGCGTTGATACCGGCCGAAACCGAAGCGAACATGTTGGCGTCCGTCGAACCAACCAAGCGAACCGTGGAGGTCGAGGCGTTCTGCTCGTGGTCTTCGTGCAGGATGAGCAGGCGCTCGAGAGCCTGAACCACGACCGGGTTGAGGTAGTACTCCTCAGCACGGTTGCCGAAGGTAAGACGCAAGAAGTTCTCGACGTAGCCGAGATCATTCTTGGGGTAGAGCATGGCCTGACCGATGGACTTCTTGTGCGCGTAAGCAGCCATGACCGGCATCTTGGCCAGCAGGCGGTAAGTCGAAATCTCGATGTGGCTCGGGTTCTTGGGGTCGAGCGAGTCTTCGTAGTAGGTCGACAGTGCCGAGACACCGGCCGAGAGCACGGGCATCGGGTGTGCGTTACGCGGGAAACCGTTGAAGAAGGCCTTGAGGTCTTCGTGTAGAAGCGAGTGGCGCTGGATCTGGTACTCGAAGTGCTCAAGCTCGTTCTCGGTGGGAATCTCACCGTAGATGAGCAGGTACGCGGTCTGCAGGAAGGACAGCTTGGTGGCCACCTGGTCGATGGGGTAACCGCGGTAGCGCAGGATGCCCTCTTCACCATCGATATAGGTGATTTTCGACTTGGTGGAAGCAGTGTTGACGAAGCCGTAGTCCAGCGAGGTGAGACCGGTCTGCTTGGTCAGCGTCGAGAAGTCAATGGAGTTCGCACCTTGCGTGCTGGGAAGAACCGGATACTCCGAGGTAACCCCGTTATAAGTGAGCTGAATCTTGTCAGCTGACGCGCCGTTGTCGGTCACGAATACTCCTTGCGAGAAACTGCTTGGTTGAGCGGTTTGTCTGCGCGAGCAGGGCGTTGTGAGCCCCTCCGCACAGGTGGTTCTAGCCTATTGGGAATTAGTCAGTCGCTCTACCGCTGCGGCAATGCGTTCATCACTTGCCGTGAGCGATACGCGCACGTGATTCGGGTACGAGTCACCATAGAAATGACCTGGCCCACCGAGAATGCCGAGATCGGCCAGGCGACCAATCGACTCCCACGCGTCTGTGCCCTCGGTCAGCCAGAGGTAGAGACCCGCTTCGCTGCCGTCAACGGTAAACCCAGCGTGACGAAGCGCCGGGATGAGTGCCTCACGCCTGGCGCGATAAATCTCTTTTTGGTTTTCGACGTGAGCGTCGTCGTGCAACGCGGCTGCCATCGCCGCCTGCACCGGTGCCGGCACCATCATGCCCGCATGCTTGCGAATCACGAGCAGCTTGGCGAGCAGTGCGGCATCACCAGCGACGAACGCGGCGCGATAGCCAGCCAGGTTGGACTGTTTGCTCAAGCTGTAGGCGACAAGAACGTTGGTAAGATCGCCCCCGGTTACCTCCGGGTCGAGCAAGCTCGGGATCGGCTGCGTGGCCCATGGGCCATCCCAGCCGAGTTCGGCATAACACTCGTCGGCGATGACGATGGCACCGAGTTCGCGCGCCTTGGCGAGGCGGATGCGCAGCGCATCCTTATCGAGCACACGACCATCAGGGTTGCCTGGTGAGTTGAGCCAGATGAGCTTGGTGGCGGCGGGCCACTCGGTCGGGTCATCGGAGGCGAGCGCGGTTGCACCAGCGATGTCAGCGCCAATGGCGTAGGTCGGGTAGGCCGCGCGCGGGTGCACGACAACGTCGCCCTCACCCAACTGCAACATGAATGCCGCCCAGGCTACGAATTCTTTCGATCCGATGGTGGGAAGGACGTTGTCGATGGTCAGGCCAGGCACACCACGGCGACGGGCAAACCAGGCGACGATTGCCTCGCGGAGCCCGAAGGTTCCGATTGTGGTGGGGTACGCGTGCGCGTCGGTAGCGTGGGCCAACGCCTCACGAATCACTTGCGGGGTCGGGTCTACCGGCGAGCCGATGGAGAGGTCAACAATTCCATCAGGATGTTCCGCCGCGCGCTTCGCGAACGGAACCATCGCGTCCCACGGGTAGTCAGGTAAATCGCGAAGCACGCCTCAGGCCGCTCTAGTGAGCCTGCGGAGGCAGGGCAGCGATAACCGGGTGGTCGCTCTTGATGACGCCCACTTTGGCGGCACCACCGGGCGAACCGATTTCGGTAAAGAACTCGACGTTGGCCTTGTAGTAGTCAGCCCACTGTTCGGGAAGATCATCTTCGTAATAGATGGCTTCGACCGGGCACACCGGCTCACACGCACCACAGTCAACGCACTCGTCGGGGTGGATGTACAGGCTGCGCTCACCCTCATAAATGCAGTCAACCGGGCACTCGTCGATACAGGCTCGGTCTTTGACGTCGACACAGGGAAGGGCAATGACGTAGGTCATGGGTCAATTCTAGTTAGGCGTCGACCGCTGTCTTACGCGTGAACCGCGGCCACGAGATGATTACGACACTGATAAGTCCCGGAGCGAGCGCCCAGATGTTTCCCCACAGGTTGCCCACCACAATGACCGTGCCATTCGGAGCTGGCAGGAGTGCGAGCCCGCACGTCACCATGAAGCTGATCGCGGCGGCAATGACTGGCCAGCGCGATTCATAACGCAAGCGCAGACCGAGCAAGAAAAACACGCTCAACAGGAGAGCGAGCACGATGCCCCAGGGCACCGGAAACCTTCCGATGTACCAAACGGCTTGGTGAATGGTGGTCGTGAGCAACCCGACAAGTGCGCCCGCGAGCAGCGAGCCAAGGCAAATAACAAGGAGCTGGGTACGTTCCGACACGTGGAAATTCTATCTGGCGCATCCGCCGTCAACTTGCAAAGTTAGGTTTGCCTAACTTAGTCTGAGAGCACTTAGTTAGGTATACCTAAGTACAGAACGAAAGAGACGAATGTTCGCCAACCTCATGCTCGGCCTGCGCGAAGGCCTCGAAGCATCGCTCATTGTTGGCATTCTCATTGCCTACGTGGTCAAGGTGAACCGTCGTGACGCCATTCTCAAGATTTGGCTGGGTGTTCTCGCCGCGATTGTTGTGTCGATCGGTCTGGGTATCCTGCTCACCGTTGCCACCGACTTGCTCGGGCCAGTAGCTGAACCGCTCATCGCAGGATTCGCTTCGATTGCCGCCGCACTGATGGTTACCTGGATGATTTTCTGGATGGCCAAAACCGCGAAGAACATGCGCACCAGCCTGGAAAAGGATGTCAGCAAGTCACTCGCAACGGGCACCGCGGCACTAGTGGCCATCGCGTTTCTCGCCGTGGTTCGCGAGGGCGCCGAGACCAGCTTGTTCGTGTGGGCCGCCGCTCAGAACGCCGACACCTCGCTCCGCCCCCTCATTGGTGCCGTGCTGGGCATCCTTGCCTCAGCCATCATCGGATTCTTGATTTACCGCGGTGCGCTCAAGTTCAACCTCAGCACCTTCTTCACCTGGTCAGGGGCTTATCTCGTCATCATCGCGGGCAGCATTCTCATCGGGGGCGTGGGCGACCTGCAACAAGAAGCCGGCTGGTTCCCGTTCTTGGCTGGAACGGCATACGATTTCTCGAACCTCATCCCGCAGGGCAGCGTTCAAGAAATTCTGCTCCGGGGCCTCGTCGGCTTCCACACCTCAGCGAGCTGGCTCATGGTGGTCGTGTGGGTGCTGTATGTGGGCATCACGCTGCCACTGTTTCTCACCAAGGCGGTACACCGCCGCATCACGCCGGTTGAAACAACCGAGATCGCAATTATTAAGAGCGTGAACTAGTCGTTCTGCTTCTTGAGACGGCTCGCGGCGCGGGCACGCTCATTGGCATCGAGGTTCACCTTGCGAATGCGCACCTTCTCAGGCGTGACCTCGACGCACTCGTCTTCACGAGCAAACTCGAGGCATTCTTCGAGCGAAAGCTGACGCGACGGGGTCATCGACTCGAATGAGTCAGCCGTCGACGAACGCATGTTCGTGAGCTTCTTCTCTTTGGTGATGTTCACATCCATGTCGTCGGCGCGCGAGTTCTCGCCGATGACCATGCCTTCATAAACCTCTTCGGTCGGGTTGACGAAGAAGCTCATGCGCTCCTGCAGACCGATGATGGCGAAGGGGGTAACCACACCCGAACGGTCGGCAACAATCGAACCGTTGACGCGGGTGATGATCTGGCCGGCCCACTCTTCGTAGCCGTGCGCGATAGCGTTCGCAATACCGGTACCGCGGGTCGCGGTGAGGAACTCAGTGCGGAAACCAATGAGGCCGCGCGAGGGAACTACGAACTCCATACGAACCCAGCCGGTGCCGTGGTTCACCATGGTTTCCATGCGGCCTTTGCGAGCAGCGAGCAGCTGAGTGATAGCACCGAGGTACTCCTCGGGAGCATCGATGGTGAGGTGCTCGTAAGGCTCGTGAACCTTGCCGTCAACCTTCTTGGTCACAACCTGGGGCTTGCCCACGGTGAGCTCGAAGCCTTCGCGACGCATGTTTTCAACCAGGATTGCGAGCGCAAGTTCACCACGACCCTGAACCTCCCACGCGTCGGGGCGTCCGATGTCGACGACCTTGAGCGAGACGTTACCGATGAGCTCACGGTCGAGGCGGTCTTTCACCATACGGGCGGTGAGCTTGTGGCCCTTGACCTTGCCGACCAGCGGCGAGGTGTTGGTGCCAATCGTCATCGAGATAGCGGGGTCATCCACCGTGATGGCGGGAAGCGGGCGCACATCTTCTGGGTCAGCGATGGTCTCACCGATGGTGATGTCTTCGATACCCGCGATAGCGACGATGTCACCGGGGCCAGCACTCTCGGCGGGGAAACGCTCGAGGGCCTTGGTCTTGAGGAGTTCGGTGATGCGCACGTTCGAGACAGTTCCGTCGTGCTTGACCCACGCAACCGTCTGACCCTTCTTGAGGTTTCCGTTGAAGATACGCAGCAGGGCGAGACGACCGAGGAACGGCGAGGAGTCGAGGTTGGTTACGTGAGCCTGAAGCGGTGCTTCGTCGTCGTATGCCGGCGCAGGAATGTGCTCGAGAATGGCTTCGAACAGAGGCTCGAGGTCATCGTTGTCAGGGAGCGCGCCGTCAGCGGGCTTGTTGTGGCTGGCAGCACCGGCACGACCCGATGCATAGACAACCGGCACGTGCAGGACGGCATCGAGGTCGAGGTCAGGCATGTCTTCGTGCAAATCGGAGGCCAGGCCGAGCAGGAGGTCTTGGCTCTCGCCGACAACCTCGTCGATGCGAGCATCCGGACGGTCAGTCTTGTTGACGAGGAGGATCACGGGAAGGGTTGCCTCAAGCGCCTTACGCAGCACGAAGCGGGTCTGGGGCAACGGGCCCTCACTAGCGTCAACGAGCAGAACCACACCGTCCACCATCGACAGACCGCGCTCAACCTCGCCACCGAAGTCAGCGTGGCCGGGGGTGTCAATCACGTTGATGGTGATCGGGCCGTTCGCCGCGTGCTTGCCCTCGTAGGTCACGGCCGTGTTCTTGGCCAGAATCGTGATGCCCTTTTCGCGCTCGAGGTCGTTGGAGTCCATCATGCGGTCTTCGGCGCTGAAGTGCGCATCGAAAGAGTTGGTCTGCTTGAGCATGGCATCAACCAGCGTGGTCTTACCGTGGTCAACGTGAGCGACGATTGCGACGTTACGCAGGTCGGAGCGAAGGGCGTGCGCCATGACAGAATCCTTTTCTTACCGAGCGCATCTCGCCCGGAGGTGAACAGCCCCAAAAATCGACTTCGACGAGCTGCACACCTTAGGCACAACAATCAGGGCTCTTTAAGTATAGGTTGGCGAGCACTCAGATGACTGCCTTTAGGCTGGGGCTGTGTCAGAGACTCACCAACCGCCGTCGTGGGATGCGCGTACCCAACGACGCCGACGCATTCTCGAAATATGGCTCGTGCTGGGTCTCTCGCTGGGCGCATCCGCGGTGTACTCGGTGGTCGCCGTCATTCAGCGGTTAGCTCAGACCGAAGCTCTTCGCGACCAGACTGCGACAATCAATCGCTCGCTCGCTGACCAGCCCATCTTTGACCTCATTTACCAACTGCTGAGTGTGGTGTTTGCACTCATCCCGGTCGCCCTGGCTCTGTACCTTCTCTGGTCACCCGGGCGCAATCCGTTCAAACGAATTGGTCTCGACTTCACCCGGTTTGGTCGTGACACCGGTGCCGGCGTTTTGCTCGCTCTGGTCATTGGCGTACCGGGCATTGCCCTCTATTTGGTGGGACACGCCCTCGGCATCACCGTCACGATTGTGCCCACGGCGCTCGGTCAGTACTGGTGGACGATTCCAGTGCTCATTCTCGTGGCCCTGCGTGCCGCGCTCGAAGAAGAAGTCATCGTGGTCGGGTATCTCTTCACCCGACTGCGCGAACTCGGATGGCGCTCCTGGTCGATCATCCTGACGTCGGCTGTGCTGCGCGGTAGCTATCACCTGTACCAGGGCTTCGGACCGTTCATCGGCAACGTTGTGATGGGCGTGGTGTTTGGCTGGTGCTACAACCGCTGGGGCCGTGTGATGCCTCTGGTGATTGCCCACTTCATTTTGGATGTGCTGTCGTTCGTGGGCTACCCCATTGTGGTGGCCCTGTTCCCCGGCGTTCTCCCCGTGCCGACCCCCTCGCCGACACCGACGCCCACACCCTAAATTTCGAAAAGTGGGGATATCCCGAAACTTCGAATGAGCCCCATTTCTGGTTCATTACAGTGATTTACAGTTACATTTCTTTGGAAATGTAGGGTCGGTTATCGCGAGTTGGGGGCTCGATAACCGGCCCAAAAACTTTTAACCGGCGAAGGCTGGGCCGATTCAGACGACGGGGGCCGCGAAGGCCTCAGGCGACGGGCACGCGCAGACCAGGTTGCGATCACCAAAAGCATTGTCGATACGACGCACCGGCGGCCAATACTTGCCACGGATGCGCTCCACGCTCGTTCGCGCATCCAGGTTCACCGCAAATGGGTAGACGCCCCGCTCGCGTGAGTATGGGCGGTTCCACTCGCCAGTGAGGTCCGCAGCCGTGTGGGGTGCGTTGACCAGCGGGTTATTGTCGGCGGGCCAGGTTCCTGCCGCGACCTCATCAGCCTCGGCGCGAATGGCGATCATGGCATCGACGAAACGATTAAGTTCGGCGAGATCTTCACTCTCAGTGGGTTCAATCATGAGCGTGCCTGCGACCGGGAAGCTCATCGTGGGAGCGTGGAAACCAAAGTCGACCAGGCGCTTGGCGATGTCATCGACGGTGATGCCAGTGGCAGCAGTCAGCGGGCGAACATCCACAATGCATTCGTGCGCAACGAGCCCACTGTCGCCGGTGTACAGAATCGGGAAGAACGCCTCGAGACGCTTCGCGATGTAGTTGGCCGCGAGCACGGCGGAGGCCGTGGCCTCACGAATACCCTCGTAGCCCATCATGCGAACGTACGCCCACGAGATTGGGAGGATGCTCGAGCTTCCGTATGCGGCAGCCGAGATCTGCGGTCCGTTGTGCGCCACGCGAGAAACCTCGGTGCCGGTGACCAACATGTGTTTGCTCGACTGCGCGAGCGGGTGCCCGGGCAAGAACGGTGCCAGGTGAGCCTTAGCTGCAACCGGGCCAACACCCGGCCCGCCACCACCGTGTGGAATGCAGAAGGTTTTGTGCAGGTTGAGGTGCGAGACGTCGCCGCCGAGGTCGCCGTAGCGGGCGAAACCGGTCATCGCATTCATATTGGCGCCGTCGACATAGACCTGACCGCCGGCGTCGTGCACCGCCTGGGTGATGTCAAGCACATCGTGCTCGTAGACGCCGTGCGTCGATGGATAGGTAATCATCAACGCGGCGAGTGAGTCGGCGTGTTCGGCAATCTTGGCGCGCAGATCGCCCAGGTCGACATTCCCCAGGTCGTCACAGGCCACCACGACCACGCTCATGCCGGCAAGCACGGCGCTGGCGGCGTTCGTGCCGTGGGCGCTCGAGGGAATCAGACACTCTGTTCGCTGAGCGTCGCCGTTGGCAAGGTGATAAGCGCGAATTGCAAGAAGACCGGCGAGCTCGCCCTGACTGCCCGCATTCGGTTGCAGCGAGACTGTGTCATAACCGGTGACGTCAACAAGCCAGGTCTCGAGCTGGCGCATGAGCTCGAGCGAACCCCGCACATCTGACTTGGGAGCGAAGGGGTGCAAGCCAGCGAACTCAGGCCACGAAACCGCCTCCATCTCGGTGGCAGCATTGAGCTTCATGGTGCACGAACCCAACGGAATCATGCCGCGGTCGAGGGCGTAGTCGTAGTCAGCGAGTCGCTTGAGGTAGCGCATCATGCTGGTCTCGGATCGGTGCGTGTTGAACACGGCGTGAGTGAGGAAATCACTCTGACGTGCCAGGTCCTGCGGCAACGCTTGACGCGCCTCAACGAATGAGCCCAGTGCACCGAACACGCCCGCGAGCGATTCGATTTCGTGTTCCGTCGTGGTTTCGTCCACGCTGATGCCAATGGTGTTTTTGTCCACACGATGAACAAGGAATCCAATTTCGCGCGCTTCATCGACAATGTGGTTAGCGCGGCCAGGAACAAGCACGCGGATTGTGTCGAAGAACGCCTCGTGCACGAGTGGGACACCTGCCGCGACGAGCAAGGCAGCAAGCCCGGTCGCTTTCGCATGCACGTCCCGGGCGATTTCGCGCAGCCCGTCGGGGCCGTGGTAGACCGCGTACATGCCTGCCATCACCGCTAGCAAAACCTGTGCCGTACAGATGTTTGAGGTCGCCTTTTCACGACGGATGTGCTGCTCACGCGCCTGCAGGGTAAGGCGGTAAGCGGGCTCACCGTTGGCGTCTTTCGAGACACCGACAAGTCGCCCCGGCATGTTGCGTTCGAGGCCAGCGCGCACGGCCAGGTAACCCGCATGCGGACCACCAAAACCAAGCGGAACACCAAAACGCTGCGTCGTTCCGGCAGCGATGTCGGCGCCCAGTTCGCCAGGCGAGGTGAGCAGAGTCAGAGCGAGCAGATCAGCGACAACCACCGTGACGGCACCGGCAGCCTTGGCGCGGGCGATCGCGTCAGTCGGGTTCCACACACGGCCCGAGGCGCTCGGGTATTGCACGAGCAAACCGAATCCTTCGGGCAGTTCGCCGGCCGCAACATCCGCCACCACGATTTCGATGCCCAGCGGCTCAGCGCGACCCTGCAACAGCGAGAGCGTCTGCGGAAAGACATCGGCGTCGACCACAAACACGCTCGAAACGACTTTGGATGCGCGGCGCGCCATCATCATGGCCTCAACGGCGGCTGTGCCCTCGTCCAACATCGACGCGTTCGCGATGTCGAGTCCGGTGAGATCGGTGACCATGGTCTGGAAGTTGAGCAGAGCCTCGAGGCGGCCCTGCGAAATCTCGGGCTGATAGGGCGTGTACGCGGTGTACCAGCTCGGGTTCTCGAGCACATTGCGCTTGATAACGGCGGGAGTAAAGGTGCCGTAATAGCCCTGACCGATGAACGAGCGACTCACGCGGTTCGCGTTCGCGAGCGCGCGCAGCTCGGCGAGCGCCTCAGCTTCGCTCACCGGGTCGGGCAGCAGGGTCTCCCCCGCACGACGAAACCTCTCCACCTGAATACTCTGCGGAATCGCAGCATCCATCAACGAATCAAGCGAGTCGTATCCCACCTGCTGCAACATCGCTGCTTGAGCGGCGGCGTCGATGCCGATGTGCCGGGAGGAGAACTGCTCGGTCATGTGGTCCTTTGGATTGAGGATGCTGAAAAATTTGTTATTCGGCGGTGAGCGCGTTGTACTCGTCAACGCTGAGCGTGGCGCCCGTCTCGGCAACGCGCACGCGGATGAGCCAGCCCGCACCGAAAGGATCGCTGTTGACCAGCTCGGGGCTGCTCACGACCTCGTCATTGGCAGCGATTACTTCGCCGGTAACCGGAGCAAAGAGCTCACCGACTGACTTCGTCGATTCGATTTCACCGACCACAGTGCCAGCGGTGATCTGCGTGCCTACGGCGGGGAGCTCGACATAGACCACATCACCGAGCTTCTCCGCGGCGAACGCGGTGATGCCGACGGTTGCCTCGTCACCGTCCACGCGCAACCACTCGTGCTCGGCGGTGTAAGAAAGGTCAGCGGGGTTTGACATGATTACTTCTTTCGTTTGTAGAAGGGAAGTGCGGTGACGGCGTAGGGAAGACGGGTGCCGCGGATGTCGACGTCCACGATCGTTCCCACAGCGCTGGACTGTGCGTCCACGTAGGCTAGCGCGATGGGAAAACCGAGGGTTGGCGAGAGCGCACCCGAGGTCACGGTACCGATTTTTTGCTCGCCCTGGTAGATGTCATAGTCAGCTCGTGCCGCCCGCTTGCCCTCGCCGGCGAGTCCAACGAGAACGGGGGCCTCGACCGGCGCGCCCGACTCGACCGCCGAACGACCGACGAAGTCGCCTGCCTTCGACAAATCGACACTACGGCCAAGGCCGGCTTGGCTAGGGCGCGTGGTGAGGTCGAGCTCGTGCCCGTACAGCGGCATGCCCGCCTCGAGACGCAGGGTGTCACGACAGGCGAGACCGCACGGCACCAACCCGCGGGTCGAACCGGCTTCCTCGAGAGCGGTCCAGAGGTCAGTCGCCACCGATGCATCGATGTAGATCTCGAAGCCGTCTTCACCGGTGTAGCCGGTTCGTGCAATCAGCACCGGGCTGCCCACGAAGAAACCCTGGGTAATCCAGTAGTAACCAAGATCACGGATGCTCGAGGTGAAGTGACCCGGAGCATCCACCTGCACCGACAGACCCACTGTGTTCTCGAGAATCTCGAGCGCGTTCGGGCCTTGCACGGCGATCATGGCCGTTTCGTCAGACTCGTCACGAACATCCACTGCAAAGCCGGTGGTGCGTGCCTGCAGCGCCTCGAGCGCGGCAAAGCGGTTACCCGCGTTGGCCACCACCAAGAAGTGATTAGCGCTCAGGTGGTAAATGATGAGGTCATCGATGATGCCGCCCGCCTCGTTGAGCAAGAGCGAATAGCGCGCGCGACCAATCGGGTCGGCGGACATCTGCGTGGAAACTGCGTAATCGAGGAACGCGCCTGCCTGCTCGCCGGTCACCGAAATCTCAGCCATGTGCGAGATGTCGAAGATGCCGGCAGCCGTGCGCACGGCGTGATGCTCGGCCAGGTCGCTGCTGTAACGCACCGGCATCTGCCAGCCAGCGAAGTCG
>Ga0228701_1002151_pt1 | contig 12160 bp, 11 predicted proteins | sample McNCre117_Aug_MG_2_FD_178017 | JGI IMG/M metagenome (GOLD analysis project Ga0228701, IMG submission 178017) | Freshwater microbial communities from McNutts Creek, Athens, Georgia, United States - 11-17_Aug_MG | ecosystem: Environmental > Aquatic > Freshwater > Creek | place: USA: Georgia...
GTATGGCTTCGGACTTTTGTGGACGATGGTACTCACCTACCCACTGATGGCGGCTATTCAGATGATTAGCGCCAAAATAGGCTTGGTCACGGGTCGAGGGCTAGCTGCCAATATGCAGCGCTTCTATCCGCGCTACATTACCCTACCCTTGGTTTTGCTGCTTCTTATTGCTAACACCATCAATATCGCGGCAGATTTAGCCGCCATGTCAGATGCAATTAAACTTGTTCTTGGCGGCCCTCGCCAATTTTACTCGGTGCTCATTGGCGTCGCTTGTTTACTCTTGCAGATTTTTATTCCATATAACCGCTATGTGTACTTCTTAAAGTGGCTAACACTGTCGCTATTTGCTTACGTGGGCACCGTTTTTGCATCGCACGTTGAATGGTCGTCTGTCGCCAGAGAAACCTTTTTACCGCACATTTCATTTGAGCCAGGCTACGTGCTATTGGTGGTTGGGGTACTGGGGACGACCATTAGTCCTTACCTTTTTTTCTGGCAAGCCAGTGAGGAGGTCGAAGAAATTCGGGTACACGAAAAGCGCTTTGCTTTGTTAGTCGCCCCTCAGCAGGCACGTCGTCAATTAAAGCGAATGAAGTGGGATACCATCATCGGCATGGGATTCTCGAATGTCATTTCGTTTTTTATTATTCTGACCACCGCTGCCACCCTCTTTCCAGCTGGCTTACATAACATTCAAACCTCAGCCGAAGCGGCGGCAGCGCTGCGTCCCATCGCGGGAGAGTTTGCCTTTGCGCTTTTTGCATTAGGTATTATTGGAACCGGCCTATTAGCCATTCCTGTGCTCGCCGGCTCCGCAGCTTATGCGATTGCTGAGCTCATTCACAAACCTGCCAGCCTTAGCTTTCAGCCTGCAGCAGCCAAGCATTTTTACGCAATTATCGCGATTTCAACACTGGTTGGTATAGGTTTAGATTTAAGCGGGATTGATGCTATCAAGGCGCTACTTTGGAGTGCAGTGATTAACGGGGTTGTCGCTGTGCCACTCATGTTTGCATTAATGCACATGTCTTCAAAAGAAGTGGTGATGGGAAGCTTTAGCGTTGAAGGCAAGACAAGGTATTTAGGCTGGATGGCCACCCTACTCATGATGGTGACCAGTGTTGTGCTGGTCGTTGTGAGTGTTATTTTTTAGAAAAAATCTGCGTGACCTTGCGCAGGGCTTTAAGCGCTGCAAAGGCGCCTAGGAAAAGCTTACCTGAGCGATTAAGCATAGCCAGCAGCGCACCCGTCCCCAAAATGGCGGTGGGATGTCGTTTCACAAAACCAGCTGCCGCGATGCCACGATCTAACCATTTGAGGCGGCCATTCCATGCATGCATATTTTGCGAGAGTGCCTCGCGTTGCGCCGCTGCCTCAAGCTGCAATTCGTGCTGACGCTTTGAGAGATGTTTCAGCTTGTGATGCACGCTTAATCAGCCTTGAGCGATTTGTAGTCTTTAGCAAGTTCAGTGAGACTTGCTTCAAAAGTCGCTGGCATGGCTTTCAGCGCCTTTCTAACACGCCAAGCACAGAATGTACCGACAAGCAGGAATAGTCCCGTCACGCTGCCTAGCGCAAGCAAGCGGTGGGTATCCCAGAACAGTACCACCACAAAGATTGATAGGAGTAGCACGCCAAAGCACAAACAGAATAGCGCCACCAATACCAAAATCAAGCTAGAGATGAGTCCCTCTCGCGCAATTTCTAGGTCATTAGAAAGCAAATGAAGTCGATTATGCGCCATCGCCACGATGGTCGATGCCAGCGATTGCAAGGAGGTAAGGATGCCCTCTGTACCGTGATGATCTGACATGTGCGTTCCTAGCGGCGGCTAATCAACAAGCCAATGATGAGGCCAACACCAGCAGCGATACCGACTGACTTCCATGGGTTTTCATGTACGTACTCGTCAGCTGCCTTGGTCGCCGCCTTGCCTTTTTCGAGAAGGTCATCCTGTAAATCTTCTAACTTGTCTTTAGCTGCGCTGAGTGAAGCCTCGGCCTTTGAGCGCACCTTAGATACAGTTGCGCTACCGTCCTTAGCAGTCGCCTTAATAAGCGCCTCGGCATCTGCAACCAGCGCCTTAAACTCTTCGATGAGCTGAGCCTTGCTGACGACACTCTCTAATGAATCAACGAGATCTTCTTTACTCATTTTTGTGCTCCTTAGAACAAACGATATGCTTTCATGATACATCCAAGTTTGGCGAAAATCTTGATATATATCAAGCGCAAAACTTTATTCTTTGAGGGCGTAGATGGCAGGCAGATTGCGCCACCAGCCGTAGACATCCATGCCGCAACCAAAGACATAACGGTTGGGGACTGTAAGACCCACATAGTCGGCCTGAATGGGCTTGGGGTGGCCTAGATCTTTCTCCGTCAGCACCGCCACCCTCACCTGTGCGGCGCCTAGGGCCAGACACTCGTCTCGCACGGCGCTCAAGGTAATGCCCGCATCTAGAATGTCATCCAAGAGCAATACCACACGGTCTTTTATCTTGTCGGTCGGTGGGGTTCGCCAGGTAATTTCCTTGCCCTCTAGTCCGCCCTGATAGCGCGTCGCCTGCACGTAATCTTGCTCCAAAGCAAAGCTCAGCTTAGGTAAGAGCTGCCCCGCAAAATAGAGCCCACCGTTCATCACAGTGAGGACTAGGGGTGCCTGGTCATGTAGATCTTGGGTGATTTGCCGAGCCAACGCGTAAATAGCATCGCTCACCTGCTGCGGAGAGTATATGACTTCGGATTTAGATAGTATTTGATTAGGCGTGGAATTTACAGACATCGATTAATTACCCAATAAATGTTACTTGTCCTTTAGATAATCTAGCACATGCTGGATGTTAGGAAGATCATCTAACAGCTTATCTAGATGATCATTATCAACCATCGTCGTTTTAATGATCTTATCTTCATCAATAAATCCATGACTCCAACCAGCTACATTCACGTAATATCGGGTGGCTTTACTCTGACCAACAGAAAATATAAGACCCTGGTCAAATAACTGACTAAGATCCCGAGTGGCGGTTGCTTTAGAAACCGAGGTCATTCCCACATATTTTTCTGCGCTCAATCCACCCAGAAAGCCACCATCTCCAACACTCAGTAATTTTCGCAGAACCTTTTTCTGTCGTTGATTAATCTTATGATGGTGATGCTGACGCCAAAAATTTGCTACTTTAATCGAGTTATCGATCGATAAAGAGGCTGAAAGTCCAGCTGCTGAGAATTTTTCGCAAAACCATATCACCCAATCTGAAACATCAAGTCCACCGCGTTGTGCTTGGTTTAGCATTTCATAATAAGCTCTACGATGCTTTGATAGTTGGCTAGATAGGCTGTACAAGCTAGATGACGGACCTAATGCTTGTGCCAGCGCCAGATCCATGATGGCACGTCCAATTCTGCCATTGCCATCTTCAAACGGGTGAATAGTTTCAAACCACAAATGTGCAATAGCGGCACGCATGATTCCGTCGATAGCTTGCGGATTTTCAGCAGATGTAGCGGGGACTGATCTAGCGAACCACTTGAGGAAAAGATCCATCTCAGCTTTTACTTGATGTGATGGTGGCGCGGTGAAATGAACAACTTCTTTACCAAAGCTTCCACTGACTATTTGCATAGCGTCAACATGGTCACGATAACGACCTACTGCTATTCGCCTAATACCACTAACACCACCAGGAAATAAAGCTGAATGCCAACGAAGGAGTCTATCCTCATCTAAAACAGTATCCTGACCGTTAAATGCATCTTGAGTAATCTCAACCAGACCATCCAAGTGGCGATTTACAGGGCTTTCCAACTCATCTGAAAGCCCTAATTTTTTCATCACTGAGGATCGAACAGATTCAGGATTTAATGACTCTCCCTCGATTGCAGATGTGGCAATCACGGTATTAACTAACGCATCTTGAGTGGCCGCATTGAAATGCAAACCAATTGCTTTCATCTTACCAATTAACTCACCATGACTTTGATGTGCTCTGACAAGAGATGATGAAACCGCATGTTTATTGGCGGTTAGTTCAGGCCAATGCGGCTGTTGCCATATATATCGTTTGTGGTGACTCATGAGCCGTATTATACACAAATCGCCTCAAAAAATGAGCCGTATTTTTGGAAATACGGCTCATTGGGGGAGGAAAGAGAGTTTGCTAAGCGGCATTAGCGTGCATTTGGCAATGCTACTCCTGGTCTAACTCTACTCCAAATGAGAATTAGTCTGTTTTGGAATTGTCTTCACTTTGACAGGGGCGAAATTTTGTCGATACATCTTTAATTGCTCAAGCACCTTGCTAATTGCTCGATTAAGATCATCCATAGGCCTAGAAAATTTATTCTTGATCAGAAAGTTCATAATCCTACGCTCTCGGTAAATCTTAACTACGCCTTTAATCTCCTCGAAATGTTCGATGACCCAAAGCGCTGCCCTGAGGTTGGAATCAACAACAGCATAGCTAAATCCTAAAAATGACCCATCTCCCCCTTCTTGAGAAGGACTATTTCGAATAGCCCGCACAATATCGTCAATACATTTAATCTCCTTTAAGGAATCAAAATAATCTACCGCTATCTCACAAAGATTTTCGACCAAAACAGGACAACGTTGATCGAGCTTTATCACTTCATCAAATGTAAACTCCTGCGACTTTTTGGTTTTAAAGTACTGATGAATTGCCTGATATTTAGCGATAAATGCTTGGTCTATGTCATCAATCTCAGAGATAATCCAATCGCAATTCTCTGGAATATTTATAAATTCCCCAAGTTGGATTGGAGACAGTTTTTCGTTTTTAATTGCCTCAATAGGTCCGTTTTCAAAGCTTAGTAACCTACGCTTTTTCCATAAAAGAATAGAAAGCTCTTCAACTAACACCTTCTCAAAACTGTATTTTGGCTTAAAAGCACGAATAATTTCTGTGTAGTGATTTTGATATTCAATCTGCGACTCATCTGACAACAAATGATTGTTAGAGTATATACCAGCCTTAATTGCATTCTTTGAGCACTTACTTTTTCCCTCTTGAGTTCTAGGGCCACCTGTACGATTCTGATTTTGCATAATAACTCCCTAAATAATTTAAAGAGTATTCATGCTAAATCATCTTTTATTGGTTATCCGAACACTTCAGATTTAAAACAGTTCCAATCTTCGCGGAAAATCTTCTCGCTAATAAATTCAATTACTTTCAATTGGTTATCAACAATATTGACTATCTGAACCTTACACCAGGTCTGTCATTTGGACTGCCAATAAACTCGATGCCTGCTTTCTCGAGAGCCATCTTCAATGACTCCAGAGTTCTCACATTGGCTGCAGGAACTCCTTCCGACAATTCAAATCTTTTAATTGTCGAAATACCAACCCCAGACAAAATGGCCAAGTCAGCTGCTGTAATTTTCAGTAAGGCTCTTGCTGCCCTCAATTGCGCACTTGTAAACAATACTTATTGTCCTTATAATAGTACTTATAGTTTTATTTATGGAGTTTATATGGATAATAATACATCAAAATATGTGCTAAATAAGACAATAGAAATGATTGATGGAGCCTACGCCCCATCTACCATTCGTGCGTATAGCAAAAACTTTGAGCGTTTTATTGAATACTGCAATAACGAAGACTTACCAGCCCTACCCTCAGAACCCTTCGTTGTAGCAAACTATATTCAAAAACTCTCAGCTAGCCAATTAAAATCAGCAAGCATTAGGCTTGCGGTTGCTGCAATCTCTTCAATTCATCAGCTAAATCTATACCAAGACCCAACAGCACATCCCACAGTCAAAATTGAGCTTAAAAGAATGCACCGCACTCTAGGTCGAGCATCAAAGCAAGCTTATGGCATTACTTTGAGTACGCTCAACCAAATGATTGCTGAGACCAAAAGCAATATATCTGGAATTAGAAACCGAGCTATGCTTATGGTAGCCTACGATTCAATGTGCAGAAGAAGCGAGCTCGTATCATTGCGAATTGAAGACTGCCAGATTGATGAAGAAAGAACTCAAATCAAGGTCAAATTAAAGAGAAGCAAAACAGATCAGGATGGATTGGGGAAAATGCTTTTCTTGAGAGAAGAAACACAAGAAGTGTTAATTGAATGGCTGAATATAATTAACGAAAATTCCGGGTACATCTTTCGGGGCATTAATCACCACAAAATCATTAAATCAAAGCTTACACCAGGCCAAATTAATCGCATCTACAAAAAGCTAGCAAAATTAGCCAAACTGGAAGATGCAATCACCGAAAGAATTAGTGGGCACTCTTTAAGAGTTGGCGCAGCGCAAGATCTACTTTTAAGCGGTGCAAGCATGCCAGTAATTATGAACAGGGGTAGATGGTCAAAGGTAGATACGGTAATGAAATATATGGAGCAAGTAAGTTATTAATTGCTGCTTATTATATATTCCTGAACCCACTCCTTAAGCTCTTTTTTAACAACAAGCTCATCTTTATTCAATGTAGTTAAAACCCACTGAATCATTGAGCTAACCCAAGCCTGATCAACTAATCTAGCTGATGCAATACGAAGTTTCTCGTGAGGCGTTGGCAAGGTCTGCTCATCATCAGCCAAGAGCTCTTCGTATAGTTTCTCACCTGGGCGAAGGCCAGAAAACTCAATTCTAATTTCATCTTCGGTGAATCCCGACAGCCGAATCATGTCCTTTGCCAAATCAACAATTTTGACTGGCTCACCCATATCCAGCACAAATATCTCACCACCCTCACCCATCAAACCTGCCTGCATCACAAGTTGTGCAGCCTCAGGAATGGACATAAAGTAACGTGTAATCTCTGGGTGCGTCACCGTAATCGGACCGCCTGCGTGTATTTGCTCACGAAACTTAGGGATTACGCTCCCGCTACTGCCCAGCACGTTACCAAAACGCACCATCACAAAGCGCGTACCCTTTTTATCCTGCAAGCCCTGACAGACCATCTCGGCTAAACGTTTACTCGCGCCCATCACGTTAGTCGGGTTAACGGCCTTGTCAGTTGAGACCAACACGAACTTCTCTACCTTTGCTTTTTTACAAGCCTGTGCCAAGGTAAAGGTGCCTAGTACGTTGTTATTAAATGCTTCGGATACATTCTCATTTTCCATCAGAGGCACATGCTTATAGGCTGCTGCATGAAAAACCACCTTAGGTTGATGCTTAGCAAATAACTTATCTAGGCGCGCAGCATTTTTCACATCTCCAACCACATGGATAAGGCAGGTCTTGGTAGAAACTTGCTCGAGCTCCTGTTCAAGCAAGTAAAGCGAATATTCAGAAATATCCAAGCAGATTAAGTGACTGGGCTTGAATTTAAGAATCTGTCGACAAAGCTCCGAACCAATAGAGCCACCTGCCCCACTTACTAAGACTGAAGATCCATTGATCATCTGCTGTAAACCTGAGTTATCGAGCTCAACAGTATCTCGCCCCAGCAAATCCTCAACATCTACGCGGCGAATTTGAGAAACTGTGAGACGCCCTGAAATTAAGTCATCTACTTTGGGGACGGTAAGTACTTCCAAATCGAGGCTTGCTGCCATATCTAGAATACCACGTCGATCTAGATGATTAAGATCAGGCGCTGCAATAATGAGATTTTTAAAGCCGAACCGTTGATATTGCTTATCCAAGCTCGAAAGTCCACCTAGCACCCTAAAACCAGAAACCTCGCGCCCATAAAGCGATTGATCTTCGTCTAACAAACCAACCACTCGCCATGCATCTCCTTGCGACAACTCTTTAGCTAAAGTAATTGCGGTATGTCCTGCCCCAATAATAATCACAGGTTCACCGCGACTCGCCCTAAGTCCATACAACTGATGCTCTTTGATGGCGCGGTAAATAAAACGACTGCCCCCCATCATCAATATCAAGATGGCTGGATCAATCACGAGAACTGAACGCGGAACCACGAAGTTTGATCTCAACATAAACAAGGTCGTGGTTACAATTAAAGTCGTTATAACCACAGACATGACAATTCTTTGAAGGTCAATGACACTTGCAAAACGCCATATTCCACGATAAAGGCCAAAAAAGTAAAAGCCAATTACCTGAATTACCATAACCCCAGGTAAACAGAGTTTCATGACCGCAAAATGATCTTCTGGAACCTCAAAATTAAAACGGAGGGCATATGCTAAATACCATGCAAAAACCGTGGCAACAGCATCATGAGAGAAAACTAGAAGTCTTTTGAGATTACGAATAGTTTTTTGAATCATTAGGAGATTATCTTTTAGATTTAGTGAGACACGCCATCACTTTTTAATACTTTAACAACAGTCATCCACAGAATTCTAATATCAAACCAAAATGACTGCTTTGATAAGTACTCTGCATCAAATTCCACTTTAACTGGGATTGGCAATTCATCTCGCCCATTCACTTGTGCCCAACCCGTAAGGCCTGGCCTAATTTTGTCAACACCCTTTGCTGATCTGAGGGCAATTAAGTCATTCTGGTTAAATAAAGCAGGTCTAGGCCCTACAAAACTCATATCACCCACAAGGATACTCCACAACTGAGGCAATTCATCTAGGCTAGATCTGCGCATAAAGCCACCAATTGAAGTCAAATAGCCACTTGGATTGTCGAGTAAATGAGTAGCTACCGCTGGCGTTCCAACCACCATTGTTCGGAATTTAGGCATCTTAAAGAGTCTATTATGTATACCAACGCGATCAGACCAATAAAGCGCAGGCCCCCTAGAGGTTAGCTTTACAAAGATCCAGGCTATCCCGATTGGCACAATCAAGATGACTATCACAAAGATGCAGAGAATGAGATCAAAAATACGCTTAAGGATCATAAAGACAGGCTAAGTTCAAAAAATGAACAATAATACACTCAAGATAAGAACCAATCGATCACTTAACTTTCGCCGCCCTTCCAACACAAAAGCGATTAATCTAAATTGATCCAAAATGGAATTGCTCTGAATGATTTTCTGAAATTTCAGAAACCTTACACCAGGGTTAATAGAGGCAACAATACGAGAGATAAGTGCAACCTCATGTCGATACCAGCTATTATTGATTTTCTTTAACCTTGCCAGCGCTGCCTTCAGTCCAGCATTAGCACCAATAACATTATTTTGGTGTTGCCTATACTGTATTGATGGAGTGGGATCGACTATCCAACACTTATCATAAGCACGACATATGGCATAAACCAGCCAATCATGCATGGTTACCTCTTGCGCAGCCTCATTAGTGATTAATTGATGCTTAACGCGCCCCACTAACCAAGGCGTCATCAAAAAAGTACATCCAGGGCCTGCAGATTCAAATAAAAAATCGTAGCCTCTCTGAGGTTGCGACTTAAATATTAGTTTTTGGCGACCATCCGGCCAAAACGCCATCACATTCGAAGAAACAGCTTCTGCATCATTTGCTCGAATTAAATCAACATGGGAGCTAAGTTTATCGGTATTCCAGATATCGTCCTGATCGGCAAATGCCACATAATCAAACCCTGAAACATCTACATCACGAATTAATCGATAGAAATTTTTACCAGCCGAAGCCATTCGTTCCGTTTTGGGCAACACTACAAGTCGGCTATCTGAGACCGCCAATCGTTTAAGATATTCAAGCGTGCCATCTGTTGAATTGTCATCAGAAACAAACAATCTTAGATCAACTCCTATCTGCTGCAGAATTGAGTCAATCTGCACAGCAAGCCATTTGCTACCATTATACGTAGCCATCAGCACAGCAATTTTAGGATTTTCTTTAGCCATCATTTAGATCCATGCGTGGCTACATAATGAGAGTTCTTTCTTAAGAAAGGCTTCTCAACGAAATGCCACAATAAGATTGAAAAAAGTAAGACTAAAGCACCCGCAACCGTGATGAAAAAAATCGGTGAATCATCAAACAAATGATTGGCAATCAACAACTGCAATATCGGAAAGTGCAAAATATAAATACCATATGAGAAATCACCATATTTTCCAAAATCACCTAAGTAAGGAAAAATCGTCGCGAAATAAAGAACCAACACACCGAGCGCGAGAGGCTCCAAAAGAATCCAAGGAAAATGAGCTTTTAACACAAATGCTAACACTGCAATTGGCACCAGATAGAGTGCATAATTTTTAAAAGTTTCAAGATAATAATATCCAGCAGCGCCAACAATAAAAAATGTTAGCTGACCAGGCAACTGCCTTTGCAATTCTAAAAAAGCGCCACCACCATAAGATTCAGCCATAGCAAATAAAACATAGCTATAAATCACCGAACCGAGGAACAAGTAAACCATCACAGATAAACGACCATAGTGATAAAAACAAAAAACCATCAAAGGAACTGCAATATAAAACATCACTTCAATCTTAAGTGTCCAAAGTGCACCATTCACTGCTTGATTAAGATTACTAGTAAATAAGCCTGGCAATGTAGGCTGCAAGAAATTTAGAAAAGTTAAATTAGCAAACAAGTACTCAAGTGTGCCAGCAGACCAATAATCATTTACAGAAAGGCTTGTGAAAGCTGCACCAAGCAAAAATGAAGTAAGAATTACAAATGAATATGCAGGATATATACGTCGGATTCTTTTTGAGAAATAAGATGAAATGCTCTGTGAGTTTTCATAACTCATAAAAATAAGAAAACCACTCACTACAAAGAAGGACTTAACAGCGATTTCGGAAGAAAGAAAGCTTGTTAAAGAGAGTAAGTAATCGTTTGATGAGAGAACAGTAGCATGAACAACAAAAACAGTAGAGGCAAAAATCATCCTCAACAGATCAAAGTTGTTTTTATCTTGAATCACTCAATCACTTCCACTATGAAAATCGCCAAAGGTGATTATTTTTCTTCCATACATAATAAGATCCTGGAACAATTAAAAACGCCTGTATTAGGCATATAGAATAAATCACCCAGTCTACTGAGTGAGCCTTAGAGGCAAAAACAACTGAACTAAGATTCAAGACAGCCCCTAATAAAAACAACCAAACTAGCGGCTCTTTTTTGTGACAACGTAAATGAGTAGCAAAGGAATTACTAATGTGATAGAAGAAAACAAAAATGAGCAAATAGGAAAATAGCTCGGGCACTAGGAGACGAACGCCATATTCTGTACTAAAAGCTAATCTATATACTCTCATTAACATCAATGATGAGAATACATAAAAAATAACAGAGTAACCCAAGTCTTTCTTAAATGTTTCATCAAACAATCGCCACTCTTTATTTCCAACAGCTTTAGACATCATGGGAACATGTCTTGTAATCCACGAGCTTGAAAGGATTCCAATCATATGTGCAACAGCCAAAGATAAGCCTAACTGTCCTGCAACTTCTGGACTTATAAAATAGAAAGCAATTGGCACGATCAACTGAGACATCGCATACACGCTTATCCAACTTAGCCCAACTCGCCACTGAAAAGACAGGACCTCTTTCGCCCAACTAAACTCACTGTTAACTAAAGGTCTCCTCAACGCTCTAACCAATCCGATCTTTTTTTTAAGCATCCAAAAAGCAAAGATTGAGATTGCGGATAGAGGAATCATCAACACACACCACAACCCAGCCCCAGAGACTAATACAAGCCAACATAATATCGAACCAATAATTCCTTGAGACAATCGTAGTAAATACACATCTGCCACCTCACCACTTCCTTCAACAATAGCGACAACTGGAAGAGTGATTAAATTGGCTGCCGTAAGTAAAACAAGCAGAACCCAAGGAAGCAACCAGCGATTAGCTGTTGAACTTAATTGCGAACCATGCTGAAAAAAGAAATACCCACCTAATGAAACTAGCAGGAAAAATAGAATAGCCATCAGCAAGTAATATCTGAGAGAAGCATGAAAAAATGCATAAAACTTCTCACGCCCTGCTCCCTTCACACACCCCTCGCTATCCCATGCAAGATGAATAAACATTCGGGATGAAATCTGAGAAAGCGCGGAAGATACTCCCAACTCAAAAAGCACATAAAGCGAGGAAATACTGATAAAGGTGTAATACCAACCCTGCTCTATTGGAGAAAGGTATCTAGCAACAAAAATAACGGTTAAAAATCCAGCAAGAGCCTGCCAAGATCTTTGGCTAAAAATTATTAGCAACTCGCGGGAAATCATTATGTTATTTACTCTTAACCCATACTGCATATATGCAGTACTGTTT
>Ga0228701_1002152_pt1 | contig 12158 bp, 6 predicted proteins | sample McNCre117_Aug_MG_2_FD_178017 | JGI IMG/M metagenome (GOLD analysis project Ga0228701, IMG submission 178017) | Freshwater microbial communities from McNutts Creek, Athens, Georgia, United States - 11-17_Aug_MG | ecosystem: Environmental > Aquatic > Freshwater > Creek | place: USA: Georgia...
TTCTCAGTCGTGCGCTATGGCAACGTGATGGGTTCACGCGGTTCTGTGTTTCCCTTCTTCATGGCGAAAGCCAAAACAGGCGTATTGCCCATTACGCACCCTGAGATGACGCGTTTCAACATCTCGTTAGAAGACGGCGTTGAGATGGTCTTGTGGGCACTCGAAAAAGCCTTGGGAGGTGAAATTTTGGTTCCAAAAATTCCTTCTTACCGCATCATGGACGTGGCAGAAGCGATTGGTCCCAATTGCAAAAAAGAAATCGTCGGCATTCGTCCTGGTGAAAAACTCCATGAAGAAATGATCACCGAAAGCGACAGCCACAACACCTTAGATCTTGGCCCCTACTACGCCATCACCCCCACAGACAGTAAAACGGTCTACAACAAATACCTCGACAACGGGATGGCGCAAGCTGTGCCACCGTCATTCAGGTACGACTCGGGTTCAAACCCTGAATTTTTATCTGTACAACAAATGCGTGACTTGATTACAAAGAATATGCAGCCAGAGTTTTCTCCTATTTAAAGAAAAGATTTTTATGAAAAAAAAGACCTCAAATTTGGAACATCGCGTTCATAGCCTGATGGTGAAAGGTCTTGAGTTTCAAAAAAAAGGGCAGCATGGCAAAGCCATCGAATTATTTGATCAAGTTCTAAAAGAAGTCCCCCAGCACTACTACGCCAGACTCAACAAAGGATTGACATTTGTTTTGATGGATGAGCCCGCAAGTGCTTCTCATATCTTGCACAAACTGCACGAAGAGTTTCCCGAAAAGATTGATCTGCTCCGTTTGTGCGGCAAAGCCTATTGGATGCTCAATCAATACGAGCTGGCGATTCAGTTTTACAAACGTGTCATTCAAATAGACCCAAAGAATTTTGAATCTTGGCTAGATTTATCAGCATTGTTTGCGGCTAACGCTCAAAATACCGAGGCCTTATATTTTGCAACCCAAGCGTTGTCATTAAACCCAACCGACCCAAGAGGCCACTTGAACCTTGGCTGTGCACTGTCGGTGATGGGACGCGTGGATGATGCGCACTATTGCTTTGAAACTGTTTTAAAACTTTCGCCAGACAATATTTCAGCACTCACCAACATTGCTGTGGCGCAAGAGAAACGAGGCGAAATAGATGCGGCATTGGCAAGCCTCGACCACGCACTAAGCCTTTCCCCCAAAGGTAGTGAACAAGAAACACGTATTTTTTACTCCAAAAGCTACCCTCTTCTTGCCCAAGGCAGGCTCAAAGAAGGATGGGAAATGTACGCGTATGGCTTCAAACCAAATAGCAAATTGAGTCGTGCACCAAAGCGAAAATTCAACGTACCTCAATGGGCAGGTGAAGCGATAAAAGGAAAAACACTAATCATCTGGCGTGAACAAGGCTTGGGTGATGAACTCATGTTTTCACACATTATTCCTGAAGTATTTTCACTGTGTGATGACATCATCATTGAGTGTGAGGAAAGGTTGATTACTCTTTTTCAGAGGTCTTTCTCACGTTGCCATGTACGCAAACAACAATTTGATGTGCTCAGTGGCTTATCAACGACCCATGATTTTGATTTTCATATTCCAATGGGTGCTCTGCCTGGATTATTTAGAAATGACATCTCGTCCTTTCAACGCGGTCAGCCTTATCTGATACCTAATCTCGAACGCGTCCAAGATTTCTCCAGTCGTTTGGCTCCCTATAAAGGCAAAAAAATCGTTGGCATCTGCTGGCGTAGCGGTGTTGTGAATGCAGATCGAAGTTTGCATTACGCACCACTGTCAAGTTGGGTGCCCATTTTTGATGTTGAGAACACTGTGTTCGTTAACCTGCAGTATGGCGACTGTGCGTCAGAGCTACAGCAAGCTCGGGAAAACTTAGACATTGACATCATCGGGTGGTCAGACCTTGACTTGCGCAATGACCTTGAAGGGCTTGCCGCACTTATGCGCAACTTAGACTGCGTCATATCCGTTGGGACCGCAGTAGCACAGATGGCTGGTGCATTAGGCACGCATTTGATGTTGATGACACCTCGCGGGTGGACATTGTTTGGACAAAACCATTACCCGTGGTTTGGCAATACCGATTTATTTGTGGCCGAATTAAATCAATCGGTTGACTCTTTAATTCCTCAAGTGGCCCAGCGTTTAGAAGTGCTCACGCAATAAAAAAGGCCGAGAAACTCTCGGCCTTTTTTTCTTGCAGAAGTGATTACTTCAACAACGACAGCACAGATTGTGGCTGTTGGTTCGCTTGCGCCAACATTGCTGTAGCGGCCTGCGAGATGATCTGAGCCTTAGCCAAAGCTGTGGTTTCAGATGCGTAGTCAGTGTCTTGAATACGGCTGCGAGAGGCTTGGGTATTCGTCACAATGTTGCTCAAGTTGTTGACCGTGTTGTTCAAGCGGTTTTCCATCGCACCCAACTTGCTGCGGTAAGAGCTGACTTTTTCAATCGCGTTATCAATGGTCTTGATGGCTTCAGTGGCTGAGGCTTGTGTGCTCACATTCAAGCCAGACAAAGTCTTGCCGCTATCAACACCCAGTGTTGGTGCGTTAACTTGGAAGTCCGCCGCACCCACGTTTTCCTCCAAGAAGCCATGGTTTGCAACTGCCGCTGAGTCACCCAATTGAATGCTGATAGGTTGGTTTTGTGCTGAATCTAAACGAATGCCTGCATATGTCGTGCTGCCATCAGAAAGGCCCCATGCACCAGTCGCAGAAGCTGTTCCAGCGCTAGATTCCAACACACCAACGCGAAGCGAGGTAACGTTCGATCCAGTCAAGCGCAAGTTAAAGCCATCTGCCTCTGCATGAATGCCAGTTTGTGCAGAGTGCGCATTGATTGCCGTCACGATATCTGCCATTGTGTCGCCATTTGCAGCCGAGTACACCATGGTGCCATTGAGAGCCAGCACTTGACCAGCAGTCATCGCTTGAGCGCCGCCACCTGACAAAAGGTTACCAGCGGTAAAGCTGATGGTTTTGTCGACATAAGCGTAAGCAATCACCCCTGTTTGATCAGAGAAGTTGTTGATGGCATCCAATTTGCCTTGGAATGTTTTCGTGTCAATATTCTTGTTGTAGATTTGAGTTCCATTAATCTTCAAATCTGTCTCACCCCAAGCTGTCGTAACACCTGCAGAAGTCAAAGCTTGGCCTGTGACGGTATACGCATCCAAGGCATTGTTCACTTGCGATGTGACCTCACGGAAACCCAAACTTGCTACATCAGAGACAGTACCAGGAGAAACTGCCGACAAGTTACCACGCTCAATACGAATGGGGTTGCCGTCTTTCGAATCTAATTTCAAGAAGCCAGTAAAGTCTTCAGTGGAACCTGCAGCAACTTTCTTGAAACCAGTCGCTGTTTCATATGAACCTGCCGCACCGCTACCAGTTGTATCAGAGATTTGGATGGTGGCGCCAGTCGTGTTGCTCAACACCAACTTGCCGCTAGTATCAATGCTAGCTTGAACTTGCGAACCCGCAGCCGTGTTGATGTTGTCAGCCAACTCTTGCAAGTTGCTTGAAGCCGCCAATGTATAAGTTGTGGCACTTGCTGCGCCAACAGCTTTGATTTTCAAATGAATAGCACCTGCGGCGGCAATACCTGTACCCACTTGTTTTGCAGTGGCAACGTTGAAAGCACTGGCTGTCACGTTGTCTACGTTCTGGTTGATGTTTTTCACAACATCACCAATATCGTCGGTGCTCTTGATCGCGCCCAAAGCTTGATCGTTGATGACGATGTCGCCTTTGTCAGCGGCAGCCAAACTGACACGACCGCTAACCAGAGTCTTAGAGTCAAAAGACGCACCAGCCATACCCAAATCTTTGGTAGCGACTGAACCAACAGACACATCCATGGTTTGGTAAGACTTGTCACCAATTTGGAGCTTCTTGTCTTTGAAAGAACCATCCAAGATTTTTTGGTTGTTGAATTCTGTGGTGCTTGCAATACGGTCAATTTCAGCCTTGAGCTGTTTGACCTCATCGTTCAAAGCAACGCGGTCAGAGTCGTTGTTGGTACCGTTCACTGATTGAACAGACAACTCACGCATACGCTGCAAGATACCTGTCACTTCGTCCATCGCGCCTTCAGCGGTTTGCATCAAAGAGATGCCGTCGTTGGCGTTGCGGATGGCCATGTTCAGGCCACGGACTTGTGAGTCCATACGAGTGCTGATGGCCAAGCCAGCAGCGTCATCCTTGGCCGAGTTGATGCGGCTGCCAGTCGACAGACGTTGCATCGAAGTCGACAAGGAACGGTTGTTTTTCATGATCGCGTCTTGTGCGACGAGCGACTTCACGTTTGTGTTAATGACTGTCATGATGTTCTCCTATGAGGTAGATCACATTGGTTAAAGAAAGATTCAGAATTTCTTTTTCGATTTCCTGATAACCAGTGAATCGACTGTTTCAGAAATTACTTGAGGATTTTTTTGAAAATTGATGCAATTAATACATCAAGCTTTGTCATCGTGCAGCCAGCCTTTAAAGGCTTCAATGCTGTGGGCCATCTTGACCACCACTTCATTGGGTATTTGGCGAATCACCTCACCCGACTCGGCATTGCGCACAGTGACCACAGGACCACCTAGTGCAGCGTCAATGCCAATATTTAGATTTCGGCCACTGTCTTTCATCATGGCATTGAGACGATCCACCGAAGCTTCAATGGACTTTTGCAAACTTTGCAGGTCAGACCCGACTTCGGCTTTTTTAGCAAAGCCTTGTTTAGCAACTTCGCTAATTTGCGTCACAGGCTCTGAAGGCGGCGTGACCCGCGCTGCGGGTTGCGTCGCCGCACTCAGTTCAGGTCGACCCTGGATGAATGAAGCGCTCACAGATTGAATACTTGTAGACATGATCCACCACCTTTTTAAAAGCCCAATAGGCTACGCCCACAGGAAATGCAGGCTTATCAAAAGAGGGGATCGACCCGAGTTGGAGAAACTTTAGCGATCGGGTCTAAATAAATTAAAAAATCAATCCGCCGCCAATTTATGCTTTTGTATACATAGCCATCAAGCCATCAAAACTGCTCTTGAGGCTGGTTTTTTGGCTATTGACTTGACCCACCAAGCTGTCCATCGCACTGAACTGCTTGGTGTAACGGGCCAACAAACTGGTCATGCGGGTGTTGAGTTTTTCCAGATCGGCTTTGTACTTGGTGTTTTGGGTATTGGCCGTGTTGGTATTAGTAGTGAGTGCGCCTTTGCTGCCAATGATGTCCGTGATTTTTTTCACCGCATCGCCAGCAAAACCTGCTGACAAGGTGCTGTAGGTACCCAAGTTGTTATAGCCACCGGTGAATGACTTGACCACATCAGCATAGTGGTCGGTCAAGGCCGTGTCGAGCTTGGTGGCATCCAAAGACATGACACCCTTTTGGTCGATGCTTACCCCCATTTGGGACAAGGACTTGATGCTGTCACCAGGCGTGGATGAAAGACCCGACACCATGGAGCGCAGCTGTTGATGCAAAGAGCGTACGGTGCTGTCCCCCACCAAAGTAGCCCCGTAAGTGTCCAAGGTGGATTTAGGGTTGGCCACTTCGGTCAGGATGTTGTCTGCATCGTTGTAGGCGGTGACCAAGGCGGTGAATTTATCTTTGAGTACCGAGTTATCGCGGGTCAAATCCACTGTTGCAGCACCCGTGAGAGCAGTGGTGCTTTTCAAGTTCAAGGTCAAACCAGGAACCACATCCGTCAAGGTGTTGCTGGAGCGGGTGTAACTAAGGCCATCGACCTTCACCAAAGCATCACTGGCGTCTTGGTTGGCAGCCAACCCTGACGGAAAGGTCAATCCAGGCGTGCCTGAGCCAGTGCCGTAGTTGGTGCTGACCGTGAATCCCCCCGTCAAACCCACAGGTCCGCTGAGGATGATTTGATAGGGTGTCGCCGTGCCATCGTTGGTGTTGACCAACTGGGCCGTCACCCCCGACTTGCTGGCATTGATGGCGTCCACAATGCCTTGAGGTGTATCTTTGCCAGCAGCTAGAGAAATATCAGCACTAGAGCCATACACGGGCAAGTCCGTAACATTGCCACTGGCTGTGGTGCTGGTAAATGCCAACGTACCTGAACCATCAGTGACGCCTGCGTTGAAACTTGCGAGCGTGCCAGAGAACGTACCAGTCAGCGGGTTGGTCGGAGTTGCAGCGCCTGCCTGTGCCCCGCCATAGGCAGCGGCCACCTGAGCGGCTGAGGTGGCCACAGTGGCGGTGTACTTCAAGCCGCCAACAGTGATGGACTCACCTGGCAGCATGTCTTTGAAGGTGATGGTCGTGCGCTCGGTCACAGCGGCCGCACCTTGACTTGTGGCAACAGCAGGGGGCGTAACGGCCGTGCTGGAAACCGCCAAGTCGGTCACATTTGAGCTGGCGGTTGCACTGGTAAACACCAAGGCGTTTGAAGTTGCTGACGAGGCCGCGGTAAACCCTGTCAAGCTGCCGCTGAAATTGTTGGGCGAGGTCGATGGGTCAGCAAACGCTGCGGCCACATCAGCCGCAGTCGTGGTTTGTGAGGCGGTGTACGTCAAACCACCCACCGTCACACTTTCGTTGGGGGCGAGGTCTTGAAACGTGACGGTGGCCGCTTCGGTCGCTGCGGCCACACCTTGCCGTGTGGTCACCGAGCGCGCCACGGCGGCTGCGCTGCCAATTTTCAAGGACAACGACATGGCGTTACCCCCGTTGAGCGAGGTCGTGGCAGAGGCCAGCCCTGCACTGACACTGCGTTGCGCTTTGGCAAGACGTGTGACCTCGATCTCGTGGCTGCCAGTGACCGCAGATTCACTGGTCGTCACACTCAATGCACTGGGGTTGGAGTTAGAGGCTGACAGGGCGTTGAAGTTGTTGCGGTCTTTCAGTGCCGTGAACGCTGTTTTCAGCTCCGTCATCATGAACATGACGGCCGAGTAGCCCGAAACTCGGGCTTCGTTCTTAGTGATTTTGGTATTGAGTTCGTTTTCCTTGGGCAACCTCTCGGCATTGACCAAGCTCTGCGCCAACGATGTGACATCAACACCCGAACCAGCCCCCATCGAGGTCATGATTTTCTGCGCGTTGGCTTTGTTGCTCGCAGCAATACTGGCAGCCGTTGTGCTTGCGGTAGTGGCTGTTGAGCTAGTGGTCGATGAACTTACACCCGTGGTTGCCATGAAAATATCTCTTTAGGTTCTTGATGAGTCGGATTGAGTTTTCAAAACTTAATGGACTCAGTTCAAAAATTTAAACAAACTCATTTGTGAGATTTTTGAAAAACTGCTTTGCGCTGCTTCCAGCGCCAATTGGTCTTTATTCATTTTGGTGATGGCCGAGGTGTAGTCCAAGTCTTCCACATCTGAACGGGTGGTTTTGAGTTGCAACACCACTTGATCCAGTACGGTGTTTTGCATATCCACCACCGTCAAATCTGAGCCCACCTGACCCAAACCTTCGCTGATGCCGTTTTGCAGCGTGTCGATTTCTGCGATGCCTCGCTGCATATTGGGGTGGTCTCCGGCCTTGACGGCCGACACCAAATCCTCAAGTGACTGGAAGAAATCCACACCCGTCTTGCCGCCTTTGCCATCGTCACGCACCACGCGTGTGTAGGCATCGGTACCAGGCATATTGAGGTTCATGCGGCGACTGTCGCCCACGTTGACCTTCATGCGAGCTTGGTCGCCTTGATACAGCACATGACCGGTGGCATCTTTGGCAAAAGCTGGCACGCCGGTGCGGCTGCCAGAAAACAGGTAGTTGCCGTTGCTGTCTTGACTATTGGCCAAGCTCAACACTTGGTCTTTCAAATTACTGAGCTCCAAGGCCACGCTTTGACGGTCTTGAACACTCAAAGTGTCGTTGGCAGCCTGGGTCGCCAATTCTTTGATGCGGTACATCACATCACTGGTGTTTTTCAGTGCAGTTTCTTCTGCAGTCAATCGAATGTTGACGGCTTTCAAAGTGTCTTGATACCCAGTTTGACGGCTGAGTTCTGACTCCAGGCGCGTGACCAACGCGGCTTTGTCAGGCGCATCGCTGGGCTTGACAATTTGTTTCCCCAAAGAGAGTTGCTCCTGCGTTTTCGAGAGCTCACCTTGCACATTGCCCAGTTGGGTTGTGGCTTGGTTGAAATAGAGGCTGGTTGAGATTTTCATAGTGTTCTATCTCGTTCATCGAATTTGAACAATGGCGTCAAAAAGTTGACCCGAGGTTTGCATGACCTTGGCGCAGGCTTGATACGCCTGTTGATAACGAATCAAGGAAGCGGCTTCTTCGTCCAAGTTCACACCTGACACTTTGTCGCGTGAGGCAATGGCTTGGTCGTTCACCACGGTCAACGCTTGCTGGGTGATGTTGGCTTGTTGTGCCAAGTTACCCACACTGTTGATTTGATCAATGTAGGTGTTGGCAATGGTTTTTCCGTTGGTGACTGGTTTCTTGTTCAAGTCCACCATGTCCAACATGTTCACGTTGTTACCCAGGCCATCGAAGTTGCCATCAATCTTGTAGCTGTCACCCACCGACGGGGCGTGGCTCAATTTGATTTGAAGCCCTTCGTAATCAATCACAGGCTCCAGCACATTGGGGTCGTAAGAGCGGTCGGCCAGCTCAGTGCCGGTGTTGGTGTCAATGATGCTGTAGCGGTCAGCCGCCGTGAATTTCACACTGAGCGATTGACTGCGCAAACTGTCGCGCACATTGTCAGGTTTACCTTCGTAACCCACCGACACATTGGCCGCACCTTTGCCAGTGACAAACAACAGCAAATCATCAGGACAACCGTTTTGAATGTAGGCACCGGTGCGAAGACCAATGTTCAACAAATCAGATGGCGTCCCCGAGGCACCAAATGACATGCGAATGTCGGTATTAAAGTCAGGATTAAGCAGTTTGCGTTTCAAACGCGTGGTGACATCAAAATCCGCAGGTGCCAAACCCAAAGCGTTGGGTGCGTAGTTACCTTTGGCATCTTTGCCTGGGCCAATCGAAATTGAACGTGTGCCTTTGGGGTCGGTGGTGCTCAATTGCAAATCACCGTTGATGTCCAAAGCCGCCACGACCCCTGTGTAGTCCAGACTGTCGCTGTCTTCGCTGCTGGCATTGATGCGGTTCACCAAATCAGCCAATGTTTTGCTTTGTGACTTCAGTACTTCCCCGCTGTCAGATTTCACTGTGAACTGGGTCGCCACATCTGAATCAGAAAGACTTGCGTCTTTGGGAACGATGACCAGACGCGTGCCATTGAATGTGGCTTTGAATTGTGCAGAAAAATCAGCATTGCCATTCAAGGCTGATGCTAAAGCTTCAGGCGTTGCACCCGATACAGACTGTGCGGAGGGAGGTGTTCCGAGAGAAAAATCAATCGAATAATTGCCCGAAGAGGATGCAGGCAAGTTGTAGGCGCTTTGGCTCATCACCAAATTCACACCGTTGATTTCCAGAGGTTTTTTCAAATCCACATCGGTGGCGGGCACCACCATGTCACGCACCACTTGCACCATGCGGACTTGACCACCATAGGTACCAGGTTGTGTATTGATTGAATTGCCATCCGGTGTTGGATCGACCACGATGGGGCTACCCAGTGGGTCGGTGATGACCAACTCGCCGTTGGGTTCAATGCTGGCGAATACACCGGCACCTGACTTGTTGATGTTGTCTACCAACTCGGTCGCTGTTTTTGCATCAGGAATCGCGTGCCCATTGATTTTCAATTTCTTCGCGATATTGATTTGAGACACCGACACACGCACTTCAGAGAACACTTCGGCTCTGACATTGGTTTGCGACACATTGCTATTGGCAATGCTGACCGTTCCCCCTGTGGCCAGTGATGTGGTGTCCGCCGGTTTGAGACTGAAGTCTTTGAAGGAGCGACCCAGCGTGTCCGTGATTTTCAGGCTCGTTCCATCGACCACCACGGAAATGGCAGAGCCTTTGTCCTTGGTTCTGAAAGCTTGTTGGAGCGTAGTTGCCAAACTCGCCAAACTTGTCGCAGCACTCACATCCAAATTGAAATGCACACCGCCGACCGTGGCCTGGAAATTAGAAAACCCAGGATTTAAACCTGTGCCAAACTGGGGGTTCACCACTTTGGCTTGTGAGGTGCCATTGATCCAGTCCGCCACCTGCATGACGGCGGAGCTGACCGTGATATCCCCCACCGAAGCACCCGTGCTTGCATCGTTGGGCGTCAGCGAGACGCCGCTGATATCACGTCCATTGATATCCGTGATGCGTAAATCTGCACCATTGGGATCCACCGAAGCGTTCATACCTGCTGCTTGCAACTTGGTGTTCAAGGATGCAGCCAATGTGGCCAAGTCGGTGGCGTCTGCTGCCGGCACACTCACATCCACATCTTGACTACCCACCAAAGCATGAAATGCAAACGATGTGGGAGTAGGCGTACCCACTTTGACATTCGCAATCGTGATAGCCGAAGCATTCACGCCATTGAATTCAGGCAAGGCCACACCATTCACGGTGATCGCATCAGCCGCCAGCTTGAAATCAGCCGAGGAAATACGTGCTGTATCCATCGAGGCTGGCAACGGAATCGATGTCCCTGCTGCGCCATATTGGTCGTAGTTTTGACCATACAGCACCGTTGCTTTTGCGCCATAAAACATATCGATGCCACGGTACGACTTGGAACCTGACTGATTCAAATACGCATCGGTGTAATTGGCATTTGCAGCAAACCCGTTGGCGGGCGTGAAGAGTTGATATTTCTCTGTCTCGCTGAGTGCACGTCCCAACAATTGACGACCATCTCGTGTCATGACCTGCAACTCTTGACCAGGAGCAGCTTGATCGAGATAGAAGGTAGCTTTCACACCCGCTGACAAATTGGTCACAGGGGTGTACACGTGTGCACCATCCACCTTAAAAGTCACTGCCGCCGATTTGTTAGGGTTGTTGACCAGTTGACTGTTACTCAAAGCCGTCGCAGGGGTCTGGCCTGTGAACTTCACGCTCGCACGTGTGGTGGTGACGTTGGTATTACCTTCACTCACGCGGAATTGCGCAGCGGTAGCGAGACGCATACCGTCGTTCAAGGCTAGGCGAATGCCATGCGCATCGTTAGTGGCAGCGGGGTCAAAGGCAAACAAATCCTGCCCCATCTGACCGTAACCGTCGATGCCATTTTGTTGAATCGCATTGGTTTCCGTCGCAAATGTGCGTGCCAAGGCGCTTAAGTTCTTTTGGGCAGGTTCCAGCACTTGGCTGATGAAATTCAAATACCCCCCCAACTGTCCACCGCTGACGCTTGCCAACGATTCAGTGGTCCCGTAAGGGTCAAGCACCAGTTCAGCTTTGTCTTTTACCGCGCTGTTGATACCCACGGGTCGGGCTTTGTTGCCATTGACCACCAACCCCTGTGTCATGGTGTTACCCAAGCTAACAGACACCGAACCATTGGTGGTGAAGCTCACTTTGATGCGCACCAAATCTGAAAGCTTGCGCAAGGTCAAATCGCGACGGTCCAACAACTCAGCAGGCTGACCCTCGACGTTGGGAGATTTGGTCATGCTCTGATTGATCAAAGCCAACTGACTGGTCAAGGTATTGACTTGATTCGCCACGCCTTCCAAACCCTGACGTGTTTCCGTAGAAATCAGGTCCATTTGGGTTGCGAGCTCACCAAAACGAGAGGCCACACCGTCGGCATTGGTCATGAAACTGGTGCGAAGCACAGTCGATGCAGGGTCAGCTGAAAGTGCTCCAGCAGCCGCAAAGAATGAGTCAAGCGCAGAGCTCAAGCCAATGCTTTTGTCACCCATGATGTCCATCACACGCTTGGTGTAATCGACCATGGGTTTTTGACTGGCCAAATCACTGGTGCTGTTGCGTAAATTTGATTCGGCAAACTCATCGTACTGACGTTTGATGGTTTGCAACATCACGCCTGTACCGACGTACATGCTCGCCATTTTTTTGGGTGCAGAGTCTGTCAACACCACATCTTGACGTGAATACCCTTCGGTATTGACGTTGGCGATGTTGTTACTCACCGTGCTCAGTGCACGTTGGTAAGCACCAATTGCACCACTGCTGATGCCGAGCATGTCACTCATTTAGCACCTCCAGAAAATGGCATGTTGAACTCTTTCATGCTCTTGATGCGTGCAGGTTTTTCCATCAGGATGCCTTTGGCCAAATCTGC
>Ga0228701_1002155_pt1 | contig 12147 bp, 14 predicted proteins | sample McNCre117_Aug_MG_2_FD_178017 | JGI IMG/M metagenome (GOLD analysis project Ga0228701, IMG submission 178017) | Freshwater microbial communities from McNutts Creek, Athens, Georgia, United States - 11-17_Aug_MG | ecosystem: Environmental > Aquatic > Freshwater > Creek | place: USA: Georgia...
ACCATCCCGTGCACCGCCTTGGCCTGTCCAATCCCGAACCCCATTCCACCCCCCTCATCAATGCCTTGACCTATGCCCCCGCCCAACCCCTTGATTTCCCTCATCCCGAAAATCTGCTCGCCGTAGACACTCATGCCGCCCACCGCATCGCGTCCACATGCGTTACCAGCATCTTTAACTCCGCAGCCGTCAGCTTGCCGTCACCGTTCGAGTCGAAGGTCGACCGGATCGCCTCTAGGTCGCCAGTGGCCGTCGGGGTCCATTCAGTGATACTCACGCCATGCCCATCAAGGTCGAGGAGAATGGGCCGCCGATCTTCCGTCGCAGTCGGGTGATCTTTCGGATTGGCCGCTGGACCAGAGTCGGCCCCGCCCCCGTCGCTACCAGTTACCGAGGTTGCTGTCTGCGTCTTGCCACCAGAGGAGTAGGTGGCCTTGCCGATTATCGTGCTACTCGCTCCGCCGGACGTGTTCGCCACCCGTCCAGCATCCGCACCATCACCGCCGCCGTAATCGAGCGAGCCGACACCGTAGCTAGCTCCAGACGAGGAAGTAGATGGGCCAAGTCCCGTATAGCCCCCAACATAGCCCGTGCCGCCTTGGCTTACAGGTGTGCCGTAGCTGTTCGCGGCCGACCCGGGACCGCCAGAAGCGCGATCAACTACCTGCCAATGACCACGCGGGTCATTTGGGTCGTAACCCATGCCGCGCGGACCGGGGCTGTCTTTAGGAAGGTCGCGGAAATCTCGTCGCTGGTAGTTTGAATCGAAGTACCCAGCTTCACCCCAGGGGATGCCAAAATCCATCTCTGAAATTCGAAGATCTTCGTTGAGGTCGGACAGTGTTTGATCAATGTATCCCGGCACTGACAATGTAATGGGACCGTTGACCTTTCCTGAAACACCTAAACCCCGTTCGTAACCCTTTAGCCCAGCCGCCTCGAAGGCTTGATCTACAAGGTCTGCACAATTATTGAAGGCAATTCCATAGTAGGTATCACTCTTGAGTTCTTCCATCCGATCTATGGCAGCTTGCCCCTGTGCTCTAGAAACAGCATTGCTATGCACTGCCGCAGGACTTTCTAGCACTCCGTCCGCAGTAAATCTAGCAGGAGCGTCTTGCACAACCCCTCTGGTTGTCAATCCGAGCGGTGTAACATGAACCCCGTAAACAATAGTCCTTTCATATGTCCTGGTGTCTCCGCCAACTGTTATGGAGAGCGTTACATGCCCCGTTAAGCTATGATCGACTAAGCCATTGTAGGAGCTAACAGTAATTGAACGATCATCCATCGAATTCAGTCTTCACTTTCCACTTCTGGAATCACGACAAACGCTTCACCGCAAGGCACCCACTTAATTTTTACAACAGCTTTTCTTTTTGAGATCGGTGTCGAATATGAAACCTCCGCGAATGTTTGTCGAGCTTCTAATGGAATGGTCACAATCCGCCTATCGATCAAAATCACTGCCAAATTTCTCCCGTAAATTTCAGTTCTACCCGCTTCACCTTCAATGATGCCGGACACAAGAAAATTTATACCAACATCTCTTGCCTCAATAATAATCTTGTCAACTACAGCACAGATTTTGTCTGACGTGACGTCAAGCGGCAGATAGCCTGAAGAGGGGCTGCCTATGCTAATTTTTGCCTTCTTAAGCCTCGCATCCGAAGAGTTTTGCGCTTGCTTCGCTATTTCCTCGATATAGCTGTTGATTATTCGCTGCCTTTCTTGATCCACCATTTTCCGTGATAGAACCAAGCCAATGAGTGTCAAAAACAGTAAGAAAAGAACCGCAATTACGAGGAGCGCATGTGAATTTTTTGACAATTCAAACCCTTTCTCCACGAACGCCCCTCTCAGAGTCACAAAGAGATCAACATTTCCATTTCGCCAAGATTTTCCCTTTTATCGACAAGCGTATGAGGGAAGCGAGGAAGATGAATTGTAAAGTAGTGAATCCCTTACCTGAGCTGCTGTGCCCCAAGGTAATCCAAAGCCGCGAGAGGCACGCGCAGCGCGTCCGCAATTGGTTGAAAACGGCGCATACCGTAAGCGCGATTTTCTGACCCTTGTGTGTGGCTGTGTTCTGATGCACGGCGAGATGCGGGCCACCGATTGGTCGCTTAATTTCGTGTTAGGGCTTCAACCCGCCTCACGGTCCTTGGCATCCCCGGATGTCGGCCAAAAGCAATGCCGGTCAACCGCCCCATCGCGAGATCAAGCGCCGACCATCCCCCCCTCGGCACCAACGTGAACCAGGGACAAACGCCCCTCTGCCGCCGAGCCTTGTGCCAATCGCTTCCCAACCCACTTGCGCAGAAGGTTCGCGTTCACGCCATGCGCCAACGCCAGTCGCGAAATCGATGACCCGGGCCGAAGAACCCGCGTCACCAAAAGCCTGCTATCCCCAAACTCAATCCCAGGCATTGCGTCCACCGTCTTCCTTCGTGGACCCAATCTGATCGACGTAAGCGTTTTCTGGGCCGCACCTTCCCAGTTTTTGCCTGACCTGCGACTCCACTGCTGACGGAGATCGTGGCAGGAGTTTCGCGATGGCGACTACGGTGGAGTTTCTCAGGGACTACGGGGTGGAGATACGGTCCAATGGCCAGAAGCGGTGGCCGGACGAGGTCAAGGCGCAGATCGTTGCAGAAAGCCTGAAGCCTGGCGTGACGGTGAACGCGGTTGCGGCGCGGTATGGACTTCGGGCGAACCATTTGTCGGAATGGCGTGGTCGTGCGCGGGATGGAAAACTGGTTCTGCCTGCGATGGAGGATGACAGCTTTTGCTTTGCGCCTCTCGTGCTGTTTGATGAGAATACGTGTTCTGTGCCAACGCGTCCTGAGCGGCCGTGCCAGTCTGAAGCGCAGCCCTTGGGACCTATCGAGATCGCCGTGGGTCAGGTGACAATCCGGCTGGACGGTGCCACGTCGGCCACAAGAATTGCCGAGATTGTGCGGGCGATCGGGCCGTCGTCATGATGCTCCCCTCGAACCGGGTTCGGATCAGGGTCGCGACAAAGCCCATCGACTTCCGCAAGGGTCATGACGGGTTGGCGGCGCTGGTGTCGTCTGTGCTCCGCAACGACCCGTTCACCGGCACGGTCTTTGTGTTCCGCTCGCGTAAGGCGGACAGATTGAAACTGCTCTTCTGGGATGGCACCGGTCTGGTGATGGCCTGCAAGCGCGGCTGGAGGATGCGACCTTTACCTGGCCCGCGATCAAGGATGGGGTGATTGCGCTGAACCATGCCCAGTTCGAGGCGCTGTTTGCCGGTCTCGACTGGCGCAAGGAAAAGGCGCTGGAAACCAGTCCACCAGCTGCGGCAGAGTGAATCAACCGCTTGGTTTGGCGTGTTTTTGCTGGGGTTTTGTGGTAGCTCCAACCCATGCAAGCCACTCCTGCCATCGACCTTTCGACCATTCCTGCCGCGCAACGCGCGGCGGTTCTGGCGTTGATGGAAACGGTGTCCTCACCACGAAGGCCGGACAGCACGATCCGGATCTTCTCCTCGGACGCCCCCCTTCAGCACACCGATCCGACGGCATAGCTCCACGAAGCTGGCACAGGCCTTGCAGATGGCTGGGCCGTTCTGACGCCGGAAATCCGCGATGGTTTTGTGGTCGGGAACCAGTCGACCGGTCAGCCACATCAATTCGACATTCCGCCCGGCTTCGCATTCCAGCCGGCGGCTCGAGGAGATCCGGTTCAAGTAACCGTAGACGAACAGCTTGAGCAGAACGGCCGGATTATATCCCGGCCGCCCAGTGCGTGCGGCCGCGTGACGTTCAAAACCAAGCGCCGCCAGATCAAGTTGATCGACAAACAGATCGACGACACGAACAAGGTGCTCCTCCGCTATCCAGTCGTCCAACCGCTCAGGAAAAAGCGTCGTCTGCGCCCGGCTAACACCCTCGATGAAACCTGCCATGCAAAGCCTCCGAAACTTGGCTAAGCATACCATAATCCGCTGTTTTTACACAGCCTCGGCGGGAAATGGCCTGACGGTGATGCGGCGTGGCGAACGCAGCGAGTTGACGTTCTGATCAGTGGTGACGGCAGCAAGCCTTATGACGGCGATCTAGCGTGGCAGTTCAGTGATCTCTCGAAGTGGGTGAAATAACAGCGGCGTATAAAGTCCCGTCTGAGCCCCATCCTGGCTGCACCTAGGTTCAACTATCTTCATCTAAAAAAATAAGTGTAGACCAGCGAGACCGAGGTTAGCTATGTTTTTAGATGTGGGCGGGCTAAGCGAATGGAGAATTTAAGAAACAATGCCGAGTAAGAGCATCGCGGTCTGGACCACGGGAGAGCAGGCCGTCGACCAGACGCACGAAGTACATGTTAATTACTGGCGTATGGGAGAGGCCGGCTCGTCATCGCTGCCTCACTGTCGGAGATGGCTTTCTAGCCTCGTCAAGCGCTCCTCTGTACCGAAAGCGGGTGGGCATGACCTGTTGGAACTAGGAGTCTGGGTTGCTAATCCCAGTAAGGTTAATACTGTTTCAGCCTATCTGCCCCTGAAGATTTCTCGTGCAGATATTATTGACTGCTCTGGTCACTTCAAGAATAGCGACATCTCCCAAGCGATTTTTAATGAGCCAGTGACGATTACACACGGTCCGCAGAAATCTCCCGTAATTACAGCAAAGATTAATGATGCTTTTTATACAATTATATTCTCCTTCGAGCTGTCACAGGGCGGGGTAATATCTGATGCGGAACTGGATATACTCGAGAAGGGTGAGGGAGTACAGTTAACGATCACTAACAAGGCCATTCGTTCTGCGCAGGAAGCTTCAGGAAATTTTGAGAAGCTTTACTTTCGGATCCGAGTGAACTTGCACAACGGAAGCCCGTTTGTGAGCACGATTAAACCGTATGATGGCGCTCTCCAGAGCGGATACGAGGAGATTGATTACATTGACTTCCGCGTTAATGAGACTCGTAGCTTGCCGAGGGAAGTCCAAGAAGATCTTCGCAAAAGCTCATCGAAGCTTAGCAAGATATCATTTTTGACGGCTGCGCCTATATCGCTTGGCCTATCTAGCAATGACGCTCCGCTCCACAAGGCAAGAGTATTGGAGAGTACTGTTTGGGGTGATTATGTCGATCAGCTCCCGCCTCACATGATGGTTTATCATTGGCGAAAAGATTGGCGCGATGGATTATCAATCTCTGACTTCTCGGGCTTTGCCAAGTTTGCGATGAGAAGGAGCGGGCGCGGCAGAGTGATCAAGTACCTGATGATCTTTATGATTATTTCCATATTTTCAAGTTGGTTAGCCGCTCGATTTGACGCTAATTTTGGCCCCCCAAACGAATGGTTCCAGCGTCTGATCTTTGAAGTCTCTCCTGCGTCCTGAGGTGTCCATGAAACACGGCGTTTTCACTGAGAAAAAAATGCGTCAGTGCATAGAGAAAGAAGCTCTAGCGTTCATCCTGCCGCTTTCGCTCGACTATCCCGATATTCAGAAGTGGTATCTTGAAAAGGTTGTTCCCGGCCTTCGATGTAACACTAGATTCCTCTTGCCAATCTACAGAATGGATGAACTTGTCGGGATTGGTATTGCCAAAAATGACGGGTACGAGCGTAAAGTTTGCACTGTAAGAGTCGCTGCAAATTATGAGGGGCGAGGCCTCGGAGTGAGGATATTTGATGGGCTTTTGAAGTGGCTGGACACCGACAAACCGAATCTAACGGTTAGCCAAAGAAGTTTGCCAAAGTTTCATAGGCTTTTCGATTACTATGGTTTTCAGGAGACCTCTTCGACCTGCGGGGTCTATCTGCCACACTCCTGGGAACACGGTTTCAACGAGAAAGGGATTAATCGCGCAGTCGATGTGCATCACCAAAGGATGAAATCACTGTAGTCACCGCAGCAGAAGCCGGTGGATTTACTTGTATGATTGGCATTCCGAGCTTTGCGGAAATTTCTCTTCCCGCAGCGGCTTCGTTCTCTATGTCTATCTGGCATTCACGGAGCGACTGCCTCGGCTTCTTTAAAATGCGGCGCCTTTGAGATATCGTAGCGGCCGCTTCATTCACCTGCATGAGTGCGGTAAGCTCCAATAGCTTTATCGCCGCCTCGGGAACGCGGCGTTCTAACAATGGCAGATAGAGGTGGCCGTCGATAAGTGCATCATCTAACTGTGCACCTGCACACATCAGTCTTATGCGTTGGCACAAGAGGATTTGCTTATCGTTCATGCCAATCGCACCCCCCATTTCTGATGCGCGAAGTAGCTGATTCAGTGTTGCGCTTGCGGAGATATAAATGACGCCTGCGCGCAGTTTTAATATTTGGCGGCAGAGCAGAGTCTTCCCCGAAGCGGACGCGCCAAAGAGTAAAAACCTGCTCTGCATCTTGCCTGTCTGCATTTACACAGTCATTTCAAATTGCTTAGAGCTTTCAAGTTTGGGAAGATATCTGTACGATTGCGGTGGAGAAAAATTCTCCACTACATCGCACGGCTCAATAGGATCATCGAAAACGTTGAGCGCACCGATCTCAATTGCAAATGCAGTGTCCCTGCCATCGAAGTAGCTGTCAAAGAAATCACGGCTGATTCCTGATGCCTCACGGGTTTCATTCCATATCTCTTCCGGGCTCCCTTCGAGAATTCTCTCGATGATAAATTCTGCTACGATTTTTCCGACGGGTTTAGTGCAGTAGATTACCACCTTGGAGACGTCCTTTGAAAAAACTTTCCTCCTGAACTCGAAGCGTTTTGTTCCATTCACGATATTGGCCACATGCTCTGGCTTAATCGACAATAAGACGTCCATTGATCCTGCCTAAGTTTATTATCCTGCGGAGTTGGTCTTGATTCAGCTCTCGCAGATCCCATCGAGGTTGCTCCGAGATGACTCCGTCATCAAGAAGTGTGCCTCGCGTAATTCGCCTTCCTAGTGCTACGTTGTATGTCATCTTTGCCACATAGAGACGTGGGCTATTTCTCCACTGTTCCAAGAGTTCCTCTTCGGAGAAAACTGTCCCTGCCGAGACGTAATCCCTAAAATCTTCGAACTGACGAAAGTCCTTTTTGCTCTTCACCTCTTCTACCACGCAGAGGGAGGTGACTACGGATCTGTAGTATGCAGCGGCGCGCCTGTCGCCCGTTCTGTAGATTACGATAACGTCGCCGGGTGACATGCGGTTTAGGGATAGCTTGCCGATATAGACTTTATGAATAGTATTCGTGTGCGATACATCTTGGACGATCTCGCGAGCTTCGTTATTAAGTATTGAGTCCGGCAGAAGCCTCGTGTGGTATTCCGGATAGACTGCAAGGAGCCAACACCTTGCACCCCTCAATTTTATGAAGGGATAATCTCTTCTTAGATTTCCGGAGGTGACCCTTAGATCGCGCGAAAGAACCTGCTCCACTCCATTTTGTGTTGCCTTGTCCGCGACGTGGTCAAATCCATACCGAGCGAAGAGTCTAATCAGAGATTCATGAACTTCAAATATTGTTACATATACAGCATCAACGTCTTCGTCTATTGCCGTATCGAGAATCTTTTTGATCACTCTCTCGCCGAGCTTAGTCCCTCTGCCTTCGATCTTGAGCGTTCCGATTTTTAGCCATTTTTTGGCAGGAAGCGCTGGTGTCGTGTCGAGCACCGCACCATTTTCAACTTTTAGGTACACCATTCCTGTGAGCTTTGAATCATCGTCTTCAACGCAATAGAGCTCCGCACCATCGGCACACTTTCGGGAAAACCAGTCGGGAAATTCCTCGTAACCCACCTTAAGACTATCGAAAAAAGAATCATTGATGTCTAAATCTGAAAATTTCGCGTATCGCAGGCGGCGTGACATAATATTCCGAACTGTTTTGAGGTGCCAGCTGGCCCTTTGCCACTGGGTCGCGCTGCCAGCATTGAACTTGCTCTTCCCCCTACATGAGCACATTATTGAGTTGTACGCCACTTAGTTCTGTGGTTGCCCCAGCGGAAACTTGGCTCTATTCCGCTATCGGTACTGACCGTCCGCTCATGGTCGGCCTTGCCGGACGATGGCAGTGGGCGTGCAAGGGGAGGAACCTACCAGTTGCTATTCCCCAGCATGTTGCCCGGAGCGCTTACCCGACAACGGATCTGATAGGGAGGACAGAACAGACCTATTTATGGCTGGGGTCATCTGTGCGGTCGAAGCTGCGAACAAAAGCCGTCGCCCTCTATGATGAGAGGATTGCAAAGAAGGGTGCAACTGTAGGCCCCTCGTTCTTTGCGTTTTCGCTAACAATAACGATGACTCGGAGCTTCTGACGAGGGCAGGTCACAATGAAGATCCGCGCCATGATCGCCTCAGGCAAGTAGCTGCGGCAGTTCCGGCCCGCATGACTACCGTGCCGCCCGCGCGTTTCGCTGAGTAACGTCTCGAAGGGCGGCTCTCTAGAATGCGGCAATGCAGCATCCCTAACTGTCAACCGGCGGCTTTGGGCCGCTCTTGAATGCGCGAGGTGTAGCCCGAGCAACAGTCTAGGTATCGTTTATCTGCTGAGTAGTCGCTGCGCCGCTGGCCGAGGCAGAGCTGGTCACGTGCCGCAGCTGGGGGACCAGCGGGCCGGCGCCGCAAAGATGTGGCATACGCCAGACGAGTTTGCCCGACCTGCTTTTCATATGGTGGCAGCGGTTAAGGGGCTTGAGGGGTTCAACCGGGTCACGCCCGTCGCGGGGCCGACCTTTGTCGATGCAACCGTAAATGGGCGCAAGCTCAAGCGCGGGGCGCGGCTCTGGACCGTGGCGACGCCCACTTTCAAAGCGGAAACCTATCGCCATCTGCGCCTCGAACGGCCTTCGGATGAGGATCGCGCGCGGGGCGTGCCAACACCTGCAGGCACGATCCACCTGCCCGACTGGGCTGACAGCGAATGGTTGAAGCAACTCGTCGCCGAGCAGTTGGTCACGATCCGCGATCGGCGCGGCTATGCCCGGCAGGAATGGCAGAAGATGCGGGAACGGAACGAGGCGCTTGTTACACGCGTCTACGCCCGTGCGGCCGCCTGGATCCTCGGGGCTGATCGTTTCGATGAGCGGATGTGGCGGCAGTTGGAGAGGCAGGCGGGGGTGGAAACCGCAGCCAACTTGGAGATCGCTGCGATTAAGAAAGCGACGGAGCCTCAGGCCGGACAGATCACCGCCTCCCGGCGGCGGGGCTGGAAGATCAGCACGCCGAAATATATGGAATGAGCAGGGTCGTCTTGAACCTTGATGTCGAAGTGCCCTGCAAGATCTGAATGTCAGCAAGCGGCGCGCCATTGGTCTCAATCCAAGCGCGGCGCTGAGCGATAGCTTCAGCGTTCGCGCATGCTCAAGCCTCGGCCTCCGATGCTGCCGGATCGCCGCCGTGCAGAGCGCTATTGGACGGCCGTTTAACGACGTCGTTATGCACGTGCCTTAATCGATCAGGCTAGGCGCAGGCAGGCGGTGTCAACCGGGCCGTTACCGCCATCTCAAAGCTACCCCGCAAGATGCGTCAATATCGAATAGGGTAAGCCACGAAACGGCAGCCAACGGGCATTTTTGCCGGGCCGAGTGCCCGCGAATTCGGGGCAATGCAGGCCGGTGCACGCAATTGCGTGTGACTGCGATCTTTCTGGCGCAGTGTTGACGTGGTGCTGACGTAGACGTCCGAAGTTAAATCCCCAGCGCTCTACTGAGGAAATAAGCGTTTGATATATTTATATTTTTTGGTTGCGGGGACAGGATTTGAACCTGTGACCTTCAGGTTATGAGCCGCAGCCTCTGCTTTTATGGCCCACCTTGCTTTCCAACGACTTACCAGATAAGCTCTTGAAATGGCATAATCTTTCCCATGATTTCACGGGTATTCATCGACTCTTGACGAATCCCAGCATTCCCTAGGCAACGTTCACGGGTTGACCAGACGTTGACAATAGTTCCGGCGAACTGATCTCGATCATCTGCATCGCAGCGATCGAGCTCAGAACACGTCACTGGGAAGACCAGGCTATGTGCGGGAACCTGCTTCGCACTCAATGTTGAAGCGTCCCTCCAGAAGAGGTGACCCTTCCCGCACTTCCCTTGTCCCGCGAACATAGCTAGGTCGCCCTTCGACTGGAAATCAGTGCGTCGACAGACCCGCGCAGCTGCCGTTCAACCTTGCGCGGGGCATCGGTCTCAGGACTGGCAATATCGGAGCCCGAGTTGACACCGATGTGTCCTCACATATCTTGTGGTTCTTGGCACCTCAGTCCTCGGGAATTCATTTTGCTTAGCAAGCTCTTCACGACAGCAGTTCTGATGTTTACAACTGCTGCGCATGCCGCCGACGTGAGCCCTATGGGTGCCGACACGCAGGGTAGGGCTTTTTTCAAGATCTCCGGGGATTTCGAAAAGGGCGACGCCGAGAAGTTCCTCACATCAACAGATGGTGCCACCGATGCAGTGGTCCTTTTCGAAAGCGATGGTGGTGATTTGCAGACGGGCCTCGACATCGGGTCACTAGTCAGAATGCGCGGTTATGGCACTGCCGTCCTTGATGGCAAGTCGTGTTATTCGGCCTGCGCCCTTGCTTGGCTTGGTGGAACAAAGCGCATCGTCGGGACCGATGGCCATGTCAGTTTCCACGCCGCGTATATTCTTGAAGATGGCAACGCTCGGGAGTCCGGTGTGGCGAATGCGCTCGTTGGCGCCTATCTGAGCAAACTTGGCCTGAAAGAAGACGCCGTCATCTTCCTGACTTCTGCACCACCAGACGACTTCAACGAGCTTGATGCGCAATGGTCGGCGGATCTCGGGATCGAGGTGGAGTTCGCGTCGACGGGAAACATCGTTTCGGGGCTTAATGACCAAGATCGCACCGAGAAGGCCGTAGGCTCGGCACAGATGGCTTGGAAAGAGTTGAGTCCAGATCAAATCACAGCCATCACGTCCGCGGCAGAAAATGGCAACGGCGATGCGCAATGGAATATTGGGATTCTTTACCTTAGCGGGTTAAATGCACTTGTTCCGAAAGATGTTGAAAAGGCAGTTTACTGGCTTACCAAGTCTGCCGAACAGGGCCACGAGCGCGCGCAATTAAACCTGTACTTCGTCCATCGCGACGGCGAGGGCGTTCCTCGTGACCAGATTGTCGCTGGACAGTGGCTGATCAAGGCCTCCGATGCTGGCCTGAAGCAAGCAGACCGGGAACTGGCATCAATTTACATGTTCGGTGGCATCTTCGAGGCCGACGACGGCAAGGCTAATGTCTATCTGCAAAAGTTGGCAGATGAGGGTGACCCTTGGGCGCAATACAACTTCGCCATTAACCTACTCTTCGGGCGAGGGTTGGAAGTCGACGAAAAGCGTGCCTCCGAGCTTTTCAGGAAATCAGCCGAGAGCGGCTACACCGATGCACAGTTCCGGCTTGGCCTAGCTTATCTGAATGCTCAGGGCGTCCCGGTGGATTACAAAGAAGCTGCAAAATGGATGATGGCGGCAGCGGCGGCCGACAACTCTGACGCCCAGTATAGCTTGGCCTGGATGTACAGCGACGGTCAGGGTGTAGAAAAGAATCCTGAGCTGTCTGCAAAGTGGATGTCCGCGGCGGCCGTGAACGGAGATGCTTTCGCAAACTACTGGGTGGCCCAGAACTTTTCTTCTGGAACCGGTGTAGTACGAGATGATTACAACGCGGCGAATTTCATCTTGAAGTTTCTCCGCAGCAAGGACTTTCGCGGAAAAGACAATGCGACCGCTAGCCGGATAGTGAACACATACTACGGGGACTGGACCCCAGCGACCATCTCAGCCCTCCAAGAGGCGCTTGCAGAGAAGGGGTACTACAAGAAGCCCATCGATGGGAGCTGGGGGCCTTCCACCGCTGCGGCTGTCGAGGCCTTCTACAGTGCAGAAGCAAGGTAGCCTTCCCGACTGGGTCACAAGGAATGGCCAACTATTGGAGGTTCAACGGCTGCAATATGTCATCGGTGTCCAGCTTCAGCGCACTGCGCCAAAGTGACGTTTTGAAGACGTGGTGCACATGCTTGCCATCGCGCGTCTCTCGGGATTCGGACAGCAATCCTGCCTATTCAAGCGGGCGCTACACGCAGGACGAGAACACGGCCATTTCACGCCATACTGCCATAGCAGATTTCGTGGCCCCAAACGCAAAAAGCCCCCTGGGTTACA
>Ga0228701_1002156_pt1 | contig 12137 bp, 9 predicted proteins | sample McNCre117_Aug_MG_2_FD_178017 | JGI IMG/M metagenome (GOLD analysis project Ga0228701, IMG submission 178017) | Freshwater microbial communities from McNutts Creek, Athens, Georgia, United States - 11-17_Aug_MG | ecosystem: Environmental > Aquatic > Freshwater > Creek | place: USA: Georgia...
CTAAATTGATTTCCAGCGGATAATACCTCCCTTGGGGTATGTTGAGCGAAATTTCCCCCACTTGCCGCTGACCTCCCAAAATGCCCCCTTGCCAATCTTGAACCACATTCACCAATATCTTGTGGTTTATGATTTGGTGTATGATGACATCATATAGAAATGTGAATTTTCTAGCTTGGGTTTCATGCAATGGTTTACATGAAAATGTTAACCAAAGCTCCTCATATTTTCCCACAACCACGTCTTTGGTCGTACTGATCCCGATCGAATCGATACTTGTTTGCCACGTTTCCGAATTCGATCTAATTTTTATATGATCCATGAAATAACGCCGAATTTCGGGGCCATGGATATCGATTTTCTCCTTTGGCATTTTAAATGCCGTTTCAAAATCGATAAGCGGCATTTTAGCTTCTCCCATGATTCCTTGATCGGTCACATAGAGGTTCACAACCGAATTAGGCATGGGGTGTCCTTCTATTTTCTGGAATAGAAATAGCCCAATTAGAAATAGGAAGAGTTGTATTCGCTTAGTTTTTGGTTGTCGCATAATCGTTTATGCGGTCCCGCCAAACAGAGTGAAAGTGCACATTGTTTTTAAATATAATCCCATTTTGGACCGAGAATTCAATCCAAACATTTGGGCCATCAATTCTAAAATAGTCATTACGTGTGTTCATGCCATTCGTACCACTATGGAACAGATAGGTATTGTCTAATTGACTCGTGTATTGGTTCAGAATCTTGGCGGCATTTTCATCATCGATATCATTCACATAGGTCCTAAGGGCATTCAATACTAATTCCTTTTGACTTGCATTTAAATTGCCGCATTTCAAGCCCGTTTGAGTACCCGGGAATTGCCAATTGTTGTTTGGCCCTAAAAGCAAATCGCTGTAGCTTGTATTTGTATGCAATTGCGCATATTGATCCGCTGTTAAGCTTTTGATTATTTCAATAAATGCATTTTGTTCTTGGTTTAATGGCCCGTAGAAAACGCCACTTGAGCTCCAACTCAGCGGTTCGGTAGCCTCAAAATGTGGAGTTGCAGCAACCAATACGCCATCCTTATAGGTATTCGCAACCGTCTTATGGTGTCCGGTCATCATAATTTCAAATTGCCCTTTGGAAGCAGGTGTACCAAAGAAAGCTAAATAATAATTGCCCACTCCGTATGCGCTACCTCCTCCATTGGCGCTCAAATAATCGTCGGCCAACCACAATTGTTGCACTTCACTGTAACCCTCATCGGAGCTTGTTCCACTCATTTGCTTTACGATTTCTTTCGCTGCTGCCAATTGACTTGCATTCAATGCACTGAATGGAATTCCAATTCTTGGGGACATGGATGCAGGTAAATTACTCCACGTTTTGACATTGGCATAGGTATAACTCAATTGCGCGGATGCTAGTTGCGATGCACTTAAACTCGCTTTAAAATTATCACAAAGACAAACTAGCTTGTCAAACCCCGTTTTCGTTCCGCAATCAACTGTCTGACCTGTTGGTGTGCTTGTGCCAGTCCCTGAGCTTGAACTTGTTGGTGTGACGGTAGGATCGTCAGTTTTAATGCAGGAAAATAAAAATATACTAAGGCATAGGTAGATAATTACTTTTTTCATAAATGAAATACATGGGTTCAAATACGAATTTCGGCAATTCTATTTTTTTTCAATATTAAAAAAGAGGAAACGTAGAAATACGTAGATGAAACCCGTATAATTAATCGGAGATCCCTTGATTTAATTTTTTGTAAATTCAATAAACACATCCATACGATTGTGTGGCCCCTAAACATTAAACGCGATTAAATAGAAAAATCGATTTGAAAGTAAATGGATTTTTACAAGCCATGATATTATAATCGCGCAAACCGAAATTTTCAAATAAAATAAGCTTAGTAAAAGGTTTTAAAATCACAAAACCCTTTTCTTGGCTCTAGACAATAAAATCAATACTGTGCAAATAGGCTCCTTTTACTTCTGCAAGAAATTCTTGTTTATTCGTTCTAACATGATGGTAATCTTCTTGAACCATGTCAGGATTTAGTTTTCGAACATTCTCATCGCTCCACAAGGTTATTTCTGCAATAACAGGTAATAATGCGAGGCCACTCTCTGTTAGGGTATATATATTTGACTTTAGGTTACCTTCTTTTTTATTTTTCCTAATGATACCCGCTTCTTCTAATAATTTCAGCCTTGATGATAGGATATTGGAAGCAATACTCTCCTTGGATGTGGAAAAATCCTTGAATGTTTTTTTGTGAGAAAACAACATATCCCTAATTATCAGTAATGTCCATTTATCCCCTATGATGTCAAGGGCTGACGAAATCGGACATTGGCATCTAAAATCCATTTTCATTTCAATTTAAATAAAATTATTGCTTGCAAAACAAAAGTAATTGTATATTTGCTTTCAAAACAAAAGTAATAATTAAATTTAAAAAATGGAAAATAAAGAAACAAGTACAGAAAATGCCATTTCAGCAAAGCCTGCTTACATTATGGTACAAATGAAAGTTCAAAGCCTTGAAGAGCTAAATCAACGCTATGCACAATTTGCAATCCCAATTTTACTAAAACATGGTGGTCAAATGATTGCTGGCTCTCCGTCACCAAATATTAAAGAGGGAGATTGGAACGGAAATTGGGCTGCAGTGCTTCAATTTCCTAGTATGGAAGCTGCTGAAGGTTGGTATAATTCTGAAGAGTATAAACCATATAAGCAACTTCGTATAGATGAACTACAATCAGAGGAAGGAAGAGTAGTCATTATACCAGGCATGTAATGCTTAAGTCAAACATAGTCTATTTCAATATTTGCTTTATTCTTAAAAATTCTAGATAACAAAAAATATGAAAAAAGTATTAGTAACAGGAATTTCAGGTTTTGTTGGTCAGCATTGTGCTGCCGAATTATTAAAAAATGGGTATGCTGTAAGAGGGTCATTACGAAGTTTATCTAAGTCGGATGAAGTAAAAAATGGAATCAAAAAAGAGGTAGACCCTAAAGATAATTTAGAATTTTGCGAGCTCGACCTGATCAAAGATGAAGGTTGGGATGGAGCAATGGAAGGTTGTGATTTTGTTTTGCACGTAGCATCTCCTTTTATCGTGAAAGCACCTAAAGACGAAAACGATTTAATAAAACCTGCCGTTGAAGGTACATTAAGGGCTTTGAAAGCAGCTAAAAAGGCTGGTGTAAAAAGAGTAATACTTACCTCTTCAACAGCGTCTATGCAAGGGGGTCAATATGGTGTCGTAAAATTGAATCAGGATAGTTGGACGGATGTTAAAGATAAAAGTGTAACTGCCTACTTCAAAAGTAAAACACTAGCTGAAAAAGCTGCATGGGAATTTATCCAAAACCAAAATGGGGATTCAAAATTAGAGTTAGTGGTGATAAATCCAGGGCCAATTTATGGACCAACACTCACAGGAAATTTAGTGTCTGAATCAATGGATTTTTTCAAAAAATTAATCACTGGTAAAGTCCCCATGTTGCCTAAAGCAGATTCAGTCATGTCAGATGTTAGGGATATTGCCTACATACATGTAAAGGCATTAGAAAATGAAAAAGCAAATGGAAATCGATTTATTGTGACAACCGAAAAGTCACATAATTTTCAAGAAATTGCCAAAATTTTAAAAGCAAATGGGTATCAAAAAATTAGCACCACATTGGCCCCTACTTTTTTATTGAAATTTATGGCAAATTTTGATGATGAGGCGAAAGGAATGTTGCCTTTCATTGGAAATACAATAGAAGCAGATATTACTTTAACTAAAAATACATTTAATTGGAGCCCTATCTCTTTTGAAAAGACTGTATTAGACACAGCAAATTCTGTACAATCTGTATTAAATAAAAAAGTCTAATTTGATATTTTTTAATAAAAAAAAGCCATCCGTTAGATGACGGATGGCTTTTTGTTTTGCTCCCTTAATAGGTGGAATGTTGCAGCCATTTTTATTCAAAATGACCCAATAAACTAATTATTCAACAATAAAGTAAGCATATACATCCCCCCTATCTGTGGACCCCCAACGAATGAATAGTATTTTTGATTCAACAAATTAGTACCGCTTAACTTAATGGATACGGGAATGGATGTGAGCCGATACTGTACTTGTGCGTCCAAACTCCCATAGGCTGGTACCCAATCGTTGACTAAAAATGATTGCCAGTAAAAGGTGTTTTGCCAACGGTAAATAATGCCTGCTCCCCCGTTTTTCGCCAGTTTTGTGGAAGATAGCCCCACATTAAACACCCAATCCGGAGTGTTAAAACCATCTTCTATGCCATCATCGTTTTCCGATTTATCCAATTTAGCATAGGTCGCATTACCTATTAGCGACCAGGCTGCATTCATGCGATAATTAAATCCAAATGAAGCGCCATAGGTTTTTACTTCAGTCTTTGAATTCGTCCAAACCCGATAAGGCGACTGTAAGTTTTTGTCATTTAAAGCAAATGGGATAGAATCGGCCACTGCAGTTTTCGGAACATTCACATTTGTTTGGGCGATAAATGAGCGGTATTGGTTGTAATAAAAATCCAGATCTATGACTAAACGATTGCCCAAAAGCGCACCACGGTAGCCCCCTTCAAAAGATTGCAAATGTTCGGGTTCAATGTAGCTATATGGATTTTTCACGAGCATGCCTTTATTTTTCACAATCGCCTGTGTCTTCGTTAATCCATTTTTATTTACATCCGTCAATATCGCGGATTGAAATGCTGAGATGGAGGTGGCCAAATATGAATTTTCAAAAACACCCGATGACATGACAGGAAGTCCTCCCACGCGCTTTACTCCTCCGCTATTAATATTCGAATAGGCTTCAAAAATACTTGGAAAACGGTAGCCTTCCTGGTAACCTACACGTACACTATGAAAGCCGTTTGGTACAAAAACAGCCGTCAAACGAGGATTAGATGTTAGATTAAAATAATCGTTTTTGTCTACCCGAAACACAAAACCCAAGCGCAACTTTTCATCCCAAAGTTTCTTGGAAAATGAAGCATAAGCACCGGTCTTAGAATAAAGTATATCGCCCGTTTCATTTCCTTTTTCGGGATTAACAAAGTAGTTGCCATCCGACCCAATGAGATATGTTCTTCGGTCTGCTCCCACTAAAAGCTCCATTTTAAGTGCCTGAAGCACTTTCTTTTGACTTATGTTCCACTGTGCCTCGGCGTGAACTAAACGCGCCTGTACCTTTAAAGCTGCCCCCAAATCCCAATTATTTATTTGTTGTAATTTTGCCAACACATCTTGATAGGCCGATGTGCCTGGTTGGTAACGTCCAGCATCCGATGTAATTCTAGCCTGTTTTAGTGCATCAGAAACACTCGCTCCCAAAGCGCTTGCCGAGTTAAAGGCTTTAGTAAAATCCGCATACCAAACCACGTCAGACTTAAAATTCCGATCTATATTTTCCGCCATCGAACGAAGATTATAGGAGTTTCCTGTGTTCTCTGCATTCGTATAGAGCTTCATTGAAAGGGAAGGCGATTGATATTGAATGACGTGCTGGTCCAGAAAATAATCCTGAAGACGAAAGCGATTGGATCGCTGATACACATTGTCCAACAAGGCAAAATGATAGGTATAATGTAGCGTGGCCTGGGGCGAAATCCGATAAGAAAGCCCCACATCCCCTTTGGTGTTTTGAAGGGAATAATCGACGACATCGCGTTCTAAATACCCCGTGCGAGACACGACATACGATTTCCCCAATAAACTTATCGTTTTTCGGTTAGAGGATTCGTTGCCATACATGTTGACTAAATCTCGACCCGGATTGTCAGCACCTACTAAATTCGTGCTACTATTCGCCAAAGGGTTCAAATCTGTCAAATTATTTGCTTCCCAATCATATCCTTGCGTTAAAGATGCGTTTATTTTAAATGCGAGATTCGGTGAAAGGAGATGCGCATAGCGCAAATTTGACTCCCGATAAAATCGAGACGTAAAACCCAATTTTTGCTGGAAGGAGAAACCGAGCGATTCAAATGGGGATTTGGTCATCAAATTTGCCAGTCCGTTTACCGTATTCATTCCATATAAAGTGGACGCAATGCCGGTAACGATTTCCACTTGGTCGATGTCTAAGTCGGTGGGTCCTAGTGCATTTCCAATGGGACCGCCAATATGTGGCGATTGCATATCTACGCCATCCACTAATTGAGAGAACCGCACATTGGTTGTGTTCGAAAATCCTCGTGCGTTTAGCACTTTAAATCCGAGACTTGGCGTGATGAGTTGGACACCTTGCACATTTTCCAGCGCATCAAAAAACGAGGATTGGGAACTGCGTTGAAAGAAAGATTTATCTAACCTGCTGATACTAACAGGCGAGTAAAGAAGCTTCTCGCTAATCCGAGAAGAGCTGACTACCACTTCTTGTAAGTATTTGCTTGTTGTGTCTTTTTGAGCAACAAGTGAAAAATGAAGGAGGAAAAGAAGGAAAAATGTTCGCACGAGCATCGTTATATACTCAAATATACAACGGGGGCTTTATCTTTCCAAAAACAAGGGCAATTGCTCGGCTAAAAACTGCTGAAAGTTGCTTTGTAACACACGAAAAGCTTCCATTAATGCTAAGCCTTCAGGAGTTAATACGGTTTTCCCGCCTTTAATTCCGCCCGTTTGAGCTTGAACGATGGGACTTTTACAAAGTTGATTGAGCGAATTAACCATATCCCAAGCCTTTTTATAGGATAGACCCATCTGTTTCGCGGCTTGGCTGATCGATCCCGTCTCTTGGATATGCTGTAGCAACTCCAATTTCCCCGGGCCAAAGAGTTTCTCCTCCCCACAAAATACGCGGAGGGTTGCTTTTAGTTGTACAGAATCGTTTTGCTTTAGTAAATCATGAATGGCCATATGCAAAGCTACAAAAAAAGATGCGACCATATTGGGCGACCTATTCAACAAAATTGGAGTGGTTTTTAAACAAAAAAGGCGACATTTCTGTCGCCTTTTGCACTCTTGCTCCCTCTCCTGGGCTCGAACCAGGGACCCCATGATTAACAGTCATGTGCTCTAACCAACTGAGCTAAGAAGGAATATTGTTCCTATTGGGATTGCAAAAATAGGGGGCTAAATCATTAAATGCAAGATAGCCCCCTGTTTTTTTTCAATTTTATTTCTTTTCCGCCTTTTTAGCGTCCTTTTTCTTGACGATTTCGCCGTCCTTCAACTTCTTCGCAACCGTCGCATATGGACCCGAAATGATCTCCTGACCCTCTTTCAAACCTGAAATAATCTCAATGTTCTCAAAGTCAGAAATACCAGTCTTCACAACCACTTGCTTCGCCTTGCCTTTCTCCTCCACAAATACCACTTCTTTGATGCTCTCCTTGCGTTTCTTTGCCGCATTGGCATCCTCCTGCGTTGTTACTGCAGCTCCCTCAGAAGGCTTATCTCCGCCTTCCTTCGCTTCAACTGGGGCATCTAAGTCACGCGTAGTGACAGCTGATAATGGAACGCTTAAAATATTCGACTTCGTATTCGTTAAAATCTCCACAGATGCCGTCATTCCGGGCTTCAATGGATATGATAATTTCCCCTGAATCAAATCCGCATACGAACTACGTAACACACGAATCTTCACCTCAAATTCCGTTACAGCATCCGTTGTTACAGCTTGTGCTGTCCCCGACGAATTCGCTGAACTTGCCACTTCATACACAACTCCCTTAAACTTACGCTCAGACGAAGAGAATGCATCCACATCGATCAATACTGTATCGCCTAAACTCACGCGCGTAATGTCATTCTCATTCACATTCACCCGAACTTCCATATTATTCAAATTCGCAATGCGCAACATCTCCGTTCCCGCCATCTGTGAAGTACCTACCACACGCTCCCCTAACTCTACATTCAACTTCGAAATAATCCCACTCTGTGGCGCATAAATCGTCGTCTTCGTTAAGTTCGTCTTCGCTTCCTTAAATGCCGCCTCCGCAGATTTTACGTTAAAGTTGGCCGCTTTCACATTCGCTTTCGCAGCTTCCAAATCTTGTTTGGCAACTAAATAGGCCGACTGGAACTGATCAAAATCCGAATCCGAAATCACTTTATCGTTGTGCAAACGGTTGTTCCGATCAAAGTCAATCTTCGCTTTGCTCAAACGAGCCTCGCTCTGCGCCAATACCGCCTTGCTCTGCTCAGAACCCGCCTTCTGCGCATTCACTTGCGCCTCCGCACGAGCCAAAAGCGAAACATAATTGTCCGGACGAATCTTCAATAATTCCTGTCCAGCAACAACCGAATCACCCTCTGCAACTTTCAAAGAAACAATCTCACCCGAAACATCCGGAGAAACCTTCACCTCAACCTCCGGCTGAATCTTTCCCGAAGCAGATACTTTCTCCACGATTGTCGCCTTCACCACTTTAGCATATTCAACCTCTGTCGGCTCCGCCTTTCCAATCCACTCCATCTTCTTCGCCAAAGCCAAGCCTCCAAAAATCAATATCACCACACCCGCGATGATCATCCATGTTTTTTTGTTATTCATAATCTTAATTATTGTAGAGACGCGATACCTCGCGTCTTTTGTTAAATAAATCCTTTAATGTTTTATTATTTAGACGCGAAGTATCGCGTCTCTACTTTATCCCTCTAAAAAGTCAAACTTTTCCCTTGATAAAAATCCAAAATCTTCGTCCGAAACACAAAATCGTATTTCACCTGAATCAAAGCCAAACGCGCCTTATCCAAATTCGTCTTCTGTAAATTATAACTCACAAAATCAATCGTTCCCGCATTAAAGCGACTTTCCGAAGCCCGGAAACTTTCCTCCAAAGCCGAAACTTGCTGAGAAGAAGCCTCATACTTATTCGCCGCATTCGTCATATTCACATAGGCCTGCTCGATATTTTGACGCAAGGTCAAGCGCGCACGATCCGCCTCAATCTCCGCATTCTGCTTTTGCAATCCCGCCTGCAATACCCGCGTGCGATTCGCATATTTGGCAAATATCGGAATGTTTAAGTTCAAGGAAACCACCTTGTTTTGCGTATTGTTCAACTGATCAAAATAACCCACCGTCGTACCTTCACCATATTTCGGCTGCACCGTCGACACCGGATAATTCGTTCCACCAATCGCCACCGAACCTAAATTCACCGTTTGGGTGCCTAATAATTCAATCGTTTTTAAGGCATTGGACTGGTTGGCAGACCAACTGCTGCTCAACGATAATGTAGGCAATCGAAACGCCTTCGCCACATCCACACTCTTCGCCGCACCCTGAACACGGAAATCCGCCGCACGAACGAGTGGTTGGATTTCAAGGGCTTTGGCATAAATGTCATTCACCGACAAATCATACGCCTTCGAAGATGGCACGGGCACCTGAATGCGCTGCAAATCAAAAGCCTGAATCGAAGAATCATTCAGCAATTGTTGCAAAGTCAACTTATTAATGTCTAAGGTACTTTGGAATGACACGACATTGGATTCTTCATTCGCCAATTGCGCCTTTAAATCCAAGACATTTGATACGGGTAGGGTACCCGCTGTGACCAATTTCTGCGTACGATCGATTTGTAACTTGGTGATTTCGGTCTGCGCTTTGGCAATCGACAATTGATCCTCCGCATTTAAAATAGACAAATACGAAAGTACCACCTGCAAAGCGATATTCTCACGCATCGACAACAAATCCTGTTGGGTTGCCTTCAATGCAAACTCGTTCTGTAAGATACTATTGCGCAATTGACCTCCATTAAATAAGGTCATATTGGCATTCAAACCAACGTTATTGTAATTGATATTTCGCGAATCATAGCCGTTGGTGTACGGGTTAATCGACCGACCAAAACTGGCCGCTTGATTAATATTACCCCCTAAGGACGGAAGTTGATTGTATTTCGACTGTTGGTAGGTCAGCTCCGCATTTTTCAAATTGAGCTCATAAGACTTCACCGTCAAATTATGCTGTAGCGCGATATCAACCGCCTGGCTTAAGCTCAAATGAACCACCTGCGCATTACCCTGAATCGCAGTCTGAGCTTGAGTGCCCAATGACATTCCGGTCAACAAGGCAAGTGAAAGATATTTTTTAATAGACATAGGCGTCGATAGAATTAGTTCACAATAATACACAAATGCTCGTTTAGCAAACTAAACTTTTGGATAAACGGCAAGAGTCGCTGATAAAATCCGGGATTACTGCACCACAGGAAATCGCCGTTTAGCCTCCGCTCTAGAAAAAGCGTTAAAATGCCACCATTCAAATTCGATGCGCATGAATCCGGCCGACTGCATCGCGTCCCGCAAAATTAGGCGGTTTTGATAAGCCGTTTGGCTTAATTTACCCGCTGCCAAAAGTGCCTTTTCCTTGGAAGGATAGGCCAAATCCCCGAAGAAATCAAATTTTGTTCCCATATCTAAGGGCTTGCCTTGGGCGTCAGCGACTGTTAAATCCAAGGCAGACCCATAATTATGGATGGAATGTTCCTTCGGATTGGCCACATATTTTTGCCGCTCAGCCGGTGTATATTGGGTCAACGTATTCCACAAAACCCACTGAATAGAAAAGGGGCGTGCCGCATCGTAAATCAATAAATGATACCCCGGATGTTTCTTTTCCAAAGCGGCCTGAGCCTTCTTTAACATGTCCAATACCGGCTTTTGCACATAGGCATGTTGGAGACAACCATAAACATCCTTGCCCATGAAATTATCGGCCGTCGCATATTTCAATTCCACCATCACACCAGGGGCGTTCGACGAGACCTCTAAGAGCCCTTGCTTTTGCATGGCAAGCTCGTAGGAACAGTTCGTTTTTTGAGCCCAGGCAGCGAAAGAGAGGAGCAGAAGGAGCAGGGTGCGCATATTAATCGGAGATTTTCCCTAAATTTAACCAAATTTCCTCGACCCTATGGCATTAAACTGGATTTGGTTTTTATTCTTCGGGGTGGCCTTTGTGGTCGCCATTATTCAATACCTTTTCTTCGGAAATGCCGAAATATTCAAAATTCTAGTCGACGGGATGTTCGATTCCGCCGAAATCGCCGTCATGAAAATCGCCTTGCCGCTCGCCGGTGTCATGACTTTTTTCATGGGTATTTTGCAAGTAGGGGAGAAGGCAGGCGCCATTCATTTTTTAGCGCGAAGAATTGGTCCTTTTTTCTCTCGTTTATTCCCCGAGATTCCGAAAGACCACCCCGTGCATGGACAAATGATCATGAACTTTTCGGCGAATTTACTGGGCTTGGATAATGCGGCGACACCCTTTGGGTTAAAGGCGATGCAGAGTTTGCAAGACGTAAATCCCGATAAAGAAACCGCGTCGAATTCACAAATCATGTTCTTGGTCCTACACTCCGCGGGCCCCGTGTTGATTCCCTTAAGTATCATGGCCCAGCGGGCTATTTACGGCGCACAAGATGCCTCTGATATCTTTATTCCTTGCCTCATGGCAACCTATGCGACGACCATTACGGGTTTAATCTTTGTCGCGATCAAACAAAAAATCAACTTGTTGGAGCCCACACTCTTTGCTTGGCTCGCTGGCTTAACGGCTTTTTTAGGGGGAGTACTGTGGTATTTCAGCTCTTTGCCCAAAGAAGCGATTGAAATTCAATCCAAAGTCATCTCAAACGGGATTTTATTCCTATTAATCTTCTCCTTTATCGCAGCCGCGATGCGCAAGAAAATCGACATTTTTGGAACCTTTGTGGAAGGGGCGAAAGGGGGATTTGAAACATCGGTCAAAATTATTCCCTACCTCGTGGGAATGCTAGTCGCGATTTCTTGTTTACGAAATTCGGGGGTATTGGGCTATCTGGTTGACGGAATTAAATACGTGGTAGATTTGTCGGGCATTGATAATCGCTGGGTGGATGCCATGCCAACGGCCTTATTGCACCCCGTGAGTGGCAGCGGTTCGCGCGCCATGATGATTGATACGATGAAGACCTTTGGGTCGGATTCGTTTGTGGGTCGCTTGTCTTGTGTTTTCCAGGGATCTGCAGAAACTGTCTTGTACGTGGTGGCCTTATACTTTGGCTCCGTACAGGTGCGTAACATTCGTTATACCTTATGGGCGGGTCTATTCGCTGATTTTGTCGGTATCGCGACTGCGATTTGGGTCAGCTATTTGTTT
>Ga0228701_1002160_pt1 | contig 12127 bp, 8 predicted proteins | sample McNCre117_Aug_MG_2_FD_178017 | JGI IMG/M metagenome (GOLD analysis project Ga0228701, IMG submission 178017) | Freshwater microbial communities from McNutts Creek, Athens, Georgia, United States - 11-17_Aug_MG | ecosystem: Environmental > Aquatic > Freshwater > Creek | place: USA: Georgia...
AGCGGATCGGTGAAGCGGCTTGACTTGTTGGTGACCACACCCCAGGGCAACCCCAGACTGACCAGCGCAGCGATCATGTCAATGACCCCATCAAAGATGCGGGTGCGCTCGGTCATGGCGTTTTCGTAATTGACGAAAAACTCCTCGCGCATGGCCAGAAAATCGGGGTGCTCAGGCGTCATCCCAAAGGCAATGCCCAGCATGCCTCGGGCACCGGCGCCCGCCATGGGTCGATACATGTCCAGAGGCAATGAAGGCATGCCACGCGCCACGCGCATCTTGTCTGCAGCCGCCCCCAGATCAGGAGCACTGTCGATCAATGTGCCATCCAGGTCAAACAACACGGCTTGAACTTGCTCAAACATCATTCAGTTCTTTCTGCAGGCCAGCAGGTAATTCACACTGGTGTCCTGGCTCAACCAGTAGCGGCGAGTGAACGGGTTGTATTCCATGCCTTTGAAGCCTTGCGCATCCAGACCAGCATCGCGTGCCCATTGCGACAGCTCACTGGGCTTGACCATGCGGGCGTATTCGTGCGTGCCTTTGGGCAGTAATTGGAGGATGTACTCCGCCCCGAGAATGGCAAAAAGAAAGGATTTGGGATTGCGGTTGAGTGTGGAGAAAAATACCCACCCACCGGGCTTGACCAATTGGGCACAGGCTTGGACCACCGAAGCGGGGTCTGGCACATGTTCCAGCATTTCCATGCAGGTCACCACATCGAACTGCTGCGGCTGTTCTGCAGCCAGTGCTTCCGCACTGATCTCGCGGTATTGCACTCCTGTGGTGCCCGCTTCCAGGGCATGCAGCTGTGCGACTTTGAGGGACTTGGTGGCCAGATCAATGCCCAGCACATCTGCACCTTTGCGCGCCATGGCATCGGCCAAAATGCCTCCGCCACAACCCACATCGACCACTTTCTTGCCAGTCAAAGAAGCCTGGCCGTGGATCCACTCCAGTCGCAGCGGATTGATCTGATGCAGGGGGCGAAACTCGCTCTCCGGGTCCCACCAACGGTGGGCCAGCTCGGAAAACTTGGCCAGTTCGGCCGGATCAACGTTGGTATGGCTCATGTTTTGATTGTCGCGCAGACGGCCAATACTTTTGGATAGCCCATGAAAAAAGCCCCATTGCTGGGGCTTTTGGAGTTCACGCGGAAGTGAGATCAGTTGGGGCGTGTACCCACCACTTCGATTTCCACGCGGCGGTTTTTGGCGCGGCCGGCAGAAGTCTTGTTGTCAGCCACAGGCTGCTTCTCGCCTTTGCCTTCGGTGTAAACGCGGTTCTTTTCGATGCCTTTGGACACCAGGTAAGCCTTCACAGCGTCAGCGCGCTTGACCGACAGTTTCTGGTTGTACTTGTCAGTACCGATGGAGTCGGTATGACCCACAGCGATGATGACTTCCAGGTTGATGCCCTTGACCTTGCCGACCAGATCGTCCAGCTTCGCTTTGCCTTCTTTCTTCAGCACAGACTTGTCGAAGTCGAAGAATGCGTCAGCAGCGTAAGTCACCTTGGTCGCAGCTGCTGGAGCAGGTGCAGGTGCAGGTGCGGGTGCAGCCTTGGGTGCAGGAGCGGCCACAGGAGCAGGAGCAGCCTTAGGAGCCACGATAGCACCGTCGCAACCAGCAGCAGCTGTAGCGGGTGTCCAGTTGGCATCACGCCAGCAGTATTCGTTGGTGCCGTTTTTCCAAACCAGTTCACCGGTGCCATTGCGCCAGTTATCGACAGTTTGAGCGCCAGCGGCAGTGGCCAGGGCCACGGAAGCAATCAGCATCGCCACTTTGTTGAGTTTTTTCATGGTCTTCCTCTGAGATAAAGCCGCAGCAGCGCTGCGAAAAACTGAACGATGCAGATGACCATCACCTGCACGTTGACATTTATTGTGCCATACGAGACCGCCAGCTTCGGCAAATGCGAGACAGCGTCTGCTTGGGCTACCTAAATTAAGTCAGAACGTTGCATTTAAGCGACAGCCTATTGCACCTAAAATTGAGGGTTTGCAGCGCCCCTAATTCCCTTCTCTATATATATGACTCAGTTCGCCAAAGAAACTTTGCCCATCAGTCTTGAAGAGGAAATGCGGCGCAGTTACCTCGATTACGCCATGAGTGTGATTGTGGGCCGGGCACTGCCCGATGCCCGTGACGGGCTAAAGCCTGTTCACCGTCGCGCCTTGTTCGCCATGCATGAGCTGAACAATGACTGGAATCGTCCTTACAAGAAGTCCGCCCGTATCGTGGGTGACGTGATTGGTAAATACCACCCACACGGTGACCAGTCGGTGTACGACACCATTGTGCGCATGGCGCAGGACTTTTCGATGCGCCACATGCTGGTGGACGGTCAGGGCAACTTCGGTTCGGTCGACGGCGACAACGCGGCCGCCATGCGCTACACCGAAATTCGTCTGGCCAAGATCGCCCACGAGATGCTCGGCGACATCGACAAGGACACGGTGGACTTTGGCCCCAACTACGATGGCTCGGAAAAAGAACCGCTGGTGCTGCCCTCGCGCCTGCCCAACCTGCTGATCAACGGCTCCGGCGGTATCGCCGTCGGCATGGCCACCAACATCCCGCCGCACAACCTCAACGAGGTGGTGGACGCTTGCCTGCACTTGCTGCGCAACCCCGAGGCTTCCATTGACGAATTGATGGAGATCATTCCGGCTCCCGACTTCCCGACCGCCGGCATCATCTACGGCATCACCGGCGTCAAGGACGGCTACCGCACAGGCCGCGGCCGCGTGGTCATGCGTGCCAAGTGCCACTTTGAAGACATCGACAAAGGCCAGCGCCAATCCATCATCGTGGACGAGCTGCCCTACCAGGTCAACAAGAAGTCCTTGCTTGAGCGCATTGCCGAGCTCGTGCACGAAAAGAAAATCGAAGGCATCAGCCACATCCAGGACGAGTCGGACAAGTCCGGTATGCGTGTGGTGATCGAGCTCAAGCGCGGCGAAGTGCCTGAGGTGGTGCTCAACAACTTGTACAAGCAGACCCAGCTGCAAGACACCTTCGGCATGAACATGGTGGCCCTGATCGACGGCCAACCCAAGCTGTGCAACCTCAAAGACCTGATCCAGGTCTTCCTGTCGCACCGCCGCGAAGTGGTGACACGCCGCACCGTGTTCGAGCTGCGCAAGGCCCGCGACCGTGGCCACGTGCTCGAAGGCTTGGCTGTGGCATTGGCCAACATCGACGACTTCATCGCCATCATCCGCAATGCGCCCACACCGCCCGTAGCCAAGGCCGAGCTGATGACCCGCAGCTGGGACAGCCAACTGGTGCGCACCATGCTCACCCGCGCCCGCGAAGACGGCTCGGTCATCAACGCCGATGACTACCGCCCCGAAGGTCTGGAAGTTGAATACGGCATGGGCAAAGACGGCCTGTACCGCCTGTCGGACACGCAAGCACAAGAGATTTTGCAAATGCGACTGCAGCGCCTGACCGGCCTGGAACAAGACAAGATCGTGGCTGAATACAAAGAGGTTATGGCCGAGATCGAAGATCTGCTGGACATCCTGTCCAAGCCCGAGCGCGTCTCCACCATCATTGGCGACGAACTCGGTTCGGTGCGCCAGGAATTCGGTCAAACCAAGATCGGTGCGCGCCGCAGCCAGATCGAGCACAGCGCACAGGACCTCTCTACAGAAGACCTGATCACGCCCACCGACATGGTGGTCACGCTCAGCCACAGCGGCTACATCAAGAGCCAACCGCTGTCTGAATACCGCTCGCAAAAGCGCGGTGGCCGTGGCAAACAAGCCGCTGTCACCAAAGAAGACGATTGGATTGACCAGCTCTTCATCGCCAACACGCACGACTATTTGCTGTGCTTCTCCAACCGTGGCCGTTTGTACTGGCTCAAGGTGTGGGAAGTGCCTGCGGGTTCACGCGGTTCACGCGGTCGCCCGATCGTCAACATGTTCCCGCTGCAAGAAGGCGAAAAAATCAACGTCGTCTTGGCCCTCACCGGCGAAGCACGCACCTTCCCTGAAGACCAGTTTGTGTTCATGTCGACATCGATGGGCACGGTCAAAAAGACTTCGCTCGACGAGTTCAGCAACCCCCGCAAGGGCGGCATCATCGCCGTCAACTTGGACGAGGGCGACTTCCTGATTGGCGCGGCTTTGACCGACGGCAGACACGACGTGATGTTGTTCAGCGACGGCGGCAAAGCCGTGCGCTTTGACGAAAACGATGTGCGCCCCTTGGGCCGCAGCGCCCGCGGTGTGCGCGGCATGATGATCGAAGAAGGTCAAAGCGTCATTGCCATGCTGGTGTCTGAACAAGAAGACCCAGCGGCTGTGACCGACGACACCGTGGCCCGCGCCAGCGTGCTGACCGCCACTGAAAACGGCTATGGCAAGCGCACCAACATCAGCGAATACACCCGCCACGGCCGTGGCACCAAAGGCATGATTGCCATCCAGCAATCCGAGCGCAACGGCAAAGTCGTCGCCGCCACCTTGGTGCAAGCCGAAGACGAAATCATGCTCATCACCGACACCGGCGTGCTGGTGCGTACCCGAGTGGCCGAAATCCGTGAAATGGGCCGCGCCACACAGGGCGTGACTCTGATTGGTCTGGACGAAGGTGCCAAGCTCAGCGGCTTGCAACGCATTGTCGAAAACGATGCAAATGCGACCGACAGCGACAGCGCAGAAGACAACACCACAGGCGACGAGGCTTGATTCGCAGATGACGCGTCCGTTTAACTTTTCTGCAGGCCCAGCGGCCATGCCACTGGAGGTGTTGCAGCAAGCCGCCGCCGAGATGACCGATTGGAATGGCAGCGGCATGGGCGTGATGGAAATGAGCCACCGTGGCAAAGAATTCATCAGCATCTACGAACAAGCCGAAGCCGATGTGCGCGAGCTGTTGGCGGTGCCTGCCCACTTCAAAATCTTGTTCATGCAAGGCGGTGGTTTGGCAGAAAACGCCATCGTCCCTTTGAACCTCTCACGCGGCGAAACCGTCGATGTGGTGGTCACTGGCAGCTGGAGCGAGAAGTCGTACAAAGAAGCCAGCAAATACTGCACCTCGCATTTGGCGGCCTCTGGCGCTGACAGCCACTTCACGGCCATCCCAGCTGCTGCGCAATGGCAACTCAGCTCGGGCGCACAGTACGTCCACATCTGCACCAACGAAACCATTCACGGTGTGGAATTTCACACCCTGCCCGACCTCAAAGCCTTGGGCTCTGATGCGCCGCTGGTGATTGACTTTTCGTCACACGTACTCTCACGCAGCGTCGATTGGGCACGAGTGGGGGTGGCCTTTGGCGGCGCACAAAAGAACATTGGCCCTGCGGGCGTGACCTTGGTCATCGTGCGCGAAGACTTGTTGGGCCATGCGCTCAAAGCCTGCCCCAGCGCGTTCAACTACAAAACCGTGGCCGACAACGGCTCGATGTACAACACGCCACCGACGTACAGCATCTACATGGCGGGCTTGACCTTCCAGTGGCTCAAGCGCCAAGGTGGCGTGGCCGCCATGGAGCAACAAAACATCGCCAAGGCCAAGCTGTTGTACGACTATCTGGACAACTCCAGCTTCTACAACAACAAGGTCGCGCACGACTGTCGCTCGCGCATGAACGTGCCCTTCTTCCTGGCCGATGAATCGCGCAACGACGCCTTCTTGGCCGGCGCAAAAGCCGCAGGCTTGTTGCAACTCAAAGGCCACAAGTCGGTCGGCGGCATGCGCGCCAGCATTTACAACGCCATGCCCATCGAAGGCGTGCAGGCGCTGATCGCTTACATGCGCGACTTTGAAACCCGCCAGGCTTGATGGCCGAGCGGTTCTCCATTTGAGGGACTCGACATGAGCCAACCCATCCAGTCCGAAGCCCTGGGCGCCTTGCGCGTTCAGATCGATTCGCTTGACAAACAGCTGCTGCAGTTGCTCAACGACCGCGCCAAAGTGGCCGAAAAGGTCGGTGAAATCAAGCGTGCAGAAGGCTCGCCTTTTTTCCGACCCGACCGCGTGGCCCAGGTCATCGAGAAAATCACACACGCCAACCCAGGGCCCCTGCACAACGAGCATGTGGCCTCGATCTGGCGTGAAATCATGTCGGCGTGTCTCGCGCTTGAAGCCCCTCAGCGCGTGGCAGTGCTCGGCCCGCAAGGCACATTCTGCGAACAGGCCGCGATCGAGTTCTTTGGCAGCGCGGCCAACCTGATTTACTGCACCAACTTCGACGAAGTCTTCCACGCCACCGCCGCAGGCACTGCCCAGTACGGCGTGGTGGGCATGGAAAACTCCACCGAAGGTGTGGTGGCCCGTTCGCTCGATTTGTTTTTGCGATCGCCCGTGCATGTGGTGGGCGAAGTCAGCTTGCAGGTGCGCTTCAACCTGCTGCGTCAGCTCAATTCGGATGCAGGCATCGAAGTCGTGATGGCACACCCTCAGGCCCTGGCTCAATGCCAGGGTTGGTTGACCAAACATTTGCCCCATGTGGAACGCCGCGCCGTGTCAAGCAATGCCGAAGGTGCACGCCTGGCCGCCACCAACCCGGCTTGGGCGGCCTTGGCCAGCGAGCGTGCAGCCAGTCAGTTTGGCCTGCACATCGTGCACCACGCCATCCAGGACGAGGCCTACAACCGCACCCGCTTTGCGGTCATCGCATTGCCGCAAACCCTGGCCACACCGCCCGCCTCGGGCAAGGACTGCACCAGTCTGGTGGTCTCGGTGCCCAACCGCCCCGGGGCCGTGCACGACTTGCTGGTGCCGCTCAAGAACAATGGCGTGTCGATGACGCGCTTTGAATCGCGCCCAGCCAAATCGGGTCAGTGGGAGTATTACTTCTACATCGACATTCAAGGCCACATCAGTCAGCCGCATGTGGCAGCCGCACTCAAGGAACTGCAGGGCCTGTGCGCGTTTTACAAAGTGCTGGGGTCTTACCCCATTTCTGAATGATGTTTCAGCGACTCGCCCTCATTGGCTGTGGCCTGATGGGCGGCTCGTTTGCGCTTGCGCTGCGCCAGGCAGGACTGGTGGCGCACGTGGCGGGTTTCAGTGCATCCGAGGGAACCCGTCAGAAGGCACTCCAGCTCGGCGTGATCGACTCGGCCTGCGCCAGCGCCGCACAAGCGGTTGAAGGCGCCGATCTGGTGCTGGTGGCCGTGCCGGTGCGGGCCACGGAAGACACACTGCGCACCATCGACCCGGTGCTTGCACCCCATGCACTCGTCATGGACGTGGGCTCCACCAAGGGCAATGTGGTGACCGCCGCCCGCAACGCTTTGCAGCGCAGCCTGAGCAACTTCGTGCCCGCCCATCCGATTGCAGGCAAAGAGGTGGCCGGCATCGAACACGCCGAAGCCACGCTTTACCGCGACCGGCAACTCATCCTCACGCCCTTGCCGGAAAACCCGTCGGCACGCGTACAACTGGCGCGTCAAGTGTGGCAAGCCCTGGGCAGCCGTGTGCTGGAACTCAGCCCCGAAGCACACGACGCCAGCTTCGCCGCTGTCAGCCACCTGCCCCATCTGACCGCTTTTGCGCTGGTCAATGCCGTGGCCCGCCAGCCGCAAGGAGCCGAGCATCTGTCCATGGCGGGACCAGGTTTTCGGGATTTTTCGCGCATCGCCGCCAGCGACCCCAGCGTCTGGCGTGACATCTTGCTGGCCAACCGCGATGAAGTGCTGCGCCAAAGTAACCTCATGCGAGAGGCCCTGCATGAATTCGAAACGGCCATGCACTTGGGAGACGCAGAGCGCCTGCAGGCTCTGATCCATGAAGCCAGTCAGACCCGCAGCCGCTGGCGCCTGGGTGGAGCGGATTCGGACGTCTGACGCCCGCCGCGTCACCTGCATGACGCCCTGCCCTCAAGGCAGGCACTAGAGTGGTGCACATGAACACCGCCCCTGCCGACCCTTCCCTGATCGACTCTCGCACTGCCGCCTGGCGTCTGCTCACTGTGCTGGGCCTGGTGGTGCTGGGCAACAGCAGCATGTACGTGGTCTCGGTGGTGCTGCCTGCAGTGCAGGCCGAATTCGGCATTGGCCGCGCCGACGCGTCTTTGCCCTACACCTTGATGATGATTTGCCTGGGCCTGGGCGGTCTGTGGACCGGCAAGATGGCCGACAAGCATGGTCTGACCCCCGTGTTGCTGCTGGGCTCAGCCGCTGTGTGTGCCGGCTTTGTGGGCGCAGGCATGGCGAGCAGCATCTGGTGGTTCGGCCTGGCGCACGGGCTCATGGGCCTGATTGGCAGTGCCGCCACCTTCGCGCCCCTCATGGCCGACACCGCCCTGTGGTGGAACCGCCGCCGGGGGATCGCGGTGGCGATCTGCGCCAGCGGCAACTACATCGCAGGCAGTTTCTGGCCTCCACTGGTGCAGTACGGCATCGACACCATCGGTTGGCGCAACACCTACACCGGCCTGGGCCTGGTCTGCGGCATCGGCATGGCCCTGCTGGCCTTGCGCATGCGCCAGCGGCCACCCATGGTGCTGGCCTCAGCCCCAACGCCAGCGGGCCAAGCACCCGCACAAGATCGCACCAGGCCGTTTGGCATGCCCCCCGGACGCGCCCAGCTGCTGCTGTTTGTGGCTGGCGTGGCCTGCTGTGTGGCCATGTCCATGCCGCAGGTGCACATCGTGGCGTATTGCACCGACCTGGGCTTTGGCGCAGCACGCGGCGCTGAAATGCTCTCGCTCATGCTGGCCAGCGGCATCGTCAGCCGCCTGGTCTCGGGCCTGATCTGCGACCGCATCGGCGGCATCCGCACCTTATTGCTGGGCTCGGCCCTGCAGGGCATTGCGCTCCTCATGTTCCTGCCCTTTGACGGTCTGGTGCCGTTGTATGTGGTCTCGGCCATGTTTGGCCTGTTCCAGGGCGGCATCGTGCCGTCTTATGCCATCATCATCCGCGAACACTTTGACCCGCACGAAGCGGGTGCCCGCGTGGGCTCGGTCATCATGGCCACACTGCTGGGCATGGCCCTGGGTGGCTGGATGTCGGGCTGGATCTTCGACCTGACGGGCAGCTACAAGGCGGCCTTCCTCAACGGCCTCGGCTGGAACCTGCTGAACCTGTCGATCGCGACCTGGCTGTTCCTGCGCCTGCGCAAGCAGGGTACGAATCGCTGAGCCGATCCTGAAACCGGGCAGGCATCGGGGACAATAGCGCTTTTGCCCCGTTGCTGAACAGGGTGACCCGCCTCAGCCTGCCCGACCATGTACGCCATTCCTTTCCTGGACCTGCCTCCACTCACCGGTGCCTCCGGTGCCGTCACCCTGCCCGGCTCCAAAAGCATTTCCAACCGCGTGCTGCTGCTGTCGGCCCTGTGCGAAGGCACGACCGTGGTCCACGATCTGCTCGACTCGGACGACACCCGCGTGATGCTGGCCGCGCTGCGCCAGCTGGGCTGCGGGGTCGATGTGCAGGGGACCACGGTGACCATCACCGGACTGGGCGGTCGTGCCTGGCCGCAGCAGGCGATTGAGTTTTTCATGGGTAATGCAGGCACCGCCATGCGCCCGCTCACGGCGGCACTGGCCGTGCACGGCGGTGACTTCACGCTCAAGGGCGTGCAGCGCATGCACGAGCGCCCGATTGGCGATCTGGTGGACGCCCTGCGTGAGCTGGGCTGCGCCATTGATTACTTGGGCAACGAAGGCTACCCTCCTCTGCGCGTGCGCCAACCTGCGCTGCAGCTGGACAAGCCCATTCCGGTGCGCGGCGATGTGTCCAGCCAATTCCTCACAGCCCTGCTGATGGCGCTGCCTTTGGCGGCTCAAGACCGTGCCATCACCATCGAAGTGGTGGGCGAACTGATTTCCAAGCCCTACATCGAGATCACGCTCAACCTGCTCTCGCGCTACGGCATTGCCGTGGAACGCCAGGCCTGGGAACGCTTTGTCATTCCTGCGGGCAGCCGCTACCAGTCACCCGGCAGCATCCATGTCGAGGCTGATGCATCTTCGGCCAGCTACTTCATCGCGCTGGGCGCCATTGCCGAGGGCACGGGCATCCGCGTCAATGGCGTGGGCGCCGACTCGATCCAGGGCGACATCCGTTTTGTGGAAGCCGCCCAGCTCATGGGCGCCCAAGTCACCAGCGGCCCCAACTGGCTCGAAATCACCCGCGGTGCCTGGCCCCTCAAGGGCATCACGCTCGACTGCAACCACATCCCCGATGCCGCCATGACGCTGGCCGTGATGGCGCTGTACGCCGACGGCCCGACCACGCTGACCAACATCGCCAGCTGGCGCGTCAAGGAAACCGACCGCATCGTTGCCATGGCCGCCGAATGCCGCAAGCTCGGCGCCACAGTCGAAGAAGGCCCGGACTGGATCAAGGTCCACCCACTGCCCACAGGGGCCTGGCGGCACGCCAGCATCCACACTTACGATGACCATCGTGTAGCCATGTGTTTCTCGCTGGCCGCCTTCAATGCAACCCAAGTGCCTGTGCGGATCGAAGACCCCAAGTGCGTGGCCAAGACCTTCCCGGATTACTTCGAGACCCTGTTTGAGGTGGCCACGGCCGACACCAACCGCATTCCGGTCATCTGCATCGACGGCCCCACCGCCTCGGGCAAGGGCACACTGGCCAGCCGCGTGGCGGCGCAGCTGGGCTACCACTACCTGGACTCGGGCGCGCTCTACCGCGTGACGGCCCATGCCGCCCTCCAGGCCGGCCTGACACTCGAAGCCGCCGACGAAGCCCGCATTGCCGAACTGGCGCGCCACCTGCCCGTGCGCTTTGAGGGCGAACAGGTGCAGCTGAACAACGTTGACGTGACCGACGCCATCCGCAGCGAGCAAGGCGGCATGAACGCCTCCAAAGTCTCGGTCTTGCCCGCCGTGCGAGAGGCTCTGGTGGATCTGCAGCACAGTTTTCAGCGCCTGCCCGGTCTCCTGGCCGATGGCCGCGACATGGGCACGGTGATCTTCCCGGACGCCCCTTTGAAGGTCTTTTTGACTGCCAGCGCGGCTCAAAGGGCCGAAAGACGGCATAAGCAATTGATTTTTAAGGGTTTTTCGGCTAATATTGACAGTCTTCGCGCTGATCTGGAAGCGCGCGACGCCCGGGACATGTCCCGCAGCGTGGCGCCTCTCAAACCCGCGCAGGATGCCTTGCAACTGGACAACTCCAGCCTCTCCATCGAAGCCTCGGTGGCGCAGGTTCTGACCTGGTGGCAAGGCAAGAGCCGCTGACCTGTCAGCGGCTCGCAGTGGTCCACACCGCTCCCTTCCGTGCCAGCAGGCACATCGGCGGTGTGGGTTGTTCAACCTGACCGCGGCTCACGCCGCAAACCAATCGCCACAGTCAGCTCCTGGTAACGACGCATTTCGCGCTCGTCAGTCCTGTTTGTGGATGAGGAAATCACATGTCTGAATCTTTTGCCGCCCTCTTTGAGGAATCCCTGCAACGTACCGAAATGCGCCCTGGTGAAGTCATCACCGCTGAAGTGGTGCGCATCGAACACAACTTCGTGGTTGTCAACGCCGGTCTGAAGTCCGAGTCGTATGTTCCCCTCGAAGAGTTCAAGAACGACCAGGGTGAAGTTGAAGTCCAGGTCGGCGACTTTGTTTCAGTGGCCATCGGCTCCATCGAAAACGGCTACGGCGACACCATCCTGTCGCGCGACACCGCCAAGCGTCTGGCCTCCTGGCTGTCACTGGAAAAAGCCCTGGAATCCGGCGAATTCGTCACCGGCACCACCAGCGGCAAGGTCAAGGGCGGCCTGACCGTTCTGGTCAACGGCATCCGCGCTTTCCTGCCCGGTTCGCTGGTCGACACACGTCCTACCAAGGACCTGACCCCCTATGAGAACAAGACCCTGGAATTCAAGGTCATCAAGCTCGACCGCAAGCGCAACAACGTGGTGCTGAGCCGCCGCGCTGTGGTGGAAGCCTCCATGGGCGAAGAGCGCGCCAAGCTGATGGAAACACTGAAAGAAGGCTCCATCGTCCAAGGCGTGGTCAAGAACATCACCGAATACGGTGCGTTCGTGGACCTGGGCGGCATCGACGGCCTGCTGCACATCACCGACATGGCATGGCGCCGTGTCCGTCACCCTTCCGAAGTGGTCACTGCTGGTCAGGAAATCACGGCCAAGATCCTCAAGTTCGACACCGAGAAAAACCGCGTGTCCCTGGG
>Ga0228701_1002163_pt1 | contig 12106 bp, 11 predicted proteins | sample McNCre117_Aug_MG_2_FD_178017 | JGI IMG/M metagenome (GOLD analysis project Ga0228701, IMG submission 178017) | Freshwater microbial communities from McNutts Creek, Athens, Georgia, United States - 11-17_Aug_MG | ecosystem: Environmental > Aquatic > Freshwater > Creek | place: USA: Georgia...
AGAACTTCAACCTTGGTGCCCTTGACCTTGTTGTAGTACTCAACACCCTGCTTGAAGCCATCCATGAAGATGGTCACAGATGGGAACAGCATTCCACCGTAGGTGGCAACCTTGCCGGTCTTGGTGGTGCCCGCTGCAAGGTAACCAGCCAAGAAGGCGGCCTGAGCGGTGTCGTACTGAATTGGCTTTACGTTGTCTAGGCTCAGCGGCGAGTAGTCGTCGTTGCTCAGAGCCGAGTCAATCAGTGCGTAGTTAACCTCGGTGTTCACCTTGGCCGAGTCGCGAGTAGCAACGGCCAGGTTGAAGCCCACGTCAACAATCAAGTTACAGCCGGCGTCAACCATGCTCTGAACACCCGAGGTGTAGTCGGTCTGAGTTGCGTTGTTTGGCGACTCAACGGTTGCAACCTGAACGCCCAGGTTCTTCTCTGCGTTGAGCAGACCGTTGTAGGCCTCTTCGTTAAACGAGGCGTCCTTGAAACCACCAGAGTCGGAGACCATGCAGGCCTTGTAGTCAACTGGCGCGGCGGTGGTTGCGGTTGGTGCCGATGCACAACCGGCAAGTGCAAGGCTGGCAACAGCTGCCATGCTTACCACTGCGGTACTGCGAGCAAATAGCTTCACTTCTTATTTCCTCCTGTTTTTATGAACACATCGATGTGTCCAACGGGTTCAGACTACTCTCACAAATCGAGCCGTTTGTCACTAGAAGGGTTTATTAATGTAGCCGTTACAAATGGCCACTTGGTTAACGGGAAGTATTGGCTGCTAGTTGGGCAATAGAGGAATTTCCAGATTGCCGTTTTGCAGGTCAGCCCTAATGGAATCGAGCTCCGTTTGCATTCCCATGCCGTAATCAATCTGGTGTTGAACCGTGAGCCAAACATCTCCGGAGGCAATGGTGCCCAGCCAGGCTCCACCCGAACCACCAACAAAATTGCCCGCAACCGCCGAACCAACCGTAACCACCACGGTGTTTGAGATGCGCTTTACGATGGAGGCCAGAATCTGGGTTTTCTGCCCCGCGTAAATGCCCTGCGCCCACCAGTCAACTGTGGAGCCCACCATTTTCACTTGGGGATACGCGCCAATTACGCTCGCAATGGTGCTTCCGGAAATGCCAATAGGGACAATCACATCGGCTCCCGCGTTGACCATGGCACCAACGCGGTCGTGCAGTTCTTGTTTGTTGAAAGTTTTGCCGGCGAAATTCCAGGTTTCGGGCGCCTCACCAATGGCACCAATCAACACGGTGTTTTTGTCATGCTTTTGGTCAAAATAGAGAACGCCCGATCGGAATGCCCACAAGGTTGCATAGTTGCTGGCATTTCGCGCGCCACCCAAAACTCCAATAGATGAACCGGCCGCCTTACTTGCGGAAAGGTAACCGGCTAAAAATGCGGCTTGGGTGGTGTCGAACTCCAGGTTCTTCACGTTGGCCAAGTTCAGCTCGCCACCGTTGCCCTTAGACATTGCCGCATCCAAGAGCGCAAAGTTCACATTGGGGTATGTGGTGGCAACCTGACGGATTGGGGCCACCAATTGCGGACCCACTCCAAAGATCAGGTTGCACTCGCGCTTAACCAGTTTCTTGAGGCCCGCAGTGAAGTCATCGATGGTTGCATTTTGACCCATCTGTACCACCGAAACCTGGGGGCCAAACTGGGCTTCGCTCTGCAGCAGTCCGTAATAGGCCTCGGCGTTGATTCCAGAATCAGAAAAGCCTTCGCGCGAGCTGATCATGCAGGCCTTGAAAGCCACTGGTGTTGGGCTCGCACTCACCTGTTCGGTGGCGCACGCGCTGGTTGATAACACGGCCAGGCCGGCGAGCGCCGTTGCCAAGCCTCGTTTGAGGCTAAAGAACATCGCTGTGTCCCGTGGCCTTTAGCGCGTCAACCAGACTCTTCACGCGCTGGGCGTGTTCCTTGGTGGTCACCAAAAGAGCGTCCGGAGTGTCCACCACAATGATGTCTTCCACACCGATGAGCGCAATGAGGCGATCGGTTTCGCTCACCAAAATGCCGCTCGAGGAATCCGCCAAAACCTTGGTGTTACCCAGCACCGCCAAATTCCCGCGTCGGCCGGCGGACTGGAGTTCGGCAATGGCGGCAAAGTCGCCAACGTCATGCCAGCTGAAGGTGGCCGGAACCACGGCAACCAAGTTCGCCTCGGCGGCAGGCTCGGCAATTGCATAATCAATGGCGATCTTCTTGAGGGTTGGCCACACCTTGTGCATCACGCTCTCGCGGTACATGCCATCCCAGGCGTTGGCAATTTCCTGCAACGATGCGTGCAACTCGGGCTCGGACTTTGCCAACTGCTCAAGCAAGAGGCTCGCAGGGGCAATGAACATTCCCGCATTCCACAGGTACTTGCCGCTCTCCACATATTTGCGTGCGGTTGCCATCTTTGGCTTTTCAACAAACTTCTCAACGCTGCGGGCGTTTGGCGCCTGGGCCAGGCCAAGTGAGTCGCCGGCCTTTATGTAACCAAAGGCGGCCGAAGGCTCGGTTGGCTGAATTCCAATAGTCACAATCTTGCCGGTGGCGGCCACCTCAACGGCCTCACGCACGGTTTCGTTGAAAACATCGGTGTCTGTAATTACGTGGTCGGCAGCAAACGAACCCACAATCACGTCTGGTTCACGCTTTGCCAAAATAGCGGCGGCAAGGATGATTGCCGCAGTGGAATCCTTAGGCGAAAGCTCCAGCACGAGGTTCTTGAGGTCTAGGTCGTCAATCTGCTCAACTACGGCGCCCTGATGAGCCTGACCGGTAACCACCATGATGCGGTCTGGGCTGGCCACCGGTAGCAAGCGATCCCAGGTGTCCTGAAGGAGAGTCTGGCCGCTGCCGGTGAGGTCGTGCAAAAACTTGGGTGCGGATGCACGCGAAAGCGGCCACAGGCGTGACCCAATGCCACCGGCCGGGATGATCGGGTGGAAGCGTTCGATTGGTTTTTTGTTGCTAGACATTGTTAAAAACCCTAGTTGATAGACCCAAAACTGGTTAGTGCTGGCGCCCAGCAGTCTTAGACTTAATACGGTCTTTTGACCGATGTCCGTCTAGGAGGATTTCAGTGCCGAAGAAGCCTGCGGGCACCCTATACCGCGGAAAAGTTGGAATGTGGTCATGGGTGCTGCACCGTATTACCGGTGTTGCCATTTTCTTTTTCTTGTTGGTGCACGTGCTCGACACCTCGCTGGTGCGCGTTAGCCCCGAGGCATACAACAGCGTTATTGCCACCTACAAGACCACCATCATTGGCATTGGCGAACTCGGTCTGGTTGCCGCAATTCTTTACCACGCGCTCAACGGTGTGCGGGTAATCCTGATTGACTTCTGGCGCAAAGGCGCCAAGTACCAGAACGTTATGTGGTGGATTGTGGTTGTTATTGCATTGATCCTGTTCGCCGGATTTGCCCCTCGTCACCTGATGCACGTTTTCAGCTACTAGGACTCGGATAAACATGGAAATCGTTATCGAAACCCCTAACAGCCCGCGCAAACGAAGCAAGGGCCCAAACTGGGAAAAATACGGCTGGATGTTCATGCGCGGCAGCGGCGTTGTGCTGATTGCGCTCATTTTTGGTCACCTTTTTGTGAACCTTTTCGACAAGGGAATTCGCAACATCGACTTTGCTTTTGTTGCCGGCAAGTGGGCCGATCCGTTCTGGCAGGTCTGGGACACGCTCATGCTCTGGCTGGCACTGATTCACGGAACAAACGGCATGCGCACCATTGTGAACGACTACGCCGAGCGCGAGGTGATTCGCAAGAGCTTGAACATCATCCTCTGGGTGGTTTGCGTTGCGCTCATTGTTTTGGGAACTCTGGTACTAACCACCTTTGATCCTTGCATCGACCCAAACGCTCACAGCTACCTGCCTGAGATTTGTAAATAAAGGAAATAGCAATTGGCTAACCCAAAGGTTCATAACCACCAGTACGACGTTGTAATTGTGGGAGCCGGTGGCGCAGGAATGCGTGCCGCTATTGAGGCCGGACCTCACGCAAAGACAGCAGTAATCAGCAAGCTCTTCCCTACCCGCTCGCACACCGGAGCTGCCCAGGGCGGCATGGCTGCAGCTCTAGCCAACGTTGAAGAAGACAACTGGGAATGGCACACCTTCGACACCGTTAAAGGTGGAGACTACCTGGTGGACCAGGACGCGGCAGAGATTCTGGCAAAGGAATCGGTTCAGGCCGTAATCGACCTAGAAAACATGGGTCTTCCGTTCAACCGCACCCCCGAAGGCAAGATCGACCAGCGCCGCTTCGGTGGCCACACCCGCGACCACGGTAAAGCACCGGTTCGCCGTGCCTGCTACGCTGCAGACCGCACCGGTCACATGATTCTTCAGACCTTGTACCAGAACTGCGTAAAGCTGGGCATTGAGTTCTACAACGAGTTCTACGTTCTAGACCTGGTCATGAACACCGTGGATGGCGTTGAGCGCCCATCGGCTGTTGTTGCATACGACCTAGCCACCGGCGAACTGCACGTTTTCCAGGGCAAGAGCATTGTGTTTGCCACCGGTGGCTTTGGCAAGATCTTCAAGACCACCTCTAACGCTCACACCCTCACCGGCGACGGCGTTGGAATCATTTGGCGCAAGGGTCTTCCGCTTGAAGACATGGAGTTCTACCAGTTCCACCCAACCGGCTTGGCCGGCCTGGGCATCCTCCTCTCGGAGGCGGCTCGCGGTGAGGGTGGCATTTTGCGCAACGCCAGCGGCGAGCGCTTCATGGAGCGCTACGCACCAACCATCAAGGACCTGGCTCCACGTGACATGGTGGCTCGCGCCATGGCAAACGAGGTGCGCGAGGGCCGTGGTGCCGGACCGCACAAGGACTACGTTCTGTTGGACCTAACCCACCTGCCACCAGAAGTCATCGACGCCAAGCTCCCAGACATCACCGAGTTTGCTCGTACTTATTTGGGCGTGGAGCCTTACACCGAGCCGGTTCCGGTATTCCCAACCGCTCACTACGCAATGGGTGGAATTCCAACCAACGTGCAGGCCGAGGTTCTCCGCGACAACAACACCGTTGTGCCCGGTCTCTACGCGGCAGGCGAATGCGCCTGTGTTTCGGTTCACGGAGCCAACCGCTTGGGTACTAACTCGCTGCTAGACATCAATGTGTTTGGTAAGCGTGCCGGTAACGCGGCGGTGGCTTACTCCAAGACCGCCGAGCACGTTCCTGTTCCAGATAACGCAGTTAACGATGTTGTGAAACTGCTGAACGACGTGCGCAACAGCAGCGGAACCGAGAAGGTTGCCGTGCTCCGCAAGGAATTGCAGGACACCATGGACCTCAACGCCCAGGTGTACCGCACCGAGGAGAGCCTGAATCACGCGCTCAACAAAATTGCCGAGTTGCGCAAGCGCTACGCCAACATCAGCATTCAAGACAAGGGTCAGCGTTTCAACACCGACCTGCTAGAGGCCGTTGAACTTGGCTTCTTGCTTGACCTTGCCGAGGTGCTGGCATACACGGCTCGCGAGCGACGCGAGAGCCGAGGCGGCCACTTCCGCGAAGACTACGAAACCCGTAACGATGAAAAGTTCATGGTTCACTCCATGGCTTACAAGACCGGCAAGGAAATCAAGCTGGACTGGAAGCCTGTGACTATCACCAACTACCAGCCGATGGAGCGTAAGTACTAATGTCTGCAGTTGTTGACACCCCAGCCGTTGAGATTGCGGAGATCCAATCGTTCAACGTGACCATCATGGTTCGTCGTTACAACCCAGAGGTTGACGCCGAGCCAAAGTGGCAAGACTTTGACCTCACTATGTACGGCACCGACCGCGTGCTTGACGCCCTGCACAAGATCAAGTGGGAAGTTGACGGCTCGCTTAGCTTCCGCCGCAGCTGTGCCCACGGTGTTTGTGGTTCAGACGCAATGCGCATCAACGGTCGTAACCGCCTGGCTTGCAAGACCCTGCTAAAGGACCTAGATCTTTCGCAGCCAATCTTTGTTGAGCCAATCAAGGGTCTAGAGGTTGAAAAAGACCTCATCGTTGACATGAACCCGTTCTACCAGGCTTACCGCGATGTAAAGCCGTTCCTTATTGCCGGCAACAACCCGGAGAAGGAGCGTCTGCAGAGCGCCGAAGACCGCGAGCGTTTCGACGACACCACCAAGTGCATCCTCTGTGCAGCCTGCACCACCAGCTGCCCAGTGTTCTGGACCGACGGACAGTACTTTGGTCCGGCCGCTATTGTGAACGCCCACCGCTTCATCTTTGACAGCCGCGATGAGGCCGCCGAGGTTCGCCTGGACATTCTGAACGACAAAGAAGGCGTGTGGCGTTGCCGCACCACCTTCAACTGCACCGAGGCCTGCCCTCGAGGCATTCAGGTGACCAAGGCCATTGCCGAGGTAAAGAACGCGATCCTGCGCGGCAAAGCCTAAATAGGTTTTTTGAGGTGGCAGGCGTAGTCTTGCCGTAGATTCACAATCGGCACCTCTGTTTGATTCGGGTGCCGAACTAAGGGGAAATGATGCGCGAGTTTGGCCCAGCCAACCGACTGCTGCTGGCACAACGCCAGGCTGCGGGTGACCTGCTGGCTGCCACCCATCGCGTTCAGCACATCTGCTATTTCTCCAACCAGTTCATGGCCGAGGCGGCCGAGGGTGCTTTCAAAGCCGCCGGTTACGAAACCGTGTTGATCACCAGAACAATGAAGTCCCAGGTTTTGGTTTCGCACTTTCTTAAGTTGACTGAGAAGAAACTCAATAGCGCCTGCGAAGACATCAGCATGCTGGTGGAACACTATGGCGGCGAGTATGCCGGTTGGGATAGCCCCAACGTTGCCGGCGACGTTCTCAGCAACGCCTAAGTTATTTTGGCTGCGTTGGGACCCAACCCCACGCATCAACCGCGCTAGCCAGCTGCGGAATCAGAGCCGGCGAAGCACTCAGGCTGTCTACCCCCATGGCAATGAACAACTTTGCGCTCACCGGGTCGCTTGCCGCTTCTCCGCAAACTCCAACCGGTTTACCGGCGACTCTGGCGGCCTGAACCACTTCGTCAATAACGCTGAGCACACGCACGTTTCGGGTTTCGCTCAGCGGCAGCGCCGAGGCGTAACGACTCTTGCCCAGCACGTATTGGGTTAGGTCGTTGGTGCCAATGCTCAAAAAGTCCACGTGCTTGAGTACGCGCTTGATCACCCGAGGACGAGCAATCTCGGGCACTTCCACCATGATGCCAACGGTCTTGAGCCCAACCGAGCGAGCCAGTTTTACAAAGCGCTTGGTCTCGGAAACGCTAACCACCATCGGTGCCATTACCCAAAGTTCGGTACCCGGATAGTATTCGTGTGCCTGGGCCAGCGCCTCCAACTGCGTGCGCAACACGGCTTCGTTGGCCAACAAAACCCGCAGGCCGCGGTTGGAATACTTGCCGCCTCGAACGGTTCGCAGGAACGGCAGCGGCTTGTCCACATCAATGTCTAGAACTCGAACCACAACACGCTCGCCAGGGAAGGCGGCCAGCAGTTTGGTGTATTCAAAAATCTGGGCGGCCTTGGATGGCGCCTCGCTCTGCCCCAGATAAAGCAACTCGGTGCGGTAAAGGCCCACACCGCTTGCCCCCGACTTGTGAGCGGTTGGCACCTCAAAGGCAGAACCCAGATTGGCCATGATGGCAACCGGCAAATCTTCGGCGGTTGGGATTTTTTCCATGATGGCGGTTGAAGGGTAGGCCGCCTCGCTGAACAGCTTGGTCTCCTCGGCGGTTGGTTCAACAAACACCTGGCCGCTAGTGGCATCGATGATTACCTGCTGACCGTTTTCAATTTCGCAGCTGCCAATTACGCCCATAACGGTTGGCAGGTTTGCGCCGCGAGTGATGATGGCGGAGTGCGAGGTGGCCGAACCACGCTCGGTGATCACTCCGATTGCCTTGGTGCCTTTTAGGCCCGCCGCCAGAATCGGTGACAGTTCCGTGGTTACCAACACGAAGGGTTCATCTGGGAAGTCGGTTTTGCCGGCGCGGCCCTGGAGGCGGTCAATCACCTGAGTGCTCAAGTCGGCAAGGTCTCGGGCTCGCTCGGCAAAGTAGCCGCCAAGCTTTTCCAGCTGACGACCAAAACCGCTAAAGGCTCCGCGAACCGCGCGCTCTGCGCCCGATCCTTCTTCTAGGAAAGTGCGAATCGACTCCATTAGGACCGGATCGCGCAATATTGCGGCGAGGGCAAAAAGTACCTCGGCTGTCTCACCGGAGGCCGCTTTGGATTCGAGGTCGGCGGCCAAGGCATCGATGGCGTCCTTGATATTTTTTGCGGCACGCTCTCCGGTGATGTCCGATGCGGCCAAAGTCTCCGAAGGTTCATGCTCCAGATTGGGCAGCACAAATGCCTTGCCGTGGGCAATACCGCTACCCACTCCGGCACCTACAAGAACGTGCTTTGCCATCCGTTCAGTTTAGCCTTGGTTAAACTTGGAACATGCCTGCAAAAACCGCGCCACTAAAGGTGGTAACGCTCAATGTGAATGGCGTTCGCGCCGCCTTTAGAAAAGGCATGGCCGAGTGGCTGGAACAGGCCAAGCCGGACATCCTGTGCCTTCAGGAAGTACGTGCCAGCGACCAGGATCTTGCCGACCTGTTTGGCGACGTAAACCACTTTTCCAGCACCGGGCACTGGCACATTTTGCACGACCCAGCCAGCGCCAAGGGCCGTGCGGGAGTTGCAGTGATAAGTCAGCACCCAAGCGTTAGCCACAGCACCGTGCTAGGCCCAGAGGACTTTGACAGCGCCGGCCGTTGGCTGGAAGCCGACTTTGACGTAAACGGTGAGCGCCTAACCGTGGTGAGCACCTACGTTCACAGCGGCGAAGTTGACACTCCCAAGCAGGTTGAGAAGTACAAGTTCCTTGAGGCCATGACCGAGCGTATGGCCGAGCTGATCGCCACTCGCCCTTATGCAGTTGTGCTGGGTGACCTAAATGTGGGCCACACCGAGTTAGACATCAAAAACTGGAAAGGCAACCTCAAGAACGCAGGATTCCTTCCGGAAGAACGCGCGTACTTTGACGGCTTCATGAAGCAACAGGGTTGGCGTGACATTGGTCGCGACGCTCACCCAGATGTTGCCGGCCCTTACACCTGGTGGAGCTTCCGGGGCCAGGCCTTTGACACCGATGCCGGTTGGCGCATTGACTACCACCTGGCCACCCCAAAGCTTGCGGGGCTTGCCACCAACTACCGCGTGGAACGCGCCGCCAGCTACGACACCCGCTTTACCGACCACTCGCCTGTGGTTGTGGAATACAAACTTTAGGATTAGCCAATGAACTCCAAAGCCCCTGTTTACCAATCCGCCAACGGCAAGCCGAATTTGCTGAGCGGCATGCAGCCCAGCGCCGGTTCGCTCCACCTTGGCAACTATCTGGGCGCCTTGGTCAACTGGACCAAGATGCAGGAGGACTACAACGCTTACTACTGCGTGGTTGACCTGCACGCCATCACCGTGCCACAGGACCCAACCGAGTTGCGCCAAAACACCAGACGCACCGCGGCCCAGTATCTTGCGGCGGGCATCGATGATTCCAAGAGCGCGCTTTTTGTTCAGAGCCACGTTCCCGCCCACGCACAGTTGGCTTGGGTGCTCAACACCATCACCGGCATGGGCGAAGCGGGCCGCATGACCCAGTTCAAGGACAAGACCCAGAAGGGCGGCTCGGACTCGGCATCGGTTGGTCTGTTCACTTACCCCATTTTGCAGGCGGCCGACATTCTGCTGTACCAGCCAAAGGCCGTTCCGGTTGGCGAGGACCAGCGTCAGCACCTGGAACTAACCCGCGACCTGGCAACCCGTTTTAACGCGCGCTTTGGTGAGACTTTTGTGATTCCCGAAGCACACATCCTCAAGGAAACCGCCAAGATCTACGACCTCCAGAACCCAGAGGCCAAGATGAGCAAGAGCGCGGCCGACCCCAAGGGTCTGGTGAACCTCATGGATGAGAGTTCCGTGATTGTAAAGAAGATCAAGAGCGCGGTTACCGACACCGAGGGCAGCATCAAGTTCAACCGCGAAACCAAGCCGGGCGTGAGTAACCTGCTGGGCATTTACAGCCTGATTTCGGGCGAGACCATTGCCAGCCTGGAAGCACGTTTCGAGGGTGCCGGCTACGGAGCACTCAAAGGTGAGTTGGCCGACGCACTGGTTGCGCACATCGAGCCGATTCGCGACCGCGCCACCGAACTGTTGAGTGACCCGGCCGAACTGGACCGCCTACTAGCCAAGGGTGCTGCCCGCGCCAACGATCTGGCCGAGCAGACTCTTGCCGCTGTGTACGACCGCGTGGGCTTCATCGCTGCCAAATAATTTTGTAATGGTTGGTAAGACCAGATTGGTTGGCAACATAACCCTTCTGTAGTCAACCATTAACCGCTGGGGGAATCATGAGCACTACTTCAAAGATCGTTTTAGCCGTTGCCGCGGCTGCCCTTACCGTTACAGGGTTGTTTGTGGCCCTGGTCTTGGCAGTCATGCCTGCAAAAGTGACCACAACAGGGCTCAAAGGAGCGCACACGCAGACTATGCAAAAGGTGGCGGACATTGAAGTTAGGGGCCTTCATTCGCAGCCACAGGTAGTGACTCTGGATCCACCCGCTACCGCTGCCGAGACCGAGGCGTTCTACGCAACGCTCCTGCCCAAGATTGGGCAAAAGGTTGGCAGCGCAACCGTGACATCGGTGACCAATAGGGGCCTCGGCTGCTACCAATACACACTGTCGGGTTCTAAAGAGCAGGCCACTGGATCGTGCATCGATGTTGCTTTACCGGCATTGAACGCCTGGGTTCTTAACTATCGCGCCACTCATTAGGTTTCATGCTGCAAACCGGAACCACGGAACAAATACCTCTATATGCCGGTTACAAGTAGAGTTGTTATTGCAATAAAACGTTCTTCGGGGTCAGTGAAAATCTGAGCCGGCGGTTACAGTCCGCGACCCGGGGTTTAGGAGAAATCCAAAACCACGGTTGACCTGGTGAAACTCCGGGACCGACGGTTAAAGTCCGGATGGGAGAAGAACAGCGGTTTGGGCCGTGCCATTGGCGCCCCCGTTCCGCCGTTTGACGCCACTCGGCGTCCCCTACCCGCGGTGCGTTCTCACGAGAGGCCGGGTAGATGACTCAAGACAATCGCTTTGATGCGGCAATGCGTCGCGCGCTTGAGCTTGCCCTGCGCGGACCGGCCCGCGGCGTTAACCCACAGGTGGGCGCCGTGATTCTGGATAGAAACCTGAATATCATTTCCGAGGGCTGGCACGAAGGCAGCGGCACCCCGCACGCGGAAGTGATGGCGCTCAGCCAACTGGCCATGATGCCAGACGGCGCCACCGCCGTGGTGACCCTCGAACCTTGCAACCACACAGGCAAAACCGGACCATGTTCGCAGGCACTCATTGCCGCGGGTGTTAGTCGTGTGGTTTACGCATCTAGCGACATTGGCATTACCTCGGGTGGCGGAGCCGAGACTCTGCGTGCGGCTGGTATCGAGGTTATTTCCGGCGTGCTAAAAGCCGAGGCCGACTTCCAGGCTCGAGTTTGGCTCACGGCTGCCAAGCAGCAGCGCCCGTTCGTGACCCTCAAGTGGGCAACCACCATCGATGGTCGTACCGCCGCGGCAGACGGCACAAGCCAGTGGATCAGCGGACTCGAATCCCGGGCCGATGTGCACCTGCGCCGCAGTCAACTTGATGCGATTTTGGTTGGCACCGGCACCGCCATCACCGACAACCCAACTCTCACCGCGCGTCGCCCCGATGGTTCGCTCTACCCAACGCAGCCGTTGCGCGTGGTACTTGGGGACCGTTCACTCCCGCCTACCCTGAACCTGTTCAACAACGAGGCACTGAGTCTGCACTTGCGCACCCGCGACCTGATCCAGGCGCTGCGGCACCTCTGGGAGCTGGGCATCAAGCACGTTTGGGTGGAAGGCGGCCCCGGCGTTGCCAGCCAGTTTGTAAAGCACGGCCTGGTCAACGAGTACCTGATCTACCAAGCACCAATGCTGCTGGGTGGGCCAAACGCTTCGATGCAAGACATTGGCGTTGCCACCATGAGCCAAGCCATTAAGTTGCA
>Ga0228701_1002174_pt1 | contig 12074 bp, 10 predicted proteins | sample McNCre117_Aug_MG_2_FD_178017 | JGI IMG/M metagenome (GOLD analysis project Ga0228701, IMG submission 178017) | Freshwater microbial communities from McNutts Creek, Athens, Georgia, United States - 11-17_Aug_MG | ecosystem: Environmental > Aquatic > Freshwater > Creek | place: USA: Georgia...
ATGTGCTGATTGAAGACAAGTCATCTGGCTCGCAACTGATTCAAGATCTTGAAAAGGAATTAGGTTCAAAAATCAAACCTTTCATGCCACTAGCAGGAACAACAAAGATGGAACGTTTGAACTCGATTACAGATCTCTTCGAAGCAGGTAAAGTTTTTTTACCCAAACAAGCTCACTGGCTGCATGACTATCGTTCAGAGTTAACAAGTTTTCCTGGAGCAAAACATGACGACCAAGTCGACTCAACATCTCAAGCTCTCACACATCTCAAAAACAGCAACAGTTCATTAGCCATTTGGGAAAAGCTTGGAAGAAGAGGCACATAGAGCACGTACCCATCAAACTCAAACGGCTGCACTTTCATAAATCAGGCAATGGTCCGTTTGAGGCTGATCTGAGTCATTCGGGTGCGGATGCCTGAGCGGCAGCATTAACCAAAACCGGCCATTGATCGCTGCTGGCGACAGGCTGCACCGGCCATCATCCGGTCAGCACGCCGTTCCGCCGATAGACAACACAGCGAGAGCTTGACGCCGGACTAACTGGCACTGCGGGCAACTGAAGCACTGAGAGGCGGGCAGACTGTTTGGCTCGCGCCCACTGCCTCAACGCGCCCCTCAGTCAAAGCCTGGAAAAAGTGGCCGCCACTCAAAGTCTTCTGTGGACCTCTCCCAGAGCAAAGTCAGCGTTGTCTTTGGCACGTTATAGGGAAAGACCAGCAGCCGCTGCATATCTGAGAAGCCAAGGGCACTCTCCTTGCGTCGCTCATCGGTCCAGTTCTTGCCGGTGGCGCGACGCTTCAGGATCTTGTACCCGACCTCTTCGCAGAATGACTTCATGTCATCTCGCTCTGCTTCGTTCGCCCATCCAACGGGACCAAGAGGTTCGAAGATCTTTGAGCAGGAAGGTTCAATCACTCCAGCTAGCACTTTTGCGTGCTGCTTGTCGAGGCCAGTGCTTGCGTACTCTTTGCCCAGGAAGCGCTTCGATCCAACGTCCATTGCGACACCGTAGCAAAAGCGCAGCTGTCTGTTTTCAAGGCGCCTTCTGTCTCCAGCAGAAAGTCTTGGTGCGTGCACGGTGTGGTGGCTCTTGCGCACCCGCGTCCCCATCAAATCGCCGAGCGTGTTAAGTCCCTGCGTGCCACTCAACAAGCAGTCGTCAATGATGTAGATGGAACCATCGGCAGGAGTCGCCTTAAGAGCCGCTGGTAGATTGGGTTCAAACTTGAGCCTGCTCGCAAGTGTAGAGTGAGAAACCAAGTAGTTCATGATCGCTGCGCTTCCGGTGTGCTCACCGAAAGTAGCGATGACCAGTTGTTTCTCCTGGGTGAGATCAAGTTGCGCTTCAAGCGTTCGCTCGATCGACTGGGAAAGTTCCCACAGGGGATAGAACTTGACGTGACTAAGCAATCTCAAAGCTGCTCGAATGCGCTGAGTAGTTCCGAATTGAAGGAGGAATCCAGAGATCGCTTCGATAGAGATCGGAACTCGGTAGGCGGCAAACCGTCGAGTTAGTTCTACTGCCAAGTTGTGTTCGACCGGACTTAGGGCGTCGAGGCCTGCCAGTTCAAGTCTGTTGCCCGAGCTGAAGACTTCCGCGTCTAGCTTGTCGACGAACCAGCGGAAGACCCATTGCAAAGGAGTGAACTTGGCTTCCAGATCGCTGTGAGCCGCATCGTGAAAAACCGAGCGAAACTCGGCTAGCACGTTGTAGCTGAAGCCGAGCTTTGTATCGAACGCCTGGTCAAGCTTGTAGAAGCGAATCGCAAATGTCAGCACCAGGGCCGAATACTGGACCCGCACATCTGTCTTCGTCGCAGTCCATTTCGCAGGGCTGACGGAGCGGAAGATCTTCACATAGTAGGAGCCAGCAGCGGGATTAAGGCCCACGTTCGCGATCTCGGAGACAACAAAATATGTGAAGAAGATTGCGTTCTGAAAGGCGAGAAGATCGGGACTGAACCGCACCTTCAACTCTGAAGATACCTCGTGCAAGACGTCTTCCAACGCTCTCATCAACTCTTGTCCCTGCGCAGGTGCCGCGCTGCGCCATCGGAGTGTTGGTGCTAGTAGCAGAGGAATGATGGTTGTGGTCGGAGCGTCGTCCGGATCGCGCAATACGTCCTCCTTGACGTACTGTTTAAAACGTCGATACAGGTCAATCAGCGCCTCAATATTGAAGTCAGCGCGACGCAACCCATAGACGTAGTCGCTGTACCGGTCGAGCTTGTGAAAGCGATCCCTCTGCGGTACAAGATTGATCTGCTTCTTGAGCTCAGCGTCTCGTTTAGCGTTCCAGTCTTTGAACGTTTGACCGCGAGGAACGTTCGGCTTCATCGCATCCGCGCTCTGCTGGAGGTCTGCGACTTTCAAGAAGAGCCACTGCAAGTTGAGGAACGGCACTTGGTCAATCGCTTCAGCGACAGTCGTGTGCGCAATTGCCGGGAACAGTCTTTTTGTCATGATGTCGAGCTTAATTCGGCGAAGGACCATTGGCAGCTCGACGACTGCTTACTAGACCCCGAACGAGTTCAAGCAGCAAATCGCTCCATCCCCAACCAAGCCGTCCTCCAGGAATGATTGGTTCGAAAAGGCCGAGCAGGTTTCGGGATATTCTCCACTACTAAAGTACATAGTTGTTGGGATCAGGCAGCAAGGGTGGCCACGACGGCCACAGCGTCGGCCAGCGGGCGTGCAGCATGGTGGCAGATTTTCCGCCGCCGTGTCGACATCGCGATTAGAGAAAGGCAGGAGGGTGTCTCCGATCACAACGAAAACGACCTTCATCCCCTTGATGATCGAGGCGCCGATGTCGTCCACGAAGCAACGCATCGACGTCGAAGTGCGTCACGGCCTGAAGGGGACGGCTGCAGGCGTGCAAATGACATGGAACAGGTCGGTGCTGCCTTCGCCGCTGGCGTGAATGGACTTCACTGCGGTGGTAGGCGCTTCAATGTTCATAGCATCTGCACATGTTGGAGGTTGTCATGCAAAGATGCTCGGCGTGCTGGATCTACTCATTAGAATGGCCATATGCGCCTGTTGCATCTTTCAGACATCCACTTCCGCACACCAGACTGCGAACGCCCCGCTACAGACATCAACCACCCCTACCGAACGCTCCTCGTACAAGACGTTGTTGAACTCTGCCACGAAGGTGGGTCCATTGACGCGATCCTTGTCGGCGGCGACATCGCCTTCAAGGGCGACCCCGCGGAGTACAAGTTCGCTCGTGCATGGTTGCTGGATCTTGCACGCCAATGCGGTTGTCCGCCGGAGGGAATCTATGTGGTACCTGGCAACCACGATGTCGACCGGGGCGTGTGTGGCCGCTCGCTGGCCATCTCGAATGCCCAGGAGGCCATCGCTGGGGCGCATGCAGACGCTCGCGAATCGGTGGTGAAACGGCAGCTGGCTGATGTCGATGCCGGTCCGTCGCTCTTCCGGCCACTTGCTGCGTACAATGAGTTCGCTGCGGGCTTCGACTGCAGTGTTTACCCGGATTCGCCCTTCTGGACAGACGAAGTTGAACTCGGTGAAGGTGTTTGCCTCCGTCTCTTCGGGCTCACGTCAACGCTCATTTCCGGCCTTGGCGACCGTGATAATGCTCCCGGCCACTTGTACCTAGGCCGCCTACAAACGGTATTGAATCCCGAGCTGGACGTTGTCAATCTGGTGCTTTGTCATCATCCTCCTTCGTGGTTCGCCGACCGGGATGACACTGATGACAATGTCAATGAACGTGCCAAGCTGCAATTCTTCGGACACGAGCACCGGCAGCGGTGCACGCCAACGCCGACATACATGCGTTTCCAGGCCGGAGCCGTGAATCCGGACATGAATGAGCGGGAGTGGAAACCTGGCTACAACTTGCTCGATGTCACGGTGCGCGGGGAAGGTGTGGGGCGGACGCTGGACGTGCGCGCGCACGTGCGTCACTTCCAGAAGTCCCCAGACATGTTCGTGGCCCTGCGGCAGGACCGCTTTCAGGAAGTCTGGACGCACAGTATGGCTCTGCCTCACCTGGCACCATTTGGAGCGCCAGTAGCTGAGGTTATTACCCCGGCTGTGCGATTCCACGCCACCAAGGTGGCGGAGGCTGCACACGAACTTGCCGTGGTGGCACCGCCTTTGGAATCAAAACCGGTGGCGAAAATGTCGGGTCCGTCCATGCGAAATCTCATTTATCGGTTCTGGGAGCTGACCATCGGCGAGCGCCGCGAAATCACATTGAAGCTCGGTCTCATCACAGAGGCCGACCTACAGGTGCCGGAACCGGAGCGATACAAGAAGGCGTTCAAAGAGGCCGCGACCCGCGGCCTCCTGGCTGACCTAGCCACTGAAATCGAACGCGTTGAGAAGAACCACTGAAAAGACGAAGGGGATCATTGTGCAGGAACAGTTCAACGTTTGGTACAGCGGGATGGAGTTCGGCGAGAACCCTGAAGTGCGCGCGCAACGCTGGGCGGCTCTTCAGGCCGCAACAAAGAGCCCGTCTATGACGACGCTCGAAGTCTTTGTGCGACTCGCCTTTCGCACAAAAATGCAGCAACTGGCGATTGACGCCGGCCTGGTGCGGGGCCAACTTGCCGAAGGTGGCCCAGCCCTCCTTGACGAGGAAGCCGCGCTGTTGGCTGGAGTAGCACTGGCGATCATCCTCGGTGAGAAGGACGCGACAGCAGCCAAGGCCGCTGCGCTGGTTACAGGCGCTTCCTGCGCCGGGCTGCGCATGCTGAGGCAACCCATGGATTTGGTCGGATTGGCTATCAACGCGCAGAACTATCTCGCGGAGACCGCGCGCCGACGGCCGCCGCTTGAGCAGCAGAAGCTGGTCAATCCGCAGATTGACATCACCGCGAACCTCGACGCACTGCAGGACGACGACATCGCCACCGTCCGCACCGCTATCGAAGCTCTTGTTTCTGTCAGTCGGCAGACTCTGACGGCCATTGCTACGAGGCAGCGCTCGTTCGAAACCGCGGTGCAGGGGTATGTCAAGGTTCAGGACGAAGAGTTGGACATCCTCTGGTGGTTACAGGGCGGGAGGTGCACGCGGTTCGATCTGCCCTTCGAAGAAGTCCAAGCAGAGTTCCGGCCCATCGTATTTGCGGTAGAACTGGCAGCTCTGACCAAGGTACTTCCTGGTCCGACGGCGTTACCCTCGCTGCTGTCTCGCGCCGGCGTAGACAATGCTGTTCAGCTGTCCATCCACGCGGCAGTGCAAGGCCTCCCTGAGGAGTGGCTGGGGCGCGTATTGCCCGACCACAAGTCCGGGAAGGTGTCGGCCACGGCCACTCCCATTCTGGAAGCTGTGCGGCGACGGCAAGAGGCAGATGGGCAGGATGCATGGGTCGCTCTGTGGGGCACCGTGACCGGCATCGACCCGACGGTGCAGTTGCCAGCACGGCAGCTAGCTGAGTTGCTCTACCGAGAGCTACTGTTAGTAGTATTGGGATGAGCACTATGGAAGAGACCGATGAGAATTCGGGGCCCCAATGCGCTAACCCCGACTGCAAGATCGCGTCGGGTGGTCGTTGCTTAGAAGGCTTCTCGGAGGCGTCCGCATGCCCTCAGTTCGGTAAGGCTCTGGTCATCGTTCCGAGCACCACGGCACAGGCCCCAAGACCCTCGGCATCTGGATTGCAACTGCCACATGCCGAAGCTTTGTCGATCAGCGAAGCGACGGCGCTGCTCCGGCAGGGACCATGCAACGTAATTTCACTCGTAGGGCCCTTCGATTCCGGCAAAACCAGTCTCATTGCTGGCATGTATGACCTGTTGCAGCGTGGTCCGGTGGGTGGGTATGCTTTCGCAGGCTCCTCCACGATGCACTCGTTCGAACGCGCCTGCCATGACTCCAGGCGCGAGTCCGAGCGCAATGAGGCGCATATGGAGCGCACTGAACGGGGCGAGGTCCTCTTCTTCCACGTCGATCTTGTCGGCGAAGACTGCGAGGCCAAGCGCGCAGCGCTCTTCGGCAACAGGGCAGGCGAGGAGTATTCCATGGTCCAAGACGAGCCGGACTGTGTGAAGGCCTATCCTGAGCTGAAGCGTTCAGACGTTCTCACCGTGCTCGTGGACGGAGCGAAGCTTCTCGATGCCGGAGAGCGCCACCAAGTGCGTGCCCAAGTTCGCTTCACCCTCGGAGTATTTGTTGAGGTGGGCGTGGCTCCGCCCTGGCAACGCTTGGCCCTGGTGCTCACCAAACTTGACGCGATCCGGAAGAGCGAGGCCGCGCGGGAGGGTGCGTTGCGCTATTTTGAAACCTTGATCGCAAGCGTGCGAACGGAGTACGCCGCAAAGTTCGCTGACGTCCAAGCGTTCACGGTCGCAGCTTCGCCGAAGACAACCAATGCTGACCGCGGAGAGGGCATGGCCGAGCTCCTGAGGTACTGGATGGCCGAGCCCTGCAGGAATACTCCTGCCGGAATCGAGGTGGCCGATGTGCCTAAAGAAAGAGCTTTCGGAAGGCTCTCTTCGCTGGCGGCTGCGAGGGCAAGCTCATGACTAAACACGACATCGTTGTTTTAGGGTTGCCTGGCTCGGGCAAGACGACCTTCCTTGCTGCGCTATGGCATCTGCTGACGTCCAACGAAGTCGAGACGAAGTTGAGCCTCGTGACGCTCAAGGCTGGCGAGGTGGCGCATCTCAACGAGATTGCGTCGCTCTGGCGGAAGGCCAAGGTGCAGGAGCGGACGCTGCATGCGGGCGACCGCACGGTCACGATGTCCATGCGCACCGGGACTGCACCTGAATTTCAGTTGTCATTCCCGGACTTGGCGGGAGAGTCGTTCCAGCAGATGTGGGAAACGCGCGAGTGCGCATCTGAGGTGGCAGCGTCGCTGCGTAGCAGCAACGTGCTGCTGTTCATCCATGCAGACAAGATCAAGGCGCCTGGCTGGATTATCGACGACGCAGAAGATGCGGAAGCGGCCGGCTTGCCAGTTGAGGCCGGCAAGCCCGTGCCATGGAATGCTCGTTTGGCTCCCACGCAGGTCAAACTCGTCGACCTCCTGCAATCGTTGCGCGCCCCCCCATTGGAGGGGGGGGCGCGCCGCGTCTCCATCGTTTTGTCTGCATGGGATAAGGCGGCAGGCGCAGGGTTGTCACCGGATCAGTATCTGGCCACGCATCTTCCGTTGCTCCGCCAGTACCTGGCCCATGGCCTCGACAAGGCCTGGAATGTCAAGGTGTTCGGGGTTAGTGCCCAAGGCGGCGTTTACGACGAGACCGGCAAGCCTTCGAAAGATGAGGCCCAGCGCATTCGCGAGATGGATGTTCCCTCCGAGCGCATCTCCGTAGTATCGGCCGAAGGACGATCCCACGACTTGACGGAACCACTCCAGTGGTTGCTGGCCTGAGGTAGTTGTGGGAATCATCGTCCATCAGGCGCTACATGGCTATTCAGAAGGCCACCGGCAGTTCGCATGCTCGGCAGAGCTGACACCCAATGACGCGCGACTGGTCTTGGTGATGAGCGACGCGTCCGGCTCTGGCGTCACCTCGGAAGGCATCTCATACCTGACCGGCTACCCCTTGCAGGAATCCGGGTTGTACGCGCTCGCACGTACTTGGCCAGCACCGGAGATGCCAAGGCCGGGCTGCGTTTGGACACACACCCTTTTCATCGAATTTGCTGATTTGGCTGTACTCGACAGTCCGTCGCAGATCGCGGCGCTGTTCAAGTCCCCGACCGTCGAATCGGCGCGAAACTTCGGTAGCACTCTGCACCTCGCCGCAACTGCGCCAAGCAACCGCCCGCTCACCTCTAGTCAGCTGATGTTGTTCGAACGACTCGCAACCGCTTTGTATGAGCAGCCTCAAGATCAGGTGTGGGCCCGTAGGAGCAGCGATATCTTCGTGGATGATGCTGTGCTGCGAATATGGGACTTGCAATGGCCACGGCTGAGGCGGTCTTTCCGGTTCTGTACGTTGACAACTCGTGATCGTTCACAAGAGGGAGCGCTGTTCGATTTGCAGCTATGCGGTGAGTCGGTCCCTCGGCTGCGATTCGCTCAGAACACAGATGGAGTTGAGGCGGCCTCGACGTCCTCCGAGTCATGGCTTGCGCAACTCGTCGACTACGCCGACCGTCCGGATGCCTCGGGATTCCGTGAGGCCCTGCGCCTGCTGGGTACTGACCTGCTAGGCGGTCGAGAAGCGATGAGGTCAATCTGCAGTTTGCAGTCGATGCTTGCCCGGCGCGAGCCGTCTGCAGTAGCTGATGCCATTGCTTTGGTGACGCCCCCAACCCCGTTGTCCGGGTCCAAAGTGGCGAAGGAGATGGTAACCAACGCTGCTCTGTCTCGGGCTGAAGTTCTCAGCGATACGGAACTCAACTATGTCGTCGATAACCTAGACCTCATCAGCGAACGCGAACTCACTTCCCACGGCTGGAAGCTCGCTGGCCACTTGCTCGAGGTTGCGCCGGAGAAACTAGTCGAGCTGATCGAAGATGAGCGCCCGCCGGTGCGAACTTCTATGAGGGCGGCGGTCGAAGGGATGGACGCCAACCTTCTCGCCCAGAATCTGAAGGCGGAGACGAATTGTTTCCGGCCACTGTTGGCCATTAGGCCAGACCTGACGGAGATGCCAGAGTTCTGGCGCCGAACGCAAGCAAGAGCCTCTGACATCCAGCAGGCTGGCCTTGAACTGCAGACCGAGGCCCAACTTGCAGCGGCCGTTCTGGGCCTTCACGACGAGGCTTCAATCGAGTCAGTCGCTCGGGTCTTCGGAGCATACGCGGTACTTACCTGCGTCGAACAGTTGATGTTGAAGGAGCGTGATGGTAGCGAGTTGCTGAGGTGGGTTAAGGAGGCATGTAGACAACCTGAGGTTGTCGCCTCCTTCTTGGCTCATGCTCGGACGCTCAACCCGCGTCTGATCTCATGCATCACCACTGAACTCGAACCAGATGCAGTTCCGAACGACTACGGCGTTGACCCTTGGTTGACCGCGTTGACGGCGGTGAAGCAGCAAATTGGCCAATTGCCAATCGAGTTGCAGGTATATGGATTTCAGCGCGCGCTGAGCTGGAGATCCAGAAGTGTAGGACCGCTGCTGTGCCTGACCTTTGAACAACTTCATCGCGCTGCAGCCGACGGAGCCCTAGCTGCGTCGAATTGGCAGCATTTTCGTGACAGCCTTCCTTGGGTACGCCCGGCGGACTCCTGGGATGTCGCGCTCCGACTCAGGCTCGGTCTGGTGAAGCGGTGCGTTGAGACACCTGTTGCGCCGGAGGAATATGTAGCGCTTGCGTCAACGGATGTCCTTTTCGACATGATCTTAGAAGCTACCTGGGAGCATTGGGGCGGAAAGCGCTATCTCAAATGGGTTGAGGAGTTGACGGGAGAATCAGACAAGCCTCAGCAGAAGTCTCGCAGTCGCTTGGTCAAGGGGTATCTCGATAGGCACTCCAAGTGGTGGAAGTAGGCCGTCCGGCTCTCTCAAGTGGTCAGCGGTCGTTCGCGACCGCTCGCAAGTGGGCCGAGAGCAGACCATTGGCGCCGTTATGCTGAACGGCAGCTCCCGCTGCATAGCTGTCGTAGCGAATATCCGGTTAATTCTGATTTAAGGGGGGATTCAGAGCCTCTATTGAAAATAACAGTCGCACATAAGCGACTGTTTAACAAAATGAGTTGATACAAGTCGGAAACAGAGCGGTACTACCTGAACCACGCAACGACTGCGTGGCATCCCATAGGAGTACCCATGAAAACCAAAACCTCAGCCCCCGTTAAAGCAAAGAAGTCACCCACGGCTCAACCGACAACAAAGCAACAAAGCAAGCAATCACAGCTCATAGAGCTGCTCAGAAAGAAAACTGGCACAACGATTGAGGAAATGATGGTCCTCACAGGTTGGCAAGCCCATACGGTCAGAGGAATCATCAGCGGAGCACTTAAGAAGCGCCTTGGCCTCAACGTTGTGAGCATCATCGGAGCAAGCGGTACACGCACCTACCGAATCACCGAGATCAAGACATCATGAGTACCGTGATGGATATGCGCGCTAAACGCATCGAATTAGACAAGCAGTGGACTAAATCATTCGGAAGCAAAGTTCCAAAGCACATTCAATACAAACTGATCCAATTGGCTTTGTCATGGCACGAGCAAATGCAAGCCAGCGATCATTGGAAGGGATCTATCGGAGCTGCTCGGCTATCTCGGTGCCTCAAGCAGACGGCACCATTGATCACATTAAGTCCCGGTACTCGACTCATGCGAGAGTGGCAAGGCAAAGTCCACCAAGTGACTGTTTTGGTTAAGGGCTTTGAACATCAAGGCAAGACCTACTCAAGCCTAAGTTCGATTGCAAGAGAAATAACAGGAACCGCTTGGTCAGGACCCCTCTTCTTTGGATTGAAGCCATGACCAAAGCAGTCACAAGAGTGAGTGCAATCCCCTGCGCGATCTACACGCGAAAATCCTCAGAGGATGGGCTTGAACAAGACTTCAATTCATTAGATGCACAGCGTGAGGCTTGTGAAGCCTACATCGTGAGCCAACGCTCACTTGGATGGATTAATTCACCCGTCATCTATGACGATGGTGGCTTCTCAGGGGGCAATACAGATCGCCCTGCCCTTCAACAACTGCTGGCTGATGTCAAAGCCAAACGCATCAAAGTCATCGTGGTCTACAAGGTCGATCGGTTGACTCGCGCATTGGCTGACTTCTCTAAGCTTGTTGAGTTGTTTGATGAGTACGGTGTGTCATTTGTCTCTGTGACCCAGCAATTCAATACAACCACCTCTATGGGACGGTTGACATTAAATGTGTTGCTGTCATTTGCGCAGTTTGAACGGGAGGTCACTGCTGAACGTATCCGAGACAAGATTGCAGCATCGAAGCGTCGCGGCATCTGGATGGGAGGTTTAGCTCCCATAGGGTACTTCCCAAAAGATCGGGCTTTGTGCATTCACGAGGAAGATGCCATCCGAATTCGTGAGATCTTTAAGCTGTATCTAGACCTTGGGTGTGTGAGGCAGCTTAAAGACGAATTAGATGCACGGGGTTGGAAAACGCCCGCACGAACAACCAAGCGTGAGGGAGCGATGGGCAATCGGGAATTCAGTCGGGGTCATCTCTACAAAATTCTGAGCAACCCCGTCTACATTGGACAGATCGTTCACAAAGAAGAGGTCTTCCCCGGCAATCACCCTCCTCTCATTTCCCCTGAAATATGGCATGCGGTGCAAGAACGATTGGCTGCGAATCTGCAGTCACATCGCAATCGAAAGAATGCGATGAATCCAAGCTTATTAGCTGGACTCGTGTTTGATGCAAATGGCCATCACCTCACACCAACTCATTCGAAGAAAGGCAAACGCAGATACCGCTATTACGTGAGCAATGAACTTCACCAAAAGTCAGCTGAAGATGTGGATGGGTTCCGTATCCCCGCACAAGAACTCGAAGGAGCTGTACTCCAAGGACTCAAATCATTTCTAACTAATGACGCAAGGCTTCTGGACTGGTTAGGTTCAATCCAAGATGCCGAAGCCAGTAGCTCAGACATCAAAGCAACCTTGGAACTGGCGAAGGAGCATGTACTTCGTCTACAGAGTGCGCCGATTGAGACCTTAAACAAGCTGCTGAACGAAGTAGTTATACACGAGGACAAAGTCGAAATTGGAATCAAGCCATCTGCTCTAGCTAGCACCACGATCAGTAACGAGTCATTTTGGATTTCAGTCCCTGTCGAGCTCAAACGATGCGGTATGGCCATGCGTTTAATCATTAATGGGCCTGAAGACCAAATTCGAAAACCTGACCTGAAGCTACTGGCTTTGATTGCGAGAGGTCACATTTGGTTCAAACGTCTCAGGGAGGGTGATGCAGATAGCTTGGCCATGATTGCAAAAGAGGAGGAAGTCACCGTGAACTACGTGTCAAGGCTTCTGCTGATGGCTATGCTGGCACCAGACATCATTGAGCGGATATCCAAGGGTGAACACCCTCCTCAACTAACCGCAAAAAAACTCATCAGCCATTTGCCGCTGCCTGCAGACTGGGGTGAACAAAGAACGCTGCTTGGAGTAACCGAAAGGTAGACAACCACTTAAAA
>Ga0228701_1002175_pt1 | contig 12070 bp, 9 predicted proteins | sample McNCre117_Aug_MG_2_FD_178017 | JGI IMG/M metagenome (GOLD analysis project Ga0228701, IMG submission 178017) | Freshwater microbial communities from McNutts Creek, Athens, Georgia, United States - 11-17_Aug_MG | ecosystem: Environmental > Aquatic > Freshwater > Creek | place: USA: Georgia...
GGGCGCAGTTTGGCTACCGCATGAGACAGGACCAATCCGCGATCAGGCCCCGCTTTTTCGTACACATACAAACCACGGCATAGCCTGGTGAGGGCGCCATCCCGGACTGCGCGGCTCAACAGTGTTTTGAAGGCCGCGTCTGAAAGGCTGGGAAGGACAGAGCGCAAATCCGAAGGCGTGAACAAGCAAGCCTGCGGGCTAGCTAGCTCGCTGATTGTGTTCATCAGTTGACGGATAGGTTGCATTAATAACTCATCGGAAAGTTTCAATAAGTGTAACCTTTCGATGAGTTGTGTCAAGTCAAATATCAGTGCCCACCCTCAGTTCTTATGCCGTGCATGGAGAACGCCTCTGCCAACTGTCGCTCAAGCAATAACGCTTCTTTGGTCGATAAAGGGTTAAGGTGTTCGAACAAAGATGGCAACAAGATAGTCATTTTTCGATGGCACCGAGCAGCGTATTTGTGCCCAGTCATGTGCTGCTCAAACCTAGCCTCTATTCTTCGTGACGTTTGCCCCACATACACGCCGAAGCGCTGTTTGGCATAGCCATCCAAAAGAATGACGTAAACGTGATTTTTGCCGTTGGTGGTCTTCTGAAAAGTCTGGGCAATCTCTCGGGCTTTAGATAGAAAGTCGATCGGCTCAAAACCCATCGTAGCCATCCCACGAAGAAGTTGATTACGAAACTTTTGCTTCTTACGGGTGGCTAGATAGTCGCAAATGTATGTCGCAGTTTCAAGATTGCCTAAAGACGTTTCATGCATACCTTTTGCAACGATTTGTTCGCTAGGTAGTGTTTGCAGCGTTCTCATTAAGTCAACGTAACTCAGCATCAGTGTGATCCTCTAGGCTGCGACTAGTTCAGCTTTGCGTTGTTGTTCGATTAAATCCAATCCATTACGGACAGGATTTCCGAGTCATTTTCGTTATCTAAGAGTTCGACCTTGAAACTTCGAACGATACCGCGCATGTTCATTGCTTCAAGGTAATCACCCTGATTCCATTCAAATCACGACTTTAGCCATGATGCGATCGACTTCTGCACCAGTCATTCCATCCTTTCGAGCATAGGACCCCAAGTCGATGGTGATTGATTCAATCGTCATTTCAGTGTCGTCCTCAAATTTACTTATCGCCTGGTTGATAACTTCAGTCAGTTTGCGCTCTAAGGCTTGGCGCTGAGTGCGCACATAGGTAACGGTCATATCCCTCATATTGGTTCCTGCTAGGTGTTGTTGATCGTATGGGGTGGCTACAGCGTCTTGCCAGCTTAAATGACCTGCCGCACTAATTTAGCCAACTTCTGAATTTCCACGCCATTGCCAGATTTGGCCTCAATCATCTGCAACACCGATTCAATGGCTTGCTTCATGGCGGTTGTGTTTGTGCGGTTGGGTGATTGCACTTCGCGTTGTGCAAGAGACTGGGCCATATGAATCACGGCGCTAAGAGAAGGTTTGGTCATGTGATGTTCCTGTTTGTTTGACAGCAAGCACCTCGCTTGCCTTTTTCATCAAACTCGATTTCTGCCAGATCTGTCAAATCCAGTTCGTATGGTTTTTCCATACCTAAAGGTATGAGTACTTGAACAAAAAAGTCGGCCTTTGCGGGCCGACCTTTGAATCAACGTGTGGTGCGTCCCTTGTCATACACCACGATGCTTAGATTGTCTTTGGGCGTGAGGTGCTTGGCAATGTGGCTCACGCACTTCATGGCTTCATCTAGTGCCTCGCCGTGCATGCTCCCGATTGGTCTACCACCAATGCCAGGCGCTTGGGTGTGTGCTTGACAGCCAGGTCGGCAGGGCAGTCTGGGGCCTGCATACGCAACAGCAAATTAACAGCGCAACCTTGGGCGGGCACTGCATTGCGCAGTGGCGAAAAAACGAAAGTCGGGTTGTGCATCTAGGGCTCCTTGCGTTACTGAGGCGCTAATGGTGCAAGGGCAGGGGCTCATAGTGTGAGCTTCAATTAACGGGAATTTATACAGGTTTTAGTCTTCTATGAGCTCATCGCATGAGCTTGGACCCAGACAAAATAAGTTATCAACTTAAGTGAGCGTCAATTGCAAAAATTCTTTAAATTCGTTCATCACGTCAATGCACTAGCCTTCTTCGCAGGCGTTGTCTTGACACTGGGTCTGCTGCTTTGGATGATCGGTAGCTCTTTGTGGGACAACAAAGTAAAGACATCAGTGGTTGTGCCCAATGCCTCTGAGGAATCATCCCAAGTGCTAAGCCTGTCTGCTTGGGAGTTCATCCCAGAGATCGGCGTTCAAGTCTTAAAACTGCAGTCCACAGGCGGCGAGCCTAATGACTATGCCTCTGAGGGCCGAGGCTACAAGACCCGCAATCTTTTATTCGTCAAAGCAGATGGCGGCGGATCTGCGTGGTTGTTCCCAGATCAATCGCATGTAATAAGTCGAATTGAGCGTTTAACTGCTCCAGATGACCGAACCAAAGCCATTTACTTTGAGTCAAGGCCTGCGGTTGAGAAGGGGACGCCTCAGTTTTCGCTTTATCTGGCCAAGTCCGATGGAACTTCTCCTGTTGAGGTGCTGAAGAATGTGGAGTATGTGGTGAGCCGACGGATAGCTGGCGACATCGCCCATTTCATCTACCAATCTAGACTGGAAATCAAAGAGTCGAAGATTTCTTTGAAGTCCTTCGAGGTTCAAAGCGATGGCTTAGTGGCCAAGATGGTTGAGATGCCTCACTGAGGTGTATTCGCCTAATCCAGGGACTCATATTCAAATCTTTCCTAAGGCTACGGTATGAGCTTAGGTAAAGGCACAATATATGTAAGAACTAGGCTAAATTGAATAGCCTAAGGTGAACACAACATCATAAAAAGAATAATTTGACATTCATGAATCTACAGTCACACAACAAACTGGTCTCTTTTATCTGGTCAATCGCCGATGATTGCCTTCGGGACGTTTATGTTCGCGGCAAATACCGTGATGTCATTTTGCCGATGGTGGTGCTTCGCCGTCTCGACACGCTTCTTGAACCCAGCAAGGCTGCAGTTCTGGAAGAGGTTCGCTTTCAAAAAGACGAGATGAAGGCAACGGAACTGGACGATGCACCGCTCAAAGCAGCATCAGGTTATGTGTTCTTCAACACCAGCAAGTGGACGCTAAAGCTACTCCACTCCACGGCCACAAACAATCAGCAAATTCTGCTGGCCAATATTGAAGACTATCTGAACGGGTTCAGCGACAACGTCAAAGAGATCATCTCGCGCTTCAAATTGCAAGAGCAGATGCGCCATATGGCCAGCAAGCAAGTCTTACTGGATGTCCTCGAAAAGTTCATCTCGCCATACATCAACCTTACGCCACACCAGGGCGAGGACCCGGAGGGCAATGCGCTGCCAGCACTGAGCAATCTTGGGATGGGCTATGTGTTTGAAGAGTTGATCCGTAAATTCAACGAAGAGAACAACGAAGAAGCAGGGGAACACTTCACGCCACGGGAGGTGATCCACCTGATGACGCACCTGGTCTTTGACCCGATCAAAGATCGTTTGCCGCCTGTCATGACCATTTATGACCCAGCCTGCGGAAGCGGTGGCATGCTGACGGAATCGCAAAACTACGTTCTTGATCCCGATGGTTCGATCAAGGCGACTGGCGATGTCTACCTGTACGGCAAGGAAATCAACGACGAGACTTATGCCATCTGCAAGTCCGACATGATGATCAAGGGCAACAACCCTGAAAACATTAAAGTTGGATCCACGTTGTCTACGGATGAATTTGCAGCAGATCGCTTTGACTTCATGCTATCCAACCCGCCCTACGGTAAAAGCTGGAATAGCGAGCTGAAATACATCAAAGACGGCAACGACGTCATCGACCCACGGTTCAAGGTTGAACTGGCAGATTACTGGGGCAAAAAAGAAATTGTGGATGCCACGCCGCGCTCCAGTGACGGGCAGCTGCTGTTTCTGATGGAGATGGTGGGCAAGATGAAGTCCACCAAAGACAGCGCCGTGGGTGCGCGCATAGCTTCGGTGCACAACGGCTCCAGCTTGTTCACTGGTGATGCAGGTAGCGGCGAATCCAATATTCGACGCCACATTATCGAAAACGACCTACTTGACACCATCATCCAGCTGCCGAACAACCTGTTCTACAACACCGGCATCACCACCTACATTTGGCTTTTGACCAACGCGAAACCAGCCGAGCGTCGTGGGAGGGTGCAGCTGATCGACGCCAACCTGCTGTTTCGCAAACTTCGCAAAAATCTAGGCGACAAGAATTGTGAATTCGCACCAGAACACATTGAAGCGATCACGAATGCTTACCAGGCTTTTCAGCCCATCGAACGGACCTTAGACAATAACGGTGACCCATCAGGCATTGCAGTTCAAGTTTTTGATAACTCCGATTTCGGATATTACAAGGTCACTATCGAACGCCCTGACAGGCGCCGTGCTCAGTTCAGCCCGGAACGCCTGGCCACGCTGCGGTTTGAGAAATCACTGCGCGAGCCAATGGAATATCTGTGGGCGAACCATGGTGAAAAGGTCTATGAAACGGGTTTTCTGAAAGATCAAAGCAAGCAGATTTTGGTTTGGTGCGAGGAACAAGGCATTACCCTGAACACCAGTGCCCGCGCCAAGCTGCTGGACACCACCAACTGGATACGCCTGCGCGAGTTGCTGGCCCATGGCCATACGCTGATGCAAGACGTTGGCACTGAAGAAACACCCGATTACAACGCCTTTGTCGAACGCGTGAACAAAGTCCTGAAGTCACGCAAGATCAAACTCTCAACGACCGAGAAAAACGCCATCCTGAATGCAGTCAGCTGGTATTCGGAGGACGCCGAAAAGGTCATCGACAAATCTATGCGTCTGACCCATGTCGAGTTGACTGAAATCACCTCAAGGCAGGGTTGCGCGGTTGCTGATTTGGGAGACTTCGGCTTTTATAAGCAAGCCGATGGCAGCTATCTGACCTACGCATCAAACGCCGATCTGCGCGATAGTGAGTCTGTCCCGCTGAATGACAGCATCCATCGGTATTTTCAAGCCGAGGTGAAACCCCATGTCGAAGAGGCTTGGATCAATCTTGATACGGTCAAGATCGGGTATGAAATCAGCTTCAACAAATATTTCTACAGACACAAACCTTTGAGAGACTTGAATCAGGTGATGGCTGACATCCTGGCACTGGAACAGCAAGCGGATGGCCTCATCTCGGAAATTCTGGGTGTACCTGTTGTGGCTTTATCGGAGATGAAATTATGAAATTTTCAACTTACTCAGGATATAGCAACTATAAATACAGCGGTGAAGGCTGGATTGAGGATGTGCCCTCACATTGGGAAATTCGCAAGCTGAAGCAACTTTTTCAAGAGAAGAAGCATCGGCAAAACCTTGCACTCAACTGTGGCTCGATCAGCTTCGGCGAGGTGGTCGAAAAGGATGACGAACGCGTACCACTGGCCACAAAAGCATCCTATCAGGAGGTCAGCAAGGGCGAATTCCTAGTAAATCCGTTGAACTTGAACTATGACTTAAAAAGCCTTCGAATAGGACTTTCCGATATAGACGTTGTGGTCAGTGCTGGCTATCTAGTTCTGCAGGCCAAAGGCAAAATGGATAAAAGGTATTTCAAATATCTGCTCCATCGTTATGACGTTGCCAACATGAAATTACTTGGCTCCGGCGTTCGGCAGACTATCAGCTTCAATCACATTGCTAACAGTCTTCTGATTGCGCCTCCATTTGAGGAGCAACGCGATATCGCAGCCTTCCTTGACGACAAATGCGCCAAGATCAACGAAGCGATTAAGTTCAAGGAAGACCAAATCGCTGCGCTTAAAGAATACAAAACTAGCCTGATTAATGCTGCCGTAACCGGCAAGATCAAAGTCGTTTAGGAAAAAGCATGGTCAGCAATACAAGAGAAGTCGCGCTTGAGCGTGCCATTCAAAAACACCTGACAGGCCAAACGACCGAAGAGATAGGGGTCGACTCAGCGGATAAAAGCAACAAGCCATACCGCATAGGGTTACCAAGTGATTTCAATGCCCAGTTTGCCCTCGACACTGCGAAATTCTGGCAGTTTTTGCAAGAGACGCAAGTTAAGGAGCTGGCCAAACTCCAATCGCGTAGCCCTTCCGATTGGCAAGCCAAAATCCTGGAACGCTTTGATCGAATGGTCAAGAAAAACGGGGTTCTGCATCTGCTGAAAAAGGGTTTGGATGTCGATGAAGCGCATCTGACTTTGATGTATCCCGCCCCACTGGCAAGCTCATCCGCCCGTGTACAGGAAAACTTCGAATCGAACATCTGGAGCATCACCAGGCAAGTTTGTTATTCGCAAACCAACCCATTGCAAGAGATCGACATGGTGCTGTTCCTGAACGGCATGCCTTTGATCACCGTAGAGCTGAAGAACGCTTGGACCGGACAAACCGCCCGTTTCCATGGCCAGAAGCAGTACCGCGAGGACCGCGATGCCACTCAGCCCTTGCTGCACTTTGGCCGAGCGCTGGTGCACATGGCCGTGGACACCGACGAAGTCTTCATGGCGACCAAGCTGGCGGGAGCCTCGACGTTCTTTCTTCCCTTCAACAAGGGACACAACAACGGGGAAGGTAATCCACCCAACCCAAACGGCCACAAGACCGCCTATTTGTGGGAAGAGGTTTTTCAGCCCGCCAGCCTGGCCGGCATCATTCAGCATTTCGTCCTTCTGGAAGGCAAGGCCACAGATCCTCTGGCGAAGAAATCACTGATTTTTCCTCGCTATCAGCAACTGGATGTGGTGCGGTGCTTGCTGGATCACACGTCCACGTATGGCGTCGGGCACAGCTATCTGATCCAGCATTCAGCGGGTTCTGGGAAATCGAACTCGATCACTTGGGCTGCCTATCAACTGATTGAAGCCTACCCAAAAAGCACCAGCCTACCCGGCGCACGCGGTTTGGATCAGCCACTGTTTGACAGCGTCATCGTGGTCACTGATCGACGTCTCTTGGACAAACAGCTTCGGGACAACATCAAAGACTTCTCTGAGGTCAAGAACATCGTCGCCCCGGCGCTGCGTTCGGCTGATCTGAAATCGGCCCTTGAGAATGGGAAGAAGATCATCATCACGACGATCCAAAAATTCCCGTTCATCATTGATGGCATTGCGGACCTGAGCGACAAGCGCTTTGCCGTCATCATTGACGAGGCACACAGCGGCCAGAGCGGGCAGGCGCACGACAACATGAACAGGGTCATGGGTGCGGGTGATACTGATCCAGACGAGGATGACCCGCAAGACTTGATCCTGGCAGCGATGCAATCACGCAAGATGCGTGGCAATGCGTCCTATTTCGCGTTTACAGCAACACCGAAGGCCACCACGCTCGAGAAGTTTGGTGAAAAGCAGGCAGACGGCAGCTTCAAGCCGTTTCACCTCTACAGCATGAAGCAAGCCATTGAAGAGGGTTTTATCCTCAACGTGCTTGCCAACTACACGACCTACAAGAGCTATTACGAAATCCAGAAGTCAGTCGAAGACAACCCACTTTTCGACACCAAGAAGGCCCAAAAGAAATTGCGCGCTTATGTAGAGCGCAGCCAGCACACGATCAACACCAAGGCCGAGATCATGCTGGACCATTTCATCCCGCAAGTAGTAACCAGCAAGAAACTACGCGGCAAGGCCAAAGGGATGATCATCACCCAAAACATTGAAGCAGCTATACGCTACTACAAGGCGGTGACTAAGTTGCTTAATGCCCAGGGCAATCCGTTCAAGGTGCTGATTGCCTTTTCAGGCGAAAAGACCGTCGATGGTGTGAATTACACCGAAGCCGATATGAACGGATTTCCAGAGGGCGACACCCGCGATAAATTTGACGAAGATGAATATCGGTTGCTGATCGTTGCCAATAAATACCTGACTGGATTCGATCAACCCAAGCTCACGGCCATGTACGTGGATAAGAAGTTGCAGTTCGTTCTGGCCGTCCAGGCCCTTTCTCGTTTAAACCGATCAGCACCCAAACTCGGAAAACGCACGGAAGACTTGTTCATCCTCGACTTTTTCAACAGTGTTGATGACATCAAGACAGCCTTCGACCCGTTCTACACAGTCACCACACTGTCAGGAGCGACCGATGTAAACGTGTTGCACGATCTAAAAGACGCTTTGGATCAAGTGGGTGTTTACGAGTGGCAGGAAGTCGAAGACTTTGTCTCGCGTTATTTTGCAGGTGAAGATGCTCAGGCCCTGAGTCCGATCATCGATGTCGCAGCAAACCGCTTCAATGTGACACTTGAATTGCCAGACCCGGAGAAAATTGACTTCAAAATCAAAGCTAAACAGTTTGTGAAGATTTACGGCCAGATGGCCTCAATCATTCCATTCGAAGTGTTGGCTTGGGAAAAGCTATTCTGGCTGCTGAAGTTCTTGATTCCAAAACTCAAGATAAAAAATCCAGATCAAGACATGCTCGATGAATTACTGGATGCGGTCGATCTTTCCACATACGGTTTGGAGCGGACCAAACTGAACCACGAAATTGGCCTTGATGCATCGGATACCGAGCTGGCCCCTCAGAATCCAAACCTACGCGGTAATCACGATGGAGAGCCTGAGACAGACCCGTTGGATGAAATCATTCGCAGCTTCAACGAACGATGGTTTCAGGGGTGGAGCGCTACCCCAGAAGAACAGCGCGTGAAGTTTGTCAATATCATCGAAAGCATCCGTGCCCACCCCGACTATTCCTTGAAATACGCGGGCAATGCTGACCCATACGCGCGAGAGATTGCTTTCGAAAAAATGCTTCATGATGTGATGCTGAAGCGCCGCAAAGATGAACTCGAGCTTTACAAGTTGTTCGCATCAGACTCAGCATTTAAGTCCGCGTGGAGTCAAAATATTGCGCATGTGCTGAGCAAAAATTTAGATGCTCGATCAGGCACTCAATTGCGCTAGTCAATTAGAGCATCATTGACCTAACGCACACTTGCCAAAATTGAATCGTAGTCTTCCTTGTTAAAAGCAGTAGGAGCAAGCGGTTGTTGACTGAGCATGCGCTTTCTTTGCATCAGCTCATTCAGTTTCAAGTCAAAGCTTGATTCGGGATCTTCAGGATCGATCGCTAAAGGGTAATGATGACGACCTTGCATCCCGAACTTTTTCAAAGCTAAGCGATGAAGAGTTAGAAGTTGTGTCAGCGTTTGTGACGGCTGACGGCTGACGGGTGCGTACTTATATGGTCACAAATAAATCGCCTTGATATCTCTGGGCCAGCGGTTGAATCATTAATGCAGCGTGGCATCCTTAGTACATCTATGACTGCTGATGCTATGCATGAAAATTTTGTGTTGGACACAGCGTTATTCGATATGGCACAAATGAGCTTCAAAAACGAGAGAATTTGAATCAGTAGAGAGCCAATGACTCTAAAAACAAACCACCATTTTCGGGGTGCATTTGCACCTCGTTTGTTTTGCGCGACATACGTGCAGAAAAATACGGCTTAGAAATTGTTTTGATTTAATGCTCTTTGGGTGTTAAATTTTTATGACAGTATGAAATACACGCGTGTCACTTTGGTCATCAAGAAGATAGTCAATTCCACCAGTTAGGAAGTAGCGGTGCGTAGCCCCGCATCCGTCCATGTCAACCGTTTCGAAAGTAAGTTCACGATCATGAAATGAACGGTTGCGTCCAAGTTCCTTAACAAATGCCTCACCCCTTTGGATGTCCAATTCTGTCAAAACACGTTCAACTTGATAGGCAACTTCAAGGCGGTTCATAACGTAATCTGTTCCATCACGTTGTCGTTCTTTTGTCTCAGAGCAGTAGACATCGACGCGATCAATACCTGAAAGGTGAGCATTAAAGAATGTCAGGAGTTGCTTAAGACGTTGTCGATTGCGCTCTGTTCCACAGTAAGGGTCTTTTATAGAAATGTGCTTGACGTGAAGATCTTTTAACGCAGTAAAGACTTCGGTCAAATGTCGAGGCATTCCAACTGACAATTCCCACATGCCCATCTTTTGACCTTCAGCAAAGTGTTCGGGAGGATAGGGTGCGGCTGAGAGCAGTGCTGTTTCCAAAAGCTCACGCACTTGCAAGTCCATGGCTCCGATCTCTGCTGGTGCACTGATCAACGATTCAAGAAGTGATTGAACAGGGAATGCTTGCCTGACTAGCAACGATCCATCTTCAAACGTTGTGAAAACGCGTGGAATCAGGCCTGCGATGCGGCCATCTATATCGGGCAATGCACTGATGTGAAGTTTGCCAGCCTGCATCCATGGGTACAGGTGCCGATAAACCATTAGGGTTTGGTAGTCTGTTGGGTTTTGATTGAGTTTGTTTACTACGTACAGTTGCACATTTTTTGCGGACTGCAACCATGTCAGTAGCTGGTTGAGTTCTGCGTCACGATATCCCGATGCTCCAACTAGTGAAGTTGCAATGATTGAAATTGAAGTCGATGGTGCAAGTCGCTCAGCGAGCCCGCTTAAGCTTGGCTTGGTCCAGGGGACGTAGTTTCCGGGACCATCTGTGATCTGGCGTCCGTCAATCAGCGCCTTTAACCAAGTCATTGCTTCCTTGCGACGAAAACTGTCCCAGTGTCTCTGGTTGCCGTAGTCACAGAGGCATGCTCTGCAAGCGGATTCACATTCTTGAGGACACTCCAACCTTTGTAACGCGCGTACCATTAGTTCTTGGAAACTGAACTTAGGGGTGCCCAATCTAGCGCTGTATCCAGCGCCACCTGGAATCCCATCATAGAGTACAACTTCAGCAATGCAGCCAGCGTTAGCGTATAAGCGGTATGTCGAACGTAACTCTCCAGGGTAGAGATGCAGCATGTCTGAAGCAGCTAGACGGCATGCCTCTGCGATAGTTCGTGCAACTTGCTCTTGAAATCGCCGCTCATCGGTAACATCCTCTGGTGCCTCTGGGAGGGGAGCTAGGATTCGCAAGAGTCGGACGTCGGTATTGAACATATGAGCAAAGTCAACGCCCATCTTGGGCATGACATCAGACTTGCATATCAACCCTGTACTCGGGTCCTTATGGATAAATTTTCTTGTTGTTGTATCGGCAGCTTTCGTCCCCTTCTTTGTTGCGGTCTTGGTCTTTTTGAGCTTCGTAGCCGGCTGGCAGTAATTGCAGAACTGACAGCGGTAATAACCATCTCCATAAGTACCACGATTGGTGACAAACAGGCTGCCGCGGAGATCGTTGTCTTCTGAGCCACGAGCCAGCAGCAGGGCCGTGCTCAGGAATGGCAATTCCGTTTCTTGAAAATTCTCTGGCCTAGGCGCAGCAATGAGCCTTGCTTCGTCAGCCGGCTTTACACGACGACGAGCAGTACCGGGATCCTTTCCCTTGCTGTCAGCCACACTGGTCACGAAACCCTTTGGTTCCAAGAACATCCGTTTGCGACGCGTTGGTTCTGCGTATCCACAATTGCTGCAACCGTCTGGAAGATCTTGGTGTGCATCGGCCACGTCAACGTGGAAGCACTCTGGGCATGCGGCATACCATCTAGTTGGCATAAATGCCTTTGGGTAGCTTGCCAAGCCAGCACTTTCCCAGATGCGACCATTAGCGACGACCTCAGCGCCAGGCGCGTACTCGCTAATTCCTAGGCTTGCATCTCGATTCAATGAGACTTCTGCTTGGTTCTGGAATCGGTTGAAGGTACTGCCGTTTTGAACCTCAAGAGTCAAGGAATGCACTGGGAAACTGTAGGTCGGAATTAGGCCTCGGCGGGAGAGTTCATTGACTAAAAATTGGTCCATGTACTTTTCGAGTTGCTCTTTCCAATATAGAGCCTTCTTCAGTTCATCGCTTTCTGCGGCCGATGTTTTCTTGGCAACGTAAGACTTACAACGCTCTGAAACGTCTACTGAGAACTCCTTCAATCTTCCAATGATGGCATTGCGCAGATATGCACCTCGACAAACTATGGTTTGCAATTCGGGCGGTAGCTTTTCTCCTAATGCCTCGGCTTCGGCGAAGGCTTTAGTGCCTGAGTCGCTTTCGGTCCAAGCGTTTAACTTGTCATAAAAGTCTTCTTT
>Ga0228701_1002176_pt1 | contig 12044 bp, 7 predicted proteins | sample McNCre117_Aug_MG_2_FD_178017 | JGI IMG/M metagenome (GOLD analysis project Ga0228701, IMG submission 178017) | Freshwater microbial communities from McNutts Creek, Athens, Georgia, United States - 11-17_Aug_MG | ecosystem: Environmental > Aquatic > Freshwater > Creek | place: USA: Georgia...
GGGCATTCTTGTCAGCCAGCCCGCTCCGTCATTCCATGAACGGAAGCACCGCGTCCAATGCCTGCCGGACATAGTGGTCCTTCTGCCCGACGGGCGCGACATAATGCATCGCCTCCACCGCATCCTCGATGCTGCCGAGCCGGGCAATCATCCACGTCGCCAGGTATTGGGAGGCCATGCACCCACCGGCCGTGGCGACGTTTCCGTGGGCAATGAACGGCGTGTCCAGAACGGTCACGCCCGCCTCGATGACCCACGGCTTTGTGGTCAGGTCGGTACAGGCGGGCAAGTCGCCCACCAGCCCGAGCCGGGCCAGCAGCAAGGTGCCCGAACATTGCGCGCCGATGAGCTGGCGCTGCGGATCGAGGCATATACGTGCGAGCATTGCCTCGTCGGCCGCGATATCGCGCGTCCTGATCCCGCTACCGATCAGTACGGCATCGGCCATCCCGGCGAATTCCAGCGGCTTCTGCCGGCGAACGGTCACCCCGTTCATCGACGTGACCTCCTCGGTCGGCGAGGTGATGTGCGCGGCCCAGCCCTTGCCCTTCATCCGGTTGAGGATGGCCGCGGCGATGAACGAATCGAGTTCGTTGAACCCGTCGAACGTCAGGACTGCTATCTGCACCACGCAGCCTACCCTCCAAGCCGCGCCAGCGCCGCCTCGCGTCCGATCAGCGGCAGCAGCGCGGCCATGTCCGGCCCGTGCTCGCGTGCCGTCAGCGCAAGGCGCAGCGGCAGGAACAGCGCTTTGCCCTTGCGGCCGGTCTTGTCCTTGAGCGCGCCGGTCAGCGCCTTCCACACTTCGTCCGACCAGTCGAGCGAAGCGAGCACGGCCCCGGCCTCCCGCACGAAAGCGGCATCTTCGGCCTCCAGCGCGGGCGCCGCGATCGGCCCGGTCACCACCTGCCACCATTGCGCCGCCTCGCCGATATGGCCAAGGTTGGGGCGGATCGCCTCCCACGCCGCTTCGCCCATCCCCTGGGGCAGCAGGTGCGCCACCCGCACGAAGGGCAACTGGTGGACGATCCCGGCATTGATCCGGTGCAGTTCCGCTTCATCGAAGCGGGCCGGCGCGCGCCCGAAGGTCGCAAGGTCAAAGCTGGCCACCAGCGCACCGCGGTCCGCGACCGGCTCGACCGGCTGCGAAGTACCCAGCCGCGCCAGCAGCGCCACCAGCGCTTCCGGCTCGATCCCGCTCTCGCGCAGGTCAGCCATGCCGAGCGAACCGAGCCGCTTCGACAGCTTGCCTTCGGCGCCCACCAGCAACGCCTCGTGGGCAAAGGACGGCGGTTCGGCCCCCAGTGCGGTAAACATCTGCAGCTGCGCCGCGGTGTTGGAGACATGGTCCTCGCCGCGCAGCACCTGCGTAATGCCCATGGCGATGTCGTCGATCACCGAAGGCAACATATAAAGCCACGAGCCATCCGCGCGGCGTACCACCGGGTCGCTCATCGTGGCGGGGTCAAAATGCTGTGCTCCCCGGATTCCGTCAGTCCAGGTGATCGGCGTCTCCCGGTCGAGCAGGAACCGCCAGTGCGGCTTTTCCCCCGCCGACGCCTTCGTCGCATGGTCCGCCTCGGACAGCGCCAACGCGGCCCGGTCATAGATCGGCGGCAATCCCCGCCCCAGCTGGACCTTGCGCTTCAGGTCCAGCTCCTGCGCGGTTTCATAACAGCGATAGACCCGCCCATCGGCCACCAACCGGGCAAATTCGCGCTCATACAGCGCGCTGCGGGCCGATTGCCGCTCTTCCCCGTCCGGCACCAGCCCCAGCCAGACCAGATCGGCACGGATCGCCTCGACATAGTCCTCGCGGCTGCGCTCGGCATCGGTATCGTCGATGCGCAGCAGGAACCGCCCGCCGTCCTTGCGGGCAAGCATCCAGTTGTGCAGCGCCGTGCGGATGTTGCCCACGTGAAGCAGGCCGGTCGGCGAAGGGGCAAAGCGGGTAACGGTGGTCATGTCCGCCCCCTACCGCGCCCTGCGCGCCCGCGCTAGGCACGTGCCGCGGTTCCTCACGCGCTCCTGAAGGCGTGCGTGATGGGATAGCGCCGGTCGCGGCCAAAGTTCCGGCTGCCGAGCTTCACGCCGGGAGGGGCCTGCCGCCGCTTGTATTCGGCCAGGTGCAGCATCCGCTCGATCCGCGACACGGTAGCGTGATCGAAGCCCTCGCCCACCAGCTGCGCGACGCTCTTTTCATGCTCCACCAGCCCGAGCAGGATCGGATCGAGCACGTCATAGGGCGGCAGCGAGTCGGAATCCTTCTGGTTCTCGCGCAGTTCGGCGGTCGGCGGCTTGACGATGATGTTGTCCGGCATCACCGGCCCGTCCGGGCCCAGGCCGATCTTCGGCTTGTTGTGGTTGCGCCACTTCGAGATCGCGAAGACCGTGGTCTTGTAGGCATCCTTGAGCGGGTTATAGCCGCCGGCCATGTCGCCATAGATCGTCGCATAGCCGACGCTCATCTCGCTCTTGTTGCCGGTGGTCAGCAGCATCGGGCCGAACTTGTTCGACAGTGCCATCAGGCTCACCCCGCGAATGCGCGACTGCAGGTTTTCCTCGGCAAGATCGGGCACGCGCCCCGCGAACACCGGCCCCAGCATCTCGTCGAAGGCGCCAACCGCAGGCGCAATCGGGATCGTGTCATAGCGACACCCGATCATCCGCGCGCAGGCGGTGGCATCGGCCAGGCTCTCCTCGCTGGTGAAGCGGCTCGGCAGCATCACCGCCCAGACCCGTTCAGGGCCAAGCGCATCGACGGCAATCGCCGCGCAGATCGCGCTGTCGATCCCGCCCGAGAGCCCCAGCACCACGCCCGGGAAGCGGTTGCGATCGACATAGTCGCGCAGCGCCATCACCATCGCGCAGTAGATGTCCTCCGGGTGATCGGCCAATTGCGCCACCTCGCCCCGGTCGCAGCGCCAACCCTGCGCGGTGCGGGTCCAGTGGGTCTCGACCAGCCGTTCCTCCCAGTCCGGCAGCTGGACGGCGAGCGAACCGTCGCCATTGATGACGAAGCTCGCCCCGTCGAACACCAGTTCGTCCTGCCCGCCGACGCGGTTGAGATAGGCCAGCGGCAGCCGCGTATCGACCGCGCGCAGCTTGGCCACCCCGTCTATCCTCAGCGCGTCCTTGTCGATCTCGTAGGGGCTGCCATTGATGCAGATAAGGATTTCCGCGCCGAAATCGGCCAGATGGCGGCACACGTCGAGGTGCCATATATCCTCGCAGATCGGCACCCCGATCATGATGCCACGGAACACGATCGGCTCGGGCAGCGGACCGGGCTGGAACAGGCGCATCTCGTCGAAAGTGCCGTAATTGGGCAGTTCGTGCTTGAAGCGCACCGCCGCGATCTTGCCGTCATCGAGCAGCGCGACCCCGTTGTGCAGCGCCCCGTCACGCACGAAGACCGAGCCCACCAGCATGGCGGGACCCTCGTCCGCCGTCGCCTCGGCCATCCGCTCCAGTTCGGCCGCCGCGCGTTCGACCAGCGCGGGCTTCAGGATCAGGTCCTCGGGCGGATAGCCGATCAGCTGCAGCTCGGGAAAGACGATCAGGTCCGCCCCTTTCGCCTGTTCGCGAGCGGCGAGCATGGCGGCAGCATTGCCGGCAAGGTCCCCGACCGACTGGTTCATCTGGGCGAGGGTAATCTTGAGCGTGTCGACCATCGGCAAACCCTAGTGACCCCGCGCCCGCGAAGCAATTGCCCGAATCCGTAAGATGGCTGGCGGAACCGGAGCCACAATCCCGCGCCCGCGTCAGCCGCCGGGCACCTGCGGGATCATCCCTATTGCATAAACGCGAGGGCTTGGCCTAATGCACCTATCTATAGTTAGGCCTCCGCTCGATGCCCCTGTTTTTGTCGTCTTTTCCCCGTTCGGGCAACACCTTGCTGCGCCAGATGCTCCACGCGGGCTGGGGCTTGGCCAGCGGCAGCGTCTTTTCGGTGGACCTTGGCGACAATCTCCCCCTTATCCGGGCTTCCGGTCACATCGAACTATGCCGCGTGATGGTCGATGGGGCGGAGCGGCTGCTCAACCCCCATGATTTGCCGCTCAAGACACATCTTCTGCCGCAATTCGCCGACGATCGCGCGATCTACATCCTGCGCGACGGGCGGGCGGCCTGTGTCAGTCTGTGGCATTTCTGGCAAGGTTCGGTGTCGCTGGAAGAGATCGTGAAGGGCCAGACGCCGTTTGGCACCTGGTCCGACCACTTGCTCGCCTGGACCGAACGCGCGCAGATCGAGTTGCTGGTGCGCTATGAGGAAATCATCTCGCATCCCGGAAATGTGGTCGGCGGGCTCACCAACCTGTTTGGCCCGCCTCTGGCCGACCCCACGGCTCCGCTGCGGGACCGGGCCGATCTTGCCACGCGCGACGGCAGATGGGTGCGCGAGCGCAGCGATTGGCGAACCCACTGGTCGGAGGCGCTGGACGACCTGTTCATGCACCACAACGCGCCAGCCTTTGACCGCTTTTACCCGCAGCCGCCCGCACCGCCCCGCCGCGCCTGCCCCTGAGGCCGTCGCCCTTGGGGCCACAAGCTACTTTGGCCCCTCGCCGGTGTGGTTTATGGGTTGCAGCCTAAGCTTCTGGCCAAGGGAGAGAGGACCACATGATCTGCATGCTCGCCGCCGCGCTGGGCCCGCTTGCGCAGGTTCTGGCCATAACGCCGGCCCTGGCCGCCCTCCCGGCCGTGCCTTCAACAGCCGCCGCTCCTCCGGCAGACCCGCATGCGACCGAGCAATGGGCGCCGATTCCGCCCGTCGTCCGCCCGGCACCTGAAACCGCGCCGACTCCGCCCCCATCCGACGCGATTGTGCTGTTTGGCGGCAAGGACCTGTCCGAATGGGTCGCGACAGATGATGCCGGCCCGGCGCGCTGGAAGGTGGAAGGCGCGGTGCTGACGATCGTCAAGTCCGCCGGCAACATCCAGACCCGGCGCACCTTCACCGACTACCAGCTGCACCTCGAATGGCGCACCCCCAAGGGCATCACAGGCACCGGCCAGGCGCGCGGCAATTCCGGCATTTTCCTCGGCGCGACCGGCCCGCGCGATGCCGGTTACGAGCTGCAGATCCTCGATTCATTCGCCAACCCGACCTATGTCAACGGCCAGGCTGGCGCGGTCTACAAGCAGCACGCACCGCTGGCCAACCCTGCCCGCGCGCCCGGCGCATGGCAAACCTACGACATCGCGTGGACCGCACCGCGCTTTGCCGCCGACGGAATGCTCGCCAGCCCGGCGCGCGTCACCGCGCTGCTGAATGGCGTCCTCGTCCAGAACGATTTCGCCCTTGCCGGAGAGACGGTCTACATCGGGCCGCCATCCTATCGCCCTCATGGCCCTCTGCCGATCAAGCTCCAGGCCCACCGCGATCCCAGCCCGCCGATCAGCTTCCGCAATATCTGGATCAGACCCCTGCCCTGATCGCGCAGCCCTCGGACCCGGAAGGGCGCCGTGTGCGTTACCGGCTGGAGATTGCCATGCCGACAGGTGCCACATCCCGGGAAAAGGCCGCTGCGGCCATCGCGTCGCTCACCATGGTGATGACGATTGCGGCCGCGCTGGTGATCGGCCTGCGCCCGCACTGGCAGGCCGTAATGCGCTCCGCCCTGATCGCGGTGGACATCGCCGCCCTGCCGCCCAGCCCGGCGGTATCCCCACAACCGCCACCGCCCCGACCCGCAGCAGACAGCGCGCCCACAGGCAGCCCCGCCCCCCGCAACCTGCGCAACAAGGCCAGCCCGGTCTTCGCCCCGCCAGCGCAGCCCCCGCTGGCGGTTCCCCCGCCGGTCACCGCCGCACCGATCCCGGCATCTGGAAACGCGGCGCAGAGCGGGGCTTCGGATCTGGCTGGCCCCGGCACCGGGGCGGGCGGCATTGGCTCGGGCAATGGCGGCGGCGGGAACAGTGGAAACGGCGATGGCGTACCCATGCGCCCGCCTCGCCAGATCAGCGGCAAGCTGTCCTACAACGACCTGCCGCAGGGGCTGGTCGATCCCGGCAAGGAAGCCGGGGTCGAAGTGCACTACCGCGTCAATGCCGACGGCGCGGTCAGCAATTGCCGGATCGACCGCTCCAGCGGCTTTGCTGCGCTTGATGCCGCCGCCTGCCGCCTGATCGAGCAGCGCTTCCGCTTTCGCCCGGCACGCGACCGGCAGGGCCGCGCAGTAGCGGCAACAGTAGCCGAAGAGCATGTCTGGGTACGCGCGCCCGAATAGCCCACGCTGCGCAGCAATGCCTTGAATACAAAGAAAACCCCGCCAGATCGCTCTGGCGGGGTTTCTCGTTTCCGTGAAGGAAAGGCTTACTCGCCTTCGCCCTCGACCAGGTAATCTCCGGCATCCGCATCGGTGCCGTGGGTTTCGCCCTCGACCGCCGCGAGCGGATCGTCGCCAATTGCCGCTTCAGGTCCCTGCGCCAACTCGGCCGCGTGTTCTTCCGCAGCGGAAGCCGGTGCGATCAGGCTTTCCTGCAGCTTGCGATATTGCGCGCGCAGCGCAGCATCGCGGCTGGTGGCGGCCACGCGCAGGCGGTTCATGCCGGCGCCGGTACCTGCCGGGATGAGCCGGCCCACGATCACGTTTTCCTTCAGGCCGATCAGGCTGTCGCGCTTTCCTTCGACCGCCGCCTGCGTGAGCACGCGGGTGGTTTCCTGGAACGACGCGGCCGAGATGAACGAACGGGTCTGCAGCGAAGCCTTGGTGATGCCGAGCAGCACCGGCTTGCCTTCGGCGGGCTTCTGCCCTTCGGTCAGCTTCGCGTTGAACTCGTCCATTTCCTCGCGGTCGACCTGTTCGCCGGCCAGCAGCACGGTATCGCCGCCGTCGGTGATCTCGACCTTCTGCAGCATCTGGCGAACGATCACCTCGATGTGCTTGTCGTTGATCTTCACGCCCTGCAAGCGGTAAACTTCCTGGATTTCCGCGACGAGGTATTCGGCCAGAGCCTCAACCCCGAGCACTTCCAGAATGTCGTGCGGATCGGGCGAACCGGAAATCAGGTTGTCGCCCTTCTTGACCCAGTCGCCTTCCTGGACGTCGATCACCTTGGACTTGGGGATCAGGTATTCAACCGGATCGCCCTCTTCCGGAACGATCGCGATCTTGCGCTTGGCCTTGTAGTCGCGGACGAATTCGATCCGGCCCGAGATCTTGGCGATGATCGCGTTGTCCTTGGGCTTGCGCGCCTCGAACAGCTCGGCCACGCGCGGCAGACCGCCGGTGATGTCGCGGGTCTTGGCGGCTTCGCGGCTGGCACGGGCCAGAACGTCACCGGCTTCGACCATCTGGCCATCTTCGACCGACAGCGTCGTGCCCGGCGCCATCAGGTAGCGCGCGGCCTCGCCGCTGGCATCATCCAGAAGGGTCAGGCGCGGACGCAGGTCTTCCTTCTTGTTGCGGCTGGTCGAACGGTTCTCGGTCACGACGCGGCTGGTCATGCCGGTCGCTTCGTCGGTCTGCTCGGTCAGCGTGCGGCCATCGATCAGGTCCTGGTACTTCACGATACCCGGCTTTTCGGTGATCACCGGCGTGGTGAACGGATCCCATTCGGCCAGACGGTCGCCCTGGGCGATGATCGCGCCGTTCTCGTGCAGCAAGTGGGTACCATAGGGCACGCGGTGCATTGCGCGCTCGCGTCCCTCGCTGTCGAGCACGACGATCTCGCCGTTGCGGGCCAGCGACAGCCGGCGGCCGCGCTTGTCCGTGATCGTCGGGATGTCGCGGTACTGGACCGTGCCGTCGCAGATCGCCTCGAGGTGCGACTGTTCGTTGACCTGCGCCGCGCCGCCGATGTGGAAGGTCCGCATCGTCAGCTGGGTGCCGGGTTCACCGATCGACTGGGCGGCAATGACCCCGACCGCTTCGCCGATGTTCACCGGGGTACCGCGGGCGAGGTCACGGCCATAGCAGGTTGCGCAGACGCCCTGTTCGGCCTCGCAGATCAGCGGCGAGCGGATGCGCGCGCCCTGCGGGTCGACCGCCTCAATCCGGCTGACCGCCGCTTCGTCGAGCAGGTCGCCCTTGGCCGCGACGACATTGCCGTCCTTGTCGGCGATGTCCTCGGCCAGGGTCCGGCCCAGGATACGCTCGCCCAGCGAAGCGATGGTCGTGCCGCCCTGGATGATCGCGCGCATTTCAAGCGCACGCTCGGTGCCGCAGTCGGTGATGACCACGACGCAGTCCTGCGACACGTCGACCAGACGGCGGGTCAGGTAACCCGAGTTCGCCGTCTTGAGCGCGGTATCCGCGAGGCCCTTGCGGGCGCCGTGGGTCGAGTTGAAGTATTCAAGGACGGTCAGGCCTTCCTTGAAGTTCGAGATGATCGGCGTCTCGATGATCTCGCCCGAAGGCTTGGCCATCAGACCGCGCATACCGGCAAGCTGCTTCATCTGGGTCGGCGAACCACGCGCGCCCGAATGGCTCATCATGTAGATCGAGTTGACCTGCTTTTCGCGGCCGTGCTCGTCGATCGGGGTGGCCTTGATCTCTTCCATCATGGCCGCCGCCACCTGGTCGCCGCAACGGCTCCAGGCGTCGATCACCTTGTTGTACTTTTCCTGCTGGGTGATCAGGCCGTCCTGGTACTGCTGCTCATAGTCGGCCACCAGCGCCTTGGTCTCGTCAACCAGCGCATCCTTGGTGTCGGGGATGATCATGTCGTCCTTGCCGAACGAGATCCCCGCCTTGAACGCGTTGCGGAAGCCCAGCGTCATGATCGCGTCGGCGAACAGCACCGTGTCCTTCTGGCCGGTGTGACGATAGACTTGGTCGATGACGTCGCCGATTTCCTTCTTGGTGAGAAGGCGGTTGACGACCTCGAAGGGCACCTTGTGGCTCTTGGGCAGGCATTCGCCGATCAGCATACGGCCCGGAGTGGTCTCGAACCGCTTCATGTACTGCTTGCCGGCCTCGTCGGTCTGCGGCACGCGGGCCACGATCTTCGAATGCATGGTCACCGCGCCGGCATTCAGCGCCTGGTGCACTTCCGACATATCGGACAGCATCATGCCCTCGCCCGGCTCGCCCTGGCGGTCCATCGAGAGGTAATACAGGCCCAGCACCATGTCCTGCGAAGGCACGATGATCGGCTTGCCGTTCGCGGGGGACAGGATGTTGTTGGTCGACATCATCAGCACGCGCGCTTCAAGCTGGGCTTCCAGCGAAAGCGGCACGTGGACGGCCATCTGGTCACCGTCGAAGTCGGCGTTGAAGGCCGAGCAGACGAGCGGGTGCAGCTGGATCGCCTTGCCCTCGATCAGCACGGGCTCGAAGGCCTGGATGCCAAGACGGTGCAGCGTCGGCGCGCGGTTCAGCATGACCGGGTGCTCGCGGATCACTTCGTCCAGGATGTCCCAGACTTCCTTGCGCTCCTTCTCGACCCACTTCTTGGCCTGCTTCAGGGTCATCGACAGACCCTTGGCGTCAAGGCGGGCATAGATGAACGGCTTGAACAGCTCGAGCGCCATCTTCTTGGGCAGGCCGCACTGGTGCAGCTTCAATTCCGGCCCGGTCACGATGACCGAACGGCCCGAATAGTCGACGCGCTTGCCGAGCAGATTCTGGCGGAAGCGGCCCTGCTTGCCCTTGAGCATGTCGGACAGCGACTTCAGCGGACGCTTGTTGGCGCCGGTGATGACCCGGCCGCGGCGGCCGTTGTCGAACAGCGCATCGACCGCTTCCTGCAGCATCCGCTTTTCGTTGCGGACGATGATGTCCGGCGCGCGCAGTTCGATCAGGCGCTTCAGGCGGTTGTTGCGGTTGATGACGCGGCGATAGAGATCGTTGAGATCCGAGGTCGCGAAGCGGCCGCCGTCGAGCGGCACCAGCGGGCGCAGTTCGGGCGGGATGACCGGCACGACCTCAAGGATCATCCACTCCGGACGGTTGCCCGAATCGATGAACGATTCGACGACCTTCAGGCGCTTGATGATCTTCTTGGGCTTCAGTTCGGACTTCGTCTCGGCCAGTTCCTTGAGCAGGTCCTCGCGCTCCTGGACGAGGTCGAGGCTCATCAGCATATGCTTGACCGCTTCCGCGCCGATCCCGGCGGTGAAGGCGTCTTCGCCGTACTGGTCCTGGTATTCGTACAGCTCGTCTTCGGTCAGCGTCTGGTACTTCTCGAGCGGGGTCAGGCCCGGCTCGGTGACGACATAGCTTTCGAAGTAGAGGATGCGCTCAAGGATCTTGAGCTGCATGTCGAGCAGCAGGCCGATGCGCGAGGGCAGCGACTTGAGGAACCAGATGTGCGCAACGGGCGCGGCCAGTTCGATGTGGCCCATGCGCTCGCGGCGCACCTTGGTCACGGTCACTTCGACGCCGCACTTCTCGCAGACGACGCCCTTGTACTTCATGCGCTTGTACTTGCCGCACAGGCACTCATAGTCCTTCACCGGACCGAAGATGCGGGCGCAGAACAGGCCGTCGCGTTCGGGCTTGAACGTGCGGTAGTTGATCGTCTCCGGCTTCTTGATCTCGCCGAAGGACCACGAACGGATGCGCTCCGGCGAAGCGATGCCGATCTGGATCTGGTCGAAGGTTTCGGGCTTCGCCATCTGGTTGGTGAACTTGGTCAGGTCGTTCATGTCTTTGCGTCCCTCTAGGGGGTCAATTCTGGGGCGAGGGGAGGGCGGCGCCGGAAGCGCCGCCCGTCCCGCTTATTCCGCGGCCACGGCGAAATCGTCGTCGTCGTCCGCCTTGGTGAGCGACGACAGTTCGACGTTGAGGCCGAGGCTGCGCATTTCCTTGACGAGCACGTTGAAGCTTTCCGGAATGCCGGCCTCGAAGGTATCGTCACCCTTGACGATGGCTTCATAGACCTTGGTGCGGCCGACCACGTCGTCCGACTTCACCGTCAGCATTTCCTGCAGCGTATAGGCCGCGCCATAGGCCTGGAGCGCCCAGACCTCCATTTCCCCGAAGCGCTGGCCACCGAACTGGGCCTTGCCGCCCAGCGGCTGCTGGGTGACGAGGCTGTAGGGACCGATCGAACGGGCATGGATCTTGTCGTCGACGAGGTGGTGCAGCTTCAGCATATAGATGTAGCCGACGGTCACCTTGCGGTCGAACGCCTCGCCGGTACGCCCGTCGAAGAGCGTCACCTGGCCCGAGGTGTCGAGCCCGGCCTTCTCCAGCATCGCCGAAACGTCCGCCTCGCGGGCACCGTCGAACACCGGGGTGCCCATCGGGATGCCGTTCTTGAGCAGGCCAGCCATTTCCACGATCTCGTCGGTCGAGCGGCTGTCCAGCTCGGCGTGATAGTTCTCGCCGTAGATGTCCTTGAGCTTGTCGACGAGCGCAGTCGGCGGTGCGGCAGCCTGCGGGTTCGGGTTATCGATCCGCCACTGTTCGAGCGCCGCGGTCACCTGCTGGCCAAGGCCGCGCGCGGCCCAGCCGAGATGGGTTTCGAAGATCTGCCCGACGTTCATGCGGCTCGGCACGCCAAGCGGGTTGAGCACGATGTCGACGTGGGTACCGTCTTCAAGGAACGGCATATCCTCGATCGGCAGGATGCGCGAAATGACACCCTTGTTGCCGTGACGGCCGGCCATCTTGTCGCCCGGCTGCAGCTTGCGCTTCACCGCGACGAAGACCTTGACCATCTTGAGCACGCCGGGCGCCAGCTCGTCGCCGCGTTCCAGCTTCTCCTTGCGATCCTCGAACTTCTCCTGGATCGCCTTGACGGTCTCGTCGTACTGGGCCTTCACCGCTTCGAGCTGCGCCTGGCGCGCATCGTCGGCAACGGCGAACTTCCACCATTCGTAGCGCTCGACCTCGGCCAGCACTTCGTCGGTGATCTCGGCGCCCTTCTTCACGCCCTTCGGAGCCGCAGCGGCCACCTGGCCGACCAGCATTTCCTTGAGGCGGTTGAAGGTCGCGCGGTTGAGGATCGCGCGTTCGTCCTCGCGGTCCTTGGCGAGGCGTTCGATTTCCTCGTTCTGGATCGCGCGGGTACGGTCGTCGATTTCGATGCCGTGACGGTTGAACACGCGCACTTCGACGATCGTGCCCGAAACGCCCGGGGGCAGACGC
>Ga0228701_1002180_pt1 | contig 12005 bp, 9 predicted proteins | sample McNCre117_Aug_MG_2_FD_178017 | JGI IMG/M metagenome (GOLD analysis project Ga0228701, IMG submission 178017) | Freshwater microbial communities from McNutts Creek, Athens, Georgia, United States - 11-17_Aug_MG | ecosystem: Environmental > Aquatic > Freshwater > Creek | place: USA: Georgia...
GATTCTTCGAAATAAGTCGTAGTTTTGCAGTCCATTCAGAGGGGTGTCCGAGTGGTTTAAGGAGCACGCTTGGAAAGCGTGTGTAGGTCTCAAGCTTACCGAGGGTTCGAATCCCTTCCCCTCTACAAAGCCTTTCAGCGTCAGCTGGGAGGCTTTTTTTGATTCTGTCGATCACCAAGCTTACTTGGGCGAATGACGGGGCCAAAAAAGAATCACCATGCGTAAGTGAATGTTGATAGACTTAGTGCTAGATGCTCTTTGTTGATGACAGCGGAGTGGCACTCTTCACCAATAAAAAGCCTCTCCGCGTGATTTGGGGGATTTTTTATTGGTGGAAACGGTGGAATTTAGTGCCGGTCGTTTTGGTGTTTAAATGTAAAAAAATAGCTAAGGTCGAAACCCAAAATATTTTCTACTAACATACTTTTCGGGATGGTACCTTTATTAATGATGAGGAAGGTTTGTTACAGTGCACTTACACAATTAACGGGGTAGTGTCTCTTCTGGCTTCTTTTCTTTCATTTTTCATTATTTTTTAGCTGCCTCACGTGAAAATTTTATATAGTGAAATTGTTTAATCGCTCTTGCTTTTTCATTGTCGTTGGACAAAGCGATAGTGTTGTCACAATTTTTACAAATCAATATTTCGTCATTGTGTTTTTTGAAATCAATTGGTTCGGAAATCAATTGTAAGTCTTTGTCTTTGTCAAAGTCAGGAATCTGAAAGCCTATTTTATAATACTTTTTAAGTTTTTCTTTAAATGCTTCATAATTCTCGTTTCCTCTCTTTATTACAAACCACCATTTGTTAAATTTATTCTTACCACTTTTGAAAATGCGATCAGATGTATCTTTGTTTGCAATAAACCAATTTAAGAATCTCTCATATTCAGTGATGTCTATCTCGTTTGACTCCATAGAGTCGCCACATTTATTGCATGATATTATTCCTAAATCTCGGTGCCCTTTGATATGACACTTATATTCTTTGTGAAGTATGGTATCATATACATATTTTCGTCTTTCGAGTTGCTGTCCACTACAACAAGAGTGACAGAAGTTACATACATACCAACCACAAGATTCTGCATCATGTCCTGGTGGTTTGCACTTCACACAATCTCTACTGTCAATTTCCATTTCGCAATAACCGTTCAGACAATGAGATAAGTAAATTTCTTTTCCCTTCTCCGAACAGGTTTCAGTTTTACAACTGAAATTACTTACACCATAAAAAGCATATTGTGTTTTTCCTTTTGGATAGAGAATGTGATTACATTCTCTGCATTTGAGATGTTTTAGAAATCTGTTCGCCTTGTTGATTATATTAAGATAAATCTCTAAATCTGTTTCTTTAAAATCTACTTTTAAGATTGTAAGAAAGTCAAGTAGTGAATATTTTTCCCATTCAGTTGAGTTGTGTAGTTTTCTACTTGGCTTGAAACATTTTTGATTAGCGCACCACCAATATTCTAATTTCTCTTCTGAGAGTAAAGGTTCTTTAGTAACAGTATTCACGGCCTTTCTTCCGTCACAAATTGGATGTTTTATTGATTTTTGATGTTCATTTCTTTGGTATTTTACATTTCGGGCTATAACTTTTCCTTCTTCGTTTTTTTCTTCAAAAACAGTAATATTGCACCTTCCTCCACACTCATCAAAGTAGCCTGTAATTTGTAAAATATCATTAGGCTCTTTGATTTGTTTAATTACTAGGTCGTAAATTCTATACTGTGCTGAATTTGTTTCCTTCCTAGTTTCAAGTTTAGTTTGGTTTTGTAATTCCGAAATGACATTTAGAATAATGCTTGTTGAATAGTCAAGACGAGCTTCATCAATTTCTTCGGAATATTTGCTTGTTTCGTAGTCAATTACATTCAATGAAGTTAATTCATCAATTGAAATGTTTGCTTTGCCCTCGTGTATACTTTTAAGAACTTTCTTTACAAACCTTTTTTGATTTGCTGGTGAAAGAGTAATTGTGTAAAGTTTGTAGGAATTGAAATCTAAAGTATCGTGATAATCTTCAAGCCACAAGTTTAGTTTGAAGTAGTCTGGACAAACTTTTATTGTTGCTGATAATATTTTTTCGTGTTGCTCGGATGCAAACTCTTTTGAAAGTTTGAGAAACTCCTTAATAATTAAAAGTTGGGCTTCGTTATTTATATTTTCAAAGCTATATAGTACCTTGAAAAAAATGTTTGACTTATCTTCTTCTGAACATTTGGTAAATATTATCCGCTTTTCTTCTTGTGTTGCAGAAAGAATGTTGTCTGCAATATAATCTATTGGACAAATTTCAAAGTACCCTTCTAACCAAAGTTTGTGAGCAAATTCTGGTGAAATCTTTCTTTCAATTATATTAGCGATTTTTTTGAAGTTGTCTGGAAAAAAACTTTTGCAAACTTTGAAAAGTCCTTTTATAGAATCTTCTTCTATAATTGATTCTGTTTGAAATTTTGTTATTATAAAGTTTTCAAAGCCTTCAAAAAGGTTGTCAACTAATTTATTGTCAGTTTTTTTTTCAAGTAGCGAGGTGATTTTTAAATGAACTCCCTTTTGAATAGTGTTATAATCAGAATATTTTCCTCTCTCTGTTAGCATAGAAAGAAAATGAATGAATAGAAAATTCAAATCTGTTTCAGTTTCCAAATACTTTACGCCTACAGCCTCTAGTTTACCCTTGTGCTTTGATGATTCCTGAGCTATAAAAACAACAATTGCATTTTCACTAAATGAATTTAAGTCTTGTCCTCGTTCAATACTTCGTTCATGAAAAAACAAGTCACCCAACTTGGCATGTTGAATAAAGCCATAGTTAGCATTTTTCGCATGGTCGTGAAACCACTTTACAAGTCCGATATATCTTTCAGTGTTTGATTGATTCACGTAGTCGTTTCGTTGTAAGGATCAGAAAATTCTCTTTTATAAGCAAAAAAGTAGACTTAAGAAAGTATTTTAAAAAGCGCTTATTAAATTCCGTTTAAGTAAAATTACATCATTGATCTGCTAGGAAAGCCGCTATGTATTTCATTATCTGTGAAAGCAAATAACAGCTTCTGCGGATTGTTTTGTAGTATCATAGTACATTGAAGATGTATTATTTTTAAATAATAAAATAGGATGAAGCACGCGAAATTATATAATAACATTCTTTATAAAAGTGACTTAAACGGAATAATCAAGAACAATTCAGCTAAATTGTCCTTGCCCAAACGTCATTTATCAAATGCCTTTTTACTTCAATTTGTAAAGGAGAATATTTCATGTTTATTTTCATCGTTTTTTAATACACAGAGATTTCCCAAAAAAAAGTCTGGTGTTTTATCCATAATTTTTTTAATGAATTCCAGCTTTTTTATTCTTGAATTATAGGCCTGAACAACCAGATTTTCGTCAGGGTTTGAAGGAAAAAAATTTGATGAAATATTAGATTCTCGATCAAAAGGATGTCCGATTGCAATTAGTGCATAGTTTGTAATTAAGTACCTGTCCGATTCGGAGTCATTTAAAGCTTTTGAATAATATATGTGAAGTGAAATTTTATCAAATTCAGCTAAAATCATATTATTCGCCTTGATTACGTCGTTATATCTATCATTATTTTTAACTACAATGTCAATCTTAAATGGTTTTTTTAGAGTTTGACTTATGATTTTTTTTAGAAAATTAAATAAATAAGTCTTTTTCTTATCAAAGTTTGTAAAAAGATATGGGTCAATAATTACAAGTGAATTACATGGGTGAAATATCTTATCTAATTTGCTCAAGTCTTTGTCAGTGTGTTCGACGGGGAAAGTATTATTAATAAAAAACTCTCTTTGTAGAAATTCTTTGCCGATGTGGATTTTCCCATCCTCATTAGTTTTATTTTCGCAATTATTAAATTCATCAGCAGTAAAAAAACAAATGTCTGTTTCTGTATCTAGTTCTGTGATTTTTTTTCCAAGGTTTAACTTCCGGCTACATTCAATTGAATCGGCTTTTATTATTTCTTTAAGTATAACACTTTTAGCATTGTCATTTAAAGAAGCAATTTGCCTAAAATCAGTATCTGTCAGGATTTCATCCGTATAAATATTAGAACCCCTTATTAATGCAAGAATTCGCTCAAAACTGTGTTTTCGAATTTTATCGCTCTTGTTAAAGTCAAATGGACTAGATGATTTGATTTTACTTGATTCGTCATCCAGAATTTGCCAAAACTTTTTTTCAATAAAGACATTAGGGTACAACATAATTTGATCTAGTTCTTATTGTATTGATTCAATAAAAATAATTCTAAAGCCGAATTGTCTGCTTCATCGAAAAATCCTCCTCCAAATTCTTTTGAAAGTCGTCCAAACTTGTCAATTTCTATTTTCTCAACTTGTTTAACTTTTTTAGATTTTACCGACTCATTCGATGTCTTGTAAAAATAATAGATGACAACATTTTCACTATTTATGCTGGATTCCTTTTTTGCTATAAGATATTGCAGTTTGCGTATTAGGTATTCGCTATGTGTTTCAGCGATTATTTTAACTTTGAATTTTTCAATTGCTTCAATGAACATTTCTGCTAATTTACTTTGCATCGATGGATGTAAATTTGATTCGGGCTCTTCGATAACGACCGTTTTAGGTATGATGGATTCATCATATAGTTCACTATCCCATGTATATCTGTGTAAGGATAGTGAAAAAATAATTGGTAATAATTGATTCGTTCCCAATCCATAATCCGCAAGAAGTACCTTCTTTTTATTTTGTTTAAGATATATTTTAAAGTTCCCTGTTTCATCATCGGGTATTAATACCATTTCGTCTGCGATGTCAAAAATTCGTAGCCATTTATTTATAAAGTCATAACATTTTGTTTTTATAAAATTTGGCGATTTCTCAAGTTCATTTAATAGTTTAGTTAGCTCGGAGCCATCCTCATAAAAATGAGTTCTATTAATACTGTATCTGGTTGATGACACGAACGCATAGTTTTTTTTGATTTGGATCGCGTTTAAATTTGTTTTTATATGTTGATTTATTTTTTCGTTTGCATTATTTTGAATTATATTTTTGCGTGCATTTTTTTGACCATTAATATAATCTAATAATATTTCACTCAAAGATTCTAATATTTTAAAAAAGGCATCATTATTTAATTTAGTAGGATTTACTTTGTCAAAATTGATTTTTTGGGTAGCCATTAAAAAGGAATTTCCTAAATAAGCAATTGGTTTTTCATCATCAGTTTTATCTGTTGATTTTAGTAAAGTTGAAAATAGGCCAAAGTCTTCTTCAAAACATCCTATGAATTTCTCAATTAGATTGGATGGTAAAAACATTAGATCTTCTGCAGAATATTTTTCTTGAATTGTCCAAGTTGAACTTGAAAGGAGTAATAATAAATCATTTGAAAAATTCAGATATGCTTGTTGAATTTCAGTGTTATAAAATGATTCAATTTGATGTTCGAAACTTTGCTGGGCATCTTTAACTATTTCCCAAATTTTGTCAAAATCAAATATTCCATAATTTATAAATTGTGAATATTTTGAGTTGAACTCATCAAGATTGTCCTCGAATTTTTCCAATAAATTCGTCCGATTAAACAATACTCCAACATCGTTAAACCTAAATTTTGCTTCACTTGTATTTCTTCTGGTACTTGAAATGAGATAAGTCCACTCTTTTTGTTTTTTTCGTTTAGTATTACTATAAAAAGTCCCTTCAAATACATCAATATAAGTAGAGTATTTCTTACTCAAAACATCCGCTATTTCTTGAGCTTGTAAAGGATTCATTATTCCTGAATTTAAATCATTACATATTTGTTTCAGTTTAGGGATTTCATTAATTAGATTTTGTGTATTCTGACATTTTCGAAGAAATGATTCTACAAAGTAGTTGAAATTGATATTTAATTCACAACTAAAATTTGCGCCATAAGGAGTTATAACCTTTAGGTTAAATAAATCAACTTTTTGTATCAAATGAAAAGCGTTTATACTGCTAATTTTCCCAAATGTTTCTATTCCTTCATTTAATTCAATTTTAAATTGGTATTCAATATCGTTTTCTATTTGGTAATAGATGAAGTAGTTTGTTTCAAGGTTTGATGAATTATTAACAAATGTTTTTACACTGCCATATTTATTTTTATTTTTTCGAGTTTTAAATTCAGCTTTTAATATTCCATCTAGATTATATGAAGTTATACTCTCTTGAAGTAGTTGTAAAGCATTAATTACACTACTTTTGCCACTATTGTTAACACCGGTAAATAATGTAATTTCTTTGAAATCAAAGGTGATTTTATCTTTGAGAACTTTCATGTTTTTAAATCCAATACTACTATTCATTCTTTTTTTTAATTATAAAATCTATTTAATTATTATTCTGTTATATTTTCCTTTTCGAATAATTTATCGTCATCTAGTTCTCTTGAAAATGAAACTAATGTATGGAAGCTGGCATTCATTTCAACGATATGCTCACTTTTCGAAAATAACGAAATATCTGTTTCGCTTAGAATAGATAAGCCAAGAGTTTTTTGATTTAGTTCTAACCGGCCAGTTATATAGGAGACATTATCCTCTTTTTTACTTTATTTAATAATAATAATGAAGCGATTTAATATGAAAATCAGATTCAATTATTTCTATTTTTTAAGTGGATGGATGGTTCAATTATTAATATTTGTTCCATTCAAAGCTTTTAAAACCACTCTCAATTGCCCATTTTCTCCAAACGGCTTCTAATATTTCATTATCCCTTAGGCCAAGAGGATTTTTATAAGTCTGCGACTTTAAATCTTTATCTCTTTCATGAGTTTCTAATATATGTAAATTGATATATTGGTTTTTAGGATTATATACTTTAGGTAATCCAAGGCTTGGCATTCTAGTTAAAGTTGATGATACATTTAGATTAAATGACTTACAATAATTTCTAATTTTTTGAATTTCCTTACTACCAAAATAAAATTCTCGGCTTGCATTTTTTGTTATAAATTCAAGGTAACCGTCAGTCAATATGTAAATGTGATTTTGGAAAATAATTGTTGTTGAATTATTTCCACTTTGATTTTTTTTAGTTGTTTTAATCTTAAAATTTGATTCTGTTTGGATTTTATCATGAATAAGACTAATCAAATCCAACCCAGGGTTTTTTATACTTTTGTACTGAATATTAACTTTATTTTTAAATGCATTGATTTGACTATCTAATCCTTTGCCTTTATAATCCCCATTGGAGTTAATAAAATTTTGCTTGGCAGCTATTCCTAATTTGTCATACTCTTCTAGGTCTATCGATATAATTGGACCATTTGAAAATGTTGAGAAAAAAATCGAAGAACGATCACCTATTTTTTTGCCTGGTTGGACACAATAATTTCTGAAATAATTTAATTTGTCATTAATTATAGTTAGATCTTTATTCGGCAAATAATTTAACCTACTAGAAAGGTCAGAGACAATAATTATATTTTTGTATTCAAGTAATTTGTTTTGTCCTTTCGTGTTGAATTGAATAACGCACAAAAAAAGGAAAATAAATGCTATGTATCTCATTATTTAATAATTCTAATCTGTTAAAAGAGTTCGTTCAATTTCCCTTACCCTTGTGGTAACTTCTTCTGAAGCATAAAATTTTGGCAAGTAATCAATATAACCTGTTACAAAGGAAGTTAAAATACTTCCTAAAATTTCGTCTGTAAAAATCTTGCCACTTATTACTTTCGAAGAATATTCATCAAATATTGATTTAATTCTATCAAGGTAATTGTTGAATTTTGATTCTATTAGGTTTTTTTCGTCATCCAATCTTATTAAAATGGACCTTAATAACTCCTCCTTTTCTTCTATTTTCTGAATTTTTTCATTTAGTTTTTCTGTTAATTTATCTTTATGAGAATTTAACTCCTTTAAGTCAATTTCAATTTGATATATTTTGTTCGCCTTTTCTGAATCAATCAAATCGCTTCGAGAATTATTATATGATTTAGTAATTGATGAAATAATGTAGTGAGTTATTATTAATGGAATCATTCCGAATACAAAGATTAACCAAAATTCAGCTTGATTTATTATTTCTCTAAAAGTTAGCTTATCTACATCATAGGTTACCTTACCTAACATATAGCTAATGTGATGTTTTTGACTTGCTATTAAAAATGAAACTATTATATCAAAAATTAATATTCCTATAACAAATGTTGAGTTGTTTACTCTTTTGTTTTTACTTCCGAATAAGTATAAGTTCGAAAATAAAACAGGAATTATAAAAAATAGTGCAGCAAAAAGTCCAAATGGTATGCCTTGCATTTCAAATATTTTAGAAATAGCATTTCCGTCTACTAATTGTGGCATCTGTGGTGTAATCTGTTGTTCTAGCTGATTTTCTATAATATTCGTTTCAAAGAATACTTTGAAAATTGCTGATCCAAAAAATACTGATAGATAGAAGCTAAATAGTAATAAGGCAATCAGAGTTAAGCTAGTCCCTAAATTCCAAAACTTTTTTACTTTTAAAGAACTTTCCAAGTTCCTTTTTTCCAAGTGTTTTTTGTCAATTTCTAGATTAAAATAATATAATCCTTTTTCACCTGTTATTGAATTTCCGATTTCCAGTGTGTTTTTTTCTTCTTTAAGTAAGGCTATTTTTTCTTTTGTTTGATCAATTGATAGATTAAACTTACTATTTATAGATTCAACTTCGGTTTTTTTATTTGAATCTAATTTTGAATTAGTGTTCTCAAAAGCATTTGAGATATTTGATTGAAGCAAGTTCTTTTTACTCCCTAGGCCGTTATGTGTAGCATAAATTCTTATCTGTTCTTTTATGCTTGATAATTCAGTTCTGAAAATGTCAATATTTCCTTGGTTTTGCTCTGATTTATCAAATCCCTTTTGTCTGAATTCTTCAGTATTTAAATCGGTTGAAGAGAAAATTAAATGATGTAACGTTTGTCGAAATTCTTCTACTGGGTTGTTCACATTATTGGGATCTAATGATTCTGTTATCATAATTTCATCGGCTAAATTTAAATTATCGCGAAGCTTTTTAAATTTTTCATGGAATTGATTGTACTTCGTGGTGCTATCTGTAACTGTTATATCTTCTTCGTTATTTCTAGAGGCATTATATGTGTAATTGAATGTACCATAAATAGTTAATCTATTGTCTAAAAGGCAAAATTTGTGGTGCATTTTACCTCTAGGATTAGCAGTATTAAAGGTTTGAACTTGAACATTATTATCATTAAATAGTGCCATCGTGGGTTCATTTTGGCTATCCGAATCTAATATGATAAACGTGTCTACTCCTCTTTTTTTAGCTTCTATAATTGAATTTGCTATATCCTTGTCAGTAAATAAAAAGACAGCTAAATAAATGCTTTTTGTGGATTTTGAAATTTCAGAGATAATTCTACTTTTAATTTCGGTGCCTTCTGTGATTAATAAATCCATCTGTAGAGTATTTTATTTTTCTGTTAAATAGGTTATTTTATTCGATATTTGATTGACTCTGACTCTAATTGACAAATTAATTTACCAAGGCTGTTTTGGTACATAGGTCTTATTCCCATTCCCATTAATATAATACTGGCCGCCGCGTGGTCCCGTATTGATTGTTTGACCTTGCCCGTAACTTGAGGCACCGGTTGAAAAGTCTTGAGGTTTAACGCCTATGCTACCTGTGTATGGATTAGTATTTCCATAGGTAGAGTAATTGTCGATGTTGGTATTGTTTGGAAGGGTACGATTGTAACCTTCAACGTAAGTGCCTGTACTGGGTTTGATGTAGCCTGGAACGTATTGGTTTCTCGTTTGAGAAAATCCTGTAAAACCAATTAGGCAAATGGCAATTGTAAGTAATGTTTTTTTCATTTTAGTAAATTTGAATCCAAGTTATTGGATATTGTGAAAGGATAAAAAAATATTTATTTAACGGTATTAAATATTTTCTGGGTTTGAAAATTCCTTAACAAATATCTGCACTATTAGTACTGATTTTGAAAAGCTACAAGCTTGTAATACTCAAGCCTGTAGCTCCAAAATCCTAAAACCTCCTCAAATCCTCCCCTTTCACCTTTCGCTCTAGGTAGTTGACCATCGAATTCGCCACCCGGTTAAATACCGCATCTTGCATGTCTTCTTTGGCGAAAGCGGCGCTATTTTCCCGACGAATGTTCATTTTTTCGGCCATTTCTACTGCATCGAGCGTGGCCCCCAAGAAGCTAAATGAATACTTGCCACTGGCTTCTTTGGTCTTGATGAGTTCCTGAATTTGGGCCAATGAGAAGAATTTGGAGACGTTTTCATAGCCGTCAGTCAGGATAACGATGATGGCGGTGTCGCCCTCGTTTTCGAGTAATTGGTCCACCCGATTAATGCTGAGACCGATGCCGTCCAATAAGGCTGTACCACCGCTGGGTCTATAGTTAATTTGGTTGACGCTCGGGAGTTGGTCGACCGGTAAATTAGCAAAGCGGATATCTACTTCATTGCTAAATACGGTTAAACCTACGCGTATGTCTTGGTCGGGGAATTCCTGCGCAATGGCTTTGATTTTTTTGTTTTGGGATTCAAGGCCGCTTAAGGTCGCGTCCACACAATCACACATCGATCCGCTTTGGTCTAATACGAAATGGTAAATGGTTTTTTGCTTGTTCATGGTAGTCATTTTTGATTGTTAAATTTTTCTTATACCCATTAATACCCAAAACGGGAAAACGTCACCCACTTTATTTGAGAAATTTTTATTTCCAGGATTTTAGCTAATTTCATCGTGTCAAATCCATGTCTTTGCTCAATAGCACATATCCAAATGAATACTATCTTGAACTGTTTCAGGTCAATAGACGGCTTGGCATTGATCAGATATATTTGGATCATAAACGATATTTCACCCAATATTTGGAGCAGTATTATCCTATCGTTTCGGATTTAGACATGATCTATTCGGATGCAGTTTTGGTGCTAATTGAGAAATTGAGCGATCCTGCATTTCAATTGACATGTAAGATCCAAACCTATCTGAATGCTATCGGTAAAAATCAATTATTCAAGCGGATTAATCGGCAAAAAGAAGTTTCCAACTTGCCTGATTATTTTGACTGCAATGACTGGTTGGAGGATGTTGAGCTTGAGGACATCACACCTCAAGAATATGCCATTTTCAACGAGGTGTTCAATAAGATGGCGGAGGCCCGGTCGAAATGTTACCAATTATTCCAATTGTTCTATTACCAAAAGAACACTATGAATGAAATTGCAGTTGCTTTGGGGTATAGTTCGGAGGCGAATGCGCGCCAACAAAAATACAAGTGCCTTCTACGTTTACGGGCACATATCCATAAATTATTAGCTAGATGATGCGTCCGTTCGAAGAATTATTAGCGTATTACAGGTTCATTCAGCAAAATGGGCCTAGAAAACGTCGGCCAAAATTGTCGGACGAAGCGAAAGCCATGGCGAAGATTTTTGAAAAGTTGATGCGCAAGGCAGATTATTTTCAAAAGCTATCTGATCTGTTTCGTGATGATGTATCTGCGGAGGAATTGAACGAGTTGATTGAGGTTTACCAACAATCTTTGATTGAGCAAAATGTCCTGTTGGACAATAAAGTCATGGAGCCGTTGGATATCGATTTGGTATTTGAGAAAAAAGTATCCTCATTTATGCGTTTGCAAGAAAGAGAGGAATTGAGAAAGCGATTTCAAGCGCTGGAAGAATATGAGACCCTGATGGAAAAGAAAATGGTCGATCACCTAGTCCCTAAAAGGTCTGAACCCTCTCCTGAAAATAAGCCAATTCAATGGCCTGTGTTTGTTCAGTGGGTCTTTGGTATGATTGTTTTTTACCTTTTGGTTTACCTGATCAAATGGTTAGCACATTTATAACTTAATCTTTTTTGCTTGGAAGTTGCATGTTTTTTCTGAGCTCGATGATGTCATCCTCTACGACACCTTTGAGTTGGAGAATCCGAATCCGGTCTTTAAAGTAAAAATAGATATAGGCG
>Ga0228701_1002181_pt1 | contig 12004 bp, 10 predicted proteins | sample McNCre117_Aug_MG_2_FD_178017 | JGI IMG/M metagenome (GOLD analysis project Ga0228701, IMG submission 178017) | Freshwater microbial communities from McNutts Creek, Athens, Georgia, United States - 11-17_Aug_MG | ecosystem: Environmental > Aquatic > Freshwater > Creek | place: USA: Georgia...
TTGTAGCACTTGGCTTCAACACAAGTTGAAGCAAAGCTATCTACCAGGAGTGGTAGTTCAGTTGGTTAGAATACCGGCCTGTCACGCCGGGGGTCGCGGGTTCGAGTCCCGTCCACTCCGCCAAAACTAAAACCCTTGTAAATCTTTGATTTGCAAGGGTTTTTTACTTTTGGGATTTTCCGTCTTCACCACATGGTTTCACCGCATGTGGGTCCATTGAAAATCTGGTTCACTGAGCAACTTTTTGCACCAGCTCAAGCCTTTGCAGCATGCGGTAAACCGATGCTTTGCTGATCTTGCATACATTCATCAGATCGACGATCTTGATACTCTGACACCGCTTTGTACGAAGCTCAATGATTTGGTCGTGTGACAGTGAATGCTTGCACCGAACTTGATGCCTTTGTGTTTGCAAGAGCTATTCCTTGCATTTGACGGTCTTTACGCAGATCGTTTTCGAACGTCGAAATCGCACCGAGGATGGTGAAGAGCCGCATTCCAGTAGCTGCAGACATGGCAACCAGCTGTTTTCGCTACAGCTGGATCAGTCTCAAAAAATAAACATAAAGAAATCTAAATGAACATTACTGGTTTGTGCGATATCGCACAAACAAAGCGTGATTCAATCTGTAAAATTTTTAAAATCATAAAAATAATACAGGCATTAAAATTGACAAATCCAAAACAAAATACACTACTTCGATCTATTTCAGATAAAGACTATAGCAATATATTCCCATTTTTACAGCTTGTGTCTCTGGATAGGGGGCAAGAATTGTTAGCGATTGGCAAGCGTGTTGATTATATTTATTTCCCTACAAGCGCATTGATTTCTATCGCTAAAGATTTAAGCAATGGATTCAGTATGGACTCGGCACTCGTTGGAAAAAATAGCGCCGTTGGATTACTGTTGCTAGACGTAGATGTAAGTATCAATAGAGCATATGTTAATTCAGCAGGGTTTGCATATCGAGTGAATAAAAAAGTTCTTTTTAACGAGATTCGTCGTGGAGAGACTATGTTTGAAATTTGGATGACCGCAATACGATATCTTTCTAACCAATTATCACAAAATATAATTTGCAATAGATTTCATAATGTTGATCAACGCTTGGCAAAATGGATTTTAATGCATTTGGATGCCTTAGAAATAAATACCCTTCCTGTGACTCATGGTTATTTGTCATCATCGATTGGAGTACGCCGAGAGGCAGTTACTTTGAGTATTAAGAAGATGAATGACTTAGGCATTCTTCGATCTACTCGTGGTGCGTTAGAAGTATTAGATCGAGAGAAGTTGCAAGCGATGTCTTGTGAATGCTATTGTACACTTCGTAGACTCACGCCATTTCGTAAGGATAATGAGATTAAACAGCATTTTTAAAATATAAATAAATATTTATAAAATTGCTAACGCACGCGCGAATTCCTGATTTTTATGGCTATTGCAATATTTCCATGAAGATAATTCTTGAAATTTTAAATGCTTTATTATATCGATGTGATAAATTAAATATTGCACCTTTTAAGTGTATTGGAAGCTGTCTGCAGGTTGGTTTTTAGTATTTTTTGATTCATGAAATTTTTCATGAATTACGAGAACTAAGAGCGATAAAGGTATGCACTAGCGAAAATTGTTGGAATTTTTCTAATCTACTTATGTGAAATTAAAATAACCATGTAACGTGTGATGAATTTTTTTCTAATTGACTATAAATCATATCCATTCTGCAAAATGAAAAAAGCCACTGCAAAAATACCGCGGCTTTTTCATTCTTGGAGCCATGAAGTGGTCAGCGTTCAATCATGCAGCCCCATGTTGATCAAGAAGCATGCAACTCGACCTGACGACCCGCAATCAAAGCTGTAAAAAAGCCATTGAACCATTGCATGTTGATTGGTTTTGACATGAAGATGGTGCCTTCTGGCAATCCGCCACGTGCCGCGATGTCTTCTTGTGACAAAGCCGAAACCACTAGACAAGTCATGCGGTTGAATTGAGGTGTTTGGCGTATGGTGCGCAGCAGTTCAAATCCATCGACGCCGGGCATGTGCAAATCCGCAATCAACACATCGGGCTGGATGCTGGCCATGTCGATGAGTGCTTCCAGTCCAGAAGACATGGCGGTGCAATCAACGGGCGTTTCGCAGCGGTTGCAGAAGTCTTTCAGCATGTCGCGTGTGACCGCATCGTCTTCTACCAACAGCACCTTGAGTCGGCCTTCTCGGCTTTCGTTGGGTGTCATCAACATATTGTGTTTGCGCTGGTATTCGCGAATGGATGGCATGGAGATGCGCCGGTGGCCACCTTGGGTTTTCCAAGCCTGCAGTTCATTTTTCTCGACCAGCGTCTGAATGGTGCCCACAGACAGTCCAAGCAATTTGGCTGCATAGGTTGTGCCGCAGTAGTCTTCGAGGGTGTCATGGGCTGGATGTGTTTGCATGGTGTGGCTTTAGTGATAAAAGCGCCAAATATAATTGTTTGTAATTCTAAATAGTTTAAAAAATGACAATTTGAAACAAATAAATGTGTGTGCAAGAGTGTGTTTCTGCATATCGCGGTCCCGCCTGCGACAAAGTTCGGCGCCTCGTGCGTGTGACTGACGTTTAACATGCGCTCAAACTCAGAATCAGGAGACCGTTGATGCCCGCCCATGACGCTGTATGGCCTTCGCGCCTGCCCGCCAAAATCACGCCACCCGCCACATCCTTGTGGATGAACCTGGCCATCAGCGCGCTGCGATATCCCGACAAGCCTGCCTTGGTCTACATGGGCACGGTCCTCACGTACCGGCAGTTGCTGGACGCGGCCGAAAAAATGGCATCGGCTCTGGCCGGTCTGGGTGTGCAAGCAGGCGACCGGGTGGTGCTCAACATGCAGAACTGCCCGCAGCTGGTGATCACGCATTTCGCCATCTTGCGCCTGGACGCGGTGGTCGTGCCCGTCAACCCGATGAACAAGGCAGAGGAGCTCAAGCACTACATCACCGATCCCGATGCCCGGGTGGCGGTGACCACGGCCGATCTGGCGCCAGAGCTGGCGCAAGCGAGCAATGCATTGCCTGCAGATCAGCAGCTGCAGCACTTGGTGGTGACGCAGTTTTCGGATGTCTTTGACCCCGAGGCCGTGACCGACGATGACTTGCCGCAAGCCTGGCGTTCGTGGCTGCTGCCCGTGCGTGATCTGCCCGCGTTGGCGGCAGGCCAAACCCATGCATGGCAGGCGTTGATGGCGGCATCCTCTGCAGCCAGCTTGCCTCCTGTGCAGGCGGGCAGCGATGACCTGGCCATCTTGCCGTACACCAGTGGCACCACCGGCCTGCCCAAAGGGTGCATGCACACCCATGGCACCATCATGCACAACGCTGTGGCCAGTGGTTTGTGGGGCAATGGCACGCCTGAAAACGTGGCCTTGTGTGTGGTGCCCATGTTCCACATCACGGGCATGGTCAGTGTGATGCATGCCTGCATTTTTCTCGGTGCCAGTTTGGTCATCATGCCGCGCTGGGACCGCGATGTTGCGGGCCATCTGATTTCCAAGTGGGGCGTGACGCACTGGACGAACATCCCGACCATGGTGATCGATTTGCTGGGCAGCCCGCACTTGCAAAAGTACGACCTGAGCAGTTTGGTCAATATTGGTGGCGGTGGCGCGGCCATGCCTGAAGCGGTGGCCCAGCGGTTGCTGGACCAATTTGGCCTGCGCTACATCGAAGGCTATGGCCTGACGGAGACCGCCGCCCCGTCCCACACCAACCCGCCGGATGCACCCAAGAAGCAGTGTTTGGGCATACCGATCTTGAGCGTGGAAGCCCGCATTGTGGACCCCGAGACCCTGGCTGAATTGCCGCAGGGTGAGTCCGGCGAGATCGTGATCAGTGGCCCGCAGGTTTTCAAGGGCTACTGGAAACGCCCGGACGCCACGGCGAGCGCTTTTTTTGAGCGCGATGGCTTGCGCTTTTTCCGCTCGGGTGACATGGGGCGCATCGATGAAGAAGGCTATTTCTTCATGACCGACCGCCTCAAGCGGATGATCAATGCCAGCGGCTTCAAGGTCTGGCCCGCCGAGGTCGAAGCCTTGATGTTCCGGCACCCGGCCATTCAGGAGGCCTGCATCATCGCCACACGCGATGCTTACCGGGGCGAATCGGTCAAGGCGGTCGTGGTTTTGCGGCAAGACCACAAGGGCAAAGTGACTATGCAAGACATCATCGACTGGTGCCGTGAGAACATGGCGGTTTACAAAATGCCCCGCGCCGTGAGTTTTGTCGATGCTTTGCCCAAAAGCGGCAGCGGCAAGGTGATGTGGCGGGCACTGCAAGAGGCCGAAATGGCCGCCTTGGACACCAAAGCCCAACCCGAATGAGCCTGAAACTTTCCATCCTTGACCAATCCGCCGCTGCCGCCGGGCGCGGGCAAGACGAGACGATCCGCCAGACATTGGCGCTGGCCCAGCAGGCTGAGGCTTGGGGCTACCACCGCTTTTGGGTGAGCGAGCACCATAGCCACCCGAGCATCGTGGGCAGCGCCCCCGAGGTGTTGATGGCCGCGATCGCCGCCCGCACGCAGCGTATTCGCCTGGGCAGTGCGGGCGTCATGCTGCCGCATTACGCAGCGCTCAAGGTGGCCGAACAGTTCCGCGTGCTCGATGCCCTGGCCCCTGGCCGTATCGATCTGGGCGTGGGCCGTGCACCGGGCAGCGATGGTCGTACCGCGCAGTTGCTCAACCCTGACCGCAATGCCTCTGAGCGTTTTCCGCAGCAGGTGATGGAATTGCAAGCCTGGGTGAACGGGCAGAACCTGCCACCCAGCCACCCCGGGCACAACGTGTACGCCTATCCGCAGTCTGGCACCGTGCCCACGGTGTGGATGCTGGGCAGCTCGGACTATGGCGCCCAGCTGGCCGCACACTTGGGGCTGCCGTATGCGTTCGCCTACTTCATCACCGACGGGCAGGGCGCTGATGAAGCGCTGCAGATTTACCGCGAAACCTTCCGCCCCAGCGCGGGCCTTTCCAAACCCTCCGCCGCTTTGTGCGTCTGGGCCTTGGCCGCTGACACCGACGAAGAAGCGCTGCGCCTGTTTGAGAGCCGTGCCCGCTGGAAGATGGACCGCAACCTGGGTCGCATCGGGCCCCTGCTGCCACCCGAAGAAGCGGCGCGTGACTACAGCCCGGCCGAGCAGTTCGCACTCGATCGTCTGCGCGACTCGGCCCTGATCGGCTCTGCCCCCACGGTGGGCGCCAAGCTGCGCCAACTGGCCGCTCGGCTGGAGGTCGATGAACTGGTGGTCATCACCTGGACGCATGACCCTGCAGACCAAATGCGTTCTTACGAGCTGCTCGCCCAGGAATTTGCATTGACGGCAAACTGCTGAATTCAGATTTTTCAACCCAAGGATTTTTGACATGTTCACCACTGCGATCGCTGGCAGCTTGCCCAAACCCGCTTGGCTGGCCGAGACCGAAAAACTCTGGCCCCAGTGGACCATCCAGGGCCCTGAGCTGCAGCAAGCCAAGGCCGACGCCACGCTGCTGTGGATCAAGGCGCAGGAAGACGCTGGGCTGGATGTGATCGGCGACGGCGAGCAGGCTCGCCAGCACTTTGTGCACGGCTTTGTCGAGCAGGTCGAGGGCATCGACTTCGTCAACAAGGTCACCATGGGCATTCGAAACAACCGCTACGACGCGCAAGTGCCGCAAGTCATCGCACCGCTGCGCCTGAAAGGTCGTGTGCACGCCTTCGAAGCCCAGCTGGCCCGTGCCCATACGAAAAAGAAACTCAAATTTACCTTGCCCGGTCCGATGACGATCGTGGACACCGTGGCCGACCGCTTTTATGGCGACAAGGTGAAGATGGCCATGGCCTTTGCCGAACTGCTTAACCAGGAAGCGCTGGCGCTGCAAGCCGACGGCGTGGACATCATCCAGTTCGACGAGCCCGCCTTCAACGTCTACATGGACGAAGCCGCCGATTGGGGCGTGAAGGCGCTGGAGGTGGCTGCGCGTGGCCTGACCTGCACCACGGCGGTCCACATTTGCTATGGCTACGGTATCGAAGCCAACAACAAATGGAAAGAGACGCTGGGCCACGAGTGGCGTCAGTACGAAAAGGTGTTCCCGGCCCTGGCCAAGAGCAGCATCCAGCAAGTGAGCCTGGAGTGCATGCACTCGCATGTGCCGATGGAAATGATGAAGTTGCTCGAAGGCAAGGACGTCATGGTGGGCGTGATCGACGTGGCCAACTCGGCCATCGAAACCCCCGAGGAAATCGCTGACACGATTGGCCGTGCTTTGCAGTTCGTGCCCAAGAACCGTTTGATTGCCTGCACCAATTGCGGCCTGGCCCCCATGAGCCGCGCCGTGGCCGAAGCCAAGCTCAAAGCGCTGGCCGAAGGCGCCAAGCTGGCCAGCCAGCGTTACGCCTGAGCTTGGGCCAGCGCTCAGGCCTGAAGGACGATGTCATCGGGCATGCTGAGCACACCGGTCGCTGGGTCGTAGCCGACCCGGCGCAGGTGCAGGGCCAGTGCAGCGTCCATGGACTGCGAGTGGTTGGCAAACCACTGGCCCAGTTCACCGGCCATTTGACGTATGGGGCCGAGGTCGCCGACTTCGCCAGCTGTCAGGCCTTCGCCCATGACTTGCAAAACCACTTGGTGTTGCGTGCTGTGGATGTGATCGGATGAAAAGCGGGTGGCGTGCATCCACCGGTCTTCTCGTTCAAAAATCCGAGTGGTGTGCGCGATCAAATCGCGCCAATGACCGACCACGGACGCATCGCTGGCCTCATGCGCCAAATCCAGCAATTGCACAAACTGGCGGTGCCCATCGTCCATGGCGGGCATGTCCAGAGACAGCGCATCGCTCCATTGCAGTCGGCTCATAGTGTTCTCCTGCGTGGCCCACAAGGCCCGCTTGTGCAAGAGCTTAAATTCAGCCCAGCCCGCAAGTCTTGATCCACATCAGGGCAGCTCCGGAAACAGGGCGATTGCGTTGCAGTCGCTCAGGGGCACAGGCGCAGGGCGTTATGCTTGCAGTCTTTGCCTGATTGCCTGGACGTTTTCATGCCTCAAAACTCGCTGCCACCGCCCCTGACCGCCCCTGAACAGCTCAACGCCACCTTGTCGGCGCAGGGCTTTGCCGTGTTGAGTGCGGCCAGCGTGTGTGCATTGGCCGGTGTGGCTGCCCAAGACCTGCAGGCGCTTGAATCCAGTTGGCACGATTTGCCGCCTGACCAGTACCTCAAGGATGGGGGGCGTTACCGCCGCCGTCGCCATGCCAGTTTTGAAGTCACCGCCGATGCGGTGGAGGCGGTGCCGCACCGTGCGCATTGGCAGCCGCTGTCCTACAACGCTTTGCATGGCGGCATGCAGCGCTGGTTTGACCCCATGGTCCCAGAGGTGGTGCAGCAGCCCGCGTGGCAAGCCCTGCTGCAATGGCTCGCCCGTGTAGCATCGGCTGCGCAGGGGCAGCAGACTTGGTACACCGAAGCGCACCAGTTCCGCATCGACACGACCGATGGCATTGGCCGGCCCACGCCCGAAGGCGCTCACCGCGATGGCGTCAATTGGGTGGCGGTGTTTTTGATTGGCCGCCACGGCATCAAGGGCGGCGAGACCCGTGTGTTCGACGTGAACAGCCCACGCGGTCAGCGTTTCACCTTGAGTGAACCGTGGTCGCTTTTGCTGCTGGACGACACGCGTGTGATCCACGAAACCACGCCCATTCAACCTGAGCAGGCGGGCGGTTGGCGTGACACGCTGGTGATCACGCTGCGTTCGGACAGTTTTCTGGACGATCCGGCGCAAAAAGCCTGAAGGGATGCGGTTGACTTGCCTCTTTGGCTAGTCCTGACAAAAAAGCCCGGCGCATTCACACCGGGCTTTTTGTTTTTGCGGCGATCCCGGAGACCCGGGACCGTGCTGCATCACATGCGCTCAAAAATCGCCGCAATGCCCTGACCGCCGCCGATGCACATGGTCACCAGCGCATAGCGGCCGTTCACGCGTTGCAGCTCGTACAAAGCTTTCACGGTGATCAGCGCGCCCGTGGCACCAATCGGGTGGCCCAGCGAAATGCCCGAGCCGTTGGGGTTGACCTTGGCCGGGTCCAGACCCAACTCGCGGGTCACGGCGCAGGCTTGGGCAGCAAAGGCTTCGTTGGCTTCGATCACATCGAGGTCATTGACTGTCAGGCCGGTTTTCTTGAGCACCGCTTGTGTGGCCGAGATCGGGCCCACGCCCATGATCTTGGGGTCCAGACCGGTGTGTGCATAGCCCACCAAGCGTGCCAGCGGCTTGGCGCCACGGGCCTTGGCCGCACCGGCTTCCATCAGAACCACGGCAGCAGCGGCGTCGTTGATGCCCGAGGCGTTGCCTGCGGTCACGGTGCCGTTTTCTTTCACAAACACGGGCTTGAGCTTGGCCATGTCTTCGATCTTGCAACCGGCGCGGAAGTGCTCGTCGGTAGCGTAAGCGATCTCGCCTTTTTTGCTTTTGAGCATGACCGGCATGATCTGGTCTTTGAAGTAACCGGCAGCGGTGGCGCGCTCGGCGCGGTTGTGGCTCTCGACCGCCAGGGCATCTTGCATCTCGCGGGTGATGCCGTATTTGGCGGCCACGTTTTCAGCCGTCACGCCCATGTGGATGGTGTGGAAGGGGTCGTGCAAGGCACCGACGACCATGTCGACCATCTTGGTGTCACCCATGCGGGCACCCCAGCGGGCGCTCAGAGATGCGTAGGGGCCGCGGCTCATGTTTTCTGCACCGCCACCAATGGCGATGTCGCAGTCACCCAGCAAGATGGACTGGCTGGCACTCACGATGGCCTGCAGGCCCGAGCCGCACAGGCGGTTGACGTTGAAGGCCGGGGTGCCTTCGGCGCAGCCGCCGTTGATGGCCGCCACGCGTGAGAGGTACATGTCTTTGGGCTCGGTGTTGACCACGTGGCCGAACACCACATGGCCGACGTCCTTGCCGTCGGTGCCCGCGCGGGACAGGGCTTCGCGCACGACCTGCGCGGCCAGCTCGGTGGGGGCAATGTCTTTGAGGCTGCCGCCATAGGTACCAATGGCGGTGCGCACACCGCTGACAACAACAACTTCACGGCTCATGGGAATGTCTCCAGAAATGAAAAATAGAAATAACAAGGGGAAATCATTTCACCAGTGTCAGGCGCAATCGCTACATTGAGCTGACAAGGCGGTGAACAGGGCTAGGGACAGGGCCAGGGCTTCAGTCACGCACATCGCCCACCGGGTTTTGGCCAAAGTCAGGGCGGTGCAAGAAGGCCAGCACCTGGCGGGCCGCTTCCTCGGCAGAAGTGAGCAGGCCTTTTTCTTGTAACTGGGCAAATCGCGGCTGGTCGGGAAAGGCGGCATGGTTGGCCGAGCGCAGCTGCACCTGCATGTCGGTGTCGATCACCCCCGGTGCCAAGGAGCAGACCTTGGCACCGTTGGGTTTGAGGACCTCGTCCATGGCCAGGCAGCGTGTGAAGTGGTCCATGCCGGCCTTGGCGGCGCAATAGGCGGCTTGCGAGGCCATGGCTTTTCGACCCAGTCCGGAGGAAATGTTGAGCACTTTGCGCGGCAGGCCCCAAGGTTCGGTGGCTCCCAAAAAACGGGCACACAGTTGCATGGGGGCTTCCAGACCCACACGCAGGGCTTGCGCCAGGTCTTGCGGATGGGCTTGGCTCAGCGGGGCAATGGGCGGTATGGTGCCCGCGTTGTTGATCAGGGTGGCACTGCACCACTGCGCAGTGTCTTGTTGCTGCAACCAGCGGCCCAGGCGTTCGCTGGCCGCCTGGCCATCGCTCAGGTCCTGTGTCCACTGGCTCAAAGAGGCCTCGGCCTTCTGGGCCGCAGCCGCCAGGCCTTCGTTGGCATGACGGGAGATGCAGATCAGTTCATGCCCGGCTTGCAGCAATTGGTGGGCGATGGCCAAGCCCATGCCGCGAGATCCGCCGGTCAGGATGTACAGGTGCTTTTGCATGGACGGCAATGCTAGCCCTTGCGCGGTGGCGGCGCAAAGGTTTCGAATGATTTTCAGTAGCGCAGATGACAGCCCCAGCGCACCATTTGACCTTGGTGAGAATGCTTTGAGCCCATTCTTTGATGGCCATTGAAATCCAAAGTGGTTCTTTCGGTATCCTTGGTGTTTTCAGTGCCTGATCTATGCCAGCCAAGCCCCGCTCCCAACAAGACATCGTCCGGTTGAACCAAAGCCTGAGTGCTTTGGGGCAGCGCTTTGTGCAGCTTTCTGCCCAGGGCGATCATGCGGCGGCCCTGGCGGTCAATGCCCAGGCCCGCGCCCTGATGCCCGAGCACCCTCAAATTCTGGGCGATGCGGCGCTGTGCCATTTGCGGTTGCGCGAGTACGAGACCGCTTATGCGCTGTACCGCCAAGCCTGCGCTTTGGGCCCCCAGGACGTCAACCTGTGGGATGGCCTCACGGAAGTCTGTGGGCACATGGGCCGCCATGCTGAGGTGCGTGAGCACGGCCTGCGCAGTTTGCAACTCAAGGACGCGCTCACGCAGGGCCAGACCCCCCTGCCTGTGCCTGCCCAGCCTGCTGTGCCCACGGCCGACCGCCTGCGCCAGGTGATCGCCTTCAGCTTGTTTGGTGACAACCCCCGCTATGGCGAGACGGCCAAACTCAATGCCATGGTGGCGCAGCAGTTGCTGCCGCAATGGACCTGCCGCTTTTATGTCGACGACACGGTGCCCGCGCAAGTGCGCTCGGGCTTGCTGGCGCTGGGCGCGCAGGTGCACGAGGTCAGTCCGCAGGACCGTCAGGAACTCAGTGGTTTGATGTGGCGATTTCTGGTGCTGGAAGACGCTGGCGTGGACCGCTTTTTGATTCGGGATGCCGACTCCCTGATCTCGCGGCGCGAGGTGGCCGCCATCGAGGCCTGGTTGCAAAGCGGCCAGTGCTTTCACCTGATGCGCGATTATTTCTCGCACACCGAATTGTTGCTGGCGGGCATGTGGGGCGGGTGCGGTGGCATCTTCCGCAACGTGCGCCAGCAGATGGTGCAGTACATCGCGCAAGGCCAATACCTGGGCGCCCGCGTGGTGGACCAGCATTTCCTGCGCATGCACATCTGGCCCACCGTCAAGCAAAGCCTGCTGTCACACGATCCGGTCTTTGGCTTCATGGGCGGGCAGGACTTTCCGCCCCACGAAGCGCAAGACTTGGGGCTGGACTTTCATGTGGGCTGCAACCTGTCGTCCAGCAGCATCGGGGCTGACAGCGCCTTGCCCGACGGCCAGCGGGTGAGCTGGAAGATCGAGGACCAGCAAGGGCAAACGATTTGCCAATACGACACACCCGTTCGCCAGGGGCAGTGGCGTGCCGATGTGCCGGGGCCTTACGCCAAGCTCTTGCAGGACGGGGTCTGGCGCGTGCAGGTGCTGGGCGCTTGAAGTGCCTCAGTGGTCTTGTGAGGCTCGGATCCGGTTGACCTGCAAGGCGGTGACTTCACCGCCTTGATTGCCCCATTGGGTGCGCAGGTGCGTCAGCACCGCCGCGATGTCACGGTCGTCCAGCTCCAGAACAAAAGGCGGCATGCCGAAGGGGCGGGGGTGGCCCGCTGTGGCCGGTGCGTAGCCGCCATACAGCACCATCTGCACCAGGTTGGTTGGGTCGCGCAACTGCACGGCACGGTTGCCCGCCAAGGCCGGGTAGACCACTTGGCCGCTCGACGTGCGCACGCCTTGCCCTTGGTCGCCGTGGCATTGGGCGCAATGCCGCTCGTAGGTTTTGAGGCCCATCTCGGCCACACGCAGGCTCACAGGGGCGCGTGCTGCAGGCGTGTCCGCAGCAGAGATCTTTTGCGCCCGCGACTGGAGGTACACCGCCATGGCCTGCAAATCGGCCGGCTTCATGTATTGCGTGCCGTGTTGCACCACTTCGGCCATGGGGCCGCTGGTTTGGGCCTGGGCCGAGGTGCCGGTGCCCAGCAGACGGACGATCTCGGCCAGCGGCGTGCTGGCCAGGCCGGTCTCGC
>Ga0228701_1002189_pt1 | contig 11985 bp, 11 predicted proteins | sample McNCre117_Aug_MG_2_FD_178017 | JGI IMG/M metagenome (GOLD analysis project Ga0228701, IMG submission 178017) | Freshwater microbial communities from McNutts Creek, Athens, Georgia, United States - 11-17_Aug_MG | ecosystem: Environmental > Aquatic > Freshwater > Creek | place: USA: Georgia...
ACTATCTACTGCCAATTGCTTTGGTGTTCCGAAATCATGTGCTCTACGAGTATCACGACGTGTTGTAGAATGTCTTCGTTTAGGATGTGCCATGGTATTTGTTAATTAATTTTATTTTAAATCTTTAAGTTTTTGAAGCGCTGCCCATCTCGGGTCAATCGCCTCGTCATTCGTTGAGGCAGGTTTTTCATCCGCCCGATCCGTCGTGTAGATGAAAACATCTTCAGTCTCAGGATCTTCATCTGCCAAAAACCGGGGATGTAACTTTTTCATCGGGACCTCAAGGGCGATAAAATCGAATATATCCTGCGACAGATCTAGTTTTGGTTCCTTTCTGTCCAACAAGAACAGATTGTCACCCAAATCCTCCGAATGGTCCGAATACTTATAAATAAGCTTTTCGTTGACATTCAAGGGGTAATCAAATGTTTCCAACGAGCGATCGCAAACTAATTCGATCGTACCCGTAATCTGCATTTGTACTTGTATCATGAGGGCCGACTTCGTTAAGTCAACCTTTACGTCAAATTTGCCCTTTTCTACCCAATCCTGCTCAAAAGCGGCGAAAAACGAATCATCTCCCGTGAAGGTGTATGCGTACGTTTTGTCCTCTAAGGCGATAATAGGTATCTGAAACGCGTCTAATACTTTCATGACGACCTTGGTTAAAAAAAGGAATGCAAAATTAGGTAATTTTTTGGAAACAACAAGTTATGCGTTTACCTTTTTCGTAAAATCTTCCGACCTTTGGTTTTATGAAACGACTGAATGGGGCATGGTTTGCCTATTGGATACTATTTCTGGTGTTTGAAGTTAGCATCGTAGCTTACATCCAACAATACGACCGCTTTGATCAAATGCGAATTATTAATAATTGGCATATTTTGCCGGTGGATAATCTGTTTAGAGGCTTGACTTTTCTGGGTGAATTACTCGTGCCAATTGCATTGTTAATTTATTTTGTGCTTAAAAAGAAAGCATGGATTAAGCCTTTCGTTTTTTCTTACGCGTCATCAACACTGATTGTTCAAGGGTTAAAACACCTCGTTTTTCCCAATGCATTGCGTCCTTATGCTTATTTTAAGGCCTTGGATATTCCTTGGTATTTGGTGAAGGGGGTGGAGATGAATGAATACAATAGTTTTCCCTCCGGCCATACGGCCGCCGCTTGGTTCTGTTTTATCTGGGTCGCTCTCTTGTTTAAAAAGCCATGGGCTGGTGTCGTCGCTGGATTGCTCGCAACAGGCGTTGCACTCTCGCGGGTGTACTTGTTTCAACATTTTCCGATTGATGTTGCGTTTGGGGCGTTCATTGGAATGATTTGTTCATCGATTTTTTACTACCTCTATCATGAAACTCTTACAAAATAGGCCTTATTTGTTTTGGGTACTGATTGGATGCATCGTCTATATTCCTTTCTTGGGTTCCTCTCAATTATTCGATTGGGATGAAATTAATTTTGCCGAATCTGCTCGTGAAATGATGGTGAGTGGGGACTATCTAACGGTTCAGATAAACTTTCAGCCTTTTTGGGAGAAGCCACCCATTTTTATGTGGTTGCAGGTTTTGAGTTTTCAATTTTTTGGCACCTTTACGCCAGACGCTTGGACTTCCATGGAGTTCGCGGCACGTTTTCCGAATGCCATAGTAGGCATTGCAACTTTGCTATTGATCTTTCGAATCGGGAAAAAGCATGTGTCGGATAGCTTCGGTCATTTATGGGCTTTCTCTTATTTAGCCGCATTTACCCCACATGTTTATGCGAGTTCGGGTATTATTGACCCACTTTTCAATTTATTTATCTTTCTAGGTATTTATTCTTATTCACAATTTTATTCCCATCCCCAATCCCTGCGTTGGATATTGTGGTCAGGGTTGAGCATCGGTTTAGGGATGTTGACCAAAGGTCCCGTCGCCCTTTTACTCTGGGGTGCTAGTTTATTGGTCTTCGGAATTTTACAAAAATCATGGAAGCATCCTGCGATTACCCGATTACTAGTTGGGGCATCCTTTTCCGCGCTACTTTCCATTCTCCTTTTTGCTTCCTGGTACGCGTTGATTATCATTAAATTGGGTTGGGGAATTTGGGATGATTTTGTGGCGTATCAATTACGCTTATTGACGACGGGGGATGCCGGGCATGGCCAACCGGTTTATTATCATGTGCTGGTTTTGCTTTTGGGCTGTTTGCCTATTTCCGTTTGGGCTGGTGCGCGTTTATTGCGTCGTGGGCATGCGGAGGAGCCGATCGACCTGACACGTTGGATGCAGGTTTTGTTTTGGGTGGTTTTGGTCGTATTTAGTTTGGTGAAAACGAAGATCATTCATTATTCGTCGATGTGTTGGTTGCCATTAACTTTTTTTTCTGCCCAAGTATTGTTTGAGTTCCAGTCGGTAAAATGGACCTGGAAGCGATCCTATTCTTTCATTTTAGGAATCGTGGGGTTGATTTTTGGTCTCGTGATGATGTTGGTTCCCTTAGTTGGTATGTATGCGTTCGAGGTTTCACCTTATATCGAGGACGCATTTGTTCGGGGGAATTTGCAGGCACCCGTATATTGGGCCGGTTGGGAATGGATGATTGGCGCAGCTTTTATCGTTTTGATTGGGTGGACGGTCTTTCGGAAGGTAGTACATTATTTCGTGCTAATTCGATTGATGCAGGGAAGCGTGTTGGTGATGATGGCCTTTATGGCAATCGTTTTACCGAAGATTGCGGGATATACGCAGGCAACTCCGATTGATTTTTATGTGTCGCATGTCGGCCAAAAAGTCTATATCGAAACCGTTGGATTTAAATCCTTTGCGCATTTGTTGTATTTTGAAAAGCAGGGCCCGAGTCCGGATGGAGAGGCCTTAATGAAACAATCCTCGACAGACCGCCCCACCTATTTTGTGATGAAGTCGGATGCCGAGGATCGATTTAAATACCATCCTCATTTGCAGTTAATCAAAGAGGAGAATGGTTTCTTGTTTTACAAACACGTAAACTAGTTTCCGTCTGGGAAGAAGAAATGGCCTTCAATGGCCGCATTTTCGTCGGAATCCGAACCGTGAATCGCATTGGAGCTTAATGAGCGTGCGAAGCGCTTACGGATGGTTCCTTCCTCTGCTTTAGCGGGGTCGGTAGCTCCAATTAATTTTCTGAAATCTTCTACAGCATTTTCTTTTTCCAAGATCATTGGGATGATCGGATTGGATGACATGTATTCACACAATTCGCCGTAGAATGGACGTTCTTTGTGCACTTCATAGAATTTACCTGCCTGCTCTGGGGTTAAGTGTACTTTTTTAATCGCTAAAATGCGGAAACCCGCTTCTTCAATTTGTTGGATGATTGGCCCTGTAAACCCGTCAATGACTGCATCGGGCTTAATCATGGTAAATGTTCTATTTGTTGGCATTACGTTTTTTTTACAAATTTATCTCTAACTTTGCGAACGCCCAAATTTGTCGGGCCATATGTATTTTTATGTCTTCGATTTCCGGTCTTCGTGACCTTTTAATTCCTGGTCAGCACGTTGTCATCACGACCCATTTTAATCCTGATTCTGACGCCATTGGTTCAAGTTTAGCTTGGCAGCAATATTTACAAAAGAAGGGTTTGCAGGTTGATGTGGTGATTCCATCAGGATTATCACGCAATTTATTGTGGATGAAAGGCACGGATTCGGTTTTGGATTTTGAAAATGTGTTGCATAAGGCGACGATTGAGGAAAAAATTCAAAAGGCCGACTGGCTTTTCTGTCTCGATTTTTCGGGCATGCAGCGCTTACATGGCTTAGCGAATTTGGTTAAGTCGGCAAGATGCCCCAAAGTCGTAATTGACCATCATTTGGATCCGGAGGATTTTGCAGATTACTACTACCATCGTACGATTGCGGCGTCAACCTGCGAATTGATTTTTGATTTGATACAAGAATGGGGGGATGATTCGTTGATCGATCAGGAGATGGGATCATGTTTGTATTCAGGAATTATGACGGATACGGGATCCTTTAGGCATCCCAATACGACGGCCCATGTGCATGAGGTGGTGGCGGAATTGATTAAGAAGGGCGTGGATACCAATGCGGTACATCGTAAGGTATTTGATTCGGCGAGTTTACATCGTTTGCGTTTTTTAGGACATGTCTTGGCCAATCGATTGGAGTATTTGCCGGAATACCATTTGGCATTTATGTGGATTACAGAGGAGGATCAGAAGCAGTTTAATTCCCAGCCTGGAGACACGGAAGGAATTGTGAATTATGGTTTGCAACTGGAGGGGGCTATTTGGTCGATCTGTATGATTCAACGTCCGGATGGGGTGAAGCTTTCATTTAGATCGATTGAACCATTTGCGGTCAATCAATTTGCGGCGACTTATTTTGAAGGGGGTGGACATAAGAATGCCTCGGGAGGAAGATTTTCGGGAGGCGGGATTGAGCAGGCGAAGGAAAAATTACAAGAAGTGTTACCTTTGTATCTTTCTGAAATAAAACGAGTTAAAAATTTATAAATATAAACTAAAAATCATGCGTAAATCGATTGGATTATTGGCTGTGGCTGCTGCGATGCTAGTGGGATGTGGCAAAGACAAAGTGGAAGTTATTGATGGAGTGAAAATACAATTTCATGCTCACGATGATAAGGCACAAAAATTAAAGGATGGCGACATCATTACTTTTGATTTGGTCATTAAGAATGGGGCAGATTCCGTTTTGCAGGATTCACGCAAGGATGGCCAACCAAGTAAAGGAATGATTCAAGCGCCACAAGCTGCTCCGGGAGCATTTAAAGGTACGTTTGAAAACGGTTTGCGTTTGCTTTCGTTGGGAGATTCGGCAACGATTTTGGTGCCGATTGATAGCTTAATCAAGACGGTTCAGGCACCTTTGCCTCCTTTCTTGAAGCCAGGAACGGATTTGAAATACACGGTTAAAGTAATCAAGGTTCAATCGAAGGCAGAGTTTGAAAAAGAAATGGAAGCGCAGGCTGCCGTAGCCAAGAAAAAAGCGGCTGTTGAGATCGCTAAAGAGCCGGCATTAATTGCTGCTTACACGGCGAAGTCGGGCAAGAAATTCCAAAAGACAGCTTCGGGACTACAATATTCGATCGAAAAACCAGGTTCAGGTCCATCGCCACAAATGGGAGAAACATGGGTAGTAAATTACCGTGGGACCTTCTTGAATGGCAAGGAATTTGATAAAGGAAGCGCAGCAGAAATGCCCTTGGGTCAAATGATTCCAGGATTTAATGAGGCCTTGACGTTGATGAAAGCTGGAGGTAAGGCGACATTCGTGATTCCGTCGTCAATTGCTTATGGCGATCAACCACGTGGTCCGATTCCTGCGAATTCGGTATTGGTTTTTGAATTGGAAGTAATTTCAAAGAAGTAGTTAAATATAGTGCTTACATACGAAATGCTAGCCTAATTCGTTAGCATTTCGTATGTGAATTTATTCAGTTAAATATCTAGTAGTTTGAAGAAATTAATCATTTTCATGGGTATCCTGTTCGGCATGACGTCCTGTTTGACAGATGTTGAGTTGGCCGACGAGGCAAAAGCAAAGGAGAGCAAAGCCCAGATTTTGGCTTATTATGCGAAATTGAATCAAGTTCCGGTTCAAATGGCGGATGGATCTTATTACTATGTGACCAAGTCGAATCCGAATGGGGAACTAGCTTCTAAAGGAGATACCTTGAAGATGCGTTATATCCTTTCCAATCTAATTACTGGCGAGGTATTGGATAGTTCCAAGGCGCCATTGATTTATCAATATGGTTATTATAATCCCGTTTATGCTAAATTAATGGCCTATTTAAAGGAAGGTGAGCAGGCGGTGATGGCAATTCCGGGGACCTCACAAAGTTTTGCAGGATTGCCTGCCTATACACCCTTAAAGGTGACTGTGAAAGATTATGTTGTACGCAGTCAAAATGATCAAATTGAGGATTTTATTGCGCGAAAGAAGTTGACAGTTACCCAAAAAGATGCCAATGGATTGCGCTATATTAGTTTGTCCCCGGGTACAGGTGATGTCCCAACTAGCGGGAAGGTTGTAAAATTGAAATATACGGGTCGTTTCTTAAATGGCTTTGCCTTTGATGGCAACATGGCTCGAACGGATAGTTTTTCGGTCACAGTTGGTGGCACATCAACGGTTGTTGGTTTTCAAACAGGCATTGAAAAAATGCGTTTGGGGGAGCGTGCCATTTTGGTGTTTCCATCGACCATTGGCTATGGGGAAAAGGGTTCTGGCTCTACGATTCCAGGGTTTACGCCCTTGTTTTTTGAGATTTATGTAGCTAAAATTCAATAGAATGAAGCAGTTAGTAATTTGTTTATTGCTCGGTATGGGTCTACTATCGAGTTGTGCGTTTAATGAAATCAATCAGCAAACAGAACAAGCTGATAATGCCATTCAAAAATACATTAAGGACCGTAATTTGACCATGCAGAAGACGGCGGATGGGATGTACTATTCGATTGATTCCAAAGCATCGACCAAGAAATCTGCGAGCGTATCTGATTTAATCAAGTTTCATTACAAAATGACTTTGTTGGATGGTACGTTAATCGACTCGACCAATCGAGTCTTGAATCAATTTAAAACCGAAGTTTGGGGAACGAAGGCTACTATTTTTTCACTGCCTTTGAGCAATATGAAGGAAGGGGAAACGGGTACATTTATCTTGCCATCTACGTTGGCATTTGGGGGAAGTTCTTTTGGAAATGTACCTGCTTATGCGACCATTCGATTGGATATTACGGTCACTGCGATTCGAACTGAATCTGAGCAAATTGACGATATGAAAACCTTGTATGCGATGCAGGGAGCCGAATTGACAACTTCGGGAATGTTATTTAAGAAACTGGTTGAAAAACCAGCAGCAGCCCAAGTGTTGATCGGTCAAAATGTTGTGGTGAGCTATGTGGGCAAATTTGGTTATGGGATTAACCAACAGGATTCAGCCGGAAAATGGATCTACAGTTCTACTTTTGGTTCGGGTACGATTGGTTCTGCTACAAGTGTTTATTATGCTGGTTCGGGTGGTTTGATTTCGGGTTTTGAAGAGGCGGTTATGAAGTTGCGTATAGGGGAAAAAGCGTCCATTATTTTGCCTTATAAACTAGCCTACGGTACTTCGGGTAATTCGGCTATTCCGGGTTATTCACCTTTATATTTTGAAATAGAAATTATTTCGGCACAATAGCATGGCTAAACAAAGACTCTATTTAGCTACTCAAAATTCACATAAAGTGGATGAAATAAAAGATCTCCTTGGGGATCTTTTTGACATTTGTACGGTGTCCGAATTAGGTCTGGGGGAGGAAATTCCAGAGACAGGCGCGACTTTACAAGAGAACTCATTACAAAAGGCTTCATTTATTGCATCGCGTTATCAAGTGACTTGTTTGGCGGATGATTCGGGTTTGGAGGTAGATGCATTGGGTGGCGCGCCTGGTGTTTATTCTGCACGTTATGCTGGGGAGCCGAAGAATGATCAGGCTAATTTGCAAAAGTTATTGACGGAAATGGAGGGTCAAACAAATAGGACTGCTCGATTTGTGACTGTCTTGACCTTACATCATCAAGGGAGGTTCGAGCAGTTTGAAGGAGATGTGAAGGGAAATATCATTTTGGAGCCACGCGGTGAACAAGGATTTGGGTATGATCCCATCTTCCAACCGTTTAATCAGCATCGCACCTTCGCTGAAATGTCTTTGCTTGAAAAGAATCAATTGGCTCACCGAGCTAGAGCACTCCAAAAATTCAAATCTTTTGTTTTTGAGTCAAGAATTTTTCAGGATAAATAGCGGATTGAATTCGCTATTTCTTATTTTTGCTTGATTTATTACCCCTTTTTCATGTTCAAGCGTTGTGGCCTTGTTGGGCTTTTCCTTTTTCTAACCTTATTTGTACAGACAGCCTATTCGCAGGTTGTTATTAAAGGGCGTGTGACAGATGCATCGAACGGGGATCCTATTCCTTTTGCCTCCGTCGGAGTAAAAGGTATGAACTATGGCGCCACAACAAATTTCCAAGGTGAGTTTACGCTGAATGCGAAGTCGGTAAGCGATTCGCTCTATGCCTCTGTCGTAGGATATAAAAAGCGAATTAAGTGGATTGATAAGAAATTAAAAACGATTGAAATCGATTTTCAATTGGAATCTGCCACCAAGGAAATGGCCGAAGTCGTGGTCTATTCCGGCGAGAATCCTGCATTTAAAATTTTACGTAACGTTATAAAAAATCGGGAGTTCAATGACCGCAGTAAGTTGGAGTCCTATGAATATTCGTCCTATACCAAAATGGAATTGGATGTGGATAATATTTCGGACAAATTTAAGGATCGAAAAATCATGCGGGATATTTCGGATGCGGTTAAGAAGTTTGAGAAGATCGCCGGTGATGATGGCAAGCTCGTTATCCCAACCTACATATCAGAATCCATCAGTAAATTCTATTACCGCGAATCTCCACAAAGGAAGCGTGAGCATATTCTAAAGACGAATATTAAAGGGGTTGGGGTAAAAGAAGGAAGTGTCATCTCGCAGTTAGTTGGCGGAAATTTAGTGGCCAATTACAATTTTTATCAGTCTTATGTTTCTTTCTTTGGTAAGGATTTTGCCAGCCCGATAGGGGATAATTGGAAGGGAAACTACAAGTTTTATTTGGGGGATACGGTCAAAATAGATGGTCACGTTTGTTATCAATTGGATTTTGATCCGAAGAACCCGATGGATTTGGTATTTACGGGACAGATGTGGATTGATACCACCTCTTTTGCCTTGGTTCAAATCGAGGCTTCCGTGGATAAAGCGGCCAATTTAAATTTCATTGATAAGATTAAGATTTCGCAGGAACTCGAAAAGACGGAAACAGGTGCTTGGTTACCTGCAAAAACTCGTTTCTTGATTGATATTGAAGAAATTACGAAGAATTCGGCGGGGATGTTGTTGAAGATGTATATCTCCAACAAGGATTTTGTTGTCAATAAACCTCATCCACTTTCCTTTTATGATATGGTATCGGAGGTTGCAGAGGATGCCAAGGAACCGGATCCCGAGTTTTGGAAATATGCGCGGCATGAGCCTTTGAGCCGACAAGATTTAATCGCCTCTTCTTTAATTGATTCAGTCAAAAATTTACCTGTTGTTCGTTCTTACATTGAGGTAGCGGAGATCGTGGTAAGTGGCTATAAAAAATTCAACGATATTGAGGTAGGACCTTACTTGTCTAGTTTTGCGATTAACAAAATTGAAGGAGCTCGTTTCCGTTTAGGATTCCGAACCAATGCCAATTTCGATAAGAACTGGATCTTGCGGGGAAATGTGGGTTTTGGTACGAAGGATTTAGTGCCAAAATATTCGGCTGAGGTAGATTATCTGTTTTCGAAGAAGAAGTGGACGATTGCGGGTATCCGACATAGTTATGACATCGAACGGGTTGGTTTGACGCCCGAATTGATTGGGGACAATAAATTGTTTTATGCCTTTACCCGTTGGGGGGCTTTTTCTGGGGCATTTTTCCGACGAGAAAGTGAGGCTTTTTTCAGCACCGAATTAATCAAAGGATTGAGTGTAACCACCTCGGTAAACACGCGATCATTTGATCCCTTGTTCCGTTTTCAGTTTCGTTTAAATCCGGAATTAGGAGCAAATTCGCCCGTTCAAGATTATTATCAGGAATCTTTTGTGACTTTAGAGGCTCGCTTTGCACGCAATGAGACCTACATCATGAATGGGAATGAGAAAATCACCTTAGCCACCAAGCGGATTCCAGTCATTACGTTTAAATATCAGCGCGGTATAAAAGGATTCTTGGGTGGGGATTTTGATTACGAACGATTTACGTTAAAAGCCTATCAAACTTTCCGTTTGGGAAAAATAGGCCGGTCGGATTATACGCTAACTGCAGGATATACTCCTTCGAATCTTCCCGCACCTTTGTTGTTTCCGCATTTAGGAAATGAAACATTCTTCTTTGTTCGGAGCGCCTTCTCGACCATGAATTATTTTGAGTTTGTCAGTGATCAATATGCTTCCCTGCAATACAATCATAATTTTGAAGGTTTGTTTTTTAATCGTTTGCCTTTGATTAAAAAATTGAAGTGGCGTTTTATTGCCAGCACGAACATGGTGGTGGGTAGTCAGCGTAGTTCTAATCGGGAAATTATGAAGGATGTGAATAATCCTTTGAAGTCAAAATTCTTGGATCAATATGCCTTTGATTCCTTAGATCCCAATAAACCCTTTGTGGAGGTGGGCTATGGAATTGATAATATTTTCAAAATCTTCCGACTGCAAGCATTTCATCGCTTGACTTACCTGGATCATGGTAATCCGCAGCGTTTTCGCTTGATGGCATCCATCAATTTCTCATTCTAATGGTGCTTTTTGGTATATTATAAAGACGAAAATTTAAACATTTCAAGAACTTTTTTAATCTTCTTGATTTTAGGTCTATTGGGGCCTATATTTGAAAACGGCAATAAAATGCCTTTAAACGATTTATGATTTTTATTATTGCAGGCCTTTCCATTTTAAGTTATCTATTGGGTTCTATCCCGACTGCAATTTGGTATGGTACCACGTACCATGGTGTGGATATTCGCACACAGGGTAGCGGAAATGCAGGGGCTACCAACACTTTTCGGGTTTTAGGAAAAAAGGCTGGCAGCATCGTGCTTTTTGTGGACGCTTTGAAAGGCTTTCTGGCCACAGGTTTGGCGGCGGTGATGTACTATTTCCATTTGATTGATTGGCAGACTTGTGTGACCTTGAAAATTTTCTTTGGGTTCCTAGCCATCATCGGTCATTTGTTACCAATTTTCTGCGATTTTAAAGGAGGTAAAGGTGTAGCTACCACGTTGGGTATGGTTTTAGCCTTGCACCCTATGGCAGCCCTTGTTAGTATCCTAGTTTTTCTCGTGGTCTTTGGTATTTCTCATTATGTTTCCTTGGGTTCCATGGTGGCTTCGTTGGTTTTCCCTATTCTGTTGACCTATGGGGTATTTGGTGAGGAAATTCCGACCCTCATCTACTTTGGTTATTTTATTGCCTTCTTGGTTGTTTTCACGCATCGAATGAACATTGTTCGTATTTTTCAGGGCAAAGAAAATCGCATGTATCTGATCCCTTCAAAGAAGTAAAGCCTCGGTTTATTTTTTTATATTTGTTTGTGGAATGAAAAATATGTCCGCCAACAAATATCATGACAAAGACTCAACAATATATTGACGCCAATCGCGATCGTTTTTTAGCTGAATTACTTGATTTTTTACGTATCCCGTCTATTTCGGCGGATCCTGCTTATGCAGATTCGGTTCGCCAAACGGCTGATTGGGTGGCTGAGCATTTGCGCAAGGCAGGTGCTGAAGAAGTTCGTTTAGAGGAGACAGCTGGATTTCCAATTGTCTATGGTGAGAAGATGGTTGATCCGAATGCGCCAACTGTTTTGGTGTATGGACATTATGACGTCCAACCTGCGGATCCCTTGGAGCTCTGGGATAACCCTCCCTTTGAGCCAGTAATCAAGGATGGCTTGATATTTGCTCGTGGGGCCTGCGATGACAAAGGTCAGGTATTTATGCATGTGAAGGCTTTTGAGGCGATGTTGGCCTGTGGCGAACTAGCTTGCAACGTGAAGTTTATGATTGAGGGTGAGGAGGAAGTAGGTTCTGATAATTTGGGCTTGTTCGTGGAATCACACAAGGATTTGTTGAAAGCCGATGTGATTTTAATTTCAGATACGGCAATTATTGCCAATGATACGCCGTCGATTGATGTGGGATTGCGGGGCTTGAGTTACATGGAAGTAGCTGTTCAAGGACCCAATCGAGATTTGCATTCAGGCGTTTATGGCGGAGCAGTCGCCAACCCTATCAATATTTTATGTCAAATGATCGCGTCCCTGCATGACGAGTTTAATCACATTACTATTCCTGGTTTTTATGATGGCGTTTTGGAAGTGAGTGCCACAGATCGTGCGGCGA
>Ga0228701_1002195_pt1 | contig 11976 bp, 7 predicted proteins | sample McNCre117_Aug_MG_2_FD_178017 | JGI IMG/M metagenome (GOLD analysis project Ga0228701, IMG submission 178017) | Freshwater microbial communities from McNutts Creek, Athens, Georgia, United States - 11-17_Aug_MG | ecosystem: Environmental > Aquatic > Freshwater > Creek | place: USA: Georgia...
CCGCACGGTCCGCGCGATCGAGAAGAACCGCTGGCCATCGGGCAGTTCGAGCAACTGGGTGGCGATTTCGCCGGGGGTGCGGAACACCGAATGGACGCTCCACAGCGGGCAGCCCCCGCCATGCGCGGCGAAGGGAAAGCCCGCCCCATCAAGCCGCTTGGAGACATTGCCCGCCGGATCGACCCGGATGAAGAAGAACGGCACCCGCAGCATCCCGGGCTTGTTCAGCGTGGTCAGCCGGTGGGCGACCTGTTCGAAGCTGGTGCCAAAGGCGCGGCCCAGCGCTTCGATGTCATAGCCGCGCGCCTCGACCGCGCGGGCGAAGCGGTCATAGGGCATCAGGATCGCGGCCGCGCCGTAACTCGCCAGCGCGCGGCGGACGAGCGCGGCGGCGGTGGGTGAGGCGAACTGTTCGGCCCGGATCACGGCGGCGATCTCGCTGCGCAGGGCGGTGTAGGCGATATGGGTCGCTAGCTGGAACGCGCGGCTGGCCCCATCGAGCGTGTCGTTGATCAGCAGCTGTTCGTTGTGCCGGTCATAGCGGCGCAGCGCGTCCATCATCACGTCGGGCGGGAGATAGCGGACCCGGGCCCCGGTGGTGGCGCGCAACCATTCGGCCGGATCGCCGCGCTTGGCGATTTCGCCGGCCAGTTCCTCGGCGCGGGTGTCGATCGCGTGGAAGTAGTTGCGTTCCCGCGCGACGAACCGGCGGGCCTCGGCCACGGGATCGTTTTCGTCCGGGCTGTCGCGGCGTTCGGCCAGCATCCGCTGTTCGCGGGTATAGGCCGAATGCAGCCGCAGCAGCGCCTCGCTCACCCCGGGGAAGCTGGTTGCCAGATCCGCCACTTCCAGTGCGGGCAGGTCGATGTCAGCAAAGATCGGATCGCGCAGCACGGCGGCGATGCGCTTGGCATAGTCTTCGCTGTCATCGCCGGCGAATTCGGCCAGATCGAACTTGTAGCTCTTGGCTAGCCGCAGCAGCAGATCTGCCGTCAGTGGGCGCTGGTTGCGTTCGAGCAGCGCGACGTAGCTGGGCGAGATGCCAAGGTCGGCGGCCATTGCCTGCTGGGTCAGTCCCAGTTCGCGGCGCAGGCGCTTGAGGCGCGGACCAAGGTAGAGTGGGCGGGATTCGGCCATGTGGGCCATTCTGTCATCACTGCACAACTTTACAAGGAAAAGATGTAAAGCATTACAAGTCGACTCTGCCGGTGCTTCCAGCCGGGCGAAATTGGCGGCACTCCGGCTTCAGGAACGGCCCCGGTTCGGGCCAGCGAATGAGGATACGTGCCATGACCTATCAGCAGACCATCGCCGAAGCCGGACAGGAAATCGGCCGCTTCACCAAGACCTGGGGCGGGATCGAAGCTGAATCGGTGGCCCGCATGCGCCTGCAGAACCGCTTCAAGACCGGGCTCGACATCGCGCGCTATACCGCCAAGATCATGCGCGAGGACATGGCTGCCTACGATCAGGATCCCGCCAACTACACCCAGTCGCTGGGCTGCTGGCACGGCTTCATCGGCCAGCAGAAGATGATCTCCATCAAGAAGCACTTCGGCACCACTAAGGGCCGTTACCTCTACCTTTCGGGCTGGATGGTCGCCGCGCTGCGCAGCGAATTCGGCCCGCTGCCCGACCAGTCGATGCACGAAAAGACCACCGTGCCGATGCTGATCGAGGAACTCTACACCTTCCTGCGTCAGGCCGATGCCCGCGAACTGGGCGGTCTGTTCCGCGATCTCGATGCTGCCCGCGCCGCGGGTGACGAGGTCAAGGCCAAGCAGGTCCAGGCCGCGATCGACGGCCACCAGACCCACATCGTCCCGATCATCGCGGATATCGACGCCGGGTTCGGCAATGCGGAAGCGACCTATCTCCTCTCGAAGAAGATGATCGAGGCAGGGGCTTGCTGCATCCAGATCGAAAACCAGGTTTCGGATGAAAAGCAGTGCGGCCACCAGGACGGCAAGGTTACCGTTCCGCACGAGGACTTCCTCGCGAAGATCCGCGCGGTTCGTTACGCCTTCATGGAACTGGGCGTTGAAGACGGCGTGATCGTTGCCCGCACCGACTCGCTCGGGGCTGGCCTCACCAAGCAGATCGCTTTCACCCGCGAAGCCGGCGACATTGGCGATCAGTACAACAGCTTCCTCGATTGCGACGAAGTGACCGAAATCGGCCACGGCGAAGTCCTGATCAGCCGCGACGGCAAGCTGCTGCGGCCCAAGCGCCTGCCCAGCAACCTCTACCAGTTCCGCCCCGGAACGGGCGAGGACCGCTGCGTGCTCGACAGCATCACCAGCCTTCAGAACGGCGCGGACCTGCTGTGGATCGAAACCGAAAAGCCGCACATCGGCCAGATCGGCGGCATGGTCAGCCGGATCCGCGAAGTGATCCCCAACGCCAAGCTGGTCTACAACAATTCGCCCAGCTTCAACTGGACGCTGAACTTCCGCCAGCAGGTGTTCGATGCCTGGAGCGCCGAGGGCAAGGACGTGTCGGCCTATGACCGCGCCAAGCTGATGAGCGTGGACTATGACGGCAGCGCGCTGGCTGATGAGGCCGACGAGCGCATCCGCACCTTCCAGCGCGATGCGGCGGCGCAGGCCGGGATCTTCCACCACCTGATCACGCTGCCGACCTATCACACGGCCGCGCTCAGCACCGACAATCTCGCCAAGGAATACTTCGGCGACCAGGGCATGCTCGGCTACGTCAAGGGCGTGCAGCGCCAGGAAATCCGTCAGGGCATCGCCTGCGTGAAGCACCAGAACATGTCGGGCTCCGACATTGGCGACGATCACAAGGAATACTTCGCCGGTGAAGCCGCGCTCAAGGCGGGCGGCGCGGCCAATACGATGAACCAGTTTGCGGCTTAAAACCCGCTAGACACTTCCTGGGGAGGAAGTTTGGCCCGTCACGCGCCCCTTTCGCGTGGCGGGCCATTTCATTGTCGCGCGAACGGGGCTAGGGGCAGGCGATCATGCTGCGCCTCAATGAACTGAAGCTCCCGCTCGATCACACGGCGGACGATCTGCCCGCTGCGATCTGCCAGCGCCTGGGCATCCGTGCCGACGAACTCGAACGCTTCACCGTGGTCAAGCGCGGCAACGATGCGCGCAAGAAGTCCGCGATTCAGCTGGTCTATGCGCTCGATCTGACGCTGACGGACGAGGCCGGCGTGCTGGCGCGCTTTGCCGATGATCACAACGTGCGCACCGCGCCCGATACCAGCTACAAGTTTCCCACTCGCGCGCCCGAAGGCTGGGACGGCCAGCGCCCGGTGGTGATCGGGGCGGGGCCCTGCGGCCTGCTGGCGGCATTGGTGCTGGCGCAGATGGGCTTCAAGCCGATCATCATCGAACGCGGCAAGGCCGTGCGCGAGCGGACCAAGGACACCTGGGGCCTGTGGCGCAAGAGCGTGCTGACGCCTGAAAGCAACGTCCAGTTCGGCGAAGGCGGGGCGGGCACGTTCTCGGACGGCAAGCTCTATTCGCGGATCAAGGATCCCCGCCATCTGGGCCGCAAGGTGCTGGTCGAATTCGTCAAGGCCGGCGCGCCCGACGACATCCTGACCGAAGCCCATCCGCACATCGGCACCTTCCGGCTGGTCACCATGGTGATGAGCATTCGCGAGACGATCGAGAGCCTCGGCGGCGAATACCGCTTTGGCACCCGGGTTGAGGATTTCGAGGTTGAGCAGGCGGGCGATGGCCAGCAGCAGCTCAAGGGGCTGCACCTTTCGACCGGCGAGTTTCTGCCTTGCAGCCACGTGATCATGGCGGTCGGCCATTCGGCCCGCGACACGTTCTACAAGCTCCACGAACGCGGGATCTACGTCGAGGCCAAGCCCTTTGCGATCGGGGTGCGGATTGAGCACCCGCAAAGCTGGATCGACAAGGCGCGCTATGGCCCGGCGGCGGGGAACAAGATCCTTGGCGCGGCGGCCTATTCGATCGCGCACAAGGCCTCGAACGGGCGCTCGGTCTATTCGTTCTGTATGTGCCCGGGCGGGCGCGTGGTCGCCGCGACCAGCGAGGAAGGCCGCGTTGTGACCAACGGGATGAGCCAGTACTCGCGCGCCGAATTCAACGCCAACTCGGGCCTCGTGGTCGATATCGAGCCCGAGCGCGATTTTCCCGGCCATCCGCTGGCGGGCGTCGAATTGCAGCGCAAGCTGGAATCGCTGGCCTTCGTGGCCGGCGGATCGAACTATCAGGCCCCGGGGCAAAAGGTGGGCGATTTCCTCAAGGGCGAGCCCTCCAGCGAATTCGGCGTCGTGATCCCGTCGTACAAGCCGGGGGTCAAGCTTACCGATCTGTCGGAATGCCTGCCCGATTTCGTGATCGAGGCGATCCGCGAAGCGCTGCCGGTGTTCGGCCGGCAGGTGTCGGGCTACGATCATCCCGACGTGGTGATGACCGGGGTGGAAACCCGCACGTCTTCGCCGATCCGCATCCGGCGCGGGGCCGATTGCCAGAGCATCAACACCCGCGGGCTCTACCCGGCGGGTGAGGGCGCGGGCTATGCCGGCGGCATCCTTTCGGCCGCGGTGGACGGGATCAAGGTGGCCGAGGCGCTCGCGCTCGAACTGGTTCCGGCGTGAGCGAAAGCTTCGACGCGATCATCCTTGGTGCAGGCGCGGCGGGGCTGATGTGCGCGGCCGTGGCGGGCCAGCGCGGCAAGCGCGCGGCGCTGCTCGACCATGCCGAAGCGCCGGGCAAAAAGATCCTGATCTCGGGCGGCGGGCGCTGCAATTTCACCAATCTGCACACCGCGCCCGATCGCTACATCTCGGCCAACCCGCATTTCGCCAAGTCGGCGCTCAGCCGCTATCGCCCCGCCGATTTCCTCGAACTCGTTGAAAGCTACGGCATCGCCTGGCATGAAAAGACGCTGGGGCAGCTGTTCTGCGATGGCTCGGCGCGCCAGATCGTCGATCTGCTGCTGGCCGAATGCGCCAAGGGCGGGGTGGAGCTGCGCTGCGGCGAGGCCGTGCACGAAGTGGTCCACGCCGATGGGCTTTACCGCGTCACCCACGGCGCGCGGACGCTGACCGCCCCGGCGCTGGTGATTGCCACCGGCGGCCCCTCGATCCCCAAGATGGGGGCGAGCGGCTTTGCCTATGACCTCGCCCGTCAGTTCGGCATGAAAGTGGTCGAGCCACGCCCGGCGCTGGTGCCGCTGACGCTGGGCGGCGATGATGTGCTGTTCCGCGAACTTTCCGGTGTGTCCGCCGATGTGATCGCCCGCTGCAACAAGGCCGCGTTCCGTGAGGCGGCGCTGTTCACCCACAAGGGGCTGTCGGGCCCGGCGATCCTGCAAGTCTCCTCCTACTGGAAGCGCGGCGATAGCGTCGGGATCGACCTGCTGCCCGATCGCGGCGAGGGCTGGCTGACCGAGGCCAAGCGGTTGCAGCCCCGCGCGCGGCTCAAGAAGCTGCTGGGCGAGGCGCTGCCAGAGCGGCTCGCGGCGCGGCTGGCCGAACTGATCGGCATCGACGCTGAGCTGGGCCAGCTGAGCGACAAGGTGCTGCGCAGCGCCGAAGCCCGGCTGGCTGACTGGCGCTTCGTCCCCAATGGCTCCGAAGGCTATGCCAAGGCCGAAGTGACCGCCGGGGGGATCAGCACGGCGGAGCTTTCCAGCCAGACGATGGAGGCCCGCAAGGTGCCCGGGCTCTACGCGATCGGCGAGGCGGTGGACGTGACCGGCTGGCTTGGCGGCTACAATTTCCAATGGGCCTGGGCCAGCGCCCGGGCGGCCGGGCAGACACTCTGAACCAGCGCCGCCGCCAAAGCGCGGGATTGCCCATTGCCAATTTTAATTGATCGGTTAAACATTGCGCCAATCAGATTCCACGGAGGGGATTCATGGCGCTCAAGACACGCATTACCGAACTGCTCGGGATCGAGCATCCGATCGTTCAGGGCGGGATGCAGTGGGTCGGCACGGCTGAAATGGCCTCGGCGGTGTCCAACGCCGGCGGGCTTGGCATCATCACCGGCCTGACCCAGCCGACCCCCGAAGCTCTGGCTGCCGAAATCGAACGCTGCAAGGGCATGACCAGCAAGCCGTTCGGCGTGAACATGACCGTGTTCCCGACCATCAATCCGCCCGATTACAAGGCCTATACCCAGGTTATCATCGACAGCGGGATCAAGGCGGTCGAAACCGCTGGCACGCCCGCCGTGCGCGAACTGTGGGAAATGATGAAGCCCCACGGCATCAAGATCCTGCACAAGTGCACCGCGGTGCGCCACGCCGTCTCGGCCGAAAAGGCCGGCGTCGACGTGATCTCGATCGACGGGTTCGAATGTGCTGGCCATCCGGGCGAGGATGACATTCCCGGCCTGATCCTGATCCCGGCTGCGGCCGACAAGGTGAAGATCCCGCTGCTCGCCTCGGGCGGGTTTGGTGATGGCCGCGGGCTTGCCGCTGCCCTCGCGCTGGGCGCCGAAGGGATCAACATGGGCACGCGGTTCTGCGCCACGGTCGAAGCCCCGATCCACCAGAACTTCAAGCAGGCGATGGTCGACAACGACGAACGCGCCACCGCGCTGATCTTCCGGTCCTATCGCAACACTGCGCGCGTCGCCAAGAACGGCATCGCGCAGGCAGTCGTCGCCGCCGAAGCCGAAGGCAAGCCGTTCGAGGCCGTAGCCGATCTGGTGCGGGGCGTGCGCGGCCGTGAAGGTCTGGGCAATGGCGATACCGAACACGGCATCTGGACCGCAGGCATGATCCAGGGCCTGATCCATGATATTCCTACCTGCCAGGATCTCGTCAGCCGCATCGTCGCGGACGCCGAAAGCATCATCCGGGGCCGTCTCGCCAGCAAGCTGGCCTGATCCCCGACCCGAGAGAGGAGCATACCAATGGCCGAAGCTTATATCATCGACGCCTGCCGCACCCCGCGCGGCATCGGCAAGCCCGGCAAGGGCGCGCTTTCGCACCTGCACCCGCAGCACCTTGCCGCCACCGTGCTCAAGGCGCTCAAGGACCGCAACAACCTCGACACCTCGACTGTCGATGACGTGATCTGGTCGTGCTCGTCGCAGAACGGCAAGCAGGGCGGCGACATGGGCCGCATGGCCGCACTGGCCGCCGGCTATGACGTCAGCGCCTCGGGCATGACGCTTGACCGGTTCTGCGGCGGCGGCATCACCTCGGTGAACCTCGCCACGGCGGCGGTCATGTCGGGCATGGAAGACTGCGTGATCGCAGGCGGCACCGAAATGATGAGCTTCACTTCGGCCTTTGGCGCCGAACAGGCCAATGCCGGGATCAAGCCGCTGGGCATGGGTTCGGGCAACCCCGAACTTGATGCGCTGCACCCGCAGTCGCACCAGGGCGTGTGCGGCGATGCGATCGCCGCGATGGAAGGCATCGATCGTCAGGCGCTCGACGCGCTGGCGCTGGTGTCGCAGGAACGCGCCGACCGCGCGATCCGCGAAGGCCGCTTCGACAAGTCGCTGATCACCGTCTACAACACCGACGGCACCGTGGCACTGGACCGCGAGGAATTCCCGCGTCCCGAAACCACCGCCGAAGGCCTCGCCTCGCTCAAGGCCAGCTTCGATGGCATCGCCGACTTCGACCTCGGCGGCACCACCTTCCGCAAGCAGATCCAGCGCCGCTATCCCGACCTCAACTGGAAGGGCGTGCACCACGCCGGCAACAGCTCGGGCGTGGTCGATGGCGCGGGCGCCGTCTTGCTCGCCTCGAAGGACTATGCCGACAAGCACGGCCTCAAGCCGCGCGGCCGCGTGGTCGCTTATGTCAACTGCGGTGACGATCCCACGTTGATGCTCAACGCCCCGGTTCCCGCGGCGAAGAAGGTGCTCGAAAAGGCCGGCCTCAAGAAGGAAGACATCGACGTCTTCGAAATCAACGAAGCCTTCGCGGTTGTCGCTGAAAAGTTCATCCGCGACCTCGATCTCGATCGCACCAAGGTGAACCCCAACGGCGGCGCGATGGCGCTGGGCCACCCGATCGGCGCGACCGGCTCGATGCTGATCGGCACTGCGCTGGACGAACTGGAACGCACCAATGGCCGCTATGGCCTGATCACGATGTGCGCGGCGGGCGGCATGGCCCCGGCGATCATCATCGAGCGTCTCGACTAAGGCATAGCGAACGCAAGTTTGCGCTTTGCGCCCCGGCCGTAGCTGATACGGTCGGGGCGTTTCGTTTTGGAGAGGACCGGAATGACTGCCTTGCTTGATCAGATCGCCGCGATTGTCGGCCCCAAGGGCCTGCTGACCGGCGAGGACGTGGCGATGCGCGCGGCCGACTGGATGGGCCTGTCAAAGTGTCAGGCCAAGGCCGTGGTCCGCCCGGCCAGCACGCAGGAACTCTCCGAAGTGATGAAGCTGTGCCATGCGGCGGGGCAGGTGGTGGTGCCGGTGGGCGGCATGACTGGGCTGGTCCACGGCACCGATTCCCGGCCAAGCGATATCCAGATCTCGCTGGAGCGGATGCGCGCCATCGAAGCGATCGATCCGGTCGGGCGGACCATGACGGTTGAAGCCGGCGTCCCGGTTCAGGCGGTGCAGGAAGCCGCCGCTGCCGAGGGGCTGAAATTCGCGGTCGACTGGGGTGGGCGCGGTTCGGCCACGGTCGGCGGCAGTCTTTCCACCAATGCTGGCGGCAATTCGGTGGTGCGCTACGGTATGATGCGCGACAACGTGCTGGGGGTGGAAGCCGTGCTGGCCGATGGCACGATCATTTCGGCGATGAACAGCCTGCTCAAGAACAACGCGGGCTATGATCTCAAGCACCTGTTCGTCGGCACCGAGGGGACGCTGGGGATCATCACCCGCGCCGTGCTCAAGCTGCAAAGCGCGCCGCTAGGGGCATCAACCGCGTTGCTGGCGCTCGACAGCTTCGCTGCGGTCCAGAAGTTCTTCATGCACATGGGGCGGCGGCTGGGCAGCGGGCTGACCTCGTTCGAAGTGATGTGGGCGAGCTTTTACGAGCCGATCGCGATCGCCTCAGGCCGGCACAATCCGCCGCTGCCCGCCGGGCATCCGTTCTACATCCTCACCGAAATGAGCGGGCTTGATCCCGAGCGCGATGCCGAGCTGTTCACGGCCGTGCTGGGAGACGCACTGGAGGAAGGGCTGGTGCTCGACGCGGTGATCGCCGCCAGCAAGGCGCAGGCTCAGCAGATGTGGGCGATCCGCGACGATATCGAGGCGCTCTATCACTATACCCTGCCGTCGGTGACTTTCGACGTCAGCCTGCCGATTACCGCGATGGAGGGCTATGTCGCCCGCGTGCGCGACGAGGTTGTTGCCGCATGGGGCGATGAGGCCAAGCTGGTGGTGTTCGGCCACATCGGTGATGGAAACCTGCACCTGATGGTCGGGCCGCGCCCGTTCGACGAGGCCGCGCGCCACCGCACCGAAGAGATCGTCTACGGCGCGCTGGTGCCGGTGAAGGGCTCGATCTCGGCCGAACACGGGATCGGCGTCGAAAAGCGTGACTGGCTGCACATCAGCCGCTCGCCCGAAGAGATCGCGCTGATGCGCACGCTCAAGACGGCGCTCGACCCCACCGGCATTCTCAATCCCGGCAAGGTGCTGGCCTAGCGGCCCAGCAGCACCTCGCGGTCCACATCGCGGGCGTTGATCGCGCCCGAGAGGCCAAGCGCAGTGCGCATGTCCTGTTTCATCAGGCCGAGCATCCGGGTGAGCGCCGCTTCGCCGCCGGCAGCCAGCGCCATGACCCATGGCCGGCCGACCAGCGCGGCCTTGGCCCCCAGCGCCAGCGCGCGGACCAGATCCTGGCCCGATCGGATCCCGCCATCGACCAGCAGCGTGGTCTGATCGCCGACCGCATCGGCGATCCGCGGCAGCATCGCGGCGGTTGAGGCGGCGCCATCAAGCTGGCGCCCGCCGTGGTTGGACACGATCATCCCGTCCGCCCCGATTGCGACCGATTGGCGCGCATCCTCAACGTCGAGCACGCCCTTGAGCACGAGATTGCCCGGCCAGATCTGCCGCAGCCACTCGATGTCCTTCCACGTAACCGAGGCATCGAACTGGCTGCCGGTCCAGTGCAGATAGTCGCGCGGGTTCTTCGACTGCTTCACATAGCGGGCGAGGTTGCCAAAGCCGTGCGGGCCGCCCAGTAGCCCCACGTCAACCGCCCAGCCGGGATGGATCGCATAGTCGATCAGGCTCGAGCGCAGCTTGCCCCACGGGCCAAGTCCGCCCGCCATGCCGTTGCGAATATCGCGGTAGCGCGTGCCCAGCACTGCAAGGTCGATGGTGAAGGCCAGCGTTTCGACCCCGTGTTCGCGCGCGCGATCGAGGATTTCCTTCACGATCCCGCGGTCCTTCAGCATGTAGAGCTGGAACCAGAACGGGCGCTCCGAAACCTTGGCCACTTCCTCCATCGGGCAGATGCCGACGGTGGACAGGCAAAAGTCGATCCCGGCGGCGTCGGCGGCGCGCTTGGCCTGAACTTCGCCGCGCCGCGCGGTCATCCCGCCCATGCCGACCGGGGCCAGCACCAGCGGCATCGCCAACTTGCGCCCGAACAGCTCAACCGAGCAATCCATCGCCGAGGCATCGCGCAGCACTTTCTGGGTAAGCTGCACCGCTTCCCAATCGGCGGTGTTGCGCGCCAGCGTGGCTTCGGTGCCCGATCCGCCGTCGATGTAATCGAACAGGAAGCGTGGTAGCCGCTTCTCCGCCTCGCGCCGAAAATCGACATAGGCGGCCGGCAGCAGGTTGAGCGAGGTGCCCATCAGAGCATCGCCTCGATCAGGCGCGGGCCCTTGTGGGCGATCGCCTCGGTCAGCGCGGCGCGGAATTCCTCGGCCGTTTCGCAGCGCGTGGCGGGAACCCCCATGCCTTCGGAAATCTGGGTCCAGTTGATCGCCGGATTGCGCAGATCGAGCATCGAAAGCGCCTTGGGGCCGGGGTTCTGCACGCCCACCCGCATCAGTTCGATGTTGAGGATCGCGTAGGAGCCGTTGTTGAGGATGATCGTGGTCACATCCAGCTGCTCGCGCGCCATCGTCCAGAGCGCCTGGTTGGTATACATCGCCCCGCCATCGCCGTGGAGCGCGATGACCTTCCGGTCAGGGCAGGCCACCGCCGCACCCACCGCCAGCGGCAGGCCCTGACCGATCGAACCGCCGGTCAGTTGCAGCCAATCGTGCTTCGCCGCGCCGGCGCACATCAGCATCGAGGCGCCGCCCTGGGTGGCCCCTTCGTCCGAGACGATGGCGTTTTCGGGGAGCAGCTCGGCGAGGATCGCGCCGACGCTGGCCGAGTTGAGCTTGCCCGGTTCAGCGGCAAAGCTCGTGGCAGCCTGGATCAGTGCGGGCTCTGCCGGGGCGCCCAGCGCATCGGCCAAGCTGGTGAGCGCGGCAAGCGCGTCTTCGCGCAGCGAGGCAAGGCGGATGAGATTGGCATCGGGCGGGGACAGCCAGCTCGGCTTGCCGGGATAGGCGAAGAACGACACCGGCGGTTCTGCGCCGCAGAACACGATCGTCTCGAACTCCTTGAGGAAGGCTTCGGCCTGCTCGCCAAAATAGGGCAGCTTTTCGACCGCGACCCGGCCCGCGCCGCGCTGGTGGCGGGTGGAGAAGGTTTCGGCCACGATCCGGCACCCGGTGGCCGCGGCGATCCGCCCGGCCTGGATCAGCGCATCCTCGCGCAGCGAGCGTCCGCCGAGGAACAGGCACTTGGGGCCGCTGCCGGCCTTGAGCGCTTCCGCGGCGGCGGTGATCGCGGCTGGCGGCGCTTGGGGCGGGGCGGGGATCACCGGCGGGGCCACCGGGGCCGAGCCTTCGCTCCACGCATGGTCAGCGGGCACGATTACCGTGGCGATCTTGCCCGGATAGCCGCCCATCACCACGCCAAAGGCTTCGGCGCCGGCCTGGGCAAGGTCGCGGTTGGACTTGGAGACGCGCACCCAGTCCGACATTGGGCGGGCAACGCCGGCGGCGTCCGAGGACAG
>Ga0228701_1002196_pt1 | contig 11976 bp, 10 predicted proteins | sample McNCre117_Aug_MG_2_FD_178017 | JGI IMG/M metagenome (GOLD analysis project Ga0228701, IMG submission 178017) | Freshwater microbial communities from McNutts Creek, Athens, Georgia, United States - 11-17_Aug_MG | ecosystem: Environmental > Aquatic > Freshwater > Creek | place: USA: Georgia...
GGTTGCTGGGGTAAAGCGTCTCGTTATTGCCACTCCTGGTCAGCGCGCGTTTGCCGGAAGACCTCATCCAACCGTTTTAGCTGCTGCTGCGCTTCTCGGAGTAACCGAGGTTTACAACATCGGCGGACCTGCCGCAATTGCGGCTATGGCCTACGGTGTTTCAGAGCTAGAGCTAGCTCCGGTTTCACTTATTACCGGACCAGGCAATGTCTTCGTAACTGCAGCCAAACGTGCACTGCGCGGAACCGTTGGTATTGATTCAGAAGCCGGCACGACCGAAATTATGGTGGTTGCCGACGAGACTGCCGATCCAGATTTCATCGCAGCTGACTTGTTGTCACAAGCAGAACACGATGAAGCAGCTGCTTCCGTGCTTGTAACTAATTCCCCAGCATTGGCAGCTTCCACGCAAGCAGCTTTGGCTAAGCGGGTCGCGGAAACTTTACATGGTGCACGAGCGCGAACGGCCCTCACTGGAATTCAATCGGGCATCGTGCTGGTCAATGAGCTAGCAGACGCCTTTGCCGTGGCTAATTCCTACGCAACGGAACACCTAGAGCTACAAGTTGCCAACCCAGCTGCCGCTTTGGAGAACATTTCTAATGCTGGGGCAATCTTCCTAGGCGGCTATTCACCGGTCTCATTGGGGGATTACATGGCTGGCTCTAACCACGTGTTGCCGGTAAATCAGCAGTCGAAATTTGGTGCCGGATTATCGGTTCACACTTTTTTGAGGGCTCAACAGATTATTGATTACAGTCGCGAATCGTTGCTTGAAGCATTGCCTCACATCGATGCTTTGGCAAACGAAGAAGGTCTACCAGCACACTTCGCCGCAATTCAAGCCAGGTTTGAGTAGGCCCAATGTATTCGTTTATTTTGAAGTATTTCTTGGCCAGATTTGATCCGGAGTTTATTCACCATGTCGTTGCTTCGGCATTGATTACGGCACAGCGACTTGGTTTAACCCGCTTGGTTCGAATTTCCTCTAAAAAAACTAGAAGCGTTTCTGCCCTGGGGCTTAGCTTCAACGGACCATTTGGTCTAGCTGCCGGTTTCGACAAAAACGGAACGCTAATTCTGCCTCTGGCTGATCTAGGCTTTTCGCACATCGAAGTCGGAACGGTAACCGCAATCGCGCAACCGGGTAATGAGAAACCTCGACTATTTCGACTACTGCAAGATCGTGCCCTCATAAATCGAATGGGTTTCAACAACGACGGTTCGGCCAAACTTGCCGAGCGGCTAGCCAAATTACGTAAGAAACGACACGACCTACCAGTCATCGGTGTCAACATCGGCAAAAGCAAAGTTACTCCAATTGAAGACGCCGTCTCCGATTACGGAACCAGCACCAAACTTCTAGCACCACTCGCCGATTACCTGGCGGTAAACGTATCTTCCCCAAATACTCCAGGGCTTCGAAGTCTGCAGAGTATTGAGGCTCTTCGCCCAATATTGGCTGAAGTGGTTGCCCACTCTTTAGGGAAGCCGGTGTTGGTTAAGATTGCACCTGATTTGGCCGATGATGATGTGCGCGAAATTGCAGAGTTGGCCATTGAGCTGAAACTAGCTGGAATCATCGCAACCAACACCACGATTTCTCGAGCAGGTCTGAAAACAGCCGCGAGCAAAATCGAGTCAATCGGCGCTGGCGGCCTCTCTGGTTTACCCGTGAAGAACCGCTCCATTGAAGTTTTGAAAATCTTGAACAAGGTAATTGCCGGTCGAATCGCCATTATTTCTGTGGGTGGCGTTGAAACTACCAGCGATGTACAGCAGCGCTTGGAACTGGGCGCAACTCTGGTTCAGGGATACACCGGATTCATTTACCAGGGACCATTTTGGGCTCGCAAAATTAATCGCGAGCTAGGAAAGCGCTAGCTAAAGCTTGTGTCCTCGAGGAACTTGAGCCTTTGGTAAACGGATAATTCGTGGGTACATGGCTCGGAACGCCACATACATCCAGATACCCTTTTCAACTTTCTCGGCACCAAACCTCTTAGTTAGAGCCTTCCGTGCACGTCTGGCGATAACAAAAGTGTCAACCACGTAGAGAGCAAAGAGCGAAAGCACCAAAATGTTCAACAACGCTGCAAGCGCGCTGCGTGGGGGAATGACGATTGAAACAATCATGATTGGCAGCAAGAACTCACCAACAGTGAACCAGCCTGAGTCAACGACGTCGCGAATCATTCGACGTTGTGGTCCTGCGTCACGCTTTGGTAGGTATTTGTCGTCACCGGCGGCATAACCCTCGCGGGCTGCCAAACGCTCGGTGCGCAATTTGTCGGCAGATGCCTTCTTACCCTCTTTAGTGCGAGGAGCCACGAGAGGACGCTTACGAGCGGCTTCTTGTTTCTTGCGTGGGGGAGTTGGCTTACCTTTTTTTGGCGCTGAGTTCTGCTCGGTCATAACCAATAGGTTAGCGGAATGTTTGGGAAGGTATCGGTGGTTTGCCATTTAGACTTGAACTAAACATCGAGGAGAATCAATTGACCGAGACCACCACTTACGACCTAACGCTAACTCCAGCGGCTATCACCAAAATTTCTGCACTAATTGCGGCTGAAGCCAGCGAAGACACTCTGCGACTACGTATTGAAGTGAAACCAGGTGGCTGTCAGGGCATGAACTATGAACTGTTCTTCGATGAGGCACTAGACGCCGAAGACAAGACTTTCACTTTTGGAGATTTCGAGGCAGTTGTTGATCAGGGTTCTCTTGGAATGATCAACGGTGCAACCATCGACTACGAAGATTCAATCACCAAGCAGGGTCTGGTAATTGAAAACCCAAACGCCACCTCAACCTGCGCCTGTGGCGACTCATTCTGCTAATTTTTTAGAGATTTTCTCGCGTTTTTCGCCACTCACAAAGAGTGCTCGGGCGTAGACTAAAAACGTAACGATTCGAAGGGTCGATTGTGCTTTCTAAGCGTACTTTTAGGGCTGCGGTGGCGACTGTTGCTGCCAGCACCACACTGTTTCTAGCTGGTTGTTCTCAGCAGGATTTGGGCAAGGCTATTTTGATGCCATTGCCAGCAGAAAGCAGTGATGTAACTAACCACACCGATACCATAACCGACCTTTGGAACATTTCCTGGGCAGTGCTTTGGGGTGTAGGTGCCCTCGCTTGGGGTCTGATGTTTTGGGCCATCATTGTCTACCGTCGTCGTAAGGGCGACGACCACCTTCCAGCACAGATGCGTTACAACAACCCAATCGAGGTTTTGTTCACCGTTGTGCCACTGATTTTGGTAGTTGGTTTCTTTGCGTTCACCGCTCGCGACATGAAGTCGATTGAGACTCCGAACAGTGCCGACGTCAAGATCGAAGTTATTGGCAAGCAGTGGAGCTGGGACTTCAACTACACCCAGGCAAACGTTTACGATTCAGGCATTCAGTCGCAGTACAAGGCTGGTAAGACCGATAACTTCAAGGACCTTCCAACTCTTTACCTTCCAGTGAACAAAGAAGTTGAGTTGACTCTTCACTCACGCGATGTCGACCACTCATTCTGGGTTGTTGAGTTCCTTTACAAAAAGGACCTTCTACCGGGTAAGACCAACCACATTTACTTCACCCCAACCAAGACGGGCACCTACACCGGAAAGTGTGCTGAACTTTGTGGCGAATACCACTCTGCGATGTTGTTCAACGTCAAGGTGGTATCGCAGTCTGAATACGAGCAGCATCTAGCTGATTTGCAGGCGGCCGGTCAGGTCGGACAACTTTCCATTGATGCCAGCAGAAACCAAAACTTGCCAGGCGTCAAAGCACCAGTAGAGAACGAGGGCTAAGCAAAATGGCTACCGCAACCCTGACCCCATCAACTCCAGTTATCCCAAAGAACAAGGGACGTATCTTGGTTGACTGGCTCACCACTACCGACCACAAGAAGATCGGTTACCTTTACCTGATTACTTCTTTTGCTTACTTCCTCATCGGTGGCGTAATGGCACTGATGATCCGTGCGCAGCTAACCCTTCCTGGTCTGGAGATTGTTGCCACCAAGGAACAGTACAACCAGCTTTTCACCATGCACGGAACCATCATGCTTTTGATGTTTGCAACTCCGCTGTTCGCAGCCTTTGCCAACATTTTGATGCCGGTACAAATTGGTGCCCCAGATGTTGCCTTCCCACGTCTAAACGCAATCGCCTACTGGTTCTACTTCTTCGGTAGCTTGGTAGCCGTTGCCGGCTTCTTCACCCCACAGGGCGCAGCATCGTTTGGTTGGTTTGCCTATGTGCCACTATCAACCTCAACCTTTTCTCCAGGCATAGGTGGCGACCTCTGGGTCTTCGGTCTAGCCCTCGGTGGTTTCGGAACCATCATGGGTGGTGTCAACTTCATCACCACGATTTTGACTATGCGTGCACCTGGTATGACCATGTTCCGTATGCCTGTGTTTACTTGGAACACACTGGTTACCTCGATCTTGGTAATCATGTGTTTCCCACCACTGGCCGCAGCGCTATTCGCACTTGGAGCAGACCGCAAGTTCGGTTCTCACATTTTCGATCCTGCTAACGGTGGAGCGATGCTATGGCAGCACTTGTTCTGGTTCTTCGGACACCCAGAGGTTTACATTCTTGCCCTTCCATTCTTTGGAATTATTTCGGAAATCTTCCCGGTATTCAGCCGTAAGCCAATTTTTGGTTACAAGACTCTGATTTACGCAACCATCGCCATTGCAGCGTTGTCGATGACCGTTTGGGCTCACCACATGTATGTAACCGGCCAGGTGCTGCTACCGTTCTTCGCATTCACCACCATGCTTATTGCAGTTCCAACCGGTGTGAAGGTGTTCAACTGGATCGGTACCATGTGGAAGGGTTCGATTAGCTTCGAGACCCCAATGCTTTGGTCGCTGGGCTTCCTAACCACCTTTATCTTCGGTGGTCTAACCGGTGTAATCTTGTCGAGCCCAACGCTCGACTACTCATTGAGCGACAGCTACTTCGTGGTGGCTCACTTCCACTACGTAATTTTCGGTACCGTCGTGTTTGCAATGTTTGCTGGAATCTTCTTCTGGTACCCAAAGATGACCGGCAAAATGCTAAACGAACGTCTTGGAAAGATTCAGTTCTGGATGCTATTTATCGGCTTCCACGGAACCTTCCTAGTGCAACACTGGCTAGGTGTTCAGGGTATGCCACGTCGCTACGCAACCTACCTTCCTGAAGACAACTTCACATTCCTGAACCAGGTTTCAACTGCCGGTTCGGTGCTACTTGCACTTTCGTTCTTGCCATTCCTATGGAACGTTTACATCACTTCGCGCAAGGGTGTGAAGGTAACCGTAAACGACCCTTGGGGCTATGGCCGTTCGCTGGAGTGGGCAACAGCTTCACCGTTCCCACGTCACAACTTCACTTCTATCCCTGTTATTCGTTCAGAATCACCAGCATTTGATTTGAACCACCCTGAGGCTAGCGACAGCGTTGCTACCAAAAAGTCAGCAAAGAAGGGCTAACTAAGATGCGTACCAATGCCAGACTCTTTTGGCTTCTTACTGTGTTCTACATCCTTGCAACCGTTGGCTATGCACTGGTCAGCTTGAATGAACCATACGAAGGTTTGAAAACCGGCGAACCATCATTGGGAACTCTCAAGGTTGAAATCATTGGAACTGCAGCGATTGCTATGTTGGCAATCATGTCGGCATTCATCGCGTTTTATCTTCAGAAGACTGCCCGTAACCAGGGGCCGGTCCCTGAGGACAACCCAGTAGCGAAGATCTCAGACGGAGATGCCGAAGTAGGTTTCTTCAACGCTTGGAGCTGGTGGCCATTCTTCCTAGGACTATTTGGTTCAATCGTGTTTGCATCACTAGCAGTTGGCTGGTGGCTTTTCATGATTGGTCTACCACTAGGTCTAATTGCACTTATCGGCTTTGTTTTCGAGAACTCTCGCGGACAGCACGCCCACTAAGCCAAGCAAAAATAATCCCCAGTGCCTAAGCGCTGGGGATTATTTATTTACGTGAATTATTCGTAGCTACGGAAGGCTACAACGGCATTGTGGCCGCCGAAGCCGAAACTGTTGCTGATAGCTAGGATAGGGCCCTCTGGGAGCTTTCTAGGGCTGGTAACAACATCCAGAGGAATCTCTGGGTCTTGGTTGTCTAAGTTGATGGTTGGTGGAGCGGTGCGCTCTTGAAGAGCCAAAACGGTGAACACTGCCTCGATAGCTCCTGCGCCACCGAGAAGGTGACCGGTAGAAGCCTTGGTAGCAGAGATTGCAATGTTGCTCAGGTGATCACCAAATACTCGCTTGAGAGCGGTGTACTCGGCGATGTCGCCTACTGGAGTGCTGGTTGCGTGAGCGTTGATGTGAGCTACGTCTTCAGGCTTGGCGCCTGCCTGGTCAAGAGCAGCTAGTACCGCTCGAGCAGCGCCTGAGCCCTCTGGATCTGGAGCAGTGATGTGGTAGGCGTCTGAGGTTACTGAGCCACCAACGAGGTAAGCATAAATTTTGGCTCCGCGAGCCTTAGCGTGCTCTTCGGTCTCGAGAACTAGGGCTCCACCACCTTCACCCATAACGAAACCGTCGCGGTTTACATCGTAAGGGCGAGATGCTTTTTCAGGTTCGTCGTTACGGCGGGAAGTTGCGTGCATGGCAGCGAAGGCCGCAATTGGAAGCGGGTGAATAGCTGCTTCACAACCGCCGGCAACCACAATGTCAACTTCGCCAGACTTCAGGCGGGTAATGGCATTGGCGATGGCTTCGGTGCTTGATGCGCAGGCAGACACAGCGGTGCGTACGCCACCGCGCGCGGCAAGATCCATACCGATAGCTGCTGCCGGACCATTAGGCATCAGCATTGGCACGGTCATTGGAAGCACACGACGAGCGCCGCGTTCCTTTAGTGTGTCGAATGCATCTAGCAAGGTCCAAACTCCACCGATACCGGTGGAAAATTCAACGGCAAGTCGCTCAGGTACAACGTCTGGTGCTCCAGCGTCTGCCCAGGCTTCGCGAGCCGCGATTAGTGCAAACTGGCTCGACGGGTCGAGGCGCTTGCATTCTTGGAGAGTGAGTACCTCGCTGGCCGGGACTTTAGCCTGGCCAGCGAAGGTAACCGGAATTTCGTATTGCGCTACCCAAGGCTGTTCTAGAGTCGAGATACCCGACTTACCAGCAAGCAACGCGTCCCAGGTTGACTTGACGTCGCCACCCAATGGGGTGGTTGCGCCTAGTCCGGTAACAACGATCTTCACGAAAACTCTCCCAGTTAATTACTGGTTGTCTGCGATGTAGTTAACAGCGTCAGCAACAGTGATGAGGTTCTTTACTTCCTCGTCAGGAATCTTTACACCGAACTTGTCTTCGGCGTTTACAACGATGGTCATCATCGAAATTGAGTCGATGTCTAGATCTTCGCTGAAGCTCTTGTCTAGCTGAACTGCGTCAGCTGCAAGACCGGTCTCTTCGTTTACTAGCTCGGCTAGGCCGGCAAGTACTTCATCCTTTGACAGTGCCATGTTTTCTCCTTATTGGTTATTTACCGTTTTTAATTTTAGGGCAGAACTACTACTTGAGCGCCGAAGGCAAGCCCTGCGCCAAAGCCAATCTCTAGCGCTAGTCCGCCAGACTTTACCGCGCCAGAGGTGAGTAGATCGTGCATCGCAAGTGGAATGCTGGCGGCTGAGGTGTTACCAGTGTTGATGATGTCCTTGGCTACGACCACCGATTCAGGTAGGTCAAGCTGCTTAGCGAGCTCATCGATGATGCGGATATTGGCTTGGTGGGTTACCAGGGCACTTAGGTCTTCAGCCTTCACGCCGGCAACCTCTAGCGCCTGCTTAGCAACCTTGGCCATTTCCCAAACGGCCCAGCGGAAAACCGTTTGACCTTCTTGATGCAGAGTTGGCCAGCTTGCTGAACCATCGCGGAAATCAAGCAGCGACGAGGTCATGCTAACCGCTTCCCACTTGGAACCGTCTGAACCCCAAACTGAAGGGGAGATGCCAGGTATTTCGGAAGGGCCAACAATTGCGGCACCTGCGCCGTCGCCTAGCAGGAATGAGATACTGCGGTCGGTTGGGTCAATGAAGTCACTTAGCTTTTCGCCACCAACGACCAAAACGTATTTGGCCATACCCGAACGCACTAGGGCGTCAGCCTGAGCAATGCCATAGCAGTAGCCGGCACATGCAGCAGAAACGTCGTAAGCCGGAGCTGGGTTCGCGCCAATTTTGTCGGCGAGCAAAGTAGCAGCGGATGGGGTCTGGAACGGGTGGGTGATGGTGCTGAAAATCACCGCGCCAATTTCCTGAGGGTCGATTCCAGCATTCTTGATTGCTTCGTTTGAAGCCTCAACTGCCATGTCCATTAGGCTGCGATCTTTGCTGGCACGACGGCGAGTAACGATGCCGGTGCGCTGGCGAATCCATTCGTCGCTGGAATCGATTGGACCAGCAACATCGTCGTTGGTCACGACCAAATCGCCGCGAGCCGCTCCTAGCGAGTAAATTCGTGAGAATTTGACTGCTTCATATTGGTTCAGGGTTGCGGTCATCGGTGGCTCCTAACCGTGGTTCTTTGCGAGTTCGATTGCGGCGTCTAATTGGTCCGGAGTCTTGAGCGCCAGAGTTTCAACGCCAGGCATGCCACGCTTGGCAAGCCCGGCTAGCGTTCCGGCAGGGGAGACCTCAATTAGTGCGGTGACACCGGCGGCGACCATGGCGTCCATGCACAAGTCCCAGCGAACCGGGTTAGAAACCTGGTTTACCAAAAGGTGTAGGTAGTCGGAGCCAGAAGCAACGGTCGAGCCATCTTTGTTGGTCCAAAGTTTGATGTTTGGATCAGAAGTTGCAATTCCTGAAGCGTAGTTAGCGAGCTCGGCAACTGCTGGTTGCGTGAACTCGGTATGGAACGCTCCGGCGACCTGTAGTGGAATCACTCGAGTGCCAGCCAGCGGCGATTCCGCTAGTTTGGCGATGTTCTCGCTCGAACCGGCAGCCACAATCTGACCTGCGCCGTTGTAGTTGGCAGCCGATAGACCTAGACCTTGCAGGTAGGCGACAACGTCATCGCGTTCGCCACCCAGGACGGCAGCCATCGATGATTTGGATAGAGCGGCAGCATCAGCCATTTCGGCACCACGCTTGGCAACGAGTGCCATCGCGGTCGAGGTGTCGAAGACGCCGGCAATGGATGCGGCAGCCAGTTCTCCAACCGAATGACCCGCAACGCCAGCAACGTTAGCGATTCCTGCGGCCTGCAAGGCAGCGTAGGAAGCTAGGGAAGCTGAGACTATAAGCGGTTGTGCTACGGCAGTGTCACGAATGGTGTCGGCGTCGGAAAGCGTTCCAAAAGTAACGAGATCTAAACCTGAGGCGGTTGAGGCAACCTCAATGGTCTCTTTGAATGCGGGGAGTTCTAGCCAGGGAGTAAAGAAACCAGGAGTCTGGGATCCTTGCCCTGGGCAAACGATAACTAGCATTACTAAAGTTTATGCTTCGCCGCCAGCGCTACCACTGTTTCCAGCAGTAACGTCATGCAAGCGATAACGTTCGATGGCCTGGGCTGGAAGACTTGCGTCTACCTCACCGCGGGCAACGAGTTGCTCAAGAACGCGGACCACGATCGATGGTCCATCAATCTTGAAGTGTCGTCTGGCTGCTGCACGAGTATCGGAGAAACCGAAACCTTCGGCACCTAGGGTTGCATAATCGCCAGGAACCCATTCGCGAATCTGGTCTGGAACCTGGTGCAAGTAGTCACTCACACCGAGGAATGGTCCGTGGTGACCGTTTAGCTTGTGAGTTACATAAGCTTCATCAACTTGGGTTCCAGGGTTGAGGAAGGCCTTCTCGTTGCGGCGAAGTCCGTCGCGACGAAGTTCGGTCCAAGAAGTTACCGACCAAATGTCGGCAGAAACGCCCCAGTCCTTGGCAAGCAGTTCAGCGGCTTCATTCGCCCAACCAAGTGCCACACCAGAAGCCAAGATCTGCGCCTTGCGACCCTCTGCTGGGTTGTTGTAAACCTTGTGAATACCGCGGATGATTCCATCGACGTCAACGCCTTCAGGCTCTGCAGGCTGAATCATTGGCTCGTTGTAAACGGTTAGGTAGTAGATCACGTTCGGGTCGACGTGTGTTCCGCCGTACATGCGCTCGATACCAGAACGAATGATGTGTCCGATTTCGTAGCTGAATGCTGGGTCGTAGCTAATAACCGCGTCGTTGGTCGCAGCGATGATCGGTGAGTGACCATCGGCGTGCTGCAAACCTTCACCGGTTAGGGTGGTTCGTCCGGCAGTGGCACCGATCAGGAAGCCTCGACCAAGTTGGTCGGCTGCTGCCCAGATGGAGTCGGCGGTTCGCTGGAAACCAAACATTGAGTAGAAAACGTAGAACGGAATGATTGCTTGACCGTGGGTTGCGTAGCTGGTCGCAGCCGCAGCAAACGCCGCAACTGAACCAGCTTCGTTGATACCGGTGTGCAAGATTTGACCTGACTCTGATTCCTTGTAGGAGAGCAGGATGTCGCGGTCTACCGAAATGTAGTGCTGACCCTTCGGGTTGTAAATCTTGGCGCTTGGGAAGAATGCATCCATTCCGAAGGTACGAGCTTCATCAGGAATAATCATCGCAATACGCTGACCGAATTCCGGTGCACGGAGCAGATCCTTTAGTAGACGAACGAACCCCATGGTGGTGGCAACTTCTTGAGTGCCGCTGCCGCCCTTAGAAATTTCGTAGGTCTTGTCTTCAGGAAGTTTGAAGTCAACATACTTGCTACGACGTTCAGGAAGGTAACCACCCAAAGCGCGGCGACGTTCGTGAAGGTACTGAATTTCAGGCGCATCTTGTCCTGGGTGGAAGTAAGGAGGCTGGTAAGGATTCTCTTCCAACTGTGCGTCGGTGATAGGAATCTTCAACTCGTCTCGGAAACCCTTTAGGTTGTCCAGGGTCATTTTCTTCATCTGGTGGGTTGCGTTTCGACCTTCGAACGACTTACCCAGGGTAAAGCCCTTGATGGTTTTGGCCAAAATAACGGTTGGCTGACCCTTGTGCTCTACCGCTGCCTTGTAAGCTGCGTAAACCTTGCGGTAGTCGTGACCACCGCGCTTGAGTCCCCAAATCTGGTCGTCGGTCATGTTCTCAACCAACTTCAAAGTTCGAGGATCGCGAGCGAAGAAGTTTTCGCGAACGAAGCCACCGTTTTCGGTCTTGTAAGTCTGGTAGTCGCCATCTGGCGTTTTGTTCATTAGATCGACTAGTGCGCCTTCATTGTCGTTGGCAAGAAGCGAGTCCCACTCGCGACCCCAAACAACCTTGATAACGTTCCAGCCAGCACCGCGGAAAAAGCTTTCGAGTTCCTGAATGATCTTGCCGTTTCCACGAACCGGACCATCAAGACGCTGCAAGTTACAGTTCACAACGAAGGTCAGGTTGTCTAGACCATCGTTGGCAGCAAGCTGAAGCGCGCCGCGGCTTTCAACTTCATCAAGCTCGCCGTCGCCTAGGAATGCCCAAACATGCTGCTCTGCCGTGTCGGCGAAGCCACGACCGGAAAGGTATCGGTTGAACTGAGCCTGGTAGATGGCGTTAATCGGACCGAGACCCATGGAAACGGTCGGGAACTGCCAGAAGTCTGGCATTAGTCGAGGGTGTGGGTAGCTCGAGAGACCGCCACCAGCATGTGACTTTTCCTGGCGGAAGCCGTCTAGTTGGTCGGCACTAAGTCGACCTTCAAGGAACGCTCTGGCATATGGACCAGGAGAAGCGTGACCCTGGATAAAAATCTGGTCTGCGCCGGCAGGGTGGTCTGCACCCTTGAAGAAGTGGTTGAAACCTACTTCGTAAAGTGACGCGCTTGAAGCAAAAGTAGAAATGTGGCCACCAACACCAACACCCGGACGCTGTGCTCGGTGTACCAACATAGCCGCGTTCCAGCGCATCCAAGCACGGTAGGTGCGTTCGATGGTTTCATCGCCCGGGAACTCTGGTTCGTTTTC